>Ga0209863_10000904_pt1 | contig 12597 bp, 10 predicted proteins | sample OrgsoiDNA2013046_FD_185796 | JGI IMG/M metagenome (GOLD analysis project Ga0209863, IMG submission 185796) | Permafrost soil microbial communities from the Arctic, to analyse light accelerated degradation of dissolved organic matter (DOM) -... | ecosystem: Environmental > Terrestrial > Soil >...
GCGATCTGCTCGGCATCGTGGTGAGCGTGAACCTGCGCGGGCACTCGTCGCGCGAGTACCTGGAGATCGTCGTCGAGGCGTACCCCAACCCGATCAGCTACCGCGGCGAGTGCTACATCCGCAGCGGCAGCACCACCCAGTCGCTCAAGGGCGCCGCCCTCGACAAGTTCCTGCTGCGCAAGCAGGGCCGAAATTGGGATGGGGTCCCCGACCCGACCCTGCGTCTCAAGGATTGCAGTGCGCAGGCCCTTCGGCTATTCGCAAAGAACGCGACGCGCAGCGGCCGCATGGACAAGGCCGTTCTCCGAGATGGCCGTGGGGCCGTCCTCGAGAACCTGGAGTTGATGGAGGGCCAATACCTGAAACGGGCGGCGGGCCTGCTGTTTTCGGACCGCCCCGAGAGCCGCGTGAGCGGCGCGTGGATCAAGACTGGCTTCTTTTTCAGCGACGATGATCTTCGCCACCAGGACGAAGTCCACGGCAACCTCTTCGAGCAGGTCGAGAACACGCTGAAGGTTCTGGAGAGCAAGTACCTCAAGGCCTACATCAGCTATGAGGGGCTCCAGCGGCTCGAGACCGAGCTGAACGTGGGTAACGCCTCGCCGTAGCCCGTCCCGACGCTGGCACCCTCGCGCGGGAGACTCGGGCCCTTTATGAGGAGAGGCTCGATAGGAAACCAATTTCGTTCGAAGGCTGCAGGCGACGCTTGGAGCGCGAGGGGAGACGCGGGCGTCGACTGCGGGCTGAACCAGGCGGCGCAACCGTCTCAGATAGTGGACGACGGACCCCAAGCTCGCCCGCCCGCGCCCCTTCCGCTCCAGATCTGGCGCCACCTTGCTACACTGGCCGAGCATGACGTCCCATCCTCGACGCCTCCTCGCCGTCCTCGCGACCTCGATCCTCGCGCTCGCCTGCTCGTCGCCGGCGCCGTCGGGCTCTTCGGGAACATCGGGCTTTTCGGGCGTGTCCGGGGCTTCGGGCGCGGGCGGCTCGGCGGGCACGGCTGGCGCTTCGGGCGCGCCGACGGGCACCGAGGTGAAATCGGCGCAGCTGCGCATCACGTCGCCCGCGCTCCAGGACGGCGACCTCGCGATGCTGGCGGCCGACAACCGCCACTTCGCGCTGGACCTCTATCAAACGGTCCGCATGGGCTCGACGGACAACATCGTGTTCTCGCCGTTCAGCATCTCGATCGCGCTCGCCATGACCTACGGCGGCGCGGGCGGCACGACCGCGCCGCAGATAGCGTCTGCGCTGCACTTCTCGCTGCCGCCCGAGCGCCTGCACCCGACGTTCGACGCGGTCGACCTCGCGCTCGAAGCGCCGCCGCCCGCGGGCGCCGACCCGGGCACGTTCCAGCTCTCGCTCGCCGACGCGCTCTGGGGCCAACGCGGTTTTCCGTTCGTGCCGGACTTCCTCGACTTGCTCGCGACCGACTACGGCGCGGGTATGCACACTGTCGACTTCTCGGCGAGCCCGGACACCGCGCGCCTCGCGATCAACCAATGGGTGTCCGACCAGACGAACGCGAAGATCCCCGATCTGTTGCCGCCCGACAGCATCGACTCGGGGACGGTGTTCGTGCTGACGAACGCCGTTTACTTCAAGGCCCGTTGGGCGGCGCCGTTCGAGCTAAACAGCCCGAACGGCACCTTCAATGCGCCCACGGGGCCGGTCCAGGTGCCGATGATGCAGCTGGGCTTCCCCGACTCCGTCATCGGCTGGTCGGGCGCGGGCTACAAGGCCGCGACGCTGTCGTACGTGGGCGGCACGACGTCGATGGTGCTCATCGTGCCCGACGCCGGGACGTTCGACGCGTTCGAGTCGGGCCTGACGTTCGACGCGTTGGAGGCGATCCTGACCCCGGCGACGACGACCCAGTACGCGCTCTCGATGCCGCGCTTCAAGATCGACACGGCTCTCGCGCTGAAAGCCGCGCTCGGCGCGCTGGGCATGACGGACGCGTTCCAGGAAGGCGCCGCCGACTTCTCGGGCATCGACGGGGGGCACGACATCTTCCTTTCCGCCGCCGTCCATCAGGCGATGATCGCTGTCGATGAGCAGGGCACCGAGGCCGCCGCGGCGACCGGCATCGTCGGTGAAGTGACGGGCGGCATGGTCGCCGATCCGCTCGTCGTCGACCGCCCGTTCATCTACGCAATCCGCGACAACGGCACGGGGACCATCCTCTTCCTCGGGCGCGTCCTCGATCCCTCGAAGTAGCGCGCTTCGGGCGCGTGCGGCGCGCATCGCGATTTGGGCCCGCGCGGGCCTGAGATTCGTGCTACGAGCGGCGGCTCAGGCGGCGGCCGGCTGCTGAGCGCCGATGTCGGCAGGTAGCATCAGGGCCAACGTTTCAGGACGGGCTGGGGCGATGACATACGAACGTGGCGCTGGTTCGGCCGGTTACCGTTAGAACAGCGTTCCCTGCGGCCGGCTCGGGATCGGCAGGCCGAGGTGGTCGTAGGCGCGGCGGGTGATCTGGCGACCGCGCGGCGTCCGCAGCAGGAAGCCCTCTTGAATGAGGTACGGCTCGTAGACGAACTCGAGGGTGTCGCGATCCTCCGCCAGCGACGCCGCCAGCGAATCGATGCCGACCGGACCGCCGTCGAAACGGTTGACGATGGTGGTCAGGATCTTGCGATCGCCGGCGTCGAGCCCGGCCGCGTCGACTTCGAGCCGCCCCAGCGCGTACTCGGCCAGGTCCTTGGTGACGCGACCGTCGCCGCGCACGTCGGCGAAGTCGCGGATCCGACGCAGCAGGCGGTTCGCGATGCGCGGCGTTCCGCGCGCGCGGCGGCCGATCTCCTCGGCGCCCGCGTCTTCGATCGGGATGCCCAGCAAGCGCGCCGAGCGCTTGACGATGGTGGTCAGGTCTGCGGGCGAATAGAACTCGAACGTCTCGACGATGCCGAATCGCGATAGCAGCGGAGAGCCGAGCTGCCCCGTGCGGGTGGTGGCGCCCACCAGCGTGAAGCGCTCGATCGGCAGCGGAATGGCGCGCGCGCCGGCACCGGCGCCCGTGACGAGCTCGATCCGGAAGTCCTCCATGGCCGGGTAGAGGCTCTCCTCGATCACCGGCTGCAGGCGGTGGATCTCGTCGATGAAGAGAACGTCGCCGCGGCCGAGCGAGGTGAGGATCCCCACCAGATCGCCTTTGCGCTCCAGCACAGGGCCCGAGGTGATGCGCACCTCCGACCCCATCTCGCGCGCCAGCAAGAAGGCCAGGGTGGTCTTGCCCAGGCCGGGTGGCCCGGAGAGCAGCACGTGGTCGAGGGCATCGCCGCGCAGGCGCGCCGCCTGGACGTAGACCGCCAGGTTCTCCGCCACCTTCCGCTGCCCGACGAACTCCGCGAAGCTGTGCGGCCGCAACGCCGCGTCTTCGTCGCGATCGCGCGAGAGGGCGCCGGCGCCGGCGGCCGCAGATACGACCCGCTCGCCGGTCTCGGTCGACACGTCTTCCGCCGACTGGTCCTCGTGCTTCTTGCGCGCCATCGTCTACGATCTCCGCAGGGCGCCCAAGGCCTCGCGCACCAGATCGGCGACCGGGCGCGCCGGATCGAGCCGATCGAGAAGCGGCTCGATCTCCGCCGGCTTGTAGCCGAGCTGTACCAGAGCCCCGTAAACGTCGCCCAGAGGGCCGCGCGGCAGATCGTGCCGCGGCGCCTCCGCGGGCGCGGGCAGACCCTTCCCCGCCGGCAAGGTCAGGATCTTCTCGCGCAGCTCCAGTGCCAGCCGCTCGGCGGTCTTGCGCCCCACCCCTTTGACCTGCGTCAGGCGCGGGATGTCCCCGGTCGCGATCGCCCGAACGACGTCGCCGGCTTCCATGCCGGCCAGGATCGCGAGCGCCACGCGCGGCCCGACCCCTTGGACGCTGATGAGCGTCTGGAACAGGCGCCGCTCACCGAGATCGGTAAAGCCGTACAGACGCAGTGGCTCGTCCTTGACGAAGTGCGTGTGAACGAAGAGGTGCGTCTCGGCGCCCGACGGCGACGTCGACATCGCCATCGACATGGTCGCCGCCGTCTGCGCGCTCACCAGCACCTGATAGCCGACGCCGGCCACGTCGACCACCGCCGCCTCGCCGTCGGCCTCCATCACGCGGCCTCTCAGAAACGAGATCATCTTTTTCGGAACCCTGGGAGGGTTCCGCTCCTCCCGCGAAGGGGGAGCCTCGGCAGAGCCGAGTCTCCCCCACGCGATTTTTCGGGTCTATCCTGGCAGCGGGCGTGGCAGATGGCGATCGCGAGCGCGTCGGCGGCGTCCGGCTCGGGCGTGCGGCGAAGGGACAGCAGCGCGCGCACCAGGTAGCCGACCTGTCCTTTGGTGGCGCGCCCGTGGCCGACCACGGTCTTCTTGACCGTCGCGGGCGGGTAGCCGCTCACCAAGAGGCCATACTCCGAGGCGATGAACAGCGCGACGCCGCGCGCCTCGCCGAGCGCCAGCGTCGACTGAACGTTGACGCCGAAGAACGCCTCCTCCATCGCCACCACGTCGGGCCGGACCTCCTCGATCAGATCGCGCAGCCCGCGCCCGATCTCACCGAGACGCACCGAGCGCGCATCCCGCGGCGACGCCGAGATGACGCCGCACTCGACGTAGGCGACCGTCGAGGCGCCCGCGCCGACACATTCGATGACGCCGTAGCCGAGGCGCAACGATCCCGGATCGATCCCCAGAATCCGCAGCGACGTCCGTGACGAAGTCCGCAACGATGTCCCCGCCGACGCCCGTCTTGCCACCGGTGACGTCGGGCGCGGCATCGACCCCGCCGTCAGCCGACGCTCTCCAGGACGGATTCGTCGACATCCATGTTCGAATAGACGTTCTGCACGTCGTCGTTGTCCTCGAGAGCGTTTACCAGCTTGACCGCGCCCTCCGCCTCCTTGCCGACCAGCTTGACGATGTTTTGCGGAACCATCGTCACCTCGGCCGAGTGTGGGTCGGGCAGACCGGCCTTTTTCAGGCCGTCGCGGATGGTCTCGAATTCTTTGGGCTCGGTCACCACCACCAGCGACTCACCCTCGGCGCGAATGTCGTCTGCACCCAGCTCGATCGCCAGCTCGGTGACCTTGTCCTCGTCGACGATCGCCTTCTCGAACACGATGAGGCCCTGCTTTTTGAACATCCAGCCGACCGATCCGGAGGCGCCCAGGTTGCCGCCGTGCCGGGTGATCACGCTTCGGATGTCGCTGGCGGTGCGGTTGCGGTTGTCGGTCATGATCTCGACCAGCACGGCCGCGCCGCCCGGACCGAACACCTCGTAGTTGAACTCTTCGTAGTTGACCCCTTCGAGATCGCCCGTGCCCTTCTTGATGGCGCGATCGATGGTGTCGTTCGGCATGTTCACGCTGCGCGCCTTGTCGGACGCGGCACGCAGACGCGGGTTGCCGTTGATGTCACCCCCGCCGAGCCGGGCCGAGAGCGTCAGCTCCTTGATGACCTTGGTCCAGACCTTCGACTTCTTGGAGTCCGAGGCCTCTTTCTTGTGCTTTATCTTCGACCACCGGTTGTGCCCGGACATCCCTATTTCCTATCACAGTCGACCGCCGAGAGGTTCGTAAGTCCGCGACGGCATGGCCGCGAATCTCGCTACGGCGGCCCCGCGCCGGGTGTTGGCGGCAGCGGCGTGTGGTTCCAGGCGTCGGCGCGGTCGCAGGCGGTCTGGATCAGGCGGTGGACCGCTTTGCCGTTCCAGCTCCCGGCCGACACGGAGACCCAGCCGCCATAGCTCGACACGACCGCGTCGCCCTGGAGAAGCTGTACGGCCTCGCCCGCGTTCGAGAGCCCGTCGGAGCCAATCCGGGTATCGACCCGCAGGAGCAGCGTGCCCGCACGCGGCGCCGGATCGCTCCCCTCGTCGGGATCGTAGGTCGCCGTGACGACCAGCGCGTAGCCGCCCGCCGCCAGGGTCTCCGCCGGCAGATCGTCGCCGCCCTTGCTGTCTTGTAAACGCAAACCAGCGAGCGGCAGGTCGGCGTCGCCCAGGTTGCGCAACTCCACGTACTCCTGCTGCGGCTCGGGGCCGGCCGGGTTGGCCAGCACCTCGGTGATGGCGATCGGCGGCAGCGCGCCCGGTGTCGTGAAGGCGAAGGGGGCCGAGACCGCGCTGTTCCCCGCCAGATCCGTCGCCGTCACGGTGACGGTCGCTGCGCTCGACGGGGGCAGCGAGTCGAGCGGAATCCCCAGATCGAATCGGGTCTGTCCGGAGCCGGCCGGCGTGTCGACCTCGACGCCGCCCGCGACGACGCTCACCGTGCCGCTCGACGGACCGTCGGTGGAAAAGCTGACCGCCAGACAGGGGCCCGCGGCCGCGACCGAGACATCGCCAAGCACCGGCGGCGTGACGTCGGGCGCGGCGGCGTCCTCGAACACGCCGATCGCGGTCGCCGCGACTGCCTCGCCCGCAGCATCGAGCGCTCCCGCGGCGAGCGAGACCGAGCAGGAGACGCTGGCCGGTAGGCTGCCGCCGAGGTCGGACCGATAGCAGCTCCCCGTCGTGCCCTCCGCGCAGGCGACGTCGACCGGCGGGGACGCGGGGACAGGACCGCCGGGGCCGTCACAGACGACCAGACCGCCCGGACCCCAGGTAATGGCCGCCGGGAACTGGACGACCACCGCCTCGAGGTTGAGTGGGACCTCGGTCGCGCCGGCGGCCGGATTGACCAGCACCGCGCCCGCCGGCCCCGTCGGCACCGGCGGGGTCGCGCCCGGCTCGGTCACATTCGTCAGATCCGTCTCCGGCGCGCAGGCGGTGGCGATCGCGCCGGACATCAGGAACAGAGCCACGAGTCGCATCGGCAGAGTTGTCGGACGCCGCTCGCGAAGGTTGTTCGCGTGGTAAAAGCCCGGCCGATGGCGCGGCTGGCGGATCCGGATCTGGTGCTCGCCTCGGCGTCCCCGCGGCGGCGCGAGCTGCTCGAGAGGCTGGGCCTGGTCCTGGAGGTCATCCCCGCCGACGTCGATGAGACCGCGCAGGCGGGCGAGCTGGCGATCGACTACGTCCGCCGGATCGCCATCGCCAAATGCGACAGGGTGTTCGAGGGCATGGAGCCCGACAACGACGACGACTCGAAGCTGGCCGTGCTGGGCGCCGATACGACCGTCGTGGTGGACGAGACGATCCTCGGCAAACCGGCCGACGCGGACGACGCGCGGGCGATGCTGGCCCGGCTGGCCGGCCGGCGCCACGAGGTCATCACCGGGACCAGCATCCGGTTCGGCGCGCGGCGCATCGAACGCACCGTGACGACGCTGGTTGCGATCCGCGCGCTGCAACCTGCCGAGCTCGACGCCTACGTCGCCTCCGGCGAATGGAAAGGGAAAGCGGGCGGCTACGCGGTTCAGGGGATCGCCGCGGCGTTCGTGACCGATCTGCGTGGGTCCGTGACCAACGTGATCGGCCTGCCGGTGGCCGAGGTGATCGCGGATCTCCTGGCGATGGGCGCCCTGCCCCGCTACCCGCCCGCCGGGTTCGGTGTCCCGGACGGACCATGACCCGCGCCGAAGAGATCGCGGCGAATCTGAGCGACGTCCGCGGCCGGATCGCCACGGCGGAGCGGGCGGCGGGTCGCCCGGCCGGATCGGCGCGGTTGGTCTCGGTCAGCAAGAAGATGACCGTCGACGACGTGCGCGCGGCGCTGGCCGCGGGCCAGCGGATCTTCGGCGAGAGCTACGGGCAGGAGCTGCGCGACAAACGGGCGGCGCTCGCGCACGAGGCGGAGCCGCCCGACTGGCATTTCATCGGCCCGCTCCAGAGCAACAAGGTGAAATACGTCGCGGGCCAGGCCGCCCTGATCCACGCCGTCGACTCGGCGCCGCTGCTCGACGCGATCGAGGCGCGCGGCGCGCCGCAGGCCTGTCTGGTGCAAGTCAACGTGGCGGGCGAAGCGCAAAAGCGCGGCGTCGCGCCGGCCGATCTGCCGGCCCTCCTCGATCGCTTCGCCTCGCTCCGGTTCGCCCGCTGTGAAGGACTGATGTTGATCCCGCCACTCACCGCGCAACCCGGCGACGCGCGCCCACACTTCGCTGCCCTCCGCGGCCTGCGCGACCGAGAAGCCGCCCGTGCACGCCCCAACGTCGACCTCAAGGAGCTCTCCATGGGCATGAGCGCCGACGTCGAGATCGCGATCGCCGAGGGGGCCACCTTGGTTCGCGTCGGCACCGCGATCTTCGGCGGCCGCCAGCACTGACGGACCGCTACGGGAACCGCCCGCTCGCGACCAGCAGGTCCAGGCGCGCCTGACGGGCGAGATCTTCGGATTGGGCGCCGGCCGTGTCGGCATCGCGGGCCTGGCGGGCGGCGTCGAGGACTTCGATGTTGGTGCTGGCGCCGGCGCGATAGGCCAGCGTCGCGAGATCGTACGCGCGGTGGGCCAGGCGGGACGCGTCGCGCGCCGCGGCCAGCGCCTGATCGGCGCGCAGCATCGCCTCGAAGCTGACGCGCACGTCGGATTGCGCCTGGCGCAGGCCACCGTCGAGCGTGGCGCGCGCCTCGCCGAGGAGGGCGTCGCGCTCGCGGGCGACGCCGCTGCGCAGGCCCCCGTCGTACAGCGGCAGCGACAGGACCAGCTCCGCCTGCCACCCGGTCTTGGGCGTCAGCACCGTCGGCGGATCCTGAAAAAACGGCTGGCCGACGGCCGCCAGGTAGGGCGCATAGAAGGCCCAGGTGTCGTCCGAGGTCCGCTTCGCCGCGAAGACCCGTTCCTCGAGCACCTTGAGATCGGGCCGCCGCGAAGCCGCTTCGCCGAGCGCGCTCTCCAGCGACGGCATCGCGCCCAGGTTGACCTCGTCGACCGAGTCGACCGGCGCCGGCGACGCCAGCAGCACGCCCAGCGCCTCGCGCGCCCGCGCGAGCGCCACGTAGGTGGACTGAACCTGCACGTCGACGCTGGCGAGATCCTGCTGGGCGCGCACCTCGTCGATGCTCCGGCCGATCCCGCCCTGCAAACGCGCGTGCGCGTAGTCGAAGTGGTCCTTGGCGTTGCTGCGGGCGGTCTCGGAGGCGGCGATCAGGCGGTGCTGCGCCACCACGGTCAGGTAGGCGCGCGCCGTCGCCTGCGCGATCTGGCGGCGCACGTCGGTCGCGCTCGCCTCGGCGACGCGGCGGTTGTCCTTGGCGTGCCGCGTGTTGGTCCAGGCCGGTGCCGAAACCAGCGGGACCGTCAACGTCAGGTTCGCCGCCAGCTCGTTGGCCGACAGCTCGACGACCGGGGGCATACCCGTGACGCGATCGTGATCGAGGCGGGTGTAGCTGGCGTTGCCGCTCAAGGTCGGGAACCAACCGGCCCGGGCCTGGTGGATGAGCGCGTCCGCGCGCTCGATCTCGGCGACGGCCACCGTCACGGTCGGGTTGCGATCGAGGGCGCGGGCCACCGCCTGTTCCAAGGTGATCCGCTCGGTCGCGGGCTCCGGCGGCGTGGGGGCGTCGCGCTCGGCCGCCCAGGCGACGCCCGCCCCGGCGAGGATCGGCAGACAGACCAGCGCACCAACGAGCGGCGTGCGGCGCACGCGGATGGATGAAAGCCAGCTCATGCGGCCCTCTATAGCAGACGAGGCTGCTACATTGGACCCGTGCCCCCCGAGCTGCGAGACCTGACGCCCGGCGCCCCGCGCGGCGTCCCTGTCGCGATCGACTTCGAAGGCCAGCGTGTGCCGGCGTTCGCGGGCGAGCCGGTGGCTGTCGCGCTCCACGCCGCGGGAATCGCCACGCTGGCGCGCTCGTCGAAGTATCACCGCCCGCGCGGCCTTTTCTGTCTGGACGGACACTGCGCCTCCTGCTTTCTGCGCATCGACGGTCGTCCCAACCAGCGCGCCTGCACGACGCCGGCGCGGGCGGACCTCACCTGCGCGCGCCAGAACGCTTTCCCCAGTGCCGACCTCGATCTGCTGGCCGCCGCCGACTGGCTGTTCCCCGAAGGGATGGATCACCACACGATGATGACGGGCAGCCACGCGGCCAACGCCCTCTTCCTCAAGATCGTACGCGAGATGGGCGGATCGGGAACCCTGCCAGACGCGGCGCCGGCGCAGAGCCCGCCGCCGAGAGATGAGGTCGTCGATGTCTGTGTCGTGGGCGGCGGCCCGGCCGGCCTCAGCGCGGCGCGCGCCATCGCCGAGGCGGCGCCCGGGGCGCGGATCGCGCTCTACGACGAGCAGGCTACGCCCGGCGGATCGCTGCTCGCCGAGGCTGGCGGCACCGCGCGTGCCGCTGCGCTGGCCGCCGCCGCGGGCGCCGCCGGCGTGAAGGTTTTTTCGGGCGCGACGGCGATCGCCTACTACCCCGAGGATGTCGGGCCCGACGGCCGGCGCGGGCTGCTCGCGGTGACCGTCGGAGATCGGCTGGTACGGGTGGGCGCGCGCCGATTCCTCTACGCGACCGGCGCGTACGACCAGAACCTACCCTTCGCCGACAACGATCGTCCCGGCGTGATCGCCGCCCGGGCCTGCGGCCGGCTGGCGTTCCACTGGGGCGTTCGGCCGGTGCCGCGCGACGGACGGGTGATCATCCTCGACGGCGCGCCGACCGCCGAGCCGCTCGAGCGGGCGCTGGCGGCGGCGGGCGTGGATGTGGTGCGCGTCGAGCTCGCGCGCGAAACCGTGCTCGGTGCGCGCGGCACGAGCCGCCTGCGCGGCGTCGAGGTCGAATCGCCCGCCGGGCGGAGGAAGATCGACGGCGATCTGGTGGCGGTCGCCGTGCTGCCGGCGCCCGCGTCGGAGCTTCCCCGCCAGCACGGCGCGGCAGTCGCGTTCGATCCGGCGCGGGGCGGGTTCGCCGCGATCGTCGACGAGAATTGCGCCACCACCACGCCCGGCGTCTTCGCGTGCGGCGACGTCACCGGTTACGCGGGGACCGTGGCGGCGGAGAGGGCCGGCGTCCGAGCCGGCCGCGCGCTGGGCGCCACGCTGGCGCTGGCCGCCCTCGCGCTGTTTTTGCCGATCGCGGCGGGCTGTGCGACGGCGCCTGCCGCCCCGTCGCCGGTGGCCCCGCCCGCCGCGTCCCCGGGCCCGCCACCGCAGAACCTCGAGCCACCGCCGTTCGCCGCCGCACCGACGACGCCGGAGCACGCGGCCGACGCGCGCACGGCGCTGCGCCGATCGATCCTGGACGCCGCCTGGCGCACCGTGCGCGACAAGCACTTCGACAAGACGCTGGGCGGGCTCGACTGGAACGCGGTCCGCGCCAAATACGAGCCGCTCGCGATCGCGGCGCCGTCGGACGCGGCGTTCTACCGCGTGCTGAACCAGATGATCGGCGAGCTCGGGCAGTCGCACATGATGATCACGGGCCCCGGCGACGAGGACGCGGAAGCCACCGAAGAGATGGCCCAGCCCGGCGAGACGCCCGTGGAGGCGCCGGTGCCGGCCAGCGACGCGATCGGCGAGCCGGGCCTCACCGTGCGGGTCATCGAAGGGCGTCCGACGATCACGCGGGTTCGCGCGGGATCGGCCGCCGACAAGGCCGGGCTGCTTCCCGGGTTCGTGGTCACCCAGATCGGCGGGCGACCGCTGGCCGCCCCGGTCGACTCGTCGCGCCCGTTGCGCCCGGTGGAGGAGCGCTTCGCCATCCGCCGCGCGGCTGTGCGGCGTCTGGCCGGACCGGCCGGCACGCGCGTCACGCTGGCCTACCTCGACGATCGCGACCGCCCCGGCAAGGCGGTGCTGGTGCGCGATCCGCCGCGCGCGCAGCCGGTCCAGCTCGGGCACCTGCCGCCGCTATATCCAGAGGTGCGGGCCTACGAGGTCGGCCAGGTGGGCGTCGTCGCGTTCAACATCTTCATCCTGCAGCCGGTCCTCGAGGACATCAAGCGGGCGGTGGCGCGGTTCCAGGCGCACCACCTCCGGGCGATCGTCCTCGATCTGCGCGGCAACCCCGGCGGCCAGGGGGCGATGGCGATCCCGGTCGCCTCGCTGTTCGTCGGCGCGCCGCTCACGCTGGGGACGCTCAAGTTTCGCGACTTCGGTCAGACGATGGTGGCGCGTCCCGAGCTGGGCGCCATCCCCTTCTTGGGACCGCTGGCGATCCTCACCGACGAGGGGACGGCTTCGGCGGCCGAGATGCTGGCGGCTGGCCTGCAGGAGTCGGGGCGCGCGGTGGTGGTGGGAGACGCGACGCTCGGGGCGGTGCTGCCATCGGTCGTCGAAGCGCTGCCGGGCGGCGCCGTCATGCAGTACGTGGTCGCCGATTTCAAGACACCCAAAGGGGTGCTGCTGGAAGGGCGCGGCGTGCAGCCCGACAAGCGCGTCGTCGAGACCCGCGCGGCGCTTCGCACCGGTCGCGACCCGGTCCTTGACGCCGCCCTCGTCGCCATCCGAGCATCGCGCACCCCATGAGCCCGCACCCGATCGACGCGAAGCCGACAAGATCGCCGCATCTCGCTTCCCATCTGGTCCTCGCGCTGACGCTGGCGGCCGGCTGCGCAACCCAGCAGCAGCCACCGGGCACAACCGCAGCGGCTTCGCCCGCATCGACCGCCGCGAGCGCGCCGCGCACGCCCGACGCCATCCTGGCGGACGCCGTCGAGGCCACCGGAGGCGCCGCCTGGCACACCCACAAGACCGCGCACCTCAAGCTCACCATCGCCTTTCAAGGCATGG
>Ga0209863_10000905_pt1 | contig 12590 bp, 10 predicted proteins | sample OrgsoiDNA2013046_FD_185796 | JGI IMG/M metagenome (GOLD analysis project Ga0209863, IMG submission 185796) | Permafrost soil microbial communities from the Arctic, to analyse light accelerated degradation of dissolved organic matter (DOM) -... | ecosystem: Environmental > Terrestrial > Soil >...
GGTGTGGGGGCGCTGCTGGCGTTGCTCTTGACGCATAACGAACTGAACGTGATTGGGACGATTGGCATCATCCTGCTGATCGGGCTGGTCAAGAAAAACGCGATCATGATGATCGACGTGGCGCTCGAAGTGGAGCGCTCGCAAGGCAAGAAACCGGTGGAGGCGATTTATGAGGCCTGCATCCTGCGTTTTCGTCCCATTATGATGACGACCATGGCGGCGCTTCTGGGTGGTTTGCCGCTGGCTTTGAGCACGGGAACTGGCTCCGAGCTTCACCGGCCGCTCGGCATTACAATTGTTGGAGGGCTGGCCGTCAGTCAGCTGTTGACCCTTTTCACGACGCCGGTGGTCTACGTCTATCTTGACCGGCTGCGCCTATGGCTGCGGGGCGGGGAGGACAAGGTTCTTCCACAGGCCTCGTCGACCGGCAGTGCGCGGCCCAGTCCTGCGCATTGAGTCGCAAAAGCGCAGCGTCATTTGCTGGCAAAGGCTTCCTTCTCAGGGAACAAGTCGACTACACTAGAAGGCTTGTGCAACCTCACCGGAGAAGTCCTGCATCGCAGGAGCTTAGGGAAGGGGTTGTCGATAACCTCTTTTTTCGCACTCTTCGCGTTGAAATTTTCTTTCAGGAGTTACGGATGCTAAAGAAAGCAGCGGCTCTGTTCCTGGTTGGAGCGAGCCTGGCCACATGGTTGGGATGTACGACGAACTCCAGCACCTACCTTTATGCGGCAATTCCCGCGTCCAACCAAATTGTCGTCTATCGGGAAGACCCGAACTCGGGGCTTCTGACGGTGCTGGTCGGCAGTCCGATCACCGCCGGACCAGGGGTGCAGTCGATCGCAATTCATCCCTCAAAGAAATTTATGTACGCTGCCAACAGTGGCGAGAGCGACGTATCGCTGTTTAATATCGCGACCGACGGCGCACTAACTGAGGTGACACCGCGCACCCTCGTGGGTTCGGCGCCGAACTTGCTGGCCATGGATACGGCGGGAAGCTTTCTCTACGTCTCCAACCTGGGTTCCAACACGATTTCAGTTTTCTCGATCGATGCCACCTCTGGAGCGTTGACGCCAGTGGCCGCTCCTTTTTCGATTGGGGGCACTGCTCTCAACATGAAACTGTCGCCCGCGGGGGACGTGTTGTTCGTGACCATCGGAGGAAACCCTGATTTCGTCGAATCATTCAGCAACCCGAGTTCGGGGAATCCTGGTGCAACGTCCATTCAGGCTGGAGTTAATCCTAACGGCTTGGCGATCGACCCGAGCGGGACTCATCTCTACACCGGGAATTTTGGGGACAACTCAATCTCGGCTTTCACGATCGGTGCCAACGGTGTACTCACGCCGATTTCCGGGTTCCCGCTGGGCGAGACCTTTTCTGCTCCACTTGCCCTCTTCATCGATAATTCCGGCAAGTACTTGTATGTGGCGAATCAAGGCTCGAGTAATCTCGCAGCCTACGGAATCGGATCCGACGGCGGTTTGACGCTGCTCACCAATTCTCCTTTCGTCACCGGCCCGCAGCCTAGCTTTATTACCAGTGATTCGACTGGCAAATATCTATTCGTCGGCAATCAGTCGAGTCCGGCGATCCAATCGTTCAGCCTGGATGGCAGCACCGGAACCTTGACCTCGGTCAAATCCTTTCCCGTCGGAAGCACTCCGACTTCGATTGCCCTCATACCCTAGACCTTGGCTCCGGCGGGAATGAAATTGACACGGAATTGACAATCCGGAGTATTGTCATTGGGACAATACAATTGACGGCGCGCAGCATGCGGTTACAACCGCAACCGCATCTCGGGCCATCTAATCTGCTAGCAGTCGTTGTCCGGCGGGGAGATGGCGCTGACTCCGTGCCGGGACCGGGACCCTTTACAAAATGAAAATAGCCAGTTCCGCCAGCGCATTCCCTAAGCACTATTATTCCCAGAAAGTTCTGCTGGAGAAGCTCCAGGAATATTGGGGCGATCGCCTCCGGAATCCACAGATGCTGGAGCGATTGCATCGCAACGTCACCGTGGAAGGCCGGCACCTGGCGATGCCCCCCGAAAAATATAACGACATTACGACCTGGGGCCAGGCTAACGACATTTGGATCGAAGTGGCGCAGGAACTGGGGGAACAGGCCCTTTGCCGTGCCCTGCATCGCGCGGGCATCGAATCCAGCGCTCTCGGCGCGCTGTTCTTCACTTCCGTCACCGGCATTTCGAGCCCCTCGATCGATGCGCTGCTGATCAACCGCATGAAACTGCCGGCGAACATCCGGCGCGTTCCGATCTTTGGCTTAGGCTGCGTCGCCGGCGCCGCGGGCATTGCCCGTTGCGCCGACTATGTGAAGGCCTACCCTTCGCAGGCTGCCGCGCTGGTGTCGGTAGAGCTTTGCTCGTTGACGATTCAGCGCGATGACCTTTCCGTCGCCAATCTGATTTCCTCGGGGTTGTTCGCCGATGGCTCTGCCGCCGTGATCGTTACAGGCGCGGAGATGGATTCGACCGGGCCGGAAATCGTGGCAACGCGTTCGATTTTCTATCCCGACACCGAACAGATGATGGGATGGAAGGTCACGGAAAAAGGATTCCGTATCACCCTGTCCCCGGAAGTTCCGGTGTTAATTCGCGAACATCTGGGCGAAGGAGTGGATACCTTCCTTGCGGATCACGGTCACAAGCGCGCGGACATCGGGAACTGGGTGCTGCATACCGGCGGTCCGAAGGTGCTCGAAGCCACTGCCGCCGCACTCGATCTGCACGATGGTCAACTCGACGCTTCGTGGGATTGCCTGAAGAAAGTGGGGAATCTGTCGTCAGCCTCAGTGCTCGTCGTGTTGGAGGACGTGATGAAGAACCGGCGTCCTGCGCCAGGTACGTTGGGCATACTGGCGGCGATGGGCCCAGGGTTTTGTTCGGAATTGCTGCTTTTGAAATGGTGAGGGTTTACGGAATTGAGCCGGACATTGCCAACCGAGACCGACGTTTTTGTAGTTGGCGGTGGTCCGGCTGGACTGGCGGCGGCGATCACGGCACGCCAGCGGGGGTTTCGCGTCGTAGTAGCAGACGGCGCGCAACCGCCGATCGATAAAGCCTGCGGCGAGGGCTTCCTGCCGGATGGGCTCGAAGCTTTGGAGCGCCTTGGAATTTGTATTCCCTTGAGCCTGGCCTATCCGTTTCGTGGCGTTCGCTTTCTGGCATCGACGTTGTCGGCGGACGCGCGGTTTCCCGCCGGCGCCTCGGGGCTGGCGGTGCGGCGAACCGTGCTGCACACTGCGATGATCGAGCGCGCCGAACAATTGGGCGCAGATCTGCTCTGGCGCACCTCAGTCACCGGCATTTCTTCCGACGGAGTGCATCTGGGTCAACGCTGCATCCGCGCGCGCTGGATCGTGGGTGCTGATGGTTCGAATTCGCGGGTGCGGCGATGGGCGGGCTTGGAATCCGGCGGGAAGCCGCGGATGAGATATGCCTTCCGCCGGCACTTCCGCGTTGCTCCCTGGACGGATCACATGGAAGTGTACTGGGGCAGTCGTTGCCAGGGTTATGCCACAGCGGTCAGTCGCGATGAGGTTTGCGTGGCGCTGGCGTCCCATGATTCGCACCTTCGGTTAGAGGATGGCTTGCGCGAACTTCCTGCGCTGAGCAAGCAGTTGCGCCACGCTGAGACCGTCTCGTCAGAGAAAGGCGGGCTCACCGGAAACCGCAAACTTAAGCGTGTGTGGCGCGGCAATGTGGTTCTAATCGGCGACGCGTCAGGAACAGTGGACGCGATCAGCGGCGAAGGGCTCGGCTTGGCCTTTCGGCAGGCCGTTATCCTTTCGGAATGTTTCGAGTCCGGCAATCTGGCTCAATATCAGGTGGAGCATCGGCGGCTCACACTGCGTCCGCGGTGGATGGCAAGCATGATGCTGAATCTGGACGGACGGCCCCTCCTGCAGAAGCGCACCCTGCAAGCTTTTCGCAAACACCCACAGGTTTTCCCCAAGTTGCTGGGGCTCCACCTCGGGGCAGTGCCCCTTCTGGCTGCTTTGCGTGACGGCTTGACGCTAGGCTGGGGGCTGCTGACTGCGTGAAAATGATCAACCTCAGTCGCCGGCTCGTGACCTACGGATCGTGGCTTCTGGCGCTACTTAGCTTGACCATTCTTTCTGCCACTGCTCAGCAATCGAATCTTCAGCTCGATCCTGCCCGCACATCGGTAAATTACACTCTGGGCGATGTGCTGCATACCGTACGCGGGACTTTTCAGGTGAAACGTGGATCACTTCAGCTTGATCCGTCTGCGGGAAAACTGACGGGAGAGATCGTGGTCGACGCGAAGAGTGGCGAGAGCGGCAGCGGCATGCGCGACCGTAAGATGCACCGCGAAGTTCTCGAGAGCGAAAAGTATCCGGAGATTTCGTTTCGTCCCGATCGGTTGGAAGGGCCGGTGGCCTCTGCGGGAAAATCCTCCGTGAAAGTCCACGGCATGTTTGGTATTCACGGCGTAGATCGCGAAATCACGGTACCGGCTGAGGTCGAAATGTCGGCGGACCACTGGACTGCGGCCGTCCACTTCACGGTTCCCTATGAAAAGTGGGGGATGAAGAATCCGAGCACGCTATTCTTGCGGGTGAACGATTCTGTAGAAATCGATCTGACCGCGGCCGGAAGCGTCGTCCAACCGGGCGCTCATGCTTCCACTCAGTAGCCGTCTTGTGGCGCGATCCCCTTATCTTCAGTGCAATCGTAAGAGCGGCCGGCCGCGAGGTTTTTGAATTCCTCAGTTCGTCCACTCGGCCAATCGATCGCCACGCGGTCGATGCGGTCGCGTTTCTCCAAGCCAAAAGTCACGGGAAGTTCCGATTGCGACAGATAGCTGGACCCGCCTTTCACCATGCGTGATTGAGTAACACCGCCGGCATAGACGCGCACGATCGCACCGATCGCATCGCGATTTGACTTCGTTCCCACCAGCCTGAAGCGGATGCTGCGGTTTCCCCCGGACTGATCGTTGCGGTAGAGGTAGGCGGGACCGTTGTTCGTGGTGATGAGGAGATCCAGATCGCCGTCCCGATCGAAGTCTCCGTAAGCGAGGCCGCGGCCAACTTTCGGTTGCTCGAAGCCTCCGCCAACCTCTGCCGCTATTTCACGAAAACTCCCCTTGCCCAAGTTGAGAAAAAGCTGGGGCGGTTGAGCATAGCCAACATTGCCGCGGATGTTGCGAACCGTCTCATCAATGTGTCCGTTGGCCACAGCGAAATCGAGCCAGCCATCCAGGTTGACGTCGAAAAATGCGCAGCCGAAGCCCAGGCTGTTCCGGCTGGCCGTGCCAACTCCTGACTGCGGCGCTATGTCCTCGAAACCCTTGTTGCTGGCGCGGTACAGGCCGATCATCTCATTATCGAAATTCGTGATCGCGACCCCGGACGCTCCCGAATTATCGAAATCGCCGATGTCGACTCCCATCCCCGCCCTGGCTTTGCCTTCGCTGCTGAAAGCCAGTCCGGCCTCCACCGCGACATCCTTGAACTTGCCATCGCGCTGATTGCGATAAAGTTTGTTGGGTTGCGTGTCATTGGCCACGAGCAGGTCTGGCCAGCCATCGCGGTTGTCGTCGATCAACGCTACTCCCAGCGATTTCGAGCTGCTGTCGAAAATTCCGCTGTGCGCCGTGACATCTTCAAACGTGCCGTCGCCCCGGTTGTGAAACAGCCAGCATGTAGCTCCGCGATATGCTTCGGGCGTGCAATACGATTTGTGTTTGCCGTCGAGGCTACAGAAAACATCGTGCTCCGGCGACCACTTTACATAGTTGCAGACGAAAAGATCGAGCAGGCCGTCGCGGTCATAGTCGAACCACAGCGCGGACGTGCTGAAACCGTCGCGCTTGCCTAGGCCGCTGGCATTGGTCACGTCAACGAACGTTCCTTTGCCGGTGTTGCGGAACAGCCGGTTCTGGCCGACGCAAGTGATGAGAATATCGGGGAAGCCGTCGTTGTTGTAGTCGCCGACCGCAACGCCCATCCCGTAGAGCTCAACGTCAAGGCCAGCGCGGGCCGTTACATCGGTAAAAGTTCCGTTGCCGTTATTGTGATAGAGGCGAAGAGTGGATCGCGACTTCTTGTGACCGGGCCAGTCTGCGCCGTTGATCAGAAGAATGTCCTGCCAGCCGTCGCGGTCGTAGTCGAGAAAGGCACAGCCCGAACCGAGTGTCTCGGGCAGAAACTTCCCGCCGAAGGCTCCGCTGTTGTGCCGGAAATGAATTCCGGCCTGCGTCGTCACGTCGGTAAAGCGAAGGCCCGGAGATGCTAAGGGCGCAATCTGCGCCGCGAGCGCCTGCAAATTAGGGAACGAAGCCAGCCCCGCCAATCCCTGTAAGAAATACCGGCGGTTCACGGAACGTTCACCAACCCGGCGCGAATCGCGTAGACCACCAGTTCCGCTGTCTTGTGGATTCCCAGTGTGTTCATGATATTGGCGCGATGAACCGCGACGGTGTTGGCGCTGAGATCGAGGATGGTCGCGATTTCTTTATTCGACTTGCCGTCGACGATCATTTGCAGCACCTCGAGTTCACGCTGCGTGAGTCCAGCGTTGCGTTCACCCTTCAACGCGGACGGTTGCTCAACTTGAGGATCGAAGACAGTTTCTCCGGCGGCGATTTTTCGAATCGCCGAGCCGAGTTCCAGGTCGAGAGCGCTCTTGAGCATGTAGCCTTTCGCGCCGGCCTCAATGGCCTGACGAACCCAGGTGCTCTCGGAGTGCATGCTGAGCATCAGAACATTTGCCTCGGGAGAATCCTCCATAATCTCGCGCGTTGCCTGCAGGCCGTTCATGCCGGGCAGAGCGCAATCCATGACCACGACTCGGGGATGCAGTTCTTTCGCGAGTTTGACGGCAGTCTCGCCATCGCCGGCTTCACCCACCACGTCCATGTCCTTTTCATCTTCGAGAATCCGCCGAAATCCGCGCCGGACCAGGCTGTGGTCATCGACCAGCAAGACTGTGATCTTCTTTTCCATAAAACTTCGCTTTCTCCCTGGGAACGTCGAGGTGCACCAGCGTTCCGCCCTGCGGGGGTCGCGAAAATACGAGTCTCCCGCCCATCAGCTCCGAACGCTCACGCATCGCCACCAACCCGATCCCGCGCTTGTTCGGACGTTCCTGAAATCCGACGCCATGATCTTCGACTTCCAGTTCGAGCGCATCGCGCAAGAATCGCAACCGCACCCAGGCCTGCTTCGCCTCCGAATGCCTGGCAACGTTATTCAGCGCTTCCTGCACCACGCGGTAAATGTGCACACCCGCCCCGCTATCCACAGGAAACGGTTCGCCTTGCTTCTCATAGGATATGGCAATTCCCGTCTGCCGTTCCACCGTGGGTATGTACCAGTCGAGAGTGCTCTCAAGTCCGGCCTCGTCGAGCATCACCGGATGCAGCGCTTGCGAAAGACTGCGCACACTTTCCAGTGTCGTCTGGACGATCTCAAGAACTTCCTGCAAGTCGGCGCGCAAGGAGGATCCCTCAGGCGCGTGGGTTCCTGCTCGGCGCAGCATCGAACCAACGGCGGTGAGAATCTGGCCAAACTCATCGTGCAGTTCGCGCGAAATGTAACGCAACGTCGATTCCTGCGTGGAGATGAGTTTCTGCGCCAGCTCACTGCGGCGCTCTGAAACCTCCGCCAGGCGCGCAAACAGCCTGCGGTTCCAGCGAATCACCGAAAGTCCGCTGAGCAGGATCGCCAGAAGTGTGGCCGCCAGAAAAACATACACTTGGCGCTGCACCCGGTCGTAAATCTGCACGATGCGTTGCCCAGCCTGTTCTTCGTTCTCGCTGTTCTGCACCAGCAACCGGGCCACTGCCGTGCTCAGCCCGGCCTGACGTTCTTGCAGCGAAAGCTGAATCTGCTCGCGCGCCTCTTTTTCCTCCCCATCGCGCGCGAGGGCAAACACGCGGTCGACCGCATCCCAGAACTGAGTCAACGAGCCGCTGAGAAACGCGCTTTGTTCGGGGGTTCGGCCGGCCGCAGCGAAGCCTGATTCCAGACGCATCGCATCGTCGAGATCTGTGCGAATGCGCTCGAATTGCGCCGACCACGCGGTTAGCGGATAAGGCTCGTCGCTACCCACCATATCGCGCATCGCGACGGCGAGCAGGTTGAGGTCGTTCTGGATGCGCAGCAACTGCAGCGAATCCTTACGATTGCGATTGACCAATTCCGTCTGCAGTTTGCGCAGGCCAGTCACCTGCCCGGTGATATACACCGAATACGCCACCACCGCGGACAGCGTGATGAGCAGGCCCAGCAACAGGCCAAAGGTTGGCGAACGTTCCGGCGGATGGTCTGAGGAAGCCTGGCGGGACACGCCCCGAGCATACAACGCCGTGAGGCGCTCTGTCACAAGGGCGCGTGGCTATGCCGAATGTGTGACAATGCAGTAATAATGAAGCGAATCCGGCCCCGGCGGAGTCCAACAACAGATTGAGTTCTCCTGCAAAAGAAGCTAAGAAGCCACCGAATCTCCAGCGGCTGAAGGCGGTCTGGCCTGAAGTCTGGAAGCTGATGCGTCCACGCCGCGCGCTCCTCGCGCTGGGCTTTGTGTTGATGGTCATCAACAAGGTTGCGGGATTTGTGCTGCCCTATTCCACCAAGCCCCTGATCGATGAGGTGGTGGCTAAGCACCGGGTGGCGCTACTGCCGATTCTCGTCGTTTCCGTTTTGGTGGCAACGATGGTGCAAGGCGTAACTTCGTTTTCTCTGACTCAACTGCTGTCGAAGGCTGCGCAACGCCTGATTGCGGAACTCCGGCAACAGGTACAGGTGCACATTTCGCGCCTGCCAGTCTCGTTTTACGACGCGAACAAGAGCGGCGCTTTGGTGTCTCGCATCATGAGCGACGTCGAAGGTGTGCGCAATTTGCTGGGCACCGGCCTGGTTGATTTTGTGGGCGGCCTGGTGGCCGCGAGTATCGCTCTGGTGCTTCTGCTTCACATCAGCACGCCGCTGACTTTGATAGCAGTCGGTTCCCTGGGTTGCTTTGCCCTGGCCTTGAACCGGGCCTTCGCCACGATCCGGCCCATATTCCGCGAACGCGGCAAGATCAATGCCGAAGTCACCGGGCGGCTGACCGAGTCCCTGGGCGGCGTTCGCGTGATCAAGGGATATCACGCCGAAGAGCGAGAAGAAAAGACGTTTGCCACGGGTGTGCGCCGTCTGCTCGACAACGTCATGCGCACACTGACGGCGACTTCTCTGATGAGCCTTTCCGCCAGCGTGCTGCTTGGAGTGGTGGGGGCCGCGACCATGTACATCGGCGGTCACCAGATGCTCGCCGGCAAGCTGACCACCGGCGGCTATGTCCAGTACAACATTTTGCTGGTTTTTCTGGTCGCACCCATCATGCAAGTCGTTTCGATTGGCACCCAACTCACCGAGGCTTTGGCGGGATTGGAGCGTACGCAGGAGATCATGCACGAACGCCCAGAGGATCAGGATCCGAATCGCTACGTGGCCTTGCGCGATATTGCAGGCACCGTCGAATTTGACGACGTGAGTTTCAGCTACGATCCGGAGCACGAGGTTCTGCATCACATTACGTTTCGCTCCGCCCCGGGGACGGTCACGGCGCTGGTCGGTTCGTCGGGATCTGGGAAGTCCACCACGATCGGATTGATCTCGGCTTTCTATGTGCCTTCGAAGGGCGTGATCCGCGTGGATGGCGTGGATCTAAGCACTGTTCGTCTCGACTCCTATCGCACGCGCCTGGGGGTTGTGCTGCAGGAATCGTTTCTCTTCGACGGGACGATTCGCGAGAATGTCGCATTCTCGCGGCCCGAGGCCAGCGAAGAGGAAATCATGCGCGCCTGCCGCATCGCGCGCGTCGATGAATTTGCCGAGTCGTTCGCCGACAAGTACGAAACGATCGTTGGCGAACGTGGCGTGAAACTATCGGGCGGCCAGCGTCAGCGCATCTCGATCGCGCGTGCCATTCTAGCCGAGCCGCGCATCCTGATTCTTGACGAAGCAACGTCCAGCCTCGACTCCGAATCGGAGCAGATGATCCAGCAAGGCCTCTCCTATCTGATGCAGGGGCGAACCACGTTCGTTATCGCACACCGGTTGTCGACCATCCGACGCGCCGATCAGATCATGGTGATGGAGCAGGGACAGATTGTAGAGCGCGGCACACACGCTCAGCTTTATGCCGCCCGCAGCCGCTATTACGACTTGTACACGCGGCAGCATGGTATGGAGAACAACTTATTCCTCGCGCCCGGGGAAGGTGACGCTGTTGCCGTGAATGGAACCGCGGGAGACGGCAAGAATGGCGACGTAAAAACGGCGGACGCCATGCGCGTGCTGCGCGGAGAGATGCGCTAGCCATGACCACAGCGCCCGTAGTTTCGATTGCTCAGGGCACGGTGGCGATCCGCAGCGAAAATCTTTGCCGGCACTATCGCATGGGCGAAACACTAATCCGCGCGGTCGATGGCGTGACGCTCGAGGTTCGTGCTGGAGAATTCATCGCCCTTCTGGGGAGTTCGGGCTCAGGCAAGTCTTCCGTGCTCAATCTGATCGCCGGGCTTGATCGTCCAACCTCCGGAAACGTCATCGTTCAGGATCGCGATCTGGCGAAGCTCTCGCGCGAAGAACTCGCCAAATACCGGCTGCATGTGGTGGGGATGGTTTTCCAGTCGTTCAATCTGATCGCTAGCATGACTCTGGCGGAAAATGTCGAACTGCCACTGCGATTCGCAGAAGTCGATCGCGGCAAGCGAGGCGCTTTGGCCAAAGCTGCTTTAGATCGCGTGGGATTGGGAGCCCGCATGCATCACCGTCCCAGCGAACTATCTGGTGGGGAACAGCAGCGCGCGGCACTGGCGCGAGCACTGATCAATCGTCCGCAACTGCTGCTCGCCGACGAACCCACAGGAAATCTCGACAGCCATACTGGAACGGAAATCATGGATATGGTTCGCGAGTTCAACCAGCAGATGGGAATGACCGTTGTGATGGTCACCCACGAGCGCGCGCTGGCCGAGCGCTACGCTCAACGCATGATTTTTCTGGCGGATGGAAAGCTTATTGACGACCGGACGAACGCGCCATCGGGAGGGCAGCAGTGAAAATCCCCGACCTGGCTGAACTGGCCCTGCGAAATTTGCGCGAGTCGCTGCTGCGGAATTCGTTGACCACGATCGGAATCTCCGTGGGCGTAGCGTCCTTGGTCGCGATGCTCTCGCTCGGCATTGGTCTACAGCAACTTTTCTCGCGGCGCCTGGCGAAATCTGGATTGTTCGATACGGTCCTGGTCACGTCTCATCGCGACCTGCGCGGCATGGGTCGCGACGAAGAACGCAACGGTCCCACCCCGGCCGAAAGCCGCATCCTGGACGAGGCCGCGCGGGTCGAAATTGAGCACCTGCCCAACGTTCTCGAAGCCAATCCCGATATTCGTTTCATCACGGAACTGCGCTACGACGGCAAGCCACATCTCACGATGATTGCCGCACTGCCGTCATCTGCGAAGTCCAACGACGCCTTCGAAGGCATGCAGGGCAACTTCTTTTCCTCTGATGCGGCTGCCGAGGTGATTCTCCAAAAAACATTTGCGGAGGAATTGCTGGGCAAGGCCCCTGCCCGCGGCATCGACGAAACCAACGTCGCCGATCTTGCAAAACCACTTTTGGGCAAAGAACTGACGATGCGGTACGCCCAACGCGCCAGCGCTCCGTCTCAGTCGCCTCCCGCAACCGACATCACGAATATTGGCGATAATCTCGCCTCGGCCGCATATTCCGTGATCTCCCGCGAGCAGAAGCTCGAGATTGTCGGCGTCGCCGATCTCGATCCGGAGAGCATGCGCGGCCCCGCTCGCGCCAAGGTTTTTCTGCCGCTAAAGCTGGCCGAGAGCCTTCACGTGATGCAGGCCACCGACCTGCGCGAAATCTCGCGTGCAGCTAGCGACCAGCCGGTGTATTCGTCAATCAGCGCTCGCGTAAAGAATCCCGCTCAAGTGCAACTCGTCGAGGACGCCATCAAGAAGATGGGCTTCGGCACGTTTTCGATTCTCGATGCCAGCCGCGGCCTGCAGCAGGTATTCCGCGTCTTGTACGCGTTCCTCGGAATCTTCGGCAGCCTCGCCTTGATCGTCGCCTCCATCGGAATTGTGAACACCCTGGTGATGGCTATTCTTGAACGCCGCCGCGAAATCGGAATCATGAAGGCCATCGGTGCCAGCGACGGTGATGTGAAAAAGCTCTTCTTCGCCGAGGCTGGCGCCATGGGCATTTTCGGGGGAGTGGTCGGAGTCATGCTGGGATGGGCCATCGGACAAGTCATCAACCTGGGCACCAACGTGTATCTCAAGAACCAGGGCTTTCCACCGGAGCACTTCTGGGCGGTGCCGTGGTGGCTAGTGGCCTTCGCGATTCTCTTCGCTTTCATCGTAAGCCTGATCTCTGGGCTCTATCCAGCCGGACGCGCCGCTAGGCTTGATCCGGTGCAGGCGCTACGCTACGAATAACGTGATCCGCATGACTCGCGCTCTCAGGCCGGCACTTCTGCCGCTCTTGGTGTTGCTTGCTGCTGGCTCGTCCGCGGCGCAG
>Ga0209863_10000908_pt1 | contig 12575 bp, 9 predicted proteins | sample OrgsoiDNA2013046_FD_185796 | JGI IMG/M metagenome (GOLD analysis project Ga0209863, IMG submission 185796) | Permafrost soil microbial communities from the Arctic, to analyse light accelerated degradation of dissolved organic matter (DOM) -... | ecosystem: Environmental > Terrestrial > Soil >...
GCGCACTGATCCTTGGCCTGTTAAAGCAGCGCTGGGTGCTGGTGGCGCTGGTGGCGTTTCTCATCAGTTGGCAAAGCCTGGTACCCGTATCAGTCCAGGAGCGCATTCTGATGACCTATGACAAGAATGAGCAGACGCTGGATACGTCAGCCCAGGACCGCGTGATCATCTGGAATGACGCCATGGACCTCTTTCAGCAGAATCCCGTTGTGGGCATTGGCTTTGACACATACAAGTGGCTGCACCGCGTAACCATCTATAGAGACACGCACAACTACTTCCTGAAAGTGATGGTAGAAACCGGCTTGGTCGGGCTGGTGTTCTTCCTGTGGCTGTTGATGAAGATGTCCCGCATGGGTTACCGGCTTTTCCGGACGGCTGAGGATCCTTTCCTGAAATCCCTGGGGCTCGCGTTCTGCCTGGTGATGGCTTGCGTGTTTGTAGTGAATTTCTTTGGCGATCGCTGGCTGTATCTCTCAGTGAACGGCTATCTCTGGGTAATGATGGCGTGCGTAGTGCGGGCGCAGATCATTGTGGATGAAAAAGCAGCAAAGGCAAGTGAATTGCACACTCCATTGGAGAAAGACGAGCAGGTAGCAGAACAAGAACCTGTGTACGCCTGAGCATTTAAAGAATTTGAGTGGCACGAAGGCAAATTGATATGTGCGGTATTTTTGGACAAATCGGAAACTCACCTGCGGACGAGAAATGCGGGTTGACGTTAAAGCATCGCGGGCCGGATGATGGCGGCCTGAAATATTTTGTGTTGCCTGACCGCTCCTTGTGGGTGAGCCTGCAGCAACGCAGGCTGTCGATTATTGACCTGTCGTCAGCCGGCCATCAGCCCATGTGCAATGAAGATGAATCCGTCTGGATCACCTTCAACGGCGAGATCTATAACTTCCAGGACCTCCGCAAGGAACTGCTGGCCGCCGGCCATCGTTTCCGCTCGAATACGGATACCGAAGTAATCATCCATGGGTATGAAGAGTGGGGAAACGATGTGGTGCGCCGCCTGCGCGGCATGTTCGCATTTGCCATCTGGGACAATCGCCACCATCGGATGCTTGTTGCCACAGACCATCTGGGCAAGAAGCCGCTGTTTTACTCGTTTGATGGACGCAGGTTTGTATTTGGGTCAGAGATCAAGGCCCTTCTGCAAGCAGGCGTATCCAATGAACCTGATCCCGTCGCTTTGCATGATTACCTGACGTATCTCTATTTCCCGTATCCAGCCACGGCGTTCAAGCACATACGCAAAATGGGGCCCGGAATGGCTGCGGAGATCGTGGCGGCGCCTGATGGCCAACTCACGCGCAGGGAATGGAAATACTGGGACGCCGCGGAAGTAGCCGGTTCAGATTTGCAGATGACCGAGCGCCAGATGATTGAACAGGCGCGCGCACTGATGGAAGAAGCGGTAAAGATCCGCATGGTCAGCGACGTACCGCTGGGACTTTTTCTGAGCGGCGGCCTTGATTCCAGCGCCATCACGGCCCTTGCGGCGCGCAACAGCGCGGAGCAGGTCAAGACTTTCACCATCGGCTTTTCCAACAACAAGTTCTATGACGAAATGCCCGCAGCCAATCTGGTGGCGAAGCAGTACAACACTGACCATCATATTCTGGAAGCCGACGAACTCTGCGCTGAATATATGACCACGGTGGTCCGCCACTTTGACGAACCGTTTGGAAATCCAACAGCGATCCTGGAATACATCATTACCAAGCTCATGCGCAAGCACGTGACGGTTGCCATCTCAGGCGATGGTGGTGACGAGCTCTTTGGCGGATATGTTCGCTACGCGGGCGCTGCGATGGCGAGAAAGTATCGCCGCCTGCCGCAGTTCATCACCAAGGGTCTGGTCTCGCGTATGTCTGGCCTGATGCGTGATGCCACGGATGGCCGTCATGGTTTCCGTCGCGTGCGTGAGTTTGCCGAATCCGCATGGCAGAACGAAGAAGACATGTACATCAACTGGGTCGGCTATTTCTCTGAAGCGGAGAAGAAAGACCTGTACTCGCCGGAGTTTGCAGCTCAAGTCAGCGGCCGTGATTCCGGAGACTTCCTGCGCCAATTCTTCCGTCGCGGAGCCAAGCTGGACCCAATGAGCCGGCTGGGCTATGTGGATGCAGCGTCATTCCTGTGCGGAAATTGCCTGGAATATGCTGATCGCATGTCCATGGCAAATTCGCTGGAAGTTCGCGCGCCATTTACCGACTACAAGTTGCTGGAGTTCGCTTTGCGCGTTCCCGAGCGCATGAAGGTACGCGGCACGGAAACCAAGTGGATTACACGCCAGGCCATGGCTGACCTGCTGCCGAAGGAAGTTCTCAATAAGAAGAAGATGGGATTTAATCCGCCGCTGCCCAACTGGATCAATGGTGAGCTGCGTCCAGTGATACAGAAATTCCTTTCGCCGGAGAACCTGGAGCGGCGTGGGATCTTCCGTCCGGAAGCGGTGCAGAAACTGGTGCGTGATCACCATGAGAATCGCCGCGACAATGCTTTGAAAATCTGGGCACTGTTGATGGTGGAAGTGTGGCAGCGGATGTACATGGACCATGAATCGGAAGACTCAGTACGCAGTGAAATCACCGGCGCGCGCAAGCCTCCGATGAGCACCGTGGCCATTCAAAAAGAGAAGAAGGCAGAAGTTGTGAGCATCCGCTAGGAGTTTGAGAGAGTTATGGCAGTACACATTGCACAAATCGTAATGGCGGTGGCGGCGTTTCTGCTGCTCTACGTCTATGCCGGATACCCGCTGTTGCTGGCGCTGATCGGATTGTTTGTTCGCGGCAAGCGTCCGGAGCAGGGACACTACCCGCTGCTTTCAGTATTGATCGCAGCATACAACGAGGAAGATGCCATCGCGGAGAAGCTCAACCAGACGCTGGCACTGGAGTATCCCAAAGACAAGCTGGAAGTGCTGGTGCTGTCAGATTGCTCGTCTGATAAGACTGACGAAATTGTAAAGTCATATCCGGATAGCCGCGTGCGACTGGTGCGCATGGCAGAGCGAAGAGGGAAGACATCGGCACAGAATTTCGGTATTCGTGAAGCCAGGGGCGAAGTGGTGGTGTTCTCAGATGCCACGGCCATCTACCACCCCAAGGCACTGGCGTACCTGGCCACAAATTACCAGGACCCGAAAGTTGGCGCGGTAAGCGGACGCTACAAGTATTTTGACCCGGAAGACGAATCGCCCACCGGGCTGGGAAGCTCAGCATTCTGGAATTACGAAAACCTCATCAAGATGATGCAGTCAAAGATCCAGACCATTACCGGATGCTGCGGGTGTATTTACTCCGTGCGCAAGGTTGCGTACACAGACCTGCCGGATGACATCATTAGTGATCTGGTGCAGCCGTTGCAGGTAATCAGAAAAGGTTACAAGGTACTGTTTGAAGGTCGCGCTCTGGCGTACGAGGAGACGACCAAGTCAACCAAAGAGGAGTTTTCCATGCGCGTGCGTGTGGTAACGCGCGCCATGCGTGGACTGCTGAGCGTGTCTGACGTGCTGAAGCCATGGAAATTTGCGTGGCCGGCGTTTCAACTCTGGTCGCACAAGGTCCTGCGCTGGATGGTGCCCCTGTTTCTCGTCGCCATTTTTGTCAGCAATCTCTTCCTGCTCGATAGCCCAGTCTTCCGCACCTTAATGGCGGCACAGTTGGCTTTCTATGCCGCGGCTCTCCTGAACATGGTGTTGCCGCTCCATCGGGCATGGAAGCCGATGGGAATTCCGCTTTTCTTTTGCACCCTGAACGCGGCAGCGCTGTTCAGCATGATCGAGTTAAGTAGAGGGAAGAAATATGTCACGTGGCAGACCGTGAGGGCACGCAGATGAAGATTGAATTTCTTACGCAGGAAGATTCGCTTTATATCCTGCCATTTTTTGAAGAGCTTCTCGGCAACTACGCCGGGCAGTTTGAGATCACCAGAATTTCCTGCTGCCGTGCCATGGGCAAACGCTCACGCGTGCAGTTGCTGCGCGAACTGCTCTGGCTCTATGGAACGTTTGGTCTGATCAGACTGGTGGCGCAAGCTGGTTTAGCCAAGCTGCTGGCTGGATTGCCGCGTGCTCGCTCGAATAAGAAATTCTATTCGATTGCACAGTTGGCCAAAGCATACGGCATTCCATATGAAACCGTAGCTAATCCGAATGATGCTGAGTTCGTCAACGCGATGGCCCTTCGCGCGCCTGATCTGATGGTTTCCGTGGCATGCCCGTACATCCTGAAGGAAAAGCTATTGAGCGTTCCGCCGCGTGGCTGCATCAACATCCATCATGCGCCCCTGCCACGTTATAAGGGAATGATGCCTACATTCTGGCAACTCTATTACGGTGAAGCCCAACTGGGGGTCACCATTCATTACATGGCCGCAAAGGTGGATGAAGGCGACGCATTGTTGCAGGAGATGTGTCCGGTCAGGACGGGAGAGTCGCTGCACAACCTGATCCGTCAGTCCAAACGATACGGCGCACACTGCATGGCCAAGGTGCTGCGCAGCCTGGCAAACAATGAAGCTGTTCCCATTAAGCTGGACCATGAACAGGGAACCTATTTTACTTTTCCGAAACGCGAAGAGGCTCTGGAATTCCGGCGTCGCGGCCTCAGGGTGATTTGATCGACCAGGAAACAAACTAGAGATTAGAATGCTGCAGCGTCCTTTTACATCCCGTCCAATCCGAGCGCTTGGCAAGAGCCTGTGGGCCGGATTTTTGCGTGCCTCCGGTGTGCTCTGGCTGGCGAAGCGCTGGGTCAGGCGCGAAGGCACTGTGGTCCTGACTTTTCATCGTGTGTTGAATGATGCTGGGTTGGAAGGTACCGCGTCACTGATTGGCATGATTGTGCGCAGCCGCACCTTTGATGATTTTCTTTCCTACGCGGCGCAGAATCTGGAAATCGTAAACGCTGGGCACGATCCCCAATGGACGAGCAACGGCAGACTCAAAGTGGCAGTTACGTTTGATGACGGATGGTGTGATAACGCTACGGAAGCGTTTCCCATTGCACTCCGGCACAAGGCGGCGCTGACAATCTTTATTGTGGCGAAAAAGATTGGTTCGGTCCTTCCGTTCTGGCCGGAGCAGGCCGCATCAGTCCTTGGACTTGGCCTTGACGTTGATTCGGGAGAACGCCAACGTAATATTGAGCAGATGATTGAGCGGCTCAAGAGCCTGCCTTCACAGGAACGCAAACGGGTGATCAGTCGCATTACTCAGGACGACGCAGGGACTAAAATCTGCCGGGAAGTGGATCGCACCATGACGTGGGAGCAGATTGACGAACTTAAGGCCGGCGGCGTGGTCTTTGGATCACATACCAGCACGCATGAAATCCTTACACGTATTTCTCTAGCTCAGGCGAAGGAGGAAATTGGCTCGTCGCGCGAACTGATTGAACAACGGTTGGGATGTTCGTGCGAAGTCTTTGCTTATCCAAATGGCGATTCGTCTCATGAAACGCGAAAGCTGGTAGCTCTTGCCGGCTACAAGCGCGCTTTTGTGAACCAATCGCCTGGCGTGTGGACGAGCAGCACAAATCCTTTCGCCATTCCCAGGGTCAACATCTGCGAATATCACCTGGTGGATACCGATGGAAACTTCTCTCCTTTGATCTTTGACTATGCCGTGGTGTGGGCCGCAGCCAAATGTCACCTGATAGGAAAACTGACCGGCGCGGTGCGAAAGCTCAGGAGCAGATTCCTGGCTTTTTCGCATGCCAAAGAACTCAAAGCGCACGAAAGAAATACCTAGCATCTCTGCGTGGCGCGAAATAAGAATGCAGCTTTTCCACCCTCGATTCTGGTAAAGTATCCGCGAGAAACAGATTCAGAAAATCTATGTGGCTTAAACGAGAATCCGGACTTCCCAAGGCATCTCTAACCCAGCTTGGCAGCCTTGAGACTGAAGTGATGGACCGCATATGGGCGCGCGGTGAAATTAGTGTGCGTGACCTGCATGAGGAACTAGACGGCAGACTGGCTTACACCACCATTATGACAACCCTGGACCGGTTGTATAAGAAAGGTCTGCTCCAGCGTCGCAAACAGGGTAAGGCATTCTTTTACGTTCCCGCGTGTACGCTGCAGGAATATCAGGAGCAGCTTACTGGTCACTTGTTAGGCATGGTGTTGCGCGAAAACAAGGACCGTGATGCAGTGCTCTCGTGCTTCGTGGAAAAAATCAGCGAGGACGATTGCAAGATGCTTGACCGCCTGGACGAAATGGTTAAGGCAAAGCGGCGGGCTCTCCGTCGCAAGGAGTAGTAACCATGTTCTATCTCCTTTGCCTCACCTTGTGTCTGACAGTAATGTTTCTGGTGCTTTCGTTCTCTTCTGTATTGTCCCTGCCTTTGGCGCGCCTGCTGGAACGCGAACTGGAACAAGCCAATGCGCGCACCGCGGCCAATGCCTTACTGGCCTTTCGCCTGCTTCCTTTTTCACTGGCTGTGGCAGTGAGTTTTGGGCTGGCTCTTCCCGCTTTCATGAAGTTTGAGCCACCTGCCACAAAAGAGATGATCAATGTTCCGTTGGTTTTTCTAGCTTGCCTCGGATGTGCCGTGTTGGCGCTGATGGCATTTCGCGGACTGCGCATGTGGCGCACGACCTGCTTCATGCAGCGGGAATGGGAGAAGCATTCGCAACCACTATCCCTAACCCTCCAATCAGTTCCACTTTACCGGATCGATACACAGAAATCTCTGCTGGCAGTAACGGGTGTTTTCAAGCCGCGCATCTACGTTTCCAGCGCTGTTGCTGATGCGTTAACAGAAGAAGAATTGTCAGCGGCATTGTCGCATGAAATTGCCCACGTGCGATCACTCGACAATCTGAAACAAGTCCTGATGAAGATAGTGGCACCGCCAGCATGGTTGCACAGACTTCAACCCACTGGCGACGCATGGCTTCGCGCATCTGAAGTTGCAGCCGATGAAAGCGCCCTGGCGCACGGAGCGTCCGCACTGGAACTTTCGTCTGCCTTAATAAAGGTGAGCAGGCTTTCTCTGGGCGGTGCGAGCGGTCTTTCAAGCAGCGTTGCAGCTTCGCACCTGGTTCCTTGCGGATGCAGTTCTGCCACTTTGACTCGCGCAGCACATCTGCGCGATCTTCTGGAACGCGGATCCATCGCGGTGCCGGAATCAGGCACCCCCAAACGTAGAATGTTTATGGCCCTTGCCCTGGTTGTTGTCACATATATTGTTTGCCTGGTCACGCTCCTTCCTGCTGTTCATGAAGCGTTGGAATTTCTGGTTCGTTAGTTCTATCGATTCCGCTGAATCAAGCTACCTCGCCTATACTGATTTCTTTCGTGACTAAAACGTTTCAGTTCGGAATCCTGCTTGCCTTGGCTGTGATGCTGATCAGCCCCGCCCGCATGTGGTCTCAATCCGCGGTTGGGTCTGAAGTTGCGTCGCGAATAGCTCGCGCCATCAAACTCAAGGCCGACGGTAACGTGGACGAAGCGCGCAAAATGTTCGATGCTCTGCTGGTCCAATTACGTCCACTTGGCGCTTCGCAGGAGTTGACGCACGTCCTGAATTATCTGGGCGATATCGCCAACAATGCCGGTCAATATGATCGTGCGGTTGAAATGGCGCGCGAAAGCGCTGTTGTCTGCCGCAAATTAAAAAACATTTCCTGCGAAGCCCAGGCGTTGAATGATGAAGGCCTGGCCTATTCAAACAACGGGAAATATTCCGAAGCCGGCGAAGCTCTGGAGGAGGCGCTTAAGCTTGCCCACCAGGCCAATGACGGCCGTAACATTGTTCTTGTTCTGAATAATCTCGGAAACGTCTATTACTACGAAGCCAGATATTCTGAGGCGTTCAAGGCATACGATAACGCCGCCACCGTGGTTGAGAAAGCCAGCGAGGAGGGATGGGCGCAACCCTGGCGTTCCATTACCCGATTGAATCTGGCTACGCTCTACCAGCGCCTGGGAAATGATCAGCGAGCCGTCAACGTCTATCACTCTGCGCTGGATGGAGCCCACGATCTCACGCCGCGCGAGATAGCGCATGTGCTTGCCAATCTGGGTGTTCTTTACCGTCGCATGGGTGACATTGAAGAAGCCATCAAGAATTATCACGACGCCGAAAGGTTCTACAGCCAGCAGAAAGATATTGATGGTGAACTGGGCGTGCTGAAAAACATCGGCATCGCACAGGTGCTGGACCTTGGCAAGCTTGGCGAGGCGCTGAAAACATTTGATCAGGCCAGAAAGCTCGCTGAAGCCAGCAAGAACCAGCGTGAATCTATGCAGGCTCTTCTTTATCAGGGAGAAACGCTGCGCCGCATGGGGCGCTCCGCCGATGCTAAGAAAGAATTTGAGACAGCGCTGTCTCTTGCCGTTCAGCTCGGCACCGTGGAAGAACAGTGGAAGGCGCTGTATGCGCTGGGTCGTATCGCGCTGAAGGATGGACAGCGCGAAGAAGCTGAAAACAAATTCCGTGACGCCATCAACAAGATTGAGAGCCTGCGCTCCAAGCTGCAGCTCTCGCAGAAATCCGACTTCCTCGCCGACAAGCGCGACGTCTACGACGCGCTGATCAAGCTGCTGCTGGAACGAAACGATGCCCCGGCGGCGTTGGAATTCATGGAACGCAGCCGTGCGCGTGTTTTTCAGGACAGGTTCTTTAATGCCGGTGTAACTCCCGGTTCGCTCACTCTGGCATCTTTGCAGAAACGTTTGGACGGCCGGACCGCGCTGATCGAATTCTGGACGGGACCCGAGGCAATCGCCGCGGTCTGGATCACACGCGATTCCAGCGGCATCGCGCAGAAAAACTTTTCTGCCGACGACATGGACAGCTTCGCCCGCATGGTTTCCGGCCTGCCAGAAAATCTGGGCGACGACTGGCATGCTGGTTTCAAGAAGCTGGCTGCGCTTCTGCCGGATGGTATTGCTCCTTTCCGCGGAAAAAACTATGTGCATCTGCTGGTTGTGCCTGACGGATTCCTCAGCATGATGCCGCTTGAACTTGCTCCATCAGATTCCGGAGAGCCGCTCATTGAGCACCATGAGTTCAGTTATCTCCCCAGCGCTGTCCTTCTATTACGCGGCGCCTTGCAGCAAAGTCGCGCGGTTGGTCTTCCGTGGCAGAACCAATTAGTCGCCTTTGGCGATCCATCTGTCGTGGGCAACGGCGAAAGCTCGGTGCTTGCCTCGCGCAATCTAGATAGTCCAAACGCGTTGACGGCTTTGCCGAGTTCCGGCGAAGAAATCCGCGGCATTGCCAGCATGAGCGCCGGGCGAGCCCGTCTCTATCTCCGCGACTCCGACCGCAAGCCGGATTTCACACAATATTCCGGATCACGTGCGGCCCTGCTTCATGTGAGCACTCATGCCATTGCTGACATGGACAATCCTGAGCGATCGCGACTTTTGTTTTCTCCTGACCAGCCCGGCGAACCCAATAACTATCTCTTCCTTAAAGAGCTTTACGATCTCGATCTGCGCGGCGTCAGCCTGGCCACTCTTTCCGCCTGTGATACTGAGCGTGGACGTCTTCAACCAGGCGAAGGTGTACAGGCTTTCAGTCGTGCGCTGCTTGCGGCAGGATCACGTTCTGCTTTGACCACGCTTTGGCGCGTCCCAGACCAGCCAACGTCTGTATTCATGCAGCAGTTTTATTACTATCTGTTGAAAAAACATAAGACCAAAGCTGAAGCGTTGCGCCTGACCAAGCTTGAGTTCCTGCATGCCGGCGGTGAACTCAGTCATCCAAAATTCTGGGCGGCCTTTGTGCTGAATGGTGAAGGCAGGGAACCAGTGCCGCGTTTTCTTCCCTGGCAGGCAATCATCGCGCCCATTCTGGTTGTATTCGCCGTGGTGATCGTCATTATTCAGATACGCAAGCGCCGCCGATTGGGTGAAACAAAAAACGTAAATACCGCGGTAAGAGCTTAACTGTCCCGCCGTTCTCATTTAGTTCGACCACTCGCGTACTGCTAGAGCAAGCCGAAATCGGCCCTCGCCTGTGGCGAGCTCCTTGCCGGTAGAGTCAAGCGCCGTGACTTTCCACGTCAGAGGCTTTCCGGGACGGATCTTCGACTTGAGTTCAGGGCTCACAGTCAAACTATTCTGGTTTGATTGACCCTGCCAGAGCAGCGTGTTATCGATATCCCTTGCCCTGATCACCACGGAGTAGCTGCTGGCTCCTTTGACTGCTTCCCAGTTCATTTGATCAGGAGCCTTGGTAAGATCACCGGCTGGATCATTCAGGCGAATCTGGCCGGAACGCACCGGACCACCGAATCCAATGCTGTGATCGATAGACGGTTTCTGAAAGTGTTCTGACTCGTAGAATGATATGCCGAGAGTCACTGCCGCAATCAGCGCGGCAGCAGCGGCCATATACGGAACTCGAAATATCGTACGCCAGAAGGGAACGGCTTCGTGGACAGGCTTGGCTGCTGCGTTTTTTTGATTACGCTCCAGTTGTGCGGCGATCCACGCCACGGCTGCGCCTTCATCAGGTGATGCTTCCGCGGACTCAAACTTACGCAGCATCGCCAGCTCTGACTGGCAGTGCGGACAGGTCGAGACGTGGTTCTGGGTCTTGGGATCCTGTGCCGTGCCTTCCATCACCTTCTCCAGCACTTCAATGCCTGGACATTCCTTGGTGGCGGAGAATGCATCCTGCCAGATCTTCGAGTTGTCAATGTTGGCGGCCATGTTGGTTGTTCCTTCCGTCTGGGTGCTACTGTCCTGCTTTGCTGCTGCTTTACGCTTTTGCTTTCCAGCGCTTTACCGCTTTATCAAGTTTTCTCTTTGCACTTACCAGATACGCCTTGGCGCCGCTGGCGTTGCCTAGATTCAACATTCGGGTAATCGCATCCAGCGGAATTTCTTCCGCAAAATGAAGTGTGAATACCTGCTTCTCCAACTCATCCAGCTCTTCATTGACGATTTGGCGGGCGATGCCAGTCAATTGATTCCGTTCCACCGTCTTCAGCGGATTGTCTGTGACCATGTCCGGCAAAGTGTCAACCACCGTCTCATCCGTATCCATCTCAGGCATGCTTTTGCGTGACCGTATGGCGTTAAGGCTGTGATTGCGGGCGATGGAATATAACCAGGTAGAAAACTTTGATTGTCCCTTGAAGTACGGAAGGTTCTTGTAAGCCTTGGCGCAGATTTCCTGGGACAAATCAGCGGCTGATTCACGGTCTCCCGTAAATCCCAGGCACCAGCGAGCCACCTTCACATGGTGCCGGCGGAAAAGCTCGTTGATGTACTGTTCCGCCTGCTGTGCCTCGGCCTCTTCGCGAGACTTGGTGATAAGCGCCTCATCTGAAAGGTCTTCCCAACGCATTCCGGGGATTATAGCAATCGAAGCGGCGGCAGGTGCTTTGGACGAACCGGCGATGTCGCGTGCCGGCAACAAGGCCGGTCCACCTTGGCTTTGAGCTTCCAACACGTCTCTACGTTCCAGGCTCGGACGGTTCGGGTTAACGTCCGCCCGAACAGGGTACATAGAAGTGATGGTAGTCTGCGCAGCCACTTATTAAATCCTCCCGAACACTAACTAAGACACCCGCTTCTATGACTCTGGAACAGCCTTCTCAGCCATTTGTAAATAGGCTGAATTCACCATGTTGAATCTCTCTCTTGAAACGGAAGAAAAGATGCCCCGAATCCAACTTAAGATCAATTTAATCAATAGTTTGGTAAGAGTTCGTCTTTCTCCATGCCTCCGTGTCTCTGTGTCTCCGTGATGAGATGTTGCTCATCCGATCTCGGCGATGTCGTGCGATGACGTCGATGTCGGCGATCCCCACCCTCCCTGTTCACCCCATCCGATCCCAGTCATCCCAATTTGGCGTAGACTTTCAGGTATTTCGCTCTCACGTTTTTCCTTCGTGGACCTTTGTGTCCTTTGTGGTTAAAGCTCTTCTGATCTTTCCGATCTCGGCGATGTCGTGCGATGACGGCGATCCCAGTTAAGCCCCTACCCCCGCCATCTATCGCACCCGATCCCAGTCATCCCAATTTGGCGTAGACTTCAGTCGTCTTCGGCCCGTTCCCTTCGTGTTCCTTCGTGTCCTTTGTGGTTACAGGTTTTGCCTTTCTGATTTCGACGATGTCGTGCGATCACTTCGTTCTCGGCGATGCCTACCCCTCCCGGTTCACCCCATCCGATTCCAGTCATCCCAATTTGGCGTAGACTTGAGCCCATACCCGTGTGGAACAGCCGCCCTCAGCTGTTCGAATTTCCTCTGCGTTCCTCTGTGGTTACCCGGGGATTGCTTTTCTGATCCGCGATCATCCGCGTTAATCTGCGGTAAAAAGTTCTTCAGATCAGTGTCATCGGTGTTGATCAGTGGTCAGATTTGCGTTCCGATCTCGGCGATGTCGCGCGATGACGGCGCTCTCGGCGATCCTTCCTCACTATGCCTCATCTCGGCCCGGACAACAACTAAACTTTGGTTTTTTTTCCAGCAGACGCGCGAAAGTTTCGCAGAATACATCTGCGGTATACATACTCCCTCAAACCGTTAGAAAATCACGTTCGATCGAAATAAAGCTCCGAAGGAGCCACTGAGGATAGCCCGGCACGCAGCGC
>Ga0209863_10000911_pt1 | contig 12546 bp, 13 predicted proteins | sample OrgsoiDNA2013046_FD_185796 | JGI IMG/M metagenome (GOLD analysis project Ga0209863, IMG submission 185796) | Permafrost soil microbial communities from the Arctic, to analyse light accelerated degradation of dissolved organic matter (DOM) -... | ecosystem: Environmental > Terrestrial > Soil >...
GGGCTCTGCAGTGACGTGCTTACCGGCGGCGATGTCGCATTCGCCGAAGCGTTCATGGAAGACCGTTGGGCGACCAGCGACCTTACCGCGCTGCTGACCCTTATTGCGCTCAACCAGCGCGCATTGGAAATTGCTTTCTACGGGCGTTGGTGGCGCCAACTCGTTTTTCGGGCCAAGCACCTGCTGCGCAGCAATACCAAGCGGCGCGCGCGCCGCAATATCGTCGCGCACTATGATCTGGGCAACGACTTCTACGGCCTTTGGCTCGACTCGACCATGAGCTATTCGTCGGCGCTGTTCGGCGGCGATCTTTCAGAGATCTTCAGCTCGCCAATAATCAGAGGGTTTCAAGCGCGTCAGCAACATTTAGCGTTGCCCCGAGTTTTACCAACTGCTGCAGCCGTGTGTGCCCTCCACTGGCGATGAGCGCGCCCATTGACACGCGCGCGACAAGACGCCCAATGCGAGGTCTCCCAACGAGCGCCAGCGCCACCGCAAGCCAGCCGTCACGGCGCGTGCGAGGGATGCCGCCAGCACTTCCAACGCGACGCGACACGACGAGGGACGGAGGAAGTGGCGGTTCGAGCCACTGGTGATCGGCGGTAAAAAGCACACGCGAAAAGAGCAATACCGATCAATACGACTGCGATCTCAGTGACAACCCCGGCAGCAAGTCGCTCCTCGGACAGAACGGCTCCAGGTAAATGTTGATGCTTTTTCACCCCCGGCGCTGGCCGACCGTTACGAACAGGCCACCCTCCCTCCCGAGGGTGCGAATCCAACCAAGCTGCGCCAGCCACCCCTCGAGCTGCCAGTTGTCGGCAGCCCGGGCCAAGAGGGGTTCCCGATCCTCGCCGAACAGTGCGCTGGGATACGACCGCATGTACTCCACATCGTTCTCGACAAACCAGCCTTGCACCTCAGCGAGAGTGTGGCGGTGTTCCTCGGGATGCCGGTACTGGTCGCGCAGCCACGCCTCCCGTCGCTCTGGTTCATTCCTGCGATCGCGTAACACCGGATCGAACGGAATCCATCGGTACCCCGACAAGCGGGCGATCAGCCGACGAACCCTGAGCGGCATTCGCGCGAATGCGTTGTAGAGTCCCACTACGATCATTCCGCCCGGCCGCGCAAGCTTCGCGATGCGGGCAAACGAAGCGCGTGGGTCCGGTGTGTGGTGCAAGACGCCCGACGAATAGACAACGTCGAACGAGCCCGCTCTCAGACCGGGGTGGTGCAAGTCAGTCTCTACGAACTGAACGCGATCGAGTCCGAAACGGCGCGCCGCCGCCGCGCCGAGCAGAAGGGAGGCGCGGGTCAAATCGGCGCCGATCACCGTTCGATCCGCGCGCGCCAGGTATAAGCTCATCTGTCCGGTTCCACAGCCCATCTCCAGGATGCGGGCGTCGCCGGGGATGGCCCGATCCAGCAGACAGGCGAATTCACTTCGCTCGGCCCGCGCGCGCAGCCACGCCAAACTATCGCGCGGCGGGTAACCGGGGAATGGCGCGTACTCATAGAAGCATCGCACGGCATCGGAGCGGGCGTCGGTCTCGATACGGAGGTTGGGTATCCCGTCCGGCGCCTGGTAGCACGCCCCGCATTCGCGGCACAACCACTCCGCCGTGAGCGCTCCCTCGCACGCCGGACAGACGAGTAGTTCGCGACAGGCGTCCACGGCTCAGAAGATCGAGTAGATGAACGGAGCCAATGCTTCGACACTTGCAGCCACGATCAGCACCAACCCCGTTACGCAAAGAAAGACGGCCAGCGGTATGAGCCAGCGCTTGCGGGAGCTGCTTCGCCACATACCACACGCCAGTTGGGCGATCGATCCGCCAGCGCTGGCGAACACAATCAGCCCGCGCTGGATCCTTCCGCGTTTCTTGAGCATCGGGCTTCCTCCTGCAATCTCGCCTGTTGTGATGCGCACTTCCTGACCCGGGTTTGCCCCGCCACCAGCACGTCCATTCCGCAGCGCCGGAATGTCGAATATCCCTCCACCGCGCGATTGACCAGCGGTTCTCCGGCCACATTGAACGACGTATTGAGCAGCACCGGCATACCGCTGCGCTGTCCATACGCCTCCAGCAGCGCGTAGAGCCTTGGCGCCATGTCTCGTTCCAGCGTCTGAACCCGGGCCGTGCCGTCCACGTGAGTCACCGCCGCCAGCCGTGACCGCCACTCGGGCTTCACCGGGAAGACGCCGGACATGAAGCGCGCCAGGCGCGCCCCGCCCGGCGGCAGATCGAAGTAGCGGCCGGCCGTTTCGATGGGAACCACCGGCGCAAAAGGTCGGAACTCCTCTCGGTACTTGATGTCGCGGTTGAGCCGGTCGCGCATCCCGGCGGAGTGCGGCGCAGCCAGGATGCTGCGGTGACCCAGTGCGCGCGGTCCAAACTCCATGGCCCCATCCATCCAGCCGACCACCAATCCGGCCGCCAGGTCATCGGCGGTCTGATCGATCAAAAATCCGTCCTCGAACTCATCCATCGGTTGGCCGTCCTCGCGGGCCACGTGCGCCAATTCGCGCCCATTCACAGCCGGGCCCCAAAAAGGATGATCCGGCACCTCGCGATCCGGGTTGCCGAAATGGATGCGGTCGGCGTATAGGGCGCATCCTAGAGCGCAGCCGGCGTCGCCCGGGGCCGGCGGGACGAAAACCCGCTCGAAGCCTGACTCAGTGAGGATTCGCGCGTTAGTGACGCAGTTCAATGCCACGCCGCCCCCGAGACACAGATCCGGTAAACCGGTCTCCTGCCGGAGCGACCGCGCCATGTCAACCAGTGTGTCCTCCAGGACGCGCTGCACACTGGCGGCGCAATCGGCGAAGCGCCTCCCTTCGGCCGTTTCCAGATCGATCGGTTCGTAGGGATTTCGCGGCGGACCGAACAGCTCCACGAACCGCGATGAATAAGAGCGCTCAGCGGTGGTATGGAATTCGAAATAATCCAGATCGAGTGTGAACGCTCCGTCCGGTGTGCGGCGGATCAGCCGGCGGACCTCATCGGCCATCGACGGCCGGCCATAACTGGCGAGGCCCATCACTTTATACTCGCCTTCGTTTACAGCGAAACCGAGGTAGGCCGTGAACGTCGAATATAGCATGCCGAGCGAGTGCGGAAACCTGATTTCACGTATGATGTCGATGGTGGTAGCGCCGCCGGCGTGCCGTTCGCCGCGGCCGATGGCCAGCGTGGCCCACTCGCCCACGCCATCGGCGGTCAAAATGGCCGCGCGACGAGTTGGCGCGGTGAGAAACGCGGCGGCAGCGTGCGATTGGTGATGCTCAGTAAACAGGACCTTGCGTCCCGGCACTCCCAAGTGCGACGAGATGATTCCGCGCATCCAGACCTTCTCGCCCAGCGAGTTCTTCATCGCCTTCGGAAAGGCGCGCCAGGATCGCGGGAACGCGCGCAGCGCGCAGGTGAGGATGCGATCGAACTTCAGCATTGGACGCTCGTAGAAAACCACCGCGTCCAGTTCCTCCGGCTCAAGGCCGCCGTGCCCCAGACAGCTCTCGATCGCCAATAACGGGAAGGCCGAGTCGCCCTTGGATCGCGATAACCTCTCCTCTTGCACGGCGCAGACCGGAACGCCATCGATAACAAGCGCCGCCGCCGAATCGTGATAGTGCGCCGATATTCCCAGAATCTTCATTTCAGCCCTGTCTGCCTTGCACCTGCGGAACTACTTTGGGATTAACGCCAGGCCATTCTGCCGTGCCGAAGTCGCTCTGCTTGAGACGCGCGCTACCGGCATAGGTTTCACCGTCACTCCGGCCTTTGACTGAAACCGCCTTGCTCACTCCATGCAAAAACAGCGTGCCGGTGACCTTCCAAGCTTGCCCTCCAAGGGGAGTGACATTTGTGGAGCGAAAGCGAATCTCGGGATATTTCTTGCCGCCTTGCCAACATGAATGACAAGTACCCTCTTGTTGGCGTCGACGGTGTTTTCTGGCGCCGCTAACAGGATCGCCGGCAGCAACAAGACCAGGGCTGCGGCCCGATCGTGATGGCGTGCCGTAGTCCCAAGCGTCTTCATTTCAATACTGCCTGTTGAGTGGGCCGTTGCGCTCTGGAGAGACCGGAGTCCAGCCCTGCGGTTCTCGCCGCTCGGCGCGCTTTGCAATCCAGGCGAAAGGCGGCAGCACAACGAAGTACTGGATGGTCAGGACAATCCCGCCAATGAGACCCGCCAGCGCGCTGGCCATGCGCAAATAGGCCTTCCACAAGCGGCTAAGACGCGCACGCCACAATTGGCGCCGGTGACGCTGGGGCGAGACGCGCGTCAGTTGCGACAACGCATAATTCATGTGAAACACCTCGTCGCGCAGGATCTCATCAAAAACCGCGCAGGTCGGCGCGTCGCCTTCCAGAACATTGCGATAGACGGTGAAGCGGCTCGCGGCGGCCTTCTCGGACAAATGGAGGAACGCGAGTAAGACATCATCGCGTCCGTCAACACTCAGATCGTCGGCGCCGTGCCCGCTAGGAGCGAGCCAGTCGGCCTGAAAGCCACCTGTCTGATTGAGGGGCAGTGAGTGCAGCAACTCCGATCCCCGCCGGCGGAACATTTCGCCGTGGCGCAACTCGTCTTCGGCGTGAACCAGATAGAGACGCCTCAGGAGGGGGTCCGAGGTCAGCTCCGCTGCCCGCACCAGATCGCGCCCGCCGCCGGTTTCGGTCTCGCCAAAGCGAAGCAGCTTGTGGGCACGTCGCTCAGGGTCGCTCCAGATCCAGCGATGCAGCGGTTGAAGCATTCGACCAATGTACAGTGTAGCTCAGGGTATCCGCGTTTTTTCGTAAATTCTTTGTAAACAGAAGCGCTAGCCGCGCTCTCCCGGGGAACAATCTGCCGGCGCGAAGTAGGACGTTTCGTCTGTCCCGAGGTTCCCCATCCGCGAACCTACTTCTGTTCTGGGCCGCCGCTTTTCTCGCTCGTCGGGGGGACGATTCCCTTGATCCGCATGTACGTGGCCATATTCCCGTAGTGTTCGTAGTCATGCGCGGTGTTGGCTGCGAGAACGGCAAGCCTGGCGAAATCGGTATTCATCAGCTTCACCATCTCGCCGCCTTTCGAATCCGTCATGCCTGCATACGTTTTGCTGCAATAGGCAACCGCCTCTTTCAGCGCCGCTATGAGCTCCGCTTTGCCGGTTTTGCTTTTCTCGACGCCGGGAGGCGACTTGGTTTCGCCTGCTGCCAATGCACAAAAGTAGTACTGCGAATCGGCGAGGTGGCCGACCAGTTGCCCGAAACTCCGGACATCCGGGATCGGCTTAAACGAATAGTTCTGCTCAGGCATTTTCTCGGCGGCAGCGATTAATATGCCGCTGAGCATTGTGTACATCTTGCTTTGGCTGGCAGAAATGGGATTTGCGGTTGCTGCTGCCGGCGGTTGTGTGGGCGGCGCTGCTGCCGGTCCTTGCCCAAATACTGCAACCGGAATGGCTGACAAAGCAACAAATAGAAAAGAAGGTTTTCTGGTCACGGGAATGCTCCTTACGAGTGAAATTACACCATCCCGGGGAAGCCCAAGACCGCCCCGTTTTACGACTCTGCCCAGGATATACGTCGTTGCCGCCCAAAGGTTCCGGAGAATAACGAGCAGCCAGCGGCCGTCGCGCCCAATCGCGCATCGTGAGCCGTTCGACGCCCGGGCGCGTAGGCGCGCGCGCCGTCGGGATCGAGGAGGCGCGTGGGGGGCGCGTCCGGATCGCGCGTTCGGCGCGCCCGCGCGGCGCCCGTTGCTTGCTGGGTGCCCGATTGGGAATTAGCCGGAACCGAAGAGGCAACACGTAGACGACGCGGCGCTGAGGCGCGCCCGCTTCTCGTCGAGCGCGCGCCTTCGCCGGGCCTCGCTCGTCCAGGTGCTTCATGAGCATTGCGGCCAGCTTCTCGAAGGGCCGAAGTCGCTGCCAGCGCAACTGATCGATCCAGCGCTCGACCCTGCCTTAGATCACGCGGACACTGGCGGAATTTTAGTCTACAGCCCATCGTGCTGATCTGAGCCCAGGATGAACCTCTGCAGCCACGCAACGAAACCCACCGAAACCGACGCGCTGACCATAGCATGCATCGGAATCGTTGCCTATATTCTGGCGAACGTCGTTCATGAAGGCCTGGGCCACGGCGGCGCTTGCCTGATTACCGGCGGCCGGCCGCTGTTAGTCACGGCGGTTAACATGGACTGCAGCGCGGACAACCGGCTGGTCATCGCCGGCGGCTCTGTAATGAATGCCGCTGCCGCCGGACTATTTTTTCTCGTCGGCCGAAACGCGCGCCGTACGTCTCCTCATCTGAAATACTTCGCCTGGCTTTCGATGACAGTGAACCTGCTGGATGCCGCCGGTTACCTGGCGTTCTCAGGCATCGGAGGATTCGGGGATTGGGCCATGTTTATCCAGGGATTTAGTCCGCAATGGGCCTGGAGGATAGGGCTCTCGATTGCCGGAATTGGAGCCTACGTACTCTGTGCCCGATGGAGTCTTCTCGAATTGCGCCCACTGGTGGGAGGCAGCGCGCAGCGTCATATCGTCGCCCGACGCCTGTGCATACCGCCCTATCTTGCCGGCGGGATCGTCGAGTGTATGGCGGGTGCGTTCAATCCACAAGGATGGTTTCTGGTTCTTATGTCCGCTGCCGCCCCCACATTCGGCGGGAAGTCAGCCCTTATCTGGGGGCCGGAATGGCTCAGAGGAAGCAGCTTTCCCGCGGGTCCGGACGCGGCGCCTGTTCCCATTCAAAGGAACTGGGCGTGGATCGTTGTGGGCATCGTCATCGGCGTTTGCTTTATTTTCGTGCTCGGCCCGGGCGTACACTTCGGGGAAGCAGGCGCGCACTAAAGGAACAATGGCATCCGGGGGGAGCGCATGCCTCGCCCATTCCGAACATTGGCCGGTATTGAGCGACTACCCGCGGGTTATCGAAGTTCGCTGGCTGAGCCGGTAGCGGGTCAGGCCAGTGATAGCCACGAGCGCAACAATTTTCGTTCATTCATAGCAAGTAGGCCTATGCCCGTGCCCTACTACTCGCTCCTATCCTAGTGCCTGCATCGGATCCACGGACGCCGCCACGTCGGGCCACTCGCGCAATTCGAGCCGTTCGGCGGTGGGGGCGCAGGCGCGAATCGTCATCGCGCGCGGCGAGGAGCGGGCGCGCCCAAAAAGCAGCTGAGACGTTGAGCGGCGCGGCGCCGCCGGGGCTGCTCGGCTATCTCGCCGGCACGCGCGCGCAACCTTCAAATCGAGATCACGAATCGATGAATAGGACATTCAGGCTTGAGATTGACATGGGGCGCGGCTGTCACCGCTGCACGGGCCCCATCACATAGACTGGAAGTCGTTCGTGGAAGCCATACGTGCCGGTGGACTCGATCCGCACGGTTCTGCCTCCGGCCTGAAACTCCAGCACGTGACCGTCGAAACGCCCCGCTCGCGGCGGGACTGTGCCTTCAAACGCCGTGCGACGCAGGCCCACGAGATACTTCCCCTCCCCCGGTATCCGTACCCACACGCCGACGCCTGAACCGCCGAATTCGACATCGCTTCGCAGTTCTCCATCCACGTAGATGCTTGGATTCGACTTGCGAAAAGCGAGCACAATATGTCCGACCCACATATCGCCGATCCAGTTTATCGCGCTATTATGCAACCGGGAAATCCCATCTCCGAGGTTTTCCAGCGTCCCGCCCCCGCTCTGCGCCGCGCCGATCGCGAGCATACAAACCACCGCCACCATGGCCGCCGCCCAGCGCAGCGGTCTGCCCCAGCGCAGGCGTGCGCCCCAGCGCAACGGCCCGTCAATGCTGCGCCGCTCGCGCCGCGGAAATCCCGCCAGCACCCGCGTCCGCAATCCCCGCGATGGCTCTGGCGTCTTCCACCGATTCAACATTTGATCCAGTTCGTCATCGTTCATGGCAATCTCTCCGCGTACTCCCCTAGCATTTCCCTCAGCGCGCCCCGCGCCCTCTGCAATCGAGATTTCAAAGCGCCCACTTCAATCCCCACTACGTCCGCGATCTCCGCCAACGGCATCTGCTCGTAGTGCGCCAGAATCAAAACTTCGCGCTGCGTTTCCGGCAACGCGAGCACCGCCCGCGACACCAAGCTCTCCAATTCCCCACGCAGTGCTTCACTCAATGGCGACCGCAAATCGGGCGGCGTCTCCACCTCCGCCGTCGCATCTTCACGAGACCGCAGCCGCTTCGATGCCTGATTGCGCACCGCCCCGAACAGATACGTCCGTACTGGCGTGCGGCGCGCGTCGAATCCGCAATCGGCGCGCAATAGGCTGACGAAGCACTCTTGCACGATGTCCTCCGCGTCCGCCGCCGACCTCGTCAGCCGGTACGCAAATCGGAACAACGGCACGTGGTGCTCGTCGAAGGCCCTTGTGAACTCTCCAAATTCCATCGTCTGGTTTCGCCTGCGCACCGCGGGATGAAAGAACGCCAATCCGAGCCGCGACCGTAAGGGATCGTTCACGCACCCTCTGAACAGTATTACCACCGGATGCCGAAAGGAATCGCAAATAATAGTGAAATTGTCCCTCGCATCGTGAAAGCGCCTGCTGCGACCGAAGCCTCTCATCCAACAGCTCGAAATCCGCACGACTTGGGTCGCACGTGCCCCAGGTTGTTCATTTGGCGGGTGGAGAATTGGAGCAGATCCAATTCCTCGTCGGCCACGCCTCGGTTCAGACGACCGAGCGTACCTGGGCTGCAAGCAGAAATTCCATCATGCAGTCAACGACAACCTCGGCCTGGAAGACTCCTGACGGCCAGATGGCCCCAGATGCGGACTTCCTGGGGCTTGCTAATCCAGGCGTGTTGTCGGTAATCATCTGATGGCCAGAGGTCCGCACGCGGGCCCGCTTTACTGAATCAACTTCGTCCCAAGCTCTTCGTATGGCGTGTGCTGGCCCTCGATCACCAATTTCTCCGCCAAAGCGGCAAGAAAGTACCATAGATCACCCACGTCGTCGGGTGTGTTTTTGTATTGGGTCGCGACCGTTACACCCATCTGGTGGCTTACGTAGGCCGCACACATCCTCCGCGCTAACTCTTTGTCCACGTGGCTCTTGTCAACCATGCCTCAGTGCCTCCTCCCTCTACTCGTAGCATGTCCAGTTCATCAATTGCTGCATTCTCCCATTTCGTCGGCCCAAGAAGCCACGGATCCAGGAACCAGCCAGTCTCACGTCTCCCGAATTCACGGGTCTTCCGCGGTTGATTACCTTTGACGTGTGCTGCCTCATGACCTCGAATGCTCCTGCGACTTGATCGACTGCTGCAAAAACCCACCGACCTATCTCAGCACGGTTCGAGCCATCAATACTCGCCATCCGCCGTACTGACGGCGCTCCGACGCGCCGACAGTCCCGCCGGGCTGGTGACCCTCTGGCACAAAACCAACGTGTTCACGCCGGATTCAAGTACTAGAGTTGTTTATTTACAATCTACGGTCATTTTCCCACGCTGGACGTCGCCGGTTCGAATCCGGTCTCCTCCTGCACCGATGTTTCATTTGACAGGTGTAAGGCAACGGGCTACAGTATGACAAGTGAAGATACGGAACTTCGTCCATAAGGGCCTGAAAAGGCTCTACCTGGAGGACACCGCGAAAAGCCTGCCTCCTGATGCCGTGGACAAGCTTCGTGCAATGCTGACCTTTCTGCAGGATATGCAAAACCCGGAAAAACTGCGCGCTTTCCCGTTGTGGAAAGCCCATCAGCTAACCGGAATCCGCAAGGGAGTCTGGAGCCTGCACGTCACGCGCAACTGGCGACTGACGTTCCAGATTAAGGACGGCGAGATATGGGATGTTGATTATGAAGACTATCACTAAGGAGAACGCCATGCGGATGCTAAACCCCGTTCATCCTGGCCGCTTTCTGCGGACCGAGATTATTGAGGCCCACGACCTTTCTGTGACGAATGCGGCAAAGATTCTGCACGTATCCCGCCCGACCCTTTCCAGCCTCCTGAATGCCAAGGCCGGTCTTTCCGGCGACATGGCCCTGCGATTCGAAAAGGCGTTCGGCGTCGATATGGATACCCTGATGCGGATGCAGAATTCCTACGACATCGCCCGAACGCGCAGCCGCGAGAAGAAGATTCGCGTGGAGCGCTATGAACCGCGGCCTGCGGCTTAAGGCCACCACCCATTTTACGGTTATACCGTCTCAGCAACGACGGACCTCATCGCTCTTGGCGCCGCGCTCGCTTGGCAGCGGGCCAGCAACCATGATTGGATCGCCGCGAGCCCCTCGGGCGGAGCGAGTGAGCAAAATTGAGCAAACAGTGGACGGAATCTGTGGCGTCAGTGGAATAGGTGGAGTACCGAAATCGGCAACTTGCGGCCAGACCAAGCGCCACGTCTTTCTTACCGTCACCAATAGCGGCCATCGGACAGACTGCTCCAGAGGCGGGTAAACGATGAACGCCGATCCACACCGATCAGCCAAAGCCTGCATTGCCGGGGGACAAGATCAAAGAACTTCCCGTTCCGCCCGCTCGATTCCGGCCTGCCGAAGGATGCGCACCAGCAACCCGCGAACCAATGTCCTCGGTGCCGGATTTGGTATCCGAAGTTTTCTTCCGCGCCCCTTCATGTATTGGCGATCGCCGCCGGACACGGGCGGCTCAAAGCCGAGCGCGCGGAGGCAAGCGATCGGGTCCCTCCGCCGCTGCGGGGGCGCGCTCCAGCCATCGGACCGCAAAACCACGGCCTGCGCCCCGCCATCCTGTGTTACACCTGGAGATGTTACACCTGGAGATCGTGAGAATCGCGCGGCGCCTCTACTCCGTCACGATTGCCGCCAGTTCGCTGCTGCTGTTTCTGGTCCAGCCGATGATCGCCAAGGCGCTGCTGCCCCGGTTCGGCGGATCGGCCGGAGTCTGGGTCGCCTGCATGCTGTTCTTTCAGGTGGTGCTGCTGGCGGGATACGCCTACTCCTATGTGGTCACGCGCCACTTGAGCCGGAGCGTGCAAGGCCTGGTGCACGTGGTTTTGTTGCTGGCCAGTCTGCTGGTGCTGCCGGTGGGGCTGGCATTCCGCCTGCCCCTGCTTCCGCCGCAGGCCTCGATTCTGGTGACGTTGGCAGCATCGGTCGGTCTGCCCTATTTTCTGCTGTCCACCACCAGCCCGCTGCTGCAGTCCTGGTACGCGGCGGCTGCCGTGGGACCGTTTCCCTACCGGCTCTTTGCGATTTCCAATGCGGCCTCGTTGGCAGCGCTGTTGGCTTACCCCATCGCCATCGAGCCAATGGCGGCGGTCGGCCGGCAACTCGGGTGGTGGTCGGCAGGATATGTCGTGGTCGCCATCCTGGCGGGCGCACTGGCTATCCGCCGCGGCCCTCGCCAGCCGTTAGCGCAAGTGTCTGGACAGAGTCCGTGGATGTGGATCGGGCTGGCCGCCTGCGCTTCGGTCCTGTGGCTTGCCGTTGCCAATCACCTGAGCCAGGAAGTGGCGGCCGTCCCTTTCCTCTGGGTGCTTCCGCTGAGCCTGTACCTACTGAGCTTCATCGTCTGCTTTGACGCCCGCGGCTGGTACCGGCCGGCGGTGTTTCGCTGGCTGCTGCCCGCGGCCTGGATTGGCATGTGTTGGCGGCTGGCCCGGCCCGGTGGCTTGCCGGGCGAACTCGCGGTCTGGGCGGCCGGCCTGCTGGTCTGCTGCGTTTTCTGCCACGGCGAGGTGGCGCGCACCAAACCCGATCCGCAACACGGGCTGGCGTTTTTTTACCTTATGGTGGCGCTGGGCGGCGCGCTTGGGGCGGTCTTTGTGGGGCTGGTGGCGCCGAACGTCTTCAATGGGTACCTGGAACTTCCCATCGGCATCACGGCCTGCATGCTGCTCGGGCTGGTGCAGGTTTATGGTTACCCGCCGCGGCGGCTGGTGCGGCTGGCGGCGGTCGCCGTTGTGGCCTTCGTACTGGCCACCCGCTACCGTGCCGCTCAAGGCGATGTGGTTCAAATTCGCAACTTCTATGGAGCGCTGCAGGTGAGCGATGCGGGCACGGGGGAGACGGCGGCACGCTCGCTGTATAACGGCAGAACGCTGCACGGCGTCGAGTTCCTGTCGCCGGCGCTCGCCAGGACGGCCACCACCTACTACGGTCCGGAATCGGGCGCGGGTCTGGTGTTGTCCAAACCGGGCCCGGCCCGTCGAGTGGGCGTCGTCGGGCTTGGCGCGGGAACTCTGGCGGTCTACGGCCGGCCTGGCGACCAGTTTCGCTTTTACGAAATCAACCCGGCGGTAGTTCAGGTGGCGTCGCGGTACTTCCACTTCCTGAGTGGGTCCGAAGCCCGAACCGACGTGGTCACCGCCGACGGCCGCCTGGCTCTGGAGCGCGAACCGCCGCGGAGCTTCGACGCGATCATGCTCGATGCCTTCTCGGACGATTCCATTCCCGTGCACCTGCTCACAGAGGAAGCCTTTCAGATGTACTTCGAGCGATTGCGGCCCGGCGGCGTACTGGCTATCCATCTCACCAACCGCTACTTGGAATTGGACTCGGTGGTCGCCGCCGCCGCCGCCGCGTT
>Ga0209863_10000912_pt1 | contig 12543 bp, 9 predicted proteins | sample OrgsoiDNA2013046_FD_185796 | JGI IMG/M metagenome (GOLD analysis project Ga0209863, IMG submission 185796) | Permafrost soil microbial communities from the Arctic, to analyse light accelerated degradation of dissolved organic matter (DOM) -... | ecosystem: Environmental > Terrestrial > Soil >...
TCCATGTGAATGGATTTGACGGCACGCCGGTTCCGGAAGTCTCGGTGCGGCTGTTGAACGTCAACAATCCCGCGGTGGGCGCCAGTGCGGCTTGCCAGACAGCTCCCGGCGCTGATCCGGGCTCGGTTCTGACGGACGCTCACGGAAATGCCAGTTGCACTCCGGTCTTCGGCGGAATCGCAGGCGCGGGAACCTTTAGTGTGCTGGTTGGCGGTGTGGATGCCACGCCTAACAGCGGCACCACCAGGCCCATCGCCTTCTTCCAATCTTTCGGCATCCAGTTTGTTGCCACTGCAGCCGTACCGGGTTCCATTTCCATCACCGCCGGCAACGCGCAGACCGCCCTCCCCGGACAGGCTCTGGCCATCCCGTTGACGGTAAGGGTATCCGATCGCACCGGCGCGACCCTATCCGGCGTCACCGTAAACTGGACAGTTTCTCCCGCCGGCGCGGCGGCGCTCAGCCCGGTCACCGGTCCCTCAAATCAGCAGGGTCTGGCCTCCACCACCGTTACGTTTGCGAATTCAGCGGCGGGCCAGGTGACCGTCAAAGCGGCTCTCACTGGCGCCAACAGCAACATTTCCACTACCTTCACCATGAACGCCGTGGTCGTTGTAACTTTGGGCGGTGTCACAAAGGTGTCGGGCGACGGCCAGACTTCGCTCGCCGGCGCCCCCTTTTCGCAGCCGCTGGCGGTGCAGGTGACCACCACCGCTGGTCCGTCCGCGAATATACCGGTTACTTTCCTGGTGAACGGACCCGCTACCATCGGGGGCCGGACATCCATTATCACCGACACGGACAGCACCGGCACAGCCCAGGTTACGGTCACCGCGGGAAGCGCAGCGGGCGTTGTTACGGTGACGGCAATCGCGGGCGTCTTCAGCCAGTCGTTTACCCTGCTGGTGGCCCTGCCGGGTCCGAGCCTGACCGCCGGCAGTTTCTTCAACGCCGCCGGCCTGCAGGCGGGATCCATGTCCCCATGCAGTCTGGTGACAATTTCGGCTCCCGGCCTTGCGCCCGGCGTTCAGGGCACGCTGAACCCGCAGAGTCTTTTTGGACCACTGCCGCTGTCGCTCGGTCCCGACCAGGTGACGTTCAACAATATTCCGGCTCCGATTCTCCGGGTTTCCAACACTGGAAGCCAGCAGCAGGTCACTGTTCAGGTTCCGTGCGAGGTGAACCCGGGCAGCAGCGTTCCCGTGACCGTAACCGTGGCTGGCGGCTCCACAACCGTGAATGTCGCGATCCAACCCGCCAGCCCGGGTATTCTCGAAACGGTGATGTCGGATGGCGTTAGCCGGGCCGTGATGGTCCGGCCGGACGGCTCGTTTGTGAGTCTGGAGAACCCGGCGCGCCTTGCCGGTGGCGGAGAAATCATCCGCGTCTATGTTACCGGTCTGGGTCCGACGTCCCCTGCGGTGGGCACCAATGCCCTCCCGATTCCCGGAACCGATTCTCTGGTCTTGGGCCTGGTGATCGTGGGGGTCGATAATTCCGGCGTGCGGGTAGTTTCCGTGCGGGCGGCGCCGACTCAGATCGGCATATATGAAGTTGCCTTCCAGTTGGATCCCACTGGGCTGGCGGGCAACAATATCGTTCTGTCCGTGGCGGTAAACCCGGCCGACGGCAGCCCCACTCAGTTCAGCAACGGCAGTAAGATCCCGATCCAGTAGTTTTTTTAAGGCCGGGCGGGAGTCAATTGCTTTCTCGCCCGGTTCTCTTCAGATCAAGCCGCTCCTGCCTTCTCCTTATCTTCGCCACAATGTCTATATGTAGTGTGTTGCGCAATCAGTGCCGAACCGGTTGTGCGTGGATTGTGTAACCGATAACCCCATTCGCATCAGCAAGATCCTTTGAGAAAATCCCTTGCTACGCGAGATAGACTGTGCCACTATGTATTGGGTGGCCGCGAATGGACACTCAGTGGATAATAAGTGGACGGAAATACCCCATTTACGCCGATTATGAGGGAATTACCCCGGGGGATGTACTCGGGCCGCCTCGATGACAAAGGCAGGCTGAAACTGCCGGTCGATTTCCACAATCACTTTCGTGCCCTCCAGGAGCAAAAGCTTTACGTCACGAGTTTAGACCGGAAAACGGCGGCTGTCTATCCTCTTTACAAATGGCGCGAGGTGGAGGCGTTCCTGGACAACTATCATGACGATCCGGCGGCGGCGATGAATGTGTCGTTCGTGGCGGCGGAGTTGGGCTCCGAAGCCGAACCCGATGCGCAAGGGCGAATACTTTTTTCGCAGGAATTGCGGAAGCAACTGGGTCTCGAAGACCAGCCGTTGAAGCTGTGGGCGCGCAACGGCCACGTCGAAGTGTTGAGTGAGGACGGCTTCAAGCAAAAGCAGGAGCAGTCGAAGCAGGCGCCGGAACAGGATCTGGCGAAGCTGCGGGCGGCGGGGATGAAATGCTGATTTATGCACGTCAGCGTAATGCCGGAAGAAGCGATCTCGCTGCTCGGGATTCGTCCCGAAGGAATATATCTGGACGCTACCGCCGGGCTTGGGGGACACACCGGGCTGGTGGCGCAGCGTCTGACCACGGGGTACGTGATTGCGAGCGACCGCGACGCGCAGTCGCTCGCGCTCGCCCGGCGCAACACGGAAGCGTGGGCGCAAAGAATCTGTTTCCACTATGGCTCGTTTGGCACGCTTGCCGACGCCGTGCGTCAGGCAGGGTTCGAGAAAGTGGATGGGCTCCTGGCGGATCTGGGAGTGAGCCGGTACCAGCTCACGGCGCCGGAGCGGGGTTTTTCGTTCATGGCGGATGGGCCGCTCGACATGCGCATGGATCAAACCATGGGCGGGACAGCGGCCGATCTCGTCAATCAAACCGACGAAAAAACGCTCGCCGATCTGATATTTCAGTTCGGGGGCGAAAGGAGGGCGCGGAAGGTAGCCAGAGCAATCGTCCGGGCACGGCCCATTCGGAGCACACTTCATCTGGCCGATGTAGTGGAGCGGGCCGTGCCCAGGACGGGACATTTGCATCCCGCCACGAAGACATTTCAGGCGCTGCGAATGGCGGTCAACGATGAACCCGGAGAATTGAATCGGCTGCTCGATATCGGCCCCGGGCTGCTGACGAGTGGCGGGCGAATGGTGGTGATCAGTTTCATGTCTTTCGACGACAAACAAGTCAAAGAGAAATTCCGCGAGTTGGGACGGGAAGGGCGCGCGGCAATTCTCACAAAACACCCGCTGCAGCCGAGCGAACTAGAGTGTGCCCAGAACCCAGCTTCGCGCAGCGCCAAACTGCGCGCGCTGGCAATGAACTAAAGAGGGAATCAAACAACCATGGCGACGATGCCAACATTCTTCCGCAGGACTGTAGGGGCCGGCTACGATGTCCGTCCGGATGCCGCTGCCCGGCCCGTGCGCGTGCAGCCGGAACGGGATCCGTTTCAACTGCGCGCCTTGCCGAACGACGACATCTTCTTTTACTGTAAGAAGATCGACAATTCCCGCCTGGTCCGTGAAGCCGACCCGCAAGCGCGCGGCGCCTGCTGGAGAGCGATTGGAGCGGCCTGCGTTCTGGTGGCGATGCTGACCAGCGCTTTCTTCCCGACCGTTGGCACCACGCTTGCCGGATATAGACTGGAGGCCCTGCGCGCCGAGGAGCGGCATCTTCTGGCCGAGGGGCGCGGTCTGGATCTGCAGGAAGCCGAGCTGCTGAGCCCGGCGCGGCTGGACAAACTGGCCAGAGAGAACAATCTGGTAACTCCGTCGTCCGGACAAGTGGTGCATCTGGACGGAAACAGCGACGGCGCCGTTGCCATGGTGCAAGAGTAAGAAACTGTGCCACTGACATGGTTGAGCGTCGTCTGACATGGCTCGCCGCGATCGTCCTTCTCTGGGGCGCGGCCATTCTTCAAAAGCTAGTTTCGTTGCAGGTTCTTCATCACCAGGAGTATTCCAGAATGGCGAGGGCGCGCCAGGAAGTGGTGATCGAGCTGCCGGCGCCGCGCGGCGCCATCTTCGACCGCTCGGGGCAGCCGCTGGCGATGAGCGTTCAGACGGAGTCCGTCTATGTTAATCCTCTGAAGGTTCCGGACCTGGGTGTGGCCTCCGAAATACTGGCGCTGGTTCTGCACGTGGACCGGGCCGGGCTCTACGAAAAGATGCGGGAAGCTTACGACAGCGATCGCGGCTTTCTGTGGGTCAAGCGCAAGATCGCTCCGGAAGAGGCCGAGAGCCTGAGAACGCTACGCCTGGAGTGGATCAAGATCCAAACCGAGAGCCTGCGCCACTACCCTAAGGGATCGCTGGCGGCACACGTTTTGGGAGCGGTGAATTTCGAAGAGCGGGGAACGGCGGGAGTGGAAAAGGCCCTGGACAACGAACTGCGCGGCCAGCCCGGGCAGGCGCGGGTGCTCACGGACGTGAAGCGGCGCGGTATCGATTCACAGCTTTCCGCGGAGGCGCGGGCGGGGACGCCGGTGACTCTGACGATCGACGAGCGGCTCCAGTTCGTGGCCGAGCGCGAGATTGCCGCCGCCGTGAAGACACACCATGCGGTGAGCGGCAGCGTGGTGGTGATGAACCCTTACTCAGGCGACGTGCTGGCCATGGCCAGCTTCCCGGATTACGATCCGAATGCGAGCCCGGAGCCCGGCGAAAGCCTGGCCAGGTATCAGAACCACGCGGTCTCGGTGCCGTTTGAACCGGGCAGCGTGTTCAAAGTGATCACGCTTTCGGCGGCGCTCGAAACCACCAGCCTGCGGCCGGAGAGCCCGATCAACTGCCACGGAGGCGTGCTCAGGCTGCCGGGGCGTACGATCCACGATTCGCATGGCGGGCTGGGAGTCATCCCGATGGCGATCGTGTTGGCGAAATCAAGCAACATTGGCGCGATCCAGGTGGGCATGCGGGTTGGGCAGGAGAATATGTATCAGTACATGCGGAGGTTCGGCTTCGGCCAGAGGACCGGTATCCAGTTGCCGGCGGAATCCGCGGGCAAGGTCTACAAGCTGAGCCGCTGGGGCACAACGTCGCTGGCATCGGTCTCGATGGGACAGGAAGTGAGCGTCACTACGCTGCAACTGGCGCAGGCCGCGTCCGTGGTGGCCAATGGCGGCATGCTGGTGCGGCCGCGCCTGGTGCTGAAGAACGGCAACCAGGCGGCGCCGGAACAGCCGCCGGTTCGCGCGATCAAGCCGGAGACGGCCATCACCATGCGCCAGATGATGGAGGGCGTGGTGCTGCCTGGGGGAAGCGGAACCCGCGCCCGGCTGGCGGGATACACCGTGGGCGGCAAGACTGGCTCGGCGCAGATTTTCGACTTCGCCACGCGGCACTACACGCATTCCTATAACGGTTCTTTCATGGGCATTGCCCCGCTCACTAATCCGCGGATCGTGGTGGTGGTGACTTTGAACGGAACGCACGGCGGCGAAGCGGGTTTCGGCGGCGTGGTGGCGGCGCCCGTCTTTCGCGTTGTGGCAACCGAAGCGTTGCGCGTTCTGGATGTGCCGAAGGACCTGCCGGAAACGGAATCGGCCAAGATACCGGCGGAGAAGAGCGAGCCGGCTTACGACCTTGCGGATGCGGACACGCGGCCCGATGCGCCGAATATTCTGGAGGAAGGCGACGACGAAAACGCCGCGGACCCCGCCCAACCAAGAGCCCCGAATTTCCAAGGGATGACCATGCGGGCAGTCCTGGCAGAGGCCTCGGCAAAGGGTTTGACGGTACTTCCCAATGGCAGCGGCATCGCACGCATTCAATATCCGGCGCCGGGTTCGCCCCTCCATGACGGAGACCGGATTCGAGTCCAGTTTAAACGATGAACCTGTTAAGCCATGAACCTGGTAAGCCATGAACCTGGAAGAAATACTCTCGGGCGTCCGGTTGAAACAGGCGATCGTGCCGGAACTCGCGCGAGTGGAGATTGAAGGACTGGAGTATGATTCGCGTCGGGTAGCGCCGGGGTTCCTCTTCTTTGCGTTTCCGGGCAGCCGCGCCGACGGCCAGCAGTTTGCGGCGAATGCGGTGGCGCGCGGAGCGATCGCTATCGCCAGTGAAATCGCCAGCGAACGGGAGCCGCCCGCGGATCTAGCCGCGCGCTGGGTTCAGGTGGAGCACGGACGCCAGGCGCTGTCATTGGCGGCGCGCAATTTCTACGGCAAGCCGGATGAGCGGCTTGGAATCACTGGCATAACAGGGACCAACGGCAAGACGACGACCGCGTACCTGATCGACTCGGTGCTGCGCGCGGCCGGTAACACAACGGCGATGATCGGCACCATCGAATACCATCTGGCGGGGCGGGTGCTGAAAGCCGTGAACACGACGCCGGAATCGTTGGACCTGGTGCGGCTGTTCGCGGAATTGCGGCAGGCCGGCGGGACGCATGCCACCATGGAGGTTTCGAGCCACGCCCTGGCGCTCCACCGGGTTTACGGGCTGCACTTCCACACGGCGGTATTCACCAACCTGACGCGCGACCACCTGGATTTTCACGGAACCATGGAGGCCTACTTCGCGGCCAAGCAGACGCTGTTCGAGGGCGCGGGCGGCCCTGCGCCCCGCTTCGCCGTGCTGAACCGCGATGACGAATACGCGCGGCGGATCCAGGTGAATCCGAAGACTGAAGTGCTCTGGTACGGTCTGGGCCAGGAGCCCGAGCTTCGTGCGCGCCATGTTTCGTCGGGATTCGAAGGGCTGAAGTTTGAGATGCAGTTTGGAAAATTGCGCCTCCCGGTGGAATCGGCGCTCATCGGAAAGATTAACGTGTATAACATTCTGGCGGCTTGCGGAGCGGGGCTATCTTATGGCCTGGCGCCCGAAATCATCGCGCGGGGAATCAGGAATCTGCAGGCGGTGCCGGGGCGCTTCGAACGCGTGGACGAGGGGCAGCCCTTCGTGGTGGTGGTGGACTACGCACACACCGACGACGCCTTGCGCAACGTGATTGCAGTGGCGCGCGGCCTCAACCCGAAACGCGTGATCACGCTGTTCGGCTGCGGCGGAGATCGCGACCGGACCAAGCGCCCGTTGATGGGCCAGGCGGCCGCCGAGGCCAGCGATTTTGTGGTGCTGACCAGCGACAATCCGCGATCGGAAGATCCGCTGGCCATCATGAACGATGCGCTGGTGGGGATTCGCCGCAAAGACGTAGCGCACGTGGTGGAGCCGGACCGGGCCGCCGCGATCGCGCGCGCCTTGAGTGAGGCACGCGAGGGCGACATCGTAATCCTGGCCGGCAAAGGCCACGAGACCTATCAGGTGCTGAAGGATAAGACCATCGATTTTGACGACCGGCAGGTGGCGCGAGAAGTGCTAAGAGGTTATGGGTATCACAAGAACCCCTGAGCTGATTCAACGACGCATGACATTGGATATTCAAGAAGTTGCGTTGGCCATGGGCGCGAAGGGCAAGCCCGGGGCCGGCCGGGCGGCGGGGTGGAGCGTGGATACCCGGACACAGAATCGGGGCGATGTGTATTTCGCGCTGCACGGGCCCAACCACGACGGGCACCGTTATGTTGCGGCAGCCGTGGAGAAGGGCGCCTCAGCCGTGGTGGTTGACTGCGGGATTGGCGTCTCTAACGAACTGGTGGTGAGCGACACCCTGCGGGCCTTGCAGAGTTTGGGAGCGTGGGCGCGCGGCGGTTGGGGCGGCAAGGTGATTGGGGTTACAGGCAGCGCGGGCAAGACGACTACAAAGGATGCGATCGCGCACCTGCTGGCCGTGGAAATGCCGGTCGGCAAGACCGCGGGAAATTTGAATAATCAAGTGGGTGTGCCGCTTTCGATTCTGCGGCTGCCGGACGATTGCAGAGTGGCCGTGTTGGAAATGGGAATGAATCACGCGGGCGAAATCCGGGCGTTGGCCGAAATCGCAAGACCGGATGTTGGCGTGGTAACCAATGTGGGATACGCGCACACGGAGTTTTTCGATTCCATCGACGGAGTGGCCGCCGCCAAACGGGAATTGATTGAAGCGTTGGCGCCAGCGGGAGTGGCAGTCCTGAACGCCGACGACGCGCGGGTGCTGCCGTTTCGCGCTGCCCATGCAGGCCGCGTGATCACCTTCGGCTTTTCGGAATGGGCGGATGTGCGGGCTGAAAGGGCGGACTATCGGGCCGATGGCACGGGCTTTCGGGCCTTGGGAGTGGATTTCGAAACCGGCCTGGTGGGCCGTCACGCGGTGATGAACCTGCTGGCCGCCATCGCGGTGGCGCAGGTTTTCGAAATCGCTCCGCAGCGCTTGCGGGATCCAATCAAAACCTTCGCGGTGGGCAACATGCGCGGAGAGCGCACGGAACACAACGGAACCGTAATCTGGAATGACTGCTACAATTCCAACCCTGAGGCGGCGCAATCCATGATCGACGTGCTGTGCCAGACGCCGGTCGGAAAGCGCATCGCCGTGCTGGGTGAAATGTTGGAACTCGGGACTGCGTCGGACCCGTTGCACCGGCAGGTGGGGCGCTATGCCGCGGGGCACGGGGTGGACGTGCTGGTGGGCGTGCGAGGACACGCCCGTTCGATGGTGGAGGCCGCCGTGGAAGCCGGCATGGCGCGGACTGCCGCGCACTTCTTCGATGACCCGGCCGAGGCGGGCGATTTCGTGCGGCACACGGCGCGGGCAGGCGATGCGGTCTTATTCAAAGGATCGCGCGGCGTAAAAGTGGAACGGGCTTTGGAAAGGTTTCTGGCGTAGGGTTTCTGGCATAGGAAAACGATGCTTTACTTCTTGCTATACGAACAGCTCCAACGGTACGTGAGCCCGTTCCGCGTTTTCCGCTACACCACGTTTCGCACGGCTTTTGCGAGCCTGACGGCGCTGTTCCTGTGCATCGCTTTGGGGCCCTGGCTGATCCACAAGCTGCGCCAGTTTCAGATCGGTCAATACATCCGCGAAGAAGGGCCGAAGTCGCACCAGGCCAAGGCGGGGACACCCACCATGGGCGGGGTTCTCATCATCATTTCTATCGTGATCCCCACGCTGCTGTGGGCCGACCTGCGGTATCCCAGCATATGGGTCGCCATCGCCGCACTGCTGGGCTATGGCTGGATCGGGTTTCTGGACGACTATGCCAAGATCGCCAGGCATCGCAGTCTGGGCCTCACCGCCAGACGCAAGCTGGCCTACCAGTTCGTCATGGGGTTCGGCTTTGCCGCAATGCTTCTGGTGTTGCGCGCGTACGGGGATTTCTCCACCGCGATGAACATCCCGTTTCTGAAACAGGTCAAACCATCGCTGCTGATCGAATCGCTCATGCACAACCCGTGGACCTACGCGATCGGGGTGGCGCCATTCTGCATCTTCGTCGCGCTGGTGGTGGTGTTCGCCTCGAATGCGGTGAACCTCACGGATGGCCTGGATGGCCTGGCGACCGGCCTGATGGTGATTGCCGCGGGCGCGTTAACCGTGTTAACTTACGCCGGCGGCCACGCGCAACTGGCCCAGTATCTGGAACTCGCGCGCAGCCCGCGGACCTCTGAGCTGACGATTTTCTGCGGCTCCATGACCGGCGCCAGCCTGGGCTTCCTCTGGTACAACGCGCACCCGGCGGAGATCTTCATGGGTGACGTGGGCGCGCTGGGGCTGGGCGGCGCCATGGCGGTGGTGGCGGTGCTGATCAAGCAGGAGGTGCTGCTGCTGTTCATCGGCGGCATCTTCATGCTGGAGGCGGTTTCGGTAATCCTGCAGGTGGGCAGCTTCAAGCTGCGCGGCGGTAAGCGAATCTTAAAAATGGCTCCCCTGCACCATCATTTCGAGGCGCTGGGCTGGGCGGAATCGAAAATCATCGTGCGTTTCTGGATCGCTGGGCTGGTGCTGGCGCTGTTCGCGCTGACCACCCTGAAGTTGAGATGAGGACGCAGTTGGGGGGGACTAGGACGCTGATCGTGGGCATGAAGCGGTCGGGTATGGCGATGGCGGAATTGCTGGCGCGCCACGGCGCCATGGTACTTGCCACGGACGTCAAGCCCCTCGACCAGTTGGGCGACGCACAGGACGTGCTGGCCCGGCTCCATATTCCGTTCGTGCAACAGACACCGGAAGTATTCGAGGGCTGCGACCCGATTGTTCTTTCGCCGGACGTGCCCGCCGACCTGCCGCCCCTCGAAGAGGCTCGTAAGCGGGGGGCGAAGGTGATTGGTGAAGTGGAATTGGCGGCGCCGTTTCTCAAGGGCAGGAACATCGGGATCACGGGCTCAAATGGCAAGACCACCACTACCAGCCTGATCGGGCACATCCTGCGCGAATCCGGTGTGCCGGTGCAGGTGGGCGGCAACATCGGAGTGCCCGTCACGGCCATGATAGACAGCGGGCGCGCCGACGGTTGGAACGTGCTGGAGCTTTCGAGCTTCCAACTGGAGACCATTGTGGATTTTCGCGCCCACATTGCGCTGGCGCTCAACGTGACGCAGAACCATCTGGACCGGCATCACACGTTCGAGACGTATGCGGCTGCGAAAGGCCGGCTGTTCGAGACGCAGCAAGCCGGCGATTTCGCCATTCTCAACGCGGATGACCCGGTGTGCGTGGCATACGCCGATCGCACCGCCGCCACGCCGCAGTGGTTCAGCAGCCGGCGCAAAGTGTCGCCCGGCGCAAGCCTGTGCAGCGGCAAACTGGTGCTCGACGGCAAGCTTCTGATGAGCTCGGGCGAAGTTCCCATCCGCGGGCGCCACAACGTGGAGAACGTGCTGGCAGCGGCGATTGCAACATCCTTAGTGGGTGTAGGGCGTGAGCGGATCGCGGCCGCGGTCCGTACTTTTAAAGCCGTGGAACATCGCCTGGAGTTCGTGCGCCAGGTTAGCGGGATGGATTTCTATAACGATTCGAAAGCCACCAGCGTAGATGCCACGCTCAAGGCGCTGGACGCATTTCCCGGCGGCCTGTGGGTGATTCTGGGCGGCAAAGACAAGGGCCTGGATTACGCCGCGCTTCGCGAACCGCTGGCGGCCAAGGCGCACGCCGCACTGCTGATTGGGGCCGCGGCGTCGAAGATCGCAGGCGAGCTGCAAGGCGCATTGCCGCTATTGGATTTGAAGACGCTGGATTTGAAGACGCTGGAAGCGGCCATCGCCTATGCGTATGAGCATGGAAAGCCGGGCGATACCGTGCTGCTGGCCCCGGCCTGCGCCAGCTTCGATCAATTTAAGAGCTTCGAACACCGCGGCGAAGTCTTCAAACAAACCGTGAATCGACTGCAACCGAAGGAGTGATATGGCGCAACGGCTCAAGACCGATTGGATTCTGTTCGGCACCGTGCTGGCGATGGTAGTGTTCGGCGTGCTGGTGGTGTACAGCGCGTCGTCCATCATGGCTTATCAGCGCTATCGCTCGGCCTGGCACTTCGTTGAGCGCCAGGCAGTGTGGGCCGCGCTGGGACTCTGCGCGATGATGATGCTGAAGAAGCTGCACTACCGCAAGCTGCAAACGCCGGCCGTCGCCTTCAGTGCCATCAGCGTGACTCTGTTGTTGCTGGCCACGGTCTACTTTGCCGACCCCGTGAACCGTCGCTGGTTAAGGCTCGGCGGCCCGGTGGGCCTCCAGCCTTCCGAGTTGGCGAAACCCGTGCTGGTGATCTTCGTGGCTTTCTTCGTGACCTGGCGAGCCCGTGCCATCAACAACCCGCGATACACGCTGATGCCGGCCGCCATGGCCGTGGGCCTGGTGATCCTGGCAGTGGTGGTGGCCGATCTTGGAACGGCCATCGTGCTGGGCGCGGCGGCGGCCATCGTCTTTTTCGTGGCCGGCCTGGAGTGGCGCTACTGCGCGATTGTAGCGGCATTGGCCTTTCTCGGCGTGTTCCTCTTCGTGATTGCCAAGCCCTACCGCACGGCGCGCGTGGTGAAGTTCTTCGACCCCCAATTCAAGCTGGTGGAGAGGTTCGATCCGGGGGGCCACCTCAAGGACTATCTTCAGAAATCCCTGGTCACGCGCGACACCAATTACCAGTTGGAGCAATCGCAGATCGCCGTGGGGGCGGGCGGGCCGGCCGGCCTGGGATTCATGAACGGCAGGCAGAAGCTATTGTATCTGCCCGAAGCGCACAAGGATTTTATCTATGCCGTAGCCAGCGAGGAACTGGGGATGATCGGGTCCGTGGGGCTGCTGCTGGGCTTTGGCATTATTTTCTGGCGCGGCCTGCGGGCGGCGGTTCGCATGGGCGACGATTTCGGACGCTACCTGGCGTTGGGTTTGACGGTGATCGTGGTAGTTCAAGCCTTCATGCACATGAGCGTGGTGTTGGGAATGATGCCCACCAAGGGAATCCCGCTGCCAATGATCAGCTACGGCGGAAGTTCGCTGCTGAGCACGCTGGCGAGTTTGGGAATGTTGATGAATGTCAGCGAGCATGCAGGGTGATGGCCGCCGATGAACGCAGATGAACGCCGATTGAGCACGATCTTCTTATCGGCGTTCATCTGTGTTCATCGGCGGCTACAAATGTATTCTTCAAACGCTGTTCAGTATGAGCGAGCGCAGATTTCTGATGGCGGGCGGCGGCACCGGCGGTCACGTGATTCCGGCGCTGGCGGTGGCGAGGGAATTGAGCCATCGGGG
>Ga0209863_10000915_pt1 | contig 12527 bp, 7 predicted proteins | sample OrgsoiDNA2013046_FD_185796 | JGI IMG/M metagenome (GOLD analysis project Ga0209863, IMG submission 185796) | Permafrost soil microbial communities from the Arctic, to analyse light accelerated degradation of dissolved organic matter (DOM) -... | ecosystem: Environmental > Terrestrial > Soil >...
TGCCCCGTTCGGAGATCTCGATCGATGGCAGCACGCAGGGCATCCATGCGCATCCGCAGGTCATCGTCGCAGGCGACGATGCGCACGGCATCGCGGCCGAGTCCCAGCATGTCCGCAGCGCGCGTGTTGACGTCGTGCACCTGTGCGGATGCGTAGATGGTGAGCGGCGGCCCGGCTCGCGTGCCGAGCTCACGGATCGGCCAACCGCAGCGCTCGTCGCGCGCTGCCTTCAGCGCGACGAAGTTGGCCATCGCGCCCCCCGACGTCACATATCCGCCTGCACCCTCAGGCAATCCGAGTCGGCTTGCGAACCATCGGCAGAGGTGCAGCTCGATCTCGGTTGCTCCTGGCGAGAGGCGCCAACCCCCCACGTTCTGGTTCAACGCCGCGGCGAGGAGGTCTGCTGCGGCGCCGGGCACCGTGCCCGCGCCCGTCACATACGCCATGAATCCGGGATGGCCCGTATACGTCGCGTGCTCGAATGCGAGCGTGCGCAGCGATGCGATGAGCTCGTCCGTCGCGAGTGGCTCGCCGGGCACGGCGCGAGTGACCGCGCTCCGCACCTCGTTCGCGCTGGCGCGACCACCCACCGGTAACGTCGGCAGACGCTCGAGCAGCTCGCCCCACAGCTCGACTATCTCGTTGCCGAAGGTGCGAGCGCGGTCGGCATCCCACGCGAGGTCGGTGACAGGCGATAGTGCAGTCGAATCGATCGGAGCGGCGCGGACGCGCCTCGTTTTGTTGCGTTGCATGGAAAGAGTGTGCAGAGGGTGAGGCCGGCGCGCAACGGCAGCGCGCCGGCACCCGGTCATTTGCTTGACGCGGCCGGCGGCGTGTCGGCGGGATTGACGTACGTCATCGCGAAGGGGCCAAGCGCGTGGACCTGTACGATCGTCGCTCCCTCCGCCATGGCGAAGTGCGCGCCCTGCGCGGGCGCCGTAACGAAGCCGCCAGCCTTGAGTTCCATCATCTTGCTCGCGTCGAAGACCTTGCCCATGCCGACGCGGAACGTCCCGCTGATCACCGTCACGTGCTCGTCGGTCGGATGTGTGTGCGGCGGAAACTTGTATCCGTTGGGAAGCTTGAGACGAATCGTGAACAGCCCGGTTCCACTTGGGTCGCCCTGCAGCACGGCCATCTGCGCACCGGCCGGAAAGATTGCGGGCGCCGGGCCCCACTTGAGCGCCGGTGCCTGCGCACTCGCCGCGCTCGCAGCCAGCGTCATCAGAGTCGCTATTGCAGTCGTGAGTCGCATGTCGGTGTCTCCACTATTGATATGTCTTGAAATCCGGTCGGCGTTTGCCGGCGGCGTTCGTGGAGAGCAGGATATTGAAGAATGAACGCTGAAACCCCGTGGCAAGTACGGGGAAATTCATTTCATGTACGGTGGGCCGGACGCGTCAGCGGCGAGGGCGCTCAGTGCCAGGTTCGTCGCGCACGAGACCCTGCTCCGCGGCCCAGACGGCGAGCTGCGTTCGAGAAGTGAAGTCGAGCTTCGCGAGCGCCGAGGCGACGTAGCCCTCCACCGTGCGTTCTCCGATGCCGAGCCGGCGCGCGATGGCGCGATTCGGGTTCCCCTGGGCGACGAGTCCCGCGGTGTCACGCTCGCGCCGCGTGAGGCCGCCGAACGTAGCCTTCGCGGCCTGCCTCGCGGTGCGCACCGGAGGAGCAGGTGCCAGCCGGTCGACTCCCGCGCGAAACGTCGCCACGAGCGCGGGCTCGTCGAGCGCTTCGACGATTTCCGCGGCGATCGATCGCGCGGAGTCGAACAGTCGTCGTGCCTCGAGGCGCCTTCGCGCCGCCAGATGGATGGCGCCCTCCGCGGCATCAATGCGCCAGAGCAGTGTGAGTGCGTGTTGTTTGCGTGCGTCGATGCGCGCGAGGCCGAGTGAAGCCGTCGCTTCATCCCAACGCTCGAGCGCTGCGAGCGCCTGCCCTCGCAGGAGCGCGGTGCGCGGCGTCCCTTCGGCGTCGGCATCGCTCAGCGCCTTCATCACCTCGCCTGCATCGCCCCATGCGATCGCGACCTCCGCTCGCGCGATGGCGATGAACCGTGAGCCGAGTGTTCGATCCGCGCGCGCGCTTTCGTCGCTCGCGATGATGGGAACGGTCTCGTCGATGGCGTCGAGTAATGCGGTCGCTTCGTCCGGCCGCGAGGCGCGCGCCAACGCGATCGCCACGGGCGCGCCGGTCCAGCGAATCCACGTTGCGGATCCGAGACGCCGGGCGATGTCGTGAGCCGCCTTCAGTTGTTCGATGGCGTTCGCCGAATCGAAGAGATCGAGGGCGATTGCGCCGAGTACGCGGCGCGCGCCACACTGCCACTCGAGATGATCGAGCTCCTGCGCGATGGCCAGCGACTCGCGTGCGATGCGCAGCGCACGCGCGTACTCTCCGCGCCACGCCAGGCAATCGGCGAGGAGATAGCGCGAGAACGCCTCACCCGCGCGCCAGCCGATGTCGGCGGCAACGCGGAGCGCGCGCTCGCTCGCCAGCAGCTCGGCGGTATGGACACTCGTGGCCACCGGGCCGGCGGACACGTGATGGCTGGGCCCGCACGCAGGCAGCACCGACAGCGCGTTCGTCAAGGCGCGACGATCGTCGAGCGCCGAGAAGAGATCGATCGAGCGCTCGTACGCCCTCGCGGCCGCGCTCTCCTCGCCCGCGATGTGATGCGCCATGGCGATCAGGTCGACGGTCTCGGCTACGCCGCGCTGATCGTTGGCGGCCTCGAAGATCGCCAGCGCCTCATCGTGATGCGGGATTCCCGCATGCGGGTTCTCGCGATTGGAGAACCAGTTGCCGATTCGGTTGAGGCTGCGGGCGATGAGGGAGGGATCGCCTATGCTCCGCGCGACTTGCAGAGCATCGCGTCGATATCCACCAGCGCGCTCGTAGTCGCGCGCCGCCCAGAGCATCCCCAACGCATGCAGCGCCATCCACTCCGAGCGATGGTCGCCCGCTTCGCGAGCCGCGAGGAGCGCCGCACTGAAATCGTCGTTCGCCTGCGCAAACGAACCGAGCGTCTCGTGCGCCCTCCCTCGGCCCGTGAGCAGCGCGGCATCGGGTTTGAGCGCGGCGTTCAGCGTGGCCGTCACTGCGCGGTCGAAGTGCTGGAGCGCCTCACGCGGTGCGCTCAGCGCCAGCGCACGTTCCGCTGCGCGAAGTGCGTAACGCCGGGCGGATTCCCACTCGCCGGCCTCGTACCAGTGGTACGAGAGTGCATCGTCGCCGTCGTGCGTGCTGTCGTTGTATGCCCGCTCGAGTGCGGTGGCGATGGCGCGGTGCAGCGCGACGCGCTCGCGCGCGAGGAGCCGCGCTCGCATGGCCTCGCGAGTGAGTGCGTGGCGGAACGCGAAGCGGTCCGACGATTCCTCGACCACGAGCTGTGCATCGACGAGCTCCCGTACCAGCTCGAGGAGCTGCGCTTCGTCGTGTTGAGTGAGCGTCTGAAGGAGCTCGAAGTCGAAGCGGCGGCCCGCCACCGCGGCGATCGATGCGACCTCGCGCGCCTTCGGGCTCAAGGCCGACAGCCGGCGCGCGACTGCCTCGGTGGCCGTGCGCGGCACGCGAACGAGCTCGAACGCGCGCGCGCGCCACGCGCCATCCTGGCGCACCAGATCCCCGGCCTCGAGCAGCGACTTCAGCATCTCCTCGATGAAGAATGGATTTCCCTCGGTGAGCCCATGCAGCGCGCCCACGAACGGCGTGCCGAATGCGACCTGCGGTCCAAAGATGGACTGCATCATTATCGAGACGTCTGGCACGTCGAGCGGCCGCAACTCGACCTCCGACGCGCAGCGTGCGCGATCGAAGTCGGCCAAAAGGCGACGGAGTCGAGGGCCAATCTCGTCGCTGCGAAAGGTCAGCACGAGCGAAATCCGCTGCGACGTTATTCCACGCGCGAGATGCAGCAGGAAATCCAGCGTGGCGTCGTCGCTCCAATGCACATCTTCGATCACCAGCAACACTGGCTGTACGCCGCCAAGCGCGTGAATGGCCTCGGTGAACGCGTGAAAGAGCCGCCGGCGATCTTCCTCGGGGTCGAGCGCTTCTCGCGCAGCCGCATTGGGAAAAAGCGATCGCAGCTCGGGAAAGAGCGCTACGAGCTCGGTGCCTGCGCCCTCGAAATAGTGAGCGGCGAGCGAAGGGGAAGAGGTAGCCGCCGATGTGCGCACGAGATCGAGCAGTGGTGCGTACGGGTGCGCGCGGTCGGTCTCGAAACAGGCGCCCTGCAGCGTGTGGAAACCCAGCGCGCGCGCACGCTCGGCCACCGCCCGCACGAAGCGCGATTTCCCGATCCCGGCTTCACCCGAAACGAGGAGCGTACCGCCGTGAGCGGCGTGCGCCCGATCGAGCGCGTGGAATCCCGCTGACAACGGCGCGTCGCGGCCGATGAGCACCGGGCAAACGACACTCTGCTCGACGAGCATGCGATGGGCGCCAGTGCACTGGTGGAACGCGAATGATAGAGGGGGCGCGCGCTCACGAGAAGATCGCCCTACGGCTTTACTCCCACCGCCGCGTACAGCTCCTTCGGATCGAAGCGAGTCCCATCCTTCACGACCATCACCGTCTTCCGCATGTCGCTGATGTTCGTGGTCGGATCGCCATCCACCAGTACGACGTCCGCAACCTTGCCGACTGCGATCGACCCGCGATCAGTCTCGTGGTGCATCACCCTCGCCGACCCGATCGTTGCGAGCTTCAGCACCTGGGGCGCCGGGATACCCAGCTGCACGTACAGCTCGAGCTCGCGCAGGAGCTGAAATCCCACCGGCCCATTGTCCGTCCCCGCGACGATAGGCACTCCCGCGTCGTACATCGCTTTCACAATCCCCTTCATCTCGCCGAACGCATCGCGAAAGCGCTGGTCCATCTCGGGTGTCACGGGAAGCCCGCCGCCGTAGAAGCCCCGCTGCACCTGCGGAGGCATGCGGTCGGCGATCATCGCCTGATTCGGATCCACTGTGCCGGGACGTGCGGTGTACATTCCCTCGAACGTCGTGAGCGTCGGGTCGATGTCCGTGCCGTGCGACTTGAAGAGCGCGACGAACTCGCGCACGCGCGGGCTCTTCAGGTCGAGATCCTTGCCCGCCGCGCCGACGGCGGTGAAGCGCGCCATCGACCGCGTGTCCTTCACGGTGTCCATGAAGTTGAGCAGCAGCATGTTCGCGTGCTGCACCTCGTCGAATCCGAGCGTCACCACCTGAGTCGCGGTCATGAACGCCGGCACATGCCCGCTCACGCGCAGCCCCTTCCCGTGCGCCTCGGCGATGATCGCCGGCACGAGCTCCGGCTTCATCGAGCTGTACACCTTGATCTGCTCGTAGCCGTGCGCTGCGTACCAGTCGACATCCTTGCGAGCGGTTGCCTCGTCGTCGGCGAGAAGCCCGGTGGGGACCTGAAACGGCCCGGATCCATCGATGAGTCCCGCGAGCATGAGTCGCGGGCCGATGAGCGAGCCATCGGCGAACTGCTTCCGGAGTGCGAGCACGGAGATCGTGTCGTTCCCCATGTCGCGTGCGTTCGTCACGCCGGCCGCGATGTGCATCAACCCATCGTCACCTGGCTGAATGTGCACGTGCATGTCCCACAATCCCGGAATGAGCGACTTCCCGGCTGCGTCGATCACCGTCGCCCCCGTTGGGATCTTCATGCTGCCGTCCTTTCCGACGGCGGTGATGCGATCACCGGTCATCACGACGGTCATCCCCGGCTGCATCGTCGCGGATTCGGCGACGAAGAGCCGCGCGCCTCGGATCACCAGTGGGCCAGCGGGCTTGTGCGAGAGATCGCGCGCGAGACGCGCATACCGATTGCTTCGGGCCTGGTCCTGCGCCGCGACCATCGCCGGAACTCCGCCCTCCCATCCCACGGGCACGACGCTCGACCAGCTCGACACCGACGCGAAGTGCTCGCCGCCTTCATCCGTCCAGATGGGAAACGGAGAGAAGCCAAACCCACCGACATCGTAGCTGACGACGTGCACGGGCTTCCCATTCGCCGTAATCGTCATCTCTCCCGACTTGGTCACCGTCGCCTCCCCAGTCGGCAACAGCGCCACACGTCCCTTGTTCGCCAGCGCGGCCTTGATCAGCAGCTGCGATCCGACCGGCGTCTCGGAGGTCGCGACGTAGTAGGCGGGTCCCGCCGTGGCGCGCGTCCCGTGCTCGCTCGATGTCTTCCATGTCGCCGTGCCACCGCTGTTCGTGAAATGCTCGTCGACACTGTCCTTCAGATATCCGTGACCGATGATGGACACTGCGGATGGCACGGATCCGTCGCCGAGCTTGAGCACGGCCTCCTCGTGCGGTCCGCGCCCGCGGTCGTTGTAGTCGTAGACCGAGTGCAGCTCGCCGTTCGCCCACCACTCGCGGTACTCGCCGGCGGGTCGGCCGGAGAAAAGCACGACGTAATGCGCGGTGTCGGCGGATTGCTGAGCCGCTGCGCGAGGGGAGGGCATCGCCATGAGCGCAAAAGCGGCGACTGCGGAGCGCGTGACGTTCATTGTGCCTCTCGTGAGGATGATTGCCAGCTCGGCAACGTACTTCGCGGCTTTGCATGCGGGCAAGCGCTGCGGACGGCGCACGGATACGGCTTCGGAACCCACCGGCAGTTCTCCGCCGCGGCGTGGATGTAACGAATGGATGGTGTATTTCCCCATCAAGTGGAATAGCCGCGTCTCGCGGGGCGGGGCATACCGCCGTAGCTTACAGTCCCCATGTCGAGCCCTGCCGATCTCTCCAAGCTGCGCATCAATCGCGATGCGCCCGCCGCCCCGCTTCGCAAGGCGCTCGGGCGCAATCTCATCATCTTTGCCGTGGCGGTAGCGATTCTCGCGGCGACGGCCTTTGTGCTCAAGGCGCGCGCCGTGCCCACGGTCCAGGTGACGACGGCGACGGCGACCGGCGCCACGGGATCGACGTCCGGCGGACCGACCAGCGTCACAGCGAATGGCTACGTCGCGGCGCGCACCAAGGCGTCCGTGTCCGCGAAGATCGCGGGGCGCCTCGCGTACCTGGGTGTGAGCGAGGGCTCGTTCGTGCATCGCGGCGACATCATCGCGCGGCTCGACAATGCCGATTTGCTCGCTGGCGTCTCGCAGGCGCGCGCGAACGTCTCCTCCGCGCAGGCAAGCGTGCTCGAAGCGGCGGCCGATCGCGAACAGCTGGTTCGCGAAGCTGCGCGACTGCGCGACATTCGCACGAGCAGTCCGAATCTGCTTTCGTCGCAGGACTATGAGGCCGCGACGAGCCGCGCGGCCCAGGCCGATGCACGATACAATGCGGCCAACGCGCGAAAGGAGAGCGCCGAGGCGGCGCTGCAATTGGCGGAGGCGACGAACGACAACACGATCATTCGCGCGCCGTTCACCGGCACCGTGCTCCGCAAGGACGCCGAGGTTGGTGAGGTCGTCGCGCCGTCGGTGGGCGGAGGGCTCACTCGCGGAGCCGTCGTCACGATGGCGGACCTCGCGACGCTCGAGGTCGAAGTGGATGTGAACGAGGCGTACATCGGACGCATTACGAACGGACAGCTGGCGCGCATCACGCTCGACGCCTATCCCGATACCACCTTCCGCGGCGTCACTCGGCAAGTCGTTCCCACCGCCGACCGACAGCGCGCGACGGTGCAGGTGAAGGTGACGATCACCGATCACGATCCGCGCATTCTGCCGGAGATGGGTGCCAAGGTCGATTTCCTGATGCCCGAGACCCAGCGCGGAAGCGACGCGGCCGCGCCGGCACGTCAATTCATTCGCGTGCCCGAGGCTGCGGTAAAAACGGACAGCGGCAGCCCCGTAGTGTGGATTGTGCGCGAGGGTCGTCTCGTGCGCCGAGTTGTGACGACCGGCCCCGTGAGTGGCGGATATTTCGAGATTCGCTCGGGGCTCAATGGCGGCGAGCAGCTCCTCGTGGGCGGGGTAGACGCGCCTGCCAATGGTATGCGCGTAAAAGTGCCGTAGCGAATTCTCTGCGCTTTCATCTTTCAAACCATCCAACTGCAGAATCCAATGGCCCTCGTCGAAATTCGCGATGTCTATAAGTCGTTCAAACGAGAAGCGCAGACGGTGGACGTCTACAGCGGCCTTTCGGTGGACTTCGAGGAAGGGAGCTTCACGGCGCTCATGGGGCCGTCGGGTTCGGGGAAGTCGACGCTCCTGAATCTGGTGGCCGGGCTCGACAAACCGACGAGCGGTTCGGTGCGCGTGGCGGGCGCGGAGGTGAGCGCGATGACGTCGGCGCAGCTCGCCCCGTGGCGCGCTCGCACGATCGGCTTCGTCTTCCAGTCGTACAACCTGCTGCCCGTGCTCACGGCGCATCAGAACGTCGAGCTTCCGCTCCTGCTCACCCATCTCGGAAAGAAGGAGCGAGCCGAGCGAACGGAGATCGCGCTTGGAGTGGTCGGACTGTCGGATCGCATGGATCACTATCCACGACAGCTCTCGGGCGGCCAGGAGCAGCGAGTCGCGATCGCGCGCGCGATCGTCGCCGACCCGACGTTGATCCTTCTCGACGAGCCGACGGGACAGCTCGACTCCAAGAGCTCCGATGAGGTGCTCGAGCTGCTGCGCCGGTTGAACGACGAGTTTCACAAGACGATCATGATCGTGACGCACGATGCGAAGGCGGCCGACCGCGCCAAGACGGTGCTGCATCTCGAGAAGGGGGTGCTGCTCGAGCGCGCACAGATGCTCGCGGATGCGGGGATGACGTCATGAAATTTCTCCCGCTCGTTCTCGCGAACCTCAAGCGTCACAAGCTGCGTACCGTGCTCACGACCCTGAGCGTGGCGCTCGCGCTCTTCCTGTTCGCATCGCTGCGCAGCGTCGTGACGACACTCACCGCCGGCTCGGAGGTGAGTAGTGCATCGCGGATGATCGTTCAGAACTCGACCGCGTTCGTGATTCCGCTGCCGATGAGCTACGCCGCCCGGCTCGCTTCGGTGCCGCACGTGCAAGCGGTGACGTGGGCGAACTGGTTCGGAGGCAAGTACGGTGACGGCAAGAAGTTCTTCGCGCAGTTCGCCATCGACCCTGCGTCGTACCTCAAGATGTATCCGGAGCTCCAGCTCGCGGAGGACCAGAAGGAGGCGTTCCTCAAGGAGCGCTCCGCGGCGCTCATCGGCGAGGGCTTGGTGCGCTCGTTCGGATGGAAGGTCGGGGACAACGTCACGCTGCAGGGAACGATCTTTCCCGGCGACTGGACGTTCACGATTCGCGGCATCTATCATCCGACGCTGAAAGAGTACGGCGACGACCAGTTCATGTTCCACTACGACTATCTCTACGAGAAATATCCTGACCGCGTCACGCCCGGATGGTTCATCATGCAGATCGATGATCCGACCGCGGCGCCGACGGTGGCTCGAACCATCGACGACCAGTTTCGCAACTCGAACGCGCCAACGAAGACGGGAACGGAAAAGGCGTTTGCATCGGGATTCGCAAGCATGTGGGGAAACGTGAAGCTGCTCATGGGCACCATCGGCATGGCGGTCGTGTTCGCGATCCTTCTCGTCACCGCGAACGCGATGATGATGAACCAGCGCGAGCGCACATCGGAGGTGGCGGTGATGAAGACGATCGGCTTCTCCGATCGCAAGGTGTTCACGCTCATCATCATCGAAGCCGCCGTGATCTCGCTCACGGGTGCAGCGCTCGGACTCGGCGCTGCTGTGCTCCTCCCGATCGCCACCGGCTTCGGCCAGGGTGGATTTCTCCCGGGATTTCACGTCACGGTCGGCACGATGCTCGTCGGCGTGGGCGTCGCTCTGCTGCTGACGATCGCCAGCGGAGTTTTCCCCGCTTGGCAGGCGGCGCGGCTGCCCGTGGTGCAGGCGCTTCGGAAAGTCGAATGAAGATCCCCTTCGTCTACAACCTGCGCAGCGTGACGCAGCGTCCGGTGTCGACCGCGCTCACTGCGCTCGGCATTGGCCTCGTCGTCGCTGTGTTCGTCGCCATGCTCGCGCTGGCGAACGGTTTCATCGCCGCGCTCACGAAAACGGGGTCCTCAGACAACGTGCTCCTCCTGCGCCGCGGAGCCGACAGCGAGCTCTCGAGCGGGATTCCGCGCGAGGCCATCGGCATCATCAGCGCATCACCGTATATCGCCACTGGCGCCGATGGCCGTCCGCTCGTGAGCCCGGAGACCTACATCGTCATCAACATCCAGCGCATGGGCGGCGATGCGTTCACGGTCGCCAACGTCGTCGCGCGCGGTGTGTCGGACAAGGCGTTCGAGGTTCGTCGCAACATCAAGATCATACAAGGGCGCCGGTTCGCATCCGGCCAGAGCGAGATCTGCGTCGGCGCCAAGCTCGCCGGCCGCTTCGCCAACGTGAACGTCGGCGATGTGCTCCGTTTTTCCAACCGAAACTGGAACGTCGTCTGCCGCTTCACCGCAGACGGCTCGAGCTTCGAGTCGGAGATCTGGGGAGAGAACGAGCAGTTTCAGGGCGTCTTTCGCGGAAACAGCTTTCAGGATGTGGCGTTCCGGCTCAAGGATCCAGCGAGCTTCGAGGACGTCAAGCGCGCCTTCCTCGCCGATCAGCGCATCCAGGTCGACGCCCACCGCGAATCGGAGTTCTACGCGAATCAATCGCAGCTGCTTGGCAACATCCTTCGCTTTCTCGCCATCATGATCACCTCGATCATGGCCGTCGGTGCCGTGTTCGGTGCCGTGAACACGATGTACGCGGCTGTGAGCTCGCGCACGCCGGAGATCGCCGTGCTACTGACGCTCGGATTTCCGCCGCGCAGCGTGTTGGCGAGCTTTCTCGCGGAGTCCGCCGTAATCGCGTTGATAGGTGGTGTCATCGGTTGTTTGCTCGCGCTTCCCATCAACGGTGTCGTCACGAGCACGACGAACTGGGCCAGCTTCAGCGAGATTGCCTTCGCCTTTCGCGTCACTCCGCAGCTGCTGGGGGCCGGGATCATCTTCGCCGTGGTCATGGGGCTCGTCGGCGGATTCTTTCCCGCACGCCGAGCGTCGAAGCTGCCGGTCATCCAGGCGCTACGGTGAGCCTGGAGGCGCTCGACCATCATCACGAGGGCTTGGATGTCTCTTCCGATAACACGCAGAAGATTCGTCGCAGTGAACACGCAGGCGGCTTCGCTGCTGCTGGCGAGCCGCTTCGCGAAGATCGATGCGCCCAGGGAGGAGAGGAGCGGCGCTGAGGAAACGGTTTTCGCGAAGCTGGACCAGTTCGTGGAGGCCTACATGCGCGAGATGAACGCGCCGGGCATGACATTGGTTCTGGCGGACCGCTCCGGGATACAACGCGAAACGGCTTACGGTTTCGCCGATGTTGAAGGACGTGTGAACATGTCCTCTCGGCAACAGTTCGAGATCGGGTCCATCGGCAAGTCGTTCACGGCGATTTCCCTCCTGCAACTCGTCGATGAAGGAAAGCTGGATCTCCACAAGCCAATCCTGGAGTACCTCCCCTGGTTTCGGATGACGTCGAGCTTTTCCCCGATAACTACGCATCACTTACTGACTCATTCCTCCGGCCTGCCGGGAATACCACCGGTTTTCGCGTCCGATCCTGCTCACCAACATCGCCCGGCGTACCCTCCCGGTGAGCATTTCTACTACTGCAACATGGGTTATGAGTTGCTGGGGCATCTACTCTGGACGCTGGGCGGGCGCGAGATCGGCGATGCCTATCGCCAACGCATTCTTGCTCCTCTGGAGATGAATGAGACCGATCCACTGACCACTCTCGAAGCTCGCGGCAAGATCAGCAAGAGCTACTATCCATTCCAAAATGACCGCCCCTATCCACGACACGGTCGTCTCGGACAAGCGCCAGCGGCCATCTATACTCTGGGCAGTGGCAGCATCGTCTCGACGGCTCGAGACATGGGTTCCTACATTTGCATGATTGCGAATCGCGGCGCGGGCCCGAGGAGGAAGCTTCTCTCCGACGCGAGCTTTGCGCTGTTTTCCAAACCGTACATCCGGTACTGGAATCCGGAGCCCGATTCAGGCTATGGGTACGGTATAGAAGTGAGTCGAGTCGAAGAGCACACGGTGTTGTCTCACACTGGCGGCACAAATTCCTTCGCATCGGCGATGCACATCGACATGGACGATGGCGTCGGCGCATTTGCCTCGATCAACGCCATGCAAGGCTATCGGCCAGAACCAGTCACACAGTACGCGGTCGCATTGATGCGCGCGCATCACGCCAAGCAACGTCTACCCAGGATGCCGGCCCTCGATGCGCCCGGCAGGATACCGGCTGCGGCCGACTACGCTGGTACGTATCAGCATCACGACGGCCGTACGATGAAAATTATCGCGAATGGCGAATCCTTGTCCCTACTTCACAAGGGCAAGCGTGTACCGCTGGAGACGCTCGAATCGCTCGGGACTTTGGTTGAGGCGCCGGACGTCTCGTTCCTCGCGCAGCATCCCGACTTCGCTCGATTCGCACTCACGTTCGGCCGGGCGGACCCCGCCGATCCGAAAAGCGAAATCGTGGAGGCCAACTGGGGCGGCGACTGGTACACAAAC
>Ga0209863_10000917_pt1 | contig 12490 bp, 14 predicted proteins | sample OrgsoiDNA2013046_FD_185796 | JGI IMG/M metagenome (GOLD analysis project Ga0209863, IMG submission 185796) | Permafrost soil microbial communities from the Arctic, to analyse light accelerated degradation of dissolved organic matter (DOM) -... | ecosystem: Environmental > Terrestrial > Soil >...
CCGCCATCGCTCGATACAGCGAAGAGGCGTCGGCGTGACCCGCCGGCGCCTCTTTGTTACGGCGGTGCCAACGAGATCATGAAAGAAATCATCCGTGTGACCAACTGACCAACTGACGGCGACTGAAGTTATCGAGCGCTCCCGACTTGTTTCCTGCTGGGTCGATATTTGGCCGGTGACCGCTCCTGGCGGCGAGTTCAACTCATCGCTGCAACACATTGCGCGAATCTGTCTGTTGGGTTTTGATATAGCAAGGTCTTTCAGGGCGTTTCATTGAGCTGCCTTGCTATCGCGCTTAGTTTGGCTTGGCTATGCAGGGACAGATCGGTGCCGCGTGGAAGATATTGGCGCCGCAATCTGTTGGTGTTTTCGTTTGAGCCGCGCTGCCAGGGAGACCGAGGGGTCACAAAAAATCCTCGACCTCGGGCGAGCTCTTTGCCGCTGCCACCGCCGCGGTGTAGCCGAGATTAGGGTGCGAACCGGCCCCAGGCCTTGTTGCCGCCGTTGCGCAGGTCGAACATGAGGGCGCCGGGCGATCGGAATTACTGCTTCGCGGATGGGAACCGCGGCCCTGTTCGGTGAGCCAGGCCTGCACCCCGCCGCCGGCCTCAAGCCCGAGCGCCCAGCCGCCCCCAAGGGCGGCGGCATCGATCTGCTCCACGGTGTTGGGAGGTCGAGCAGCGCGCCCTCGCGGGTACCGGGCCCCGCCGCCGCACACATCGGTCGCCGCCACTGCCTGCCGGTCAAAAATGACCGCCGTGACGCCGGACGTCAGCTTGGCGTCATCGGCGTGACCGATGCGGATGCCGGCGACATCGGTGAAGCAGATTTTTCATCGCGTGCCGCCTGCCCGACGCAGATGACCGCATCGCTGCGCGGCGGTCAACCGTGACGCGGTGCAAGCGCGGTATATTGGCACCCGATCAACAAAAACGCCCCGGCGAGCCGGAGCGTTTGATGTCGCGACGGAACGTGTAAGGTCTTACGACCCCTTCGGATTGATCTCGGTATAGTTGCCATTGGCGTCCCATTTGTAGACGACATAGTCGATCTGTTTGATGTCGCCCTTGGCGTCGAACTCCATCTTGCCGATCACCGTATCCCACGCGCCGGCCTTGATCGTTTCCATGACTTTCTTGGGATCGGTGGTTTTGGCTTTCGCCACCGCCTGCGACCAGACCTGCATCGCGGCGTAAGTATAGAGCGTATAGCCTTCGGGATCGATATTTTTGGCCTTGAACTTCGCGACGATCGCCTTGGCGGTCGGCTTGTTGCGCGGGTCGGGACCGAAGGTGAACAGCGTGCCTTCGCCGGCCGGCCCGGTGATCGAGGCGTACTCCTTGTCGGCCAGCGCATCGCCTGACATCAGGACGGTCTTGAGGCCCTGATCACGCATCTGGCGCAGGATCAGTCCCGCTTCCTGATGGTAGCCGCCGACATAGACCAGATCGATCTTCTCGAGCTTCAGGCGCGAGACGATGGCGTTAAAGTCCTTGTCGCCCTTGTTGTACGATTCGCTCAGCTTCTCCTTGATGCCGGCCTTATTGAGTGCCTTCTTGGTTTCGTCAGCGAGACCCTTGCCGTAGGTGGTCTTGTCGTCGAGGATCGCGATGTTCTTGCCCTTGAAATTCTTCGCGATGTAGGCAGACGCGACCAGGCCCTGCTGGTCGTCGCGGCCGCAGACCCGCGCCACGTTCCAGAGCTTGCGCTCCGTGAACAGCGGATTGGTCGAGGCCGGCGTGATCTGCAGCACGTTGCCGTCGGCATAGGCTTCCGAGGCCGGAATCGAGGATGATGAGCAGAAATGTCCGGCCACGAACGGGATTTTGGCGCTGGCGATCTTTTCCGCGACCGAGCGCGCCTGTTTGGGATCGCAGGCGTCGTCCTCCGCATCCAGCGCCAGTTTCTTGCCGAGCACGCCGCCGGCCGCGTTGATGTCGGCGACCGCCTGATCGGCGCCGTTCTTCATTTGCCGGCCGAACGCAGATTCGCCGCCGGTCAACGGACCTGCCACGGCGATGGTCACGTCTTCCGCAAGAGCCGCCGTTGATAGCGCGATTGACGCGCCGAGCGCCAGGCCGATGAGCTTTAGTGATTTCATGAGAGTTCCTCGCGGTGGTGATCGCTACGGGAAGTGCCCGGCAGGCCGCCGGGTTCTAAATCGCGGGCCATTATCGGCTGATTTTACCACGAAGTCATCGGCAATTTTCGGGCAGATTCGTTGGGTCGTAGCATCGAGCGGCAGTTTGGCCGTGTCCCGGACGCGGTGCTCCACAGAGCCGGGGGCCTAAGTGCGCCTTCCGCCTTCCAGATAGGCCGCGCGGATTTCCGGCCGCTGCAGCAGCTCGCTGCCGGTTCCGCTCAGGGTGATCAGCCCGTTGACCATGACATAGCCGCGATGGGCGAGCCGCAGCGCGTGATTGGCGTTCTGTTCGACGATCAGCACGGTGAGGCCGTCCTGCCGGTTCAAGGTCCGGATTGCGTCGAAAATCTGGCGCGCGATCAGCGGGGCCAAGCCCAGCGAGGGTTCGTCCAGCATCAACAGGCGCGGGCGGCTCATCAGCGCGCGGCCGATCGCCAGCATCTGCTGCTCGCCGCCGGACAGGGTGCCGCCGCGCTGGGTCATGCGCTCCTTGAGCCGCGGAAACAGCGCGAAGACGCGTTCGAGCCCGGACGATCGCTCGGCCTCGCTGCACTCGGTGGCGTCGGCGCCCATCTGCAGGTTTTCCGCCACACTCATGCGCGGGAAGATCCGGCGGCCTTCGGGCGCCTGCGCAATGCGCAGTCTTGCGATCTGATGGGTCGGCACATCGGTGATATCGCGGCCGTCGAACAGGACGTGGCCGGAGCGGGCGCGCGGCTTGCCGAAGATCGTCATCATCAGGGTCGACTTGCCGGCGCCATTGGCGCCGATCAAGGCGACGATCTCGCCACGGTTGATGTCGAGATCGACGCTCTTCAGCGCCTCGATCTTGCCGTAGGCGGCGCGCAGGGATCGGATCGCGAGCAGGGGCTGGTTCATGCGAGGGCCCCCGTGTCCCGGGCGCACTGCGGCGCGAAGTGCCGCTGTGCAGAACCGGGACCCAAACGTAGCCGGGGAGTTGGGCCCCGGACCAGCAGCGCACCACGCCGCGAGTGCGGCGCGTTGCGCAGCATCCGGGGAACGGGCAGAGACGCGCTCACAACCCCAACTCCTGCTCGACGGCGGCGACCTCATTGTCCTCTACGCCGAGATAGGCCGCGATCACCTTGGGATCGTCGCGGATGTGGTCCGGCGTGCCTTCGGCGATCTTGACGCCGTAATCCATCACCACGACATGATCGGAAATTTCCATCACCACCGACATGTCATGCTCGATCAGCAGGATCGAGGTGCCCTGTTCGGCGCGGATCGAGAGCAACAGCTCGCTCAAGCCGGCGCTTTCACGGGCGTTGAGGCCGGCGGCCGGCTCGTCCAGGCAGAGCAATGCGGGCTCCGTGCACATCGCGCGGGCGATTTCGAGACGGCGCTGGTCGCCATAGGGCAGGTTGCCGGCGGCATCGTCGGCGCGGTCGAGCAGCCCGATGCGGTCGAGCCAGAGCCGCGCCAGGTCGATCGCGCGTTTCTCCGCCGATCGCCATGACGGTGCGCCGATCAGCCCGAGAAAGGTCAGGCCCGAGGCGCGCATCAGCGCGTTGTGCTGGGCGACCATCAGGTTTTCGAGCGCGGTCATGCCGGGGAAAAGCCGGATGTTCTGAAAGGTGCGCGCCACCTTTGCCAGCTTGGAAATCCGGAAATCGTTCAGCCGCTCGAGCTGGATGTCCCGGCCGTCGTCATGGCTCACGCGCATCGCGCCCGATGTCGGTTTGTAAAAGCCGGTGATGCAGTTGAACACGGTGGTCTTGCCGGCGCCGTTCGGTCCGATCAGGGCGGTGATCTTGCCCCGCTCGGCATCGAACGACAGGTCGTTGACGGCGACGATGCCGCCGAAGCGCATCGACAGATGACCGACCGTGAGAATGCTTTTGCCGCTCATCCATGCCCCTCCTTGACGAGGTCGGACGAGATCGCCTGGCTGTGCTTGAGGAACACGGTCGGCGCGCGATGGCCGATCAGCCCGCGCGGCCGCCAGATCATCAAAAGCACCATCGCCAGGCCAAATACCAGCATGCGATACTGGTCGAGACCGCGAAACAGCTCGAAGCCGCCGATCATGGTCAGCGCCGCCAGCGCCACGCCAAGCTGCGAACCCATGCCGCCGAGCACGACGATCGCGAGCACCAGCGCCGATTCCTGGAAGGTGAAGGATTCCGGGCTGATGAAACCCTGTCGTGTCGCAAAGAACGCACCGGCGAAACCGCCGAACATGGCGCCGGTCGCGAACGCCGTCAGTTTCGTCGTGGTGGTGTTGATGCCGAGCGCGCGGCAGGCGACCTCGTCCTCGCGCAGCGCCTCCCAGGCGCGGCCGATCGGCAGCCGGCGCAACCGGATCGTCACCCAATTGGTGAGCAACGCCAGCGCCAGGATCAGGTAAAACAGAAATACGATGCGGTGGGTCGGGGAAAACTCGATGCCGAGTCTTGCGGCAAGGCCGTCATCGCCCGGCGTCAGCGGAATCCCGAAGAAAGACGGCCGTGGAATGCCGCTGACGCCGTTCGGGCCCCCGGTCAGGCTCTGCCAGTTGATGATGACAAGACGGATGATCTCGCCGAATGCCAGCGTGACGATGGCGAGATAGTCGCCGCGCAGCCGCAGCACCGGAAAACCGAGCAGCACGCCCCAGAACGCCGCGAGAATGCCGGCCAGCGGCAGGCAGACCCAGAACGACAGCCCGAAATTGGTCGCCAGCAGCGCGTAGGAATAGGCGCCGACCGCGTAGAACGCGACATAGCCGAGATCGAGCAGCCCGGCGAGGCCGACCACCACGTTGAGGCCCCATCCCAGCATCACATAGGTCAGCACCAGAATGCCGAGATCGAGGATGTAGCGCTGATCGTAGAAGATCACCGGTACCAGAAGGGTGAAGATCAGCAGCACCGGCGCGATCGCGCGCCGCGCGACCGCAAGCGTGCTCGCGACCTGCGGGGGAACGATGCGGATGGTGCCGACCGGTCCCCACCACAGCCGCAGCAATTCCACGATAATGCTGCCGCCGAATACCGCAGCAACGACAGCGGCAAGATCACCGAACCTCGTCCAGTAGATCAACTGTCCGGCGGGGCCTGCTTCGGTGCGGATACCGATCATCAGCGAAAACAGCACCAGTGCGACCACCGCGCTGATCAAGGCTTTCTTGAAGATGAAGGCGACGTCCGGGGCGCGCGAAGCGAGCGTCGGTTCGGGCACGGGTGCTGTCACGCCGTTGTCCGTCAAACTTTTTCAACTTCGGGTCGGCCCAACAGGCCGGTGGGGAGGAAAATCAGCACGATGATCAGGATGGAGAACGCCGCGACGTCCTTGTATTCGACCGAGAAATACGCCGACCACAGCGTCTCGATCAGCCCGATCAGAAGCCCGCCCAGCATCGCGCCGGGCAGCGAGCCGATGCCGCCGAGCACCGCGGCGGTAAATGCCTTGATGCCGGCGACAAAGCCCATGAAGAAATCCACCAGGCCATAGTAGAGCAGATACATCATGCCGGCGACGGCGGCGAGGGCGGCGCCAATGACAAAAGTCATGGAGATGGTGCGGTCGACATCGACCCCGAGCAGCGCCGCCATGGTCTGGTCCTGCTCGCAGGCGCGCATGTCGCGGCCAAGCCGGGTCCGCGCCACCAGCCAGGTGAAGATCGCCAGCAGCACGATGGTGGTGACCACGACGATGATCTGCACATTGGACAGCCGTACGACGAAGCCGTCCCTGTCGAACAAGGTGTAGCCGCCGGTGATGATCGGCGGCACCGGTTTCACCCGCGCGCCCTGGGCGATTTGCGAATAATTGGTCAGCACAAATGACATGCCGATCGCCGACAGCATCGGGGCAAGCCGGAACGAGTGCCGCAGCGGCCGGTAGGCGATGCGCTCCACGGTCCAGCCATAAAGGGCGGTGATCGCCATCGATACCAGAAGAACGATCAGCAGGATCACGGGAACCACGGTGAGGCCGATCGAGACCAGGATCAGGAAGCTGATCAGCGCGATGAAGCCGCCGATCATGAAGATGTCGCCATGAGCGAAATTGATCATGCCGACGATGCCGTAGACCATGGTGTAGCCAATGGCGATCAGGCCATAGATCGAGCCGAGCACAATACCGTTGATGAGTTGCTGGGCGAAATAGTCCATGTGCTGCCGCTATTGTTTGCATGACGCGGCGATGGCCCCGGCAGCCGGAACGCCGCGTCGTTTGGTTTTCTAACAGTGGGAACCCGGTGCGGCAACAGCACGAATTGCGGCATAAAGGGTTTGTGCATAGGAAGTTCAGTCTAGCGTTCCTTCGGCCACAGTCGGAACAGGCCATCGCCATTCAACGACCGCGTCGGAACCGGCGTTTTCCTTAAAACCAATTGCTTTTCCCGGGTTGCTTGCTCGCCGCCGGGGCTTGACCCGGGGTCCATGGCTCCAAGCCTCAATCGACGCTCTGAAAAGCCTCGGCCAGCATGGCCGCAAATGACCGCAATACCGGGACGAAGCGTCTTCGCAAGTCCGCGCTCCGAACGCGGGCAGATGCCGCGCTGACACTGACGGCGCCGATGATCTCGTGGTTTGCAGCCATCACCGGTACGGCCAGCGCGCGGAGGCCGAGCTCAAGCTCCTCGTCGCTGACGGCGTAACCCTTTTCGCGAACCGATCGAATCTCGGCCAACACCTCGGACGGTTTGGTCAGCGTGTGCGAAGTCCGCCGCGCCAGTGGCTTTCGGCCGATGCGGCTGAGAATCTCCTGGTCCGGAAATTGGCTGAGGAGCACACGGCCGGTAGCCGAACAATAGGCGGGAAGGCGGGCGCCGACGCGGACGCCGGTCGAGACAATATGCTCGGCCTCCGCGCGCGCGATGAACAGTGCCCCATCGTCATCGAGTACCGCGAGCGAAACCGACTCCGCCAACGCGTCGCGCGCGCGCAAGAGCAATGGCTGCGCCAATTGCGCGAGCTGGTCGCGTCTCGAGGCAACCGCTCCCAGCCGGCGAAGACGTGTCAAAGGGCGAAATTCCCGCCCGGAATGTTCGACATAGCCGAGTTCGGTCAGCGTGATGAGACACCGCCGAGCGGATGCGCGCGTGGCACCCGCCGCTCGCGCAGCGTCGGCGACGCTCATGACGGGATGAGCGGAAAACGCCTCGACAATCGCGAGCCCCTTGGCGAGGCCGCCCATTCCTTCGACCTTGCGCGCGGCACTTTCGGTGTTTTGTGGCATCAGGCTACCCTTGACAGTCATTTGGAAACGGTCAAATCTGTTCGGATTAAAGCTATATGTTCGATAACCGAACACTTCGGATTTCGAAAGTCAACCGATCCGGCCAGCAGAGGCGTTCGATCATGGCGCAGCATCAAGAGATCCCGAACGCTGGGCAGGCCTGGCCGCGGGAAGGGCTGACACGCGTGCCCTACCGGGTGTTCCAGACCGAAGCGGCCTACACGTCGGAGCAGAAGCTCATCTTCCAGGGACCGAGCTGGCACTACCTTGCGCTTGAAGTGGAGGTTCCTGAGCCCGGCGATTTCCGCACCACGAAGGTGGGCGACACGCCGGTGATCGTCACCCGCGACGCCGATGGCGAGATCTACGCTTTCGAGAACCGCTGCGCGCATCGCGGCGCATTGATCTGTCTGGACAACCACGGCAAGGGCAAGAAGGACTTCAGCTGCGTCTATCACGCCTGGACCTACGACCGGCAGGGCAACCTGAAGGGCGTGGCATTCAAGGACGGCGTCAAGGGAAAGGGCGGCATGCCCGATAGTTTCCGGATGGAGGACCATGGCCCGCGCAAACTGCGGATCGCCACGTTGCACGGTCTTATCTTCGGATCGTTCTCCGAAGACGTCCCCCCGATCGAAGAATATCTCGGCGAGGAAATTTCATCCCGCATCGAGCGTGTGCTGGGAGGTCGAACCCCGGTTGTCATCGGCCGCGTCACGCAGGTGCTGCCCAACAACTGGAAGCTCTACATGGAGAACGTCAAGGACTCCTACCATGCCAGCATTCTGCACCTGTTCTTCACGACCTTCGAGCTGAACAAGCTGTCGCAGAAGGGCGCCATTATCGTCGATGAGAGCGGCGGCCATCACGTCAGTTATTCCGCCATCGACCGCGAAGCAGAGAAGGATGCGGAATACGCCAGGCAGCAGCTGCGCTCGGAAAGCCAATACAAGCTCGCCGACCCCTCGCTCCTGCAGGGGTTCGACGAATATCACGACGGCATCACGCTGCAGATATTATCGGTGTTTCCCACCTTCGTTCTGCAGCAAATTCAAAACGCGATCGCGGTCCGCCAGATCGTGCCGCGCGCCATCGACAAGACCGATCTCAACTGGACCTATATCGGCTTCGCCGACGACACCCCCGAACAGCGATTGACCCGCGTCAAGCAGGGCAATCTCGTCGGGCCCGCGGGCTACATCTCCATGGAGGATGGCTGCGTCGGTGGTTTCGTTCAGCGCGGCATCGCCGGCGCATCGGATCAGGAGGCGGTTCTCGAAATGGGCGGCGGTGAGGCCCGCAGCAGCGAGAGCCGGGTTACGGAAGCTTCCGTTCGCGGATTCTGGAAGGCGTATCGCAGCAATATGGGCGTGTGAAACCGGGACGGAAGCCATGATCGATAATCTGTATCAGATGATCGCCCGCGCCCAGGCCGACTACGCGCGATGCATCGACGACGACCGGCTGGAAGAGTGGCCCGATCATTTCCACGGACAATGTATCTACCGGGTCACGACAGCGGCCAACCACCGCGAAGGCCTTGAGGCAGGACTTATCTTCGCGAATACGAAGGGCATGCTTGCCGACCGGGTTTCGGCGCTGCGCGAGGCAAATATTTACGAGCGTCAGGCCTACCGTCATATCCTGGGGCAGCCCTCGATCCTTTCCGAACAGAATGGCGAAGTGCGCAGCGAAACGCCGTTCCTGGTCGCGCGAATCCTGCAGGACGGCGATACCGACATCTTTGCGACCGGGCGATATCTCGACCTTTACAAGCTCGAGGACGGTCAGGTGAAGCTGAACGAGCGGACGGTGGTGTGCGACAGCTCGCGCATCGATACGCTGCTGGCGCTGCCGTTGTGACGCCTCCCGCCATTGCGCTGACCATTGGCGATCCGAACGGCATCGGGCCGGAGATCGCGGTAAAGGCGGCCGCCAAACTTGCGGGTGAGGGTGGTCCGGCGGTCGTTCTGATCGGCGACGAGTTCGTCGTCCGATCCTACGCGGAGGCTTGCGCGAAGGATTTTTCCATTCGGAAGTTCGACGGATCGGGCGCGCGCGCCGGTGTCTTGCAATTCCTGGCTGTCGATGCCTTGCCCCGCGACGACTTCCGCCCGGGAACGCCGCTGGCGGCAGGCGGGCGGGCGACCGTCGACTATGTGGCGGCGGCGATGCGCTTCGTGGCGGAGGGTCACGCCGCCGCGATCGTGGCCTGTCCGCATTCCGAGACCAACGTCAATGCGGCCGGCATCCCGTTTTCCGGCTATCCGGGCCTTCTCGCGCGGCTGATGAAGGTCCCGGAGGATGAGGTCTTCCTGATGCTGGTCGGCGGCGGTCTGCGGATCGTTCACGTCACGCTGCACGAGCGGTTACATGCGGCGCTGGCCCGGATCACGCCCGACCTGGTGGAGCGCGCGGCGCGAACCGCCGAGGCCGCCCTGCAAAGGCTCCACATCAAGCGGCCGCGCATCGGACTGTTCGGCATCAATCCTCACGCCGGCGAAGGCGGGCTGTTCGGCGACGATGATGACAGGATCACCGTTCCGGCGGCCAGGCGTTTGCGGGAATCCGGTCTCGATGTCGAGGGACCGCTCGGCGCCGATCTCATGCTCGGCAAGCCCGGTTTCGACGCCTTTGTCGCGATGTACCACGATCAGGGACACATTCCGGTAAAGCTCCTGGCCGGCCGCAATTCGGCAGCGCTATCCATCGGGACCGGGCTTTTGTTTTCAAGTGTCGGCCACGGCAGCGCCTTCGACATCGCGGGCCGCGGCGTCGCCGAGCCCGAGGCGGTGTTGCGATCGATCCAGCTGGTATGCGGAGCGTCTCGCCTCGACGATGCGGCGACCGCATGACGTTCACGGTTGCCGTTGACGCCGGCGGTATCGAATTCCCCTGCGAGCCCGGCGAAACGGTTCTTGATGCGGCCGAGCGCGCCGGCTACGCGCTGCCCTATTCATGCCGGAAAGGCGTCTGCTCGACCTGCGAGGGCGACCTTCGCCGTGGCGAAGTCGCCGTGGGTTCGCGGCATTTCGCCGGTCCCAGCGATGACGTTCTGCTCTGCCAGGCGAGACCCCGCTCCAATGTTCTCATTCATGTCAGGAGAATTCAGCGCCGCGATCCCGACGCGCGCAAGACGGTGACGGCCAAGGTCTATCGCATCAGCCGGCCGGTCGAGGATGTCACCATTCTGCAGTTGCGTTTTCCGGCGGGCATTCGCGCCAAATTCCTGGCCGGCCAATATCTGCGCATCAAAATGCCCGACGGCGACACCCGCAATTTTTCGATGGCGAACCCGCCGCACGAGAGCGACGGCGTGCAGTTGCATATCCGGCAGGTGCCGGGGGGACGTTTCTCGGAGGGGGTGCTTGCCGGGCTCCGCCAAGGCGACACGCTCGACGTCGAATTGCCCTACGGAGATTTCCATCTGCGCCCGGATTCGGACAAGCCGGTCGTATGTCTCGCGACCGGAACCGGCTTCGCGCCGTTGAAGTCGATCGTCGAAGATCTGATCAGGCGTGGCAATAAACGTCCGGTGCACTTGTATTGGGGTGGCCGCCGTCAGCGCGATCTGTACCTGGCCGATCTGCCGCGGAAGTGGGCCGCGCGCGCCGGCTGGTTCAAATTCATCCCGGTCTTGTCGGAGCCCGATCCTGATTGGAACGGAGCCGTGGGCCTGGTCCATCACGCCGTGCTGAGGGATCTGGCCGATTTGTCGGGGTGGGAGGTCTATGCCTGCGGCAACCCCCTGATGATCCGCCATGCGCGACGCGATTTCCGGACGACGGCTGGTCTCTCCGACGGCGACTTCTTCGCAGATCCCTTCGTGGCCTCGGGAAACGATCCGGCGGTCCCTGGTTGAACCGCTCGCCCCGGGAAACAGCAGCAAAAAATTCAAGGAAAAAACCGTGAGCAAGACCGAGCACGCGTTCGACGTTCCTGCCTTTATCAATTCCCGCCCCATCGGGGCGGTCCAGTACGGCATCGTTGTGCTTTGCGGGCTGGTGATGTTCATGGACGGGTTGGATACCCAGGCCAAATTCGGGCCATTTCCCGCTGCCGTCCCGCCGTTAAGGTAAACAAAAGGTTTAAATTGCTCGTTGCAATTTAACCTAGTTAGCTCGCCCGCGAAGCCGCCGCTCGCAATTCGGAGCCCAGCGGACAAGCGGGAAGCGACATGTCCACAAACTGGCGAATCAGCTCATTCAATGGCGCGCTGCTGGCGGCCTATTTCATCCCGACCTGGACCATCGTCGCCTTCAGGATCATGATTTCGCCGATCCAGGGCCTCTACGAGCGGCCCAATGTATCGGTCGCCCTGTTCATCAGCGATCATCTGCAGCTGTCGGCGATGACCACGGTCCGCTTCGCGTGGCTGCTGGCATTCAGCAAGCTCACGGTGGTCGCGTTTTTTGTTGTTTTCCTGGTTTTCATCGCCCGCGCCTCGATCCGCAAGACCGGCGGCTGCGACGAGGCACTCGCGATCGCGCTGACGATCGGCAGCGTCATCAGCTTTGTCAGCATGCTGCTGGCATCGCAGGTCGGCGAAAGCGCGGCCGTCAAGCTGCATGCGACCGAACTGCTGCTGCTGCTCGGCACCGCGATCGTGCTGCTGCTCGAACGTCCGGCTGAGCCGCAGACCGATGCCGGCGCGGCATCCGGCGATCTATCCCTTCAGCAGTCCCAATTCCCCTATAATCGCTGAGGCCTCCTTGACGGCGTGGTTGGCGGCGGGCACGCCGCAATAGATCGCCTGCTGCAGGATAATCTCCTTGACGTCATCGGGCGTGAAACCGCCCTCCGTCAGCGCGGCGCGGACGTGCAGGCGAAATTCATCCCATTGACAAAGCGCCAGCAGGGTTCCGATCACCAGCACGCGGCGGGTGCGCTCGTCGAAATGCGGCCGGGTCCAGATGTCCGCCCACGCATGGCGCGTGATCAGGTCGATGAAGTCGGCGTTGAAGGAATTGGTGTTGGCGGCGGATTTGTCGACCCAGGCATTGCCGAGCACCTTGCGGCGCTGCGCCATGCCGGCGTCGCGGCGTTGTTGATCGTCCATTGATAACTCTCCCTTCATTGCGAACCAGACCCGGAATTTCGAGATTCCGGGTTCGATGCGGAGCCTGTCATCGGGCCGCGCTTTGCGCGGACCCGTTG
>Ga0209863_10000918_pt1 | contig 12490 bp, 10 predicted proteins | sample OrgsoiDNA2013046_FD_185796 | JGI IMG/M metagenome (GOLD analysis project Ga0209863, IMG submission 185796) | Permafrost soil microbial communities from the Arctic, to analyse light accelerated degradation of dissolved organic matter (DOM) -... | ecosystem: Environmental > Terrestrial > Soil >...
TCTTCCTACACCTTGGATATAAGCCATCCCGTTATCCTTGCTCCTGCTTGCATCTTCTCATTCTGTACAGCAACGTCAAGAGTTTCGTAACAGCCTCGTGAGGCCTGGGTATGCACAAGAAAACGGGCGAGCCCCGGCGGGGCGGCACTTAATTAGTGAGAGCTAAACCTGGAAATCCGACCCAAGTTTTGACATTTTGATACATTGGCGGAATACGCCAAGTAATCATTTACCTACAGGACAATTATGGAAACCAAGCTCGCCCAGCCCGATACTTCGCAACAATCCGCTAAGAAAACCCTAACCGCACTCGATTTCCGCAGCGACACCGTCACACGGCCCACGCCGGAAATGCGTCGCGCCATGGCAGAAGCCGAAGTCGGTGACGACGTGTACGGCGAAGATCCCACTGTGAATCGCCTGGAAGAACGTGCCGCCGAGGTCTTCGGTCGCGAAGCCGCCATTTTTGTTCCCACCGGCACCATGGGCAATGCCATCGCCATCAAGATCCACACGCATCATGGACAGGAGATCATCTGCGAAGAGCGCGGCCACATCTTTAATTATGAAATGGCGACGCTGGCCACTTTCTCGGGCTGTTTGGTGCGTCCTATTTGCGCTGAAGACGGACTGCTCACGTGGGCTGAGATCAAGAAGCGCATTGCTCCGGGAATCTACTACAAAGCCCAGACCGGACTCGTCTCTCTGGAGAACACGCACAACATGGCAGGCGGCACGGTGTATCCGCAAGCTCAGTTCGACGATATCTGTGATCGCGCTCATGAAGCTGGACTTCCCGTCCACCTCGATGGTGCTCGGATCTTCAACGCCGCCACGGCGCTCGGAAAGCCAGTGGCTGAAGTCACACGCAAAGCCGATTCCGTGATGTTCTGTCTCTCCAAAGGCCTCGGTGCGCCCGTCGGCTCCATGCTCGTTGCTAGCAAGGCATTCATCCTAAAAGCGCGCGCAGTCCGCAAAGCTCTTGGAGGAGGCATGCGCCAGGCCGGCATTCTGGCGGCAGCCGGACTCATCGCGTTAGAGAAGATGCCGCTTCGTCTGAAAGAAGATCATGACAACGCCCGCTTTCTCGCCGAAGGGCTTTCCCGCGTTCGCGGCATCAAAATCGACCCGAAGAAAGTCGCCACCAACATCCTTGTCTTTGACATTACCGGTACCGGCATGAATACCGCCGACTTCAGCCAGAAGCTGGCGGCAAAAAACGTTCTCGCCGCGGGCATCAATGCTGAGCAAATGCGCTTCGTCACCCACATGGACGTCAGTCGCGCGGACTGTGAGGCGGCGCTCGAAGCAGTTACAGCGATATGCCACGGTAACAATTGACCGCGGTGAACGCCTGGAGAAAGCCCGCTCGCAATTTGTAAGATTCTGCCGCGCTTGCCGCCCAATCGAACGTCCCTATCCATTCGACGATGGTTGCGGCAACAAATGCTTTGCTCGACGTTAGCAAATGGGGTAGCTTACCCGCATGGCCTCTGAACAAGAAGATCTGGCTGCGCTACGCCTTCAGGTAGCCTCGCTGACTGCGCGTGTGCACAAATTGGAACAACAGGCAGGATTCGATCCTTTAGCCGCTCCTGTTACCACGGCGCGTCCGCCTGTGGCGACAGTCCCGCAAACGCCCGTGGCAGGCCCGGAAAATCCATCGCGCCCCTTTGTACCACCGCCACCACCGCCCCGAACGCCGGCTTTCGCAGTCCCAGGCAGCCTGAAACCTGGCGGTGACGATCTGGAAGGCCGTATCGGCAAGCTGTGGCTGAATCGCATTGGCGCGGTAGCTATCCTGACTGGCGTTGCATACTTCATCAAGTACGCCTTCGACAGCCAGATGATCGGCCCCGCCGGCCGCATCGCCATCGGCCTGCTGAGCGGCATTGCGGTAACTGTGCTCAGCGAAATTATCCGTCGACAAGGTCAGACAGCCTTTTCTTATTCGCTAAAGGCCGTCGGTATCGGCGTTCTCTATCTTTCTCTATGGGGAGCGTTCCAGGTTTACCATCTCATCCCCGCGGAACTTGCCTTCGGCGCCATGCTGCTGGTCACGGTCTTCACCGTTATTCTCGCGCTCACGCAGGACGCTGAAGTACTCGCCGCTTTTGCCATCATCGGTGGATTCATGACACCGTTGCTTCTGTCCACCGGAACCAACGCTGAGGTCTTTCTCTTCTCTTACGTCGGACTGCTCGATCTCGGCATGCTTGCCCTGGTGATCTTCAAGCCCTGGCGACGGCTGTTGTGGGGAAGTTTTGTCGGCACAGCGCTGCTCTACACTGCCTGGCACTTTACGTATTACCGGCATACTGAGCTCACCACCACAGTGGGGTTCCTGCTATTTTTCATCGCCATCTTCGCCACGGTTCCATTGGTCACGCCGCTTACAAAATCACGCTGGCATCCTGGATTTTCAATCACCTTGACTGTCCTTCCATTGCTGAACGCGGCGCTCGGCTTCCTTGCTCTCTTCGTCATGTATGACAATGATCTGGTCGACCTCACCTGGTGGGCCCTGGCATTCGCCGCCGCCTATCTGGCCATCAGCAGCCAGTTCAAACGTCGCCTGAAAAGCGATCCCGATGTCGTCAAGCTCGTCAACCTCCTGCATGTTGCCATCGCCGTGGCATTCATCACCATCGCCATCCCACTCAAACTCGACGCCCATTGGATCACCCTCGGCTGGCTGGTTGAATCCGCCGTCCTGCTTGCCATCGCCATCCGCACCAACACGGATTTTCTACGCTGGTTTGCCGGGGTCGCGCTCACCCTGGGAATTATCCGCATGTTATTCCTCGATGATTTCCATGTGGACACGCTTGTCTTCAATGCGCGTTTTGCCACCTTTGTTGTCGCGATTGCCATTCTCGGCGGCATTGTATGGGCGGCTGCACGGTCAGCATCCGCCCGCGAGCTGCCCGTAGTGCGTGTTGCCGGTGTCATCCTCAACCTGCTCGCACTAAGAGCGCTGACTCTGGAGTCTTCCAGCTATTTCAGACGCCAGCTTTCTGAATGGAATGCCACACATCATTACGCCACCAATTACTCCGCGTACAAACAGATTGAGTTTGCTGAGAACCTCAGCTATTCCGTGATCTGGCTACTCTACGGCGCAGGACTGATGCTGTTTGGCTTTAAGCAGCGTTCGGCCTTTGTGCGTTGGCAGGCGATTGTGCTCCTCGCCGTCACTATCGCCAAGGTGTTTCTGTATGACACATCAAATCTGCAACAGGGCTACCGCATCCTCAGCTTCATCGCGCTGGGCGTCGTGCTCATGGGAATGTCATACATCTATCATCGTGGCTGGCTCAAACTGGCAGATGGCACACAAGGTGAGATAAAAGGAACGGACTGATGATCTTGTCGAGCTCAAAACTTCTGGCTCTGGTTTTGCTGGGCGCCACCTCTTCCATCGCCTATTTCAAGTACCAGCGGCCCGTCCAGGTCGCCGGCTCCGGACAGCGCTATGTTGTGGTGGACGCTTCGATCTGGAGTCACTCCCGGCCTGATCTGGGCGACCTTCGCCTCTACGCCGGACAAACGGAAGTCCCGTATGCTCTCTTGTCTGAGCACGGCAGCCAGCAGCATGAGCACCGCGAAGTTTCAGTCCTGCAGCAATCAACCGTCGGCGGAAACTCCCAGTTTCTGATCGACATGTCTTCGGTCGCGGAGTACGACCACGTTGATTTAAGGCTTGGCGCCAAAGATTTCGTCGCGCACTTCCATACCGAAGGCCAGGATGATCTCCACGGCCCGCAATGGGCTGTGCTGGGTGACAGTATCCTGTACGATCTTTCCCGCGAACATCTCGGCAACAACTTCATGCTTCGGTTGCCGCGCTCCACGTACAAATATCTGCGCGTCACCGTTGACGGGCCGGTAAAGCCAGCGGATATTCTGGGCGCTATCTCTGAACTGCACGAAGAACACAAACCTGTCTGGCATGATGTCAGCACCACCCCGGCCATCCGGCAGGAGGGCAAAGACACTACGCTCACCTTCACCGTTTTCGCCAACGTTCCAGTGGAAAAAGTTGTCTTTAACATCGATCCGGCGCAACCCAACTTCCGCCGCTCCGTGGAAATTCGCGACGACAAAGACATGATCCTGAGTACGGGCGAAATCAATCGCATCCACATGGTCCGTGCCGGACAGAAAATTGATTCAGAAGACGATGAGGTTGACTTCTCTGAAATTGGCCAGAAGTCACTGAAGATCGTGGTTCACAATGGCGATGACACGCCGCTCAAGTTGGCCTCCGCGAGTCTGCAGCAGATTGAGAGACGCCTTTACTTTGACGCTCCCGCGCAGGGCCAACTCACCCTTTACTACGGCGATGAAAAGTTGGATCGCCCTGAATACGATTACGCCAAGCTATTTTTGAATGCCAAAGATGTGAGCCCGGCGCAGTTGAGCGGTGAGATAAACAACGCAGCCTACACAGGCAGGCCAGATGATCGTCCCTGGTCGGAACGTCATCCAGTTGTGCTGTGGATTGCGATTGTTGCTGCGGTGCTCTTACTGGGCGCGCTGGCTTTGAAGTCCATGCGCACCGTAACTACCTAAAAGAAACGCCGCCTGACCCGCCGCCAGCCTAGCGAAATACGCCCAATGAGTGTGCCGGTCTGGGCTGCGCGGCAAGATGTTCCAGCAAGGTCTTCAGCTTGTTCTCGCCCTCGCGGGCAAAGCCCTTGAAAGCCACGCCCATGCCGAAGCCCGGATGTGAGCTCACGGCCTTGCCGGCCACATTCAAATCAAGATTGGCTGTCTTGATAGACAGCGTCACTGTCTGCCCCACCGGTAAAGGTGAAGGAATGCATACATAGCAGCCGCCCATGGAAATATCTGATAGCGTGCCCCAATAACTTTTGCTGCCCATTTCCGGAAGGATTTTTACTCCTGTGTCACACGGGTAGCGCGGATGCCTGCGTTTGGTTTTGTACTCGGCCATTGCTGTACTCCCTTGGCTCTATTGTTCCACCGTTGGGCGTTGACAGTTCGTTACGGAGGAACACAACGCAATGCGTACATATGGGCTATGTACGGCGGAGACCAGTCCGCATACATCTTCCTTTGGCCCGTGGGGCCGATGGCCTTCGGTTTTTAAAGGGGAAACGGTGGTTTGCTATGCTTCCCTGGCCACTGCGCTGTCTAGAAATTCTATGAGAGCGCGCAATAGTTCTGAGCCTTCACCATCGGCGGCTGCGGTGAATTCAATGCCCATACCGCTGCCCGGCAGGCTGGTCACTGTCTTTCCCGTCAGCGCCGCCTCTTGTTCACTGGCCCTGAAGTGGACCAGCACGCTCACGCCCGTTGGCAGCGGTGTGAGCATGGTGATATAGCAGCCGCCCAGGCATATATCCGCGAGCTGGCCGCGATAAATATCCGGCTCACCCGTGGGCTGCACGTCCACTGTTAAGTCACATGGATAGCGAGGGTTCTTTCGTCTTTCCGCAAGTGGCATGTTTGGGAGTAGGAACGACCAAGGTATGTTGCTCCTTCGCGGGAAGAAAAAGCAAGATCGTTACTAGTCAGTAGATAGCTGGGCTTGCTCCTGGTTCTTTTCCCGAGTGAAACGAGGGATCCCTACATTTGAAAAATACTTGAGGTGACCGTTCTGGGTCGCCATGAAACAAAGTTTGGCTCACGCGAAACAGAGTTCAGACTATAGGGATCTCTCGCTGCGCTCGAGATTTCAGAAAAAGACTCGGGCTTTCAGAAAAAGCTCACCGCAACGCTTCTTCCACCTCATTCAACCAGTCCGGTCTCTTCAGCACTTCACGCGGTTTCGGACCATCTGCCGCTCCCACAATGCCATCTCTTTCCATCAGGTCGATCAGGTGTGCAGCGCGGCCATAGCCGATACGCAGACGGCGTTGCAACAACGATGTGGACGCTTTGCTGAACTCGATGACCAGCTTCACTGCGTCATGATAGAGCTCATCATGCTCTTCGCCATCGTCATCTGAGTCCGCTCCGCCTCCACCGCGAACGTTTTCTTTCTCATCCTTGGGAGCTTCCAGGAATTTCTGCTCGTATTGTGCCTGAGCTTGTGAGCGCCAGAACTCCACCACCGCGTGCGTTTCTTTTTCCGTCGTGTAGGGCGCATGCACACGGTTGACGCGTGCCGAGCCTGACGGCAGATAAAGCATGTCGCCTTTGCCCAACAGGGATTCAGCCCCATTGGCATCAAGAATGGTACGCGAATCGATCTTCGTGGCCACGCGGAACGATATACGCGACGGGAAGTTGGCTTTGATCAGTCCAGTGATCACGTCCACCGACGGACGTTGCGTTGCCAGCACCAGATGTATGCCGACGGCCCGCGCCATCTGCGCCAGGCGTGTAATCGACTCTTCCACGTTGGACTGGTCCAGCATCATCAGGTCGGCCAGCTCATCAATGATGATCACGATGTACGGCAGCGGCTTCTCTTCGTTCGCCTCTTCCTCAAACAGGCTGGGCGTGTCTTTGTCGAAAAGTTTGTTGTACTGCTCAATGTTGCGGACGCCTTTGGCCGCCAGCACTTTCAAGCGGCGTTCCATCTCGCGGACAGCGTTACGCAGCGCGTTGGCTGCCAGCTTGGGTTCTGTGATGATGGGCACATAAAGGTGCGGCACACCTTCATACACGCCCAGTTCCAGCCGCTTGGGATCAACCAGGATCAGGCGTACCTGGTCCGGCGTGGCCTTATACAGGATGGACATGATCATGGCATTGATGGCCACGCTCTTGCCTGATCCGGTGGAACCGGCGATCAGCAGGTGCGGCATGGCCGCCAGGTCAGCGGTAACAATGCGGCCGTTGATGTCCTTGCCCATGGCCAGCGTGAGCTTGCTCTTGGTGCTCAGGAATTCCTGTGACTCCACCATCTCACGCAGCCAGATGGTTTCGCGCTCGTGGTTCGGCACCTGAATGCCAACGGTGGATTTCCCCGCCATGCGCTCAATCAATATGCTTTCAGCACGCAGCGCCAGGCACAGATCGTCGCACAGGCTGGTCACGCGACTGTATTTCACACCAGCTTCCGGCTTGAACTCGTAAGTGGTAACCACCGGGCCGGGGTTGATCTGCGTAACGGTTCCCAGCACGTCGAATTCAGCGCACTTCTCGGTAAGGACAACCGCCAGTTCTTTCAATTCGGCCTCATTGATGGCGTGGCGATCTTCTGACCTTTGCAGCAATGAGCTTGGAGGTAGTTTGTAACCTCCGGCTGCAATCTTGGGCAGCACGGTCTTGGTTTTACCTTCAAGGTCAGCACGCGCAGCAATCGGCGGCTCAGGCTCTTGCAAGCTCACAACGTTCTGCGCAGCAAGAGGAACAGGCGCTGGTTGTGCCGGCACAGGACGCTGGGCCATAGCCGAGACAGGTTTTTCCTCAAATCTTTGTGCTTCAAATTCGCGATCAATTCCACTCTTCATCGCCGAAGACACGGGGGCAGACTGCATGCCCTCAGGCTGCAGTCGACGCGACGGAATCGCCGGTCCGGCAGCGCGAACTTTTTCCTTCTCTTTTGCCTGCTCCCGCTGGGCTTTCTTCTTGGCCCGATCGGCGCGCCAGTCCTGGAATCTCTGCCATAGAGCAAAGCTGAAGGCAAAGCGTGTCTCCATCCATATACGTGCGGAGCTGAAAGAGAATGCGGTAGACAGATAAAGCGCCACAGCCACAATCGTCGCCGCGACAATATAAGCGCCAATCAGATTGAAATAGTGCAGCAGAACGTCGCCCAGAATCCGGCCCAGAAGCCCTTCAATCGGTACGGCGTGTCTCCAGCGCAGATGGCCGGGCAGCAGCGCCAGCAAGGCAGGCGAAAAGACCAGCAAAATGGAAGCACCCAGCGCCTTGGCGCCAGGAGAAGATACGTCCCGTGATTTAAACCAGCGAATGCCCAGAAGCGTAATCGCCACCGGCAGCAGAAAAACGCATATCCCAATGCTTTGCAGGAGCAGGTCACTCAACATGGCGCCAAACAGGCCAATCCAGTTGTTGGGGGACTGGCTTCCCGTGGACGCGGCCGTGTTTAGAGACGGGTCCGTGGGTGAATAGCTCACCAGGGCAAGGAAAAGGAGGACCGCGGAAACGAACAGAAGAAACCCGGCCAACTCATTGAGTCGACGGTTCTTTGTGGGCGTAAAGACGCGAGAGAAAAGCTTCATTAGGGCCTGTCCTTCAGCCAGAGACACCTCGTCCCGGCCAAAAGTCCAGAGTACACCAGAGCCAGCTCATTATATCGAAAAACCCATGGAAAGTTGGCCTCAAATGCGTAGTACTTCAGGACTATGGGGTAGCAAGACATGTTCCTCGTTTGGATGCGTTCCGGGCCTTCGAAGGTCAACGTAGCCTCTGTATCGCCATGAGTGCTGACGCCTTCAGGCGGGTATACTCACGGGGTGACTTTTGCTTGGGACACACGGAAATCGGCTGCAAATCTAAAGAAACATGGCGTTGAATTTCGTGAAGCAGCCACGATTTTTTATGATCCTTTATCGACCACATTTCCAGATGAGGCGCATTCCCTTCTTGAAACAAGATTCATAACCATTGGAATATCCGTAGGTGGACGGATTTTGGTAGTGGCCCACGCCGAAGAGGATGATACGATTCGGATTATCAGCGCTCGTTCAGCGACCAGGAGCGAAACGAAATTCTATGAAGAAAACTGATCGAACTCTCAACGCGAATGTCCGAGCCGAGTATGACTTCAACTCCATGAAAGGCGCGGTTCGCGGAAAATATGTGAAGCGCCTTCGCCAGCAATCGAATATTGTTGTCCTGGAACCTGATGTTGCTGAGGCTTTTCCCAATGAGATGGCGGTTAACCAGGCTCTGCGCGGCATTTTGAGCGCTGCCCGTGCGGTACGACGCACTGGCGGTCTCGATAACAAAGCGCTACTTGCTCCCGCGTCTAAACGCCGCAGGAAGGCATAGCCAACGGCAATCTTTCCAGCCCCAGATTGTCCTCATCTCGGATTAGCAAATCGCCTCCCGTGCTTCTCCACGCCTCCGTGGTGAAGTCCTGTTCTGATCAGTGTCATCAGTGTTGATCAGTGGTAAGACTTGGTTTTTTCTGATCCGCGTTCATCCGCGTTAAGGGTTTTCAGGTCTCGGCGATGTCGCGCGATGACGGCGCTCACGGCGATCCCCTCAGTTCGGCTCTCCGCCACTCAGCGCACCGTAGTCCCGTTTGGGCAGTAGACGGTCGCGATCATACGGCGGGTCTTCGTGTTCGGGCATGGGATCTTTGGGAAAATCCTGGTGCCATTGCCGCCGCCATTCTTCGTCCGCGTAATACTTGAGCAAGAGACGATTGTCTTCATCGCTGCCGGTGCCGAGCAGCTGGATGTGGTACGCAGAATTTGCAGTCATCGGCATAAGCGGAGTTTCTTCCCGCAGAGATTCGGTCCAGAAATGGCTATAAAGCTCGCGATCGCTGAGATGATCTGTCTGTTCGATAAAAACTTGCAGCAGGGCAAGCTTCTGGATCACCTCCCACAGCTTTGCCGTGACTTGCTCATCGTTCAGCGAATCCGGCGAAGGAAGTGAGACGCCCGCGTTCTCCAACTGCTGGAAGTTTGTCGTCCACGGAGCTTCCTCGTAGTCCACAACATATTTCCAGAAAGCCTCTTCCAGCTCAGCCGGGCAGTCATCCATGGTTTCAGCATTCATCTGGTCGCCACAAAGTTCTTCTGCGCGGCGTTTTAAGGCTTCAATCCTATCTTCCTGCTGACCATCTTTCTGGTGACCCGCAGCTTTTTTCGGTTTTGCCACTTCTGCCTTCCCTTCGGACCGAGCCAATCAAATCCACGACGCCCTTCGAATCGGCCCAGGTCTGCGTCGCGTCTCAAAAGACGCTCGCCAATACTACATGACGTTAGACGAGCCTTCTACCGCAAGATCTCGCCTCCTCAGCTCACCAGATCATCCGATACCAGATATCCCGATCACCTGATCTCCCGACCCTCGCTTTTCTCCGTGTCTCCGTGCCTCCGTGGTGAGATTTGGTTTTCCGGTCACCCGATCACCAGATCCGCGGATCCTCCGATGTCTGATGTAATATCCATCCAGAATGCAATTCCTTCTCTCTGCCGGTGAAGCCTCCGGGGACAACTACGGCGCGCAACTGATAGACGCGCTGCGCCAGCTTTCTCCCGGAGCGGAATTCTTCGGCATGGGTGGAGAGAAGATGCGGGCAGCCGGCGCGGACCTGCAAGTCCATGCCCATGAAGTCGCCGTCGTCGGACTGGTGGAAGTCCTCACTCATCTTCCCGCCATCCACAAACGCTTTCGCCATGTGGTGGCGGAAGCCGGGTTGCGCAAACCAGACGCCGCCATCCTCATCGACTTCCCAGACTTCAATCTTCGCCTGGCCAAAGAACTGCACGCGCTGGGCATTCCAGTCTTCTACTTTGTCAGCCCGCAGATATGGGCCTGGCGTACCGGACGGGTAAAGCAGATACAGCAATATGTGCACAAGATGATCGTGATCTTCCCTTTCGAGCAGGAGTTTTATCGCCGCCACGGAGTGGAAGTTTCTTATGTCGGTCATCCGCTGGCGTACCTGCCGCCGCCGGAAGTGAGCCGTCCGGAATTCGCCGGGCAGTACAGCCTTTTTCCGCGCAAACAGTGGATTGCCTTGTTGCCGGGCAGCCGTCGCAAAGAGCTGCGCATGAACCTGCCGGTGATGCTGGAAGCAGTGGACCTCCTTCGCGAGCAATCCAATGACTTTGAATACCTGCTGCCTGTCGCCTCCACTCTGGATTCAGAATGGGTGCGCTACCAGCTTGGCCCCGCCACAGATTGGGTGAAGCTCACCTCCGACGCGCGCGCAACGGTCATGCTCTCACGCGCGGCCGTAGTCGCCAGCGGCACTGCGACCGTAGAAGCCGCGCTTACCGGCACGCCGTTCATCGTTGTCTACCGCCTGTCGCCGTTGACCTGGCTGCTTGGCCGCCGCCTGGTGAGCGTCGATACCTTCGCCATGCCCAACTTGATCGCCGGACGTCGCGTGGTGCCGGAACTGATCCAGAGCGGCTTCACCGCCGAAAACGTGGTTCGCGAACTGACGGCCATCCTCGCCGACGGCCCCGCCCGCCGCCAGATGCAGGAAGGTCTGCAAGAAGTGCAGCAACGCCTGCGTGACAACGCAGGCGGCGAATCGCCGACGATGCGAGCGGCAAGGGAGATTCTGGGAAACCATGGAGGGAAGGTAGAGACAATATGATGATCAAGAGGATGGGCAGCGAGAACTAGAGGCCGCATTCAATTGACCAACAAAGATTAATCCGGATGGCCCGCCCGCTTATCTTTCCTGCTCGGGACACTTGGTATTCGCGCTGACTCTCAGATAGGTTCCGCTGGCACTCACATTGTGTCCAAATCCGCAGTCGAAGTCATCTCCCGTTTGCAGCACTTCCAGTCGATTGGGATGAAACTCCAGGGTCAGAGTGCAACCTTTGTCAGAGAACTCATGCGAGAAATATTCGGCTTTCATGTCAGGCATTGGCGCTGTTCCCTCAAGGTCTCCCAGTCCTGAAGGTCCTTCCCCCATACCCCAATACAGTCCGGAAAAGCAAAAGTGGATGCTCCTTTGCAAAGAAGGATTGCCATCGATAATTTCAACAACGAACGTTTGCCAGCTTGCCCGCCCCGCGTATTGCACGTACGTACCGTCCGGAGATTTCGACCTCGGAGAACTGCTCAGCCGCTCTTCGATCTTCCGCATATTGAACTGCGCTGCCTGGTCCTTTTTGTCGCATGCAATCGCCGTGGCCGCCCATGCCCGAGCCTGAAGATAATCTCCCTTGTGCATGTATGCGACTGCCAGGTTGTTGTAAGCCGTCAAGGCGGATTGGCACAACCCTGAAATTCGCGTCTGTGCTTTCTGCTGGCGCTCAATATCGAACAGTTCCGCAAGGCTGACTTGTTCTTCGAATAGTTTAATGGCCTCTTCTGTGCGACCTGCTTTAAGTGCTGCTGTCCCGCGCTGGTTGCAGGCAGAGAGGGTCTTGCAGGTAACCGCTTTCTGGGGCTGGACATGCTGATTGCCCGTTTGACCGAAACAGCTCGCGGATATCACCAAGAGAATAAGTAATTGGCAGGCGCTCATGCGTAGCAGGATAGTCGAATCCTCGGAAACGAAAAAGCAATGAGTACGCATAAAATCAACCGGGCTGCCATTATCACATCGGAGTCGGTTGCTGGAGCCGGGTGGCCCATCCTTGCGTCGGGTGGCCCACCCTTTCGCCCGGTTTTGCCGAAGGGCGGGGAACGCTCAAACGCCGAGAAGATGGGAAGCGAGGTGAGAGAGCATTCATTGCCGACGCTCTTCAGGGCTACCCATGCCAAAGCGCCGCAGGCGCGGCATTATGTAGCCCAGCGCGTAACAGGTTGTTACGAAACTCTGCTCAGATTACCGGATGGCAGGATGATTCAAACGGTAAAGGCGCGGTGAATGGCTGCAAAAGGAGTTCAGTCCGAAGCG
>Ga0209863_10000919_pt1 | contig 12489 bp, 9 predicted proteins | sample OrgsoiDNA2013046_FD_185796 | JGI IMG/M metagenome (GOLD analysis project Ga0209863, IMG submission 185796) | Permafrost soil microbial communities from the Arctic, to analyse light accelerated degradation of dissolved organic matter (DOM) -... | ecosystem: Environmental > Terrestrial > Soil >...
AAACATGAGCTAGCACTCTCAGCACCTGAGTGACAGAACTGTTCTTGGCCGGGCCGTTCGAGACCCTGCCGAGCTGGCGGACATGACGCTAGCTGGGCGCGGTCGTCCGTCGCGGGCGTCGAGTCCGGCCGTAGCTACGTTTCCGGGAGGACCATCCGTATGTCCAAGATCATCGCGTACGACGAGACTGCTCGTCGCGCCCTCGAGCGCGGTATGAACCAGCTCGCCGACGCCGTGAAGGTGACGCTCGGCCCGCGCGGCCGCAACGTCGTGTTGGAGAAGAAGTGGGGAGCCCCCACGATCACCAATGACGGTGTCAGCATCGCGAAGGAAATCGAGCTCGAAGACCCTTACGAGAAGATCGGCGCCGAGCTGGTCAAGGAAGTCGCGAAGAAGACCGACGACGTCGCCGGTGACGGCACGACCACCGCGACCGTTCTTGCCCAAGCGCTGGTGAAGGAAGGGTTGCGCAACGTCGCGGCCGGCGCGAACCCGATGGCACTGAAGCGGGGCATCGAGGCAGCCGTAGCAAGTGTTTCGGCCGCCCTGCTCGCCCTTGCCAAGGACGTCGAGACCCGCGAGCAGATCGCCTCGACGGCGTCCATCTCGGCGGCTGACCCCGCCATCGGCGAGATGATCGCCGAAGCGATGGACAAGGTCGGCAAGGAAGGCGTCATCACCGTCGAGGAGAGCAACACCTTCGGTCTCGAACTCGAACTCACCGAAGGCATGCGCTTCGACAAGGGTTACATCTCGCCATACTTCGCCACCGACACCGAGCGCATGGAAGCCGTCCTCGACGACCCCTACGTGCTCGTGATCAACAGCAAGATCTCCTCGGTGAAGGACCTCTTGCCGTTGCTCGAGAAGGTCATGCAGAGCGGCAAGCCGCTCGCGATCATCGCCGAAGACGTCGAGGGCGAGGCTCTTGCCACGCTCGTCGTCAACAAGATCCGCGGCACGTTCCGCTCGGTCGCCGTTAAGGCGCCCGGCTTCGGCGACCGTCGCAAGGCGATGCTCGGTGACATCTCGATCCTCACCGGTGGCCAGGTCATCAGTGAGGAAGTCGGTCTCAAGCTCGAGACCGCCGGCCTCGACCTGCTCGGCCGGGCCCGCAAGGTCGTTGTCACCAAGGACGAGACGACCATCGTCGAGGGTGCTGGCGACGCCGACCAGATTGCTGGTCGCGTCAACCAGATCCGTGCCGAGATCGAGAAGAGCGACTCCGACTACGACAAAGAGAAGCTGCAGGAGCGGTTGGCCAAGCTGGCCGGCGGCGTTGCGGTCATCAAGGCCGGCGCGGCCACCGAGGTCGAGCTCAAGGAGCGCAAGCACCGCATCGAAGACGCCGTCCGCAACGCGAAGGCTGCCGTTGAAGAGGGCATCGTCGCTGGTGGTGGCGTGGCGCTGCTCCAGGCTGGTCGCACCGCATTCGAGAAGCTCGACCTTGAAGGTGACGAGGCCACCGGTGCTCGTATCGTCGAGATCGCGCTCGAAGCCCCTTTGAAGCAGATTGCGATCAACGCCGGCCTCGAAGGCGGCGTTGTGGTCGAGAAGGTGCGCAACCTCGAACCTGGCTGGGGCTTGAACGCCGCGACAGGTGAGTACGTCGACCTGATCAAGGCCGGCATCATCGACCCGGCCAAGGTCACCCGCTCGGCGTTGCAGAACGCCGCGTCGATCGCCGCCCTGTTCCTCACGACTGAAGTCGTCATCGCTGACAAGCCGGAGAAGAACCCGGCGCCGGCTGGCGGCGGAGGCGGCGGAGACATGGACTTCTGAGCCCACCCGCTCAGAGGTTCTGACCGCAGCTTCACGCAGAGCAGTATGGGCGGCGTCCGGGAAACCGGACGCCGCCCCTTTGCTCGTTCGCCAGCCTCACTCCGCACCTGTATCGGCTAGGGCGCGCACGTGTGTCGGTCTGGTCGCGATCCACGGCGCCGTCGCCCACCCAACTCGATCGTTAACTGCGGACGAACGCCAGATATGCACGGGATGTTGGCGGACGGAATTCTTGCGGATGCCTCGCGTGGCGTGAATTCGTCACCCGGTTGGACCCCTGCAAAACCCCGCTGCTGCTCAGTAATCTGCACCCGTGAATGAGATGCGTTGTACGCGCGACATGACCGTCAGCGGCGTGATTGCGGCGAGTGGGGAAACCATCAAGCTGGCCGATCCGGTGCACGCCAAAAATGGCGATCGTGTCTGCTACGGGATGTTGCTCGATGGAACGCCGGTGGTATTTGTCGGGACGGACACTCCGATATTCGAGCAAGCGCGAAACGCTCAGCTCGACTGGGCTGACGGCGTCCTGGGCGTGGCAATCGCGGAGGAGCCCAAGCCCACGCCCTTGCCGGATTGGTCGTTGCACGTCGTTGGTGACGCTGACGCCGGGGCGCGGTTTGAGCGCGTCACCTCGCGGCGTCAAAACGGGCAGCCGGTGGCCGACCTCCGGCTTGTATCGAGCCACGAAGGCGTGAGCTTCGAGAGCGACGCGATCGACCATCGCGGGTTCCTGTCACTCGCCATCACCGCGAACGTCATCAACCTCACCGTCAACGCGATAGCGGCCGGTGACCAGCTGGCGAACCTGCCCGCCGACATCGCCGAGCGACTCCTGATCCCGTTGCGCCGCAACGCCTAGCCCCGCCTGCGCTCTGACCCTGTGGTCTGGGACGCTTCGCAGATGACTGAGTCGTCGCAGCCGCCGCCGGTTCCGCCGCTGCTCACCGCGCCGGTGCTCGTCGTCGTCCAGCAGGCAAAGGTCTTTTCGACCCGCGCCGAATACGACGTTTACGCGCCCGACGGCACGCCGCTGGGGTCGGTGCATCAGGTCCCGGGATCCGGCGCTGGCATCTTCGGTCAACTGGCCACGATCGACTACGACATTGCCGACGCAGCCGGCAATGTGCTGATGCGGATGCTCAAGCCAGGCGCGCTCGGGCGAGTGCATTTCGAGGTCAGCTGGGCGACCGGTCAGCCGATCGGCGAGATCGAGCAGGAGAACCTGCTGTTCGCCCCGCAGTTCTCGCTGACCGCCGTCGACGGCACCGCGGCCCGCCTCAGCGGCGGCAGCATGTTGAGTTGGAGCTGGACCATCGAAGGCGCCGGAGGCGAGACGCTCGGCAGTGTGTCGAAGCAGTTCGCCGGACTCGCCGAAATGTTCAGCAGTGCCGATCGCTTCGTCGTAGAGCTCAGCCCCGCTCTCGGCGGCATGTTGCGACCGCTCGCCATTGTCGCGACGATCTGTCTCGACGAGGTGCGCACCCAGAAGCAGCAGCGCAGGTAGGCCCTAGACCGACCCGAAGCTGGCCGCGATCTGCCGCTCGGCCTCGGCGTAACTGCTGCTCGCTTGACCAAGCAGCTGGCTGATGCCACCGAGCGCCTCACGCAAGCCCTCAGCGGATTTCTGCCACTCGGCCCACAGAGCGAGAAAGCGCTGCTGTGCGACGCCGGCCCAATCGCTGCCGAGCGGCGCGAGCGAACCCGACAGTGCGCGCAACTCACCCTCGATGCTCGCCGACCCCGAACTCACTCGCGACGACAAACCTGCCAGCTGCTCGGGAGTAACTCTGATGCCGCTCACGCCAACCTCCTGATCTCGAGCCGACGCCCCGTGCGCGGCTGCAACCGCAACGACAGTAGGTCGGACGGCGAGGTGCGGGCGTTCGTTGTCCACAGGGCTCCGAGCACTGCAAAACGAACGCGACAAATTAGCCCGGCGCACAACCACCAGGGATGCGAAGTCGTCTGCCTAGAGCTCCTCGCCGGCGAGCACATCGTCGGCGTCGATAATGCGGTACGCGTACCCCTGCTCAGCTAAAAATCGTTGACGGTGCGCGGCGTAGTCCTGGTCGAGGGTGTCGCGCGCGACGACCGCGTAGAACCGCGCGGTGCGACCGTCGTGTTTGGGCCGGAGAATGCGGCCGAGGCGCTGAGCCTCTTCCTGGCGCGACCCGAACGATCCAGAGACCTGGATCGCCACCGATGCTTCTGGCAGGTCGATCGAGAAGTTGGCCACTTTCGAGACGACGAGCGTCGTGATCTCGCCGGTGCGGAACAGGTCGTACAGTCGCTCGCGCTCCTTCACCGTCGTGTCGCCCTTGATGACCGGGACGCCGAGGCGCTCGCCCAATTCGTCGAGCTGGTCGAGGTATTGGCCGATGACAAGCAATTGGTCGCCGGCGTGGCGGGCGGCGAGCGCCTCGATCACGCGGGTCTTCGTTTCTGTCGTCGCGGCCAGGCGGTAACGCTCCTCGGGCTCGGCGGTGGCGTACATCAGTCGTTCGTGCTCAGTAAGAGTGACCCGCACCTCGACGCAGTCAGCGGGTGCGATGTAACCCTGCGCCTCGATGTCCTTCCACGGCGCGTCATATCGCTTCGGCCCGATCAGACTGAAGACGTCGCCCTCGCGGCCGTCTTCGCGTACCAACGTCGCAGTAAGCCCAAGCCGTCGACGCGACTGAATGTCGGCGGTGAATCGAAAAATCGGCGCCGGCAGTAGGTGCACCTCGTCGTAGAGGATCAAGCCCCAGTCGTGCTCGTCGAACAACTCCAGGTGCGCGTAGACACCTTTGCGTCGCGTCGTCATTACCTGGTACGTCGCGATGGTGACCGGCCGGATCTCTTTCTTTGCACCGGAGTATTCGCCGATCTCGTCGTCGGTGAGCGTCGTGCGCTTCAGCAGTTCGTGCCGCCACTGCCGGGCGGCCACGGTGTTCGTTACCAAGATCAACGTGGTCGCCTGCGCCCGTGCCATCGCGGCCGCGCCGACGATGGTTTTCCCTGCACCACAAGGCAAAACGACGACTCCAGACCCGCCGTGCCAGAAGCCCTCGACCGCGTCTTTCTGATACTGCCGCATCGCCCAGCCGTCTTCGACGAGCGCGATCGCATGCGCCTCACCGTCGACATAACCCGCGAGATCTTCGGCCGGCCAGCCGAGCTTCAACAACACCTGCTTGAGGTGGCCTCGTTCGCTCGGGTGAATCACCACCGAGTCGTCGTCGAGACGCGCGCCGATCATGGGCGCGACCTTCGGACTGCGCAGCACTTCCTCGAGCACTGCGCGATCGACCGAGCGCAGCACGAGCCCGTGCACCGGATCGTTGCTCAACTGCAGGCGCCCATACCGATCCATCGTCTCCGCGATGTCGACGAGCAGCGCGTGGGGCACCGCGTAGCGGCTGTATTTCAGTAGCGCATCGACGACCTGCTCGGCATCGTGCCCAGCGGCGCGCGCGTTCCACAGACCGAGCGGCGTGAGCCGGTAGGTGTGCACGTGCTCGGGCGAGCGTTCAAGTTCGGCGAATGGCGCGATTGCCCGCCGGCACTCGCCGGCCTGCTCATGGTCGACTTCGAGCAGTAGGGTCTTGTCGGACTGCACGATCAAGGGGCCGTCGGTCATTGCACCCATCCTGTCAGCCGCGCGCGCTTAGGCACTGGGCGCGTCGGCATCGGTGAGTTCGGCGACCCCGGTGATGCGATGCACGGCGAAAGTTCGCGGCTCGTCGCGGCGGTAGTCGAAGGCCGTGAGATACCCACCGGCCAGCCGCATCGGCTCGATTATCCGGTTGCTGGCCTGACCTTGCGCATTGAGATAGCCGATCCACACCGCGCGACCTGAGGCGACGGCGTCCTGCAACACCGACAACGTGTCGGTCGATGTCGATTGCGGTACGACACCAGCATTCGCGGACGCCGTGTTGCCGACCACCGCACCAATGCTCGCCGTCACCGCGCGATCGCCCCCGCGAATTGCTCTCACCGCAAGATCGAGCACCGAGGTTGCCGGTGCGGCAAGTTCGGGCCGTCGTCGCGGCGGCCGCGGCCGGGCGGGCGCCCGACGGGCATCGGGCCGGCGCAAGAGCAGGGCGCCGTCGGGGCTTTCGGCGGCCGGCGCGTAGCCCGCTTCGCGCAGCCGCTCGGCAACCCGCTCGGGAGCCAGCGGGCTGACGAGAACGGACGGCGCGAGGCGGCGTAGCCGCAGACTCTCGACGCGGCGATCGGCGAGTACCTCATTGAGTACCGCGTCGTCGTCGCACCGCACGTAGGCGCCGGCAAGTCCGATGCGGATGCGGCCGTGCCGACGGGCGACGTCGTCGACGAGATAGCTCAGGGGTTGCGGAACGGGTGTGCGCGACCGGGTGGCCAACATCGCGTGCAGGTCAGCGGCGCTCCGGCCGGCGTCGAGCGCGCGCCGGATCGATGCGTCGGTGAACCGGAACACGGTTGCGCCGCCGGTCGACTCGATGTCGGCAGCCATCGCGAGTTCGCGGGCCAGGTCACTTTCGAGCGGCCCGGGTGCGACCGCGGTGAGATCGGCCTGCAGCAGCACATGGTCGAGTGGCCGCGGCAGCAGCGCTTCCAGTTGGGCGGCGGCCGCCACCGCGGGGTCGAGATCGGACGTGGACTCGTCGCCGATCAGCGCGCATAGGCTGCGCCCGAACGACGACATGGCGCCGCGCCCGGTGAGCCCGAGCAACTCGGCTTCTTCGGCCGACCAGTCGACGAGATCGTCACGTAGCCGCCCGCCCCGTCGCGGCCACGACCACCGCAACGACGCCCTGATCGACCTCGCGGTGGGTGCGACGCCGGCTGCCGCGCTGACCAGGAGGCGCAGCATCTCGCGGCGCACGATCGGAGCCAGCGCTCGGTCGCCATCGGGCCCGAGGGCATTCGCCGCCCCGGCGGGCCCGAGGGCGTTCGCCGCCCCGGAGGTCGAAGTCCCTGAGGTCGAAGTCCCTGAGGTCGAAGTCCCGGAGGTCGAAGTCCCCGAGGTCGAAGTCCCTGAGGTCGAAGGCCCCAAGCCCAGGGTTGAGGCGTCGCCATCGCGGCGTCCGATCAAGCCTGGCGCCCGGGTCGTGGTCAGCCACGCGCTGACCAACATCGCCCACCGGCCTGCGACCGGCTTCGCTAACCACAGGTCGTAGCCGGTGGTCGGGAGCCAGCTGTCGGCGGTTTCGCCGTCGGGCGCGATCAGGCCTGCGGCGTGAGCGACTTCGACGAGCAGAGTCGTCGCCCGTTCGTCGAGATCGAGGTCACGCGCAGTGCGCCGCAGCTCCCGGACGCCGAGGCCGCCGGCCCGCAGCACGCCTGGTGGGTCGATGCCCCAGCGTTCGAGCAGCGCTTCGACGAGACGGACGACAGTGAACGCTTGCGCTGCGGCGGTCGCGTCGACGTCCGCCGGCTTGTGTTTGGTGCTTTCGTCAGCGGGCGGGTCGAGTTCGACGCCGGCTGCGAAGGCACGGCCACCGCGCAGGTGGATCGCGACTTCACGCGGGAGCACGACCGTGTAGTCGTCGACCGCGACCAGCAAGGCGTGAGCGAGCAGCCAGCGCACGGGGGAGTCGGCGGTCGCGGCGTCGACTGCCCGTCGCGCTGACGGCACGGTGCCGGCCGGCGGTCCGAGGGCGAGCAACTCGACGACCGCGCGAGCCTCGAGGGGCATCCGGTCGAGCAGAGCGGTGAGGGAGTCTTGGTTTTCGAGGACGCCCGCCACCGCGTCGACGACGGCGGCGGACTCGGCTCTGCTGCCGGCCGGCTCCGCGTTGGGCGGGAGCCCGAGGTCGTTCAGCAAGCCCGCGAACCGGCTCGGCGCGACGTGCTCAAGCAGCGTTCGGGCGGGTGGCCCAAGGTTGGCCGGGGCGGGCATCAGATCGCGCACAACAGGAAGCACCCGCAGCGCATCGTCGCTGCCCCAGATCACCGCGGCCTGGCGAACTCTCGCGAGTGCGGGTTCGAGCAGCTCGTGCCGGACGCCGAGCAGCTCGGCCAGCGATTCGACATCGGTCGGATCGGGCGACAAGGCCATCGCCTCGACGATCTGCAGCGCGCCGACGTCGAGCCGGTCGAGAGCAATCTCGACGGAAGCCCGACCCGCCGCGCGGGCGGCCAGGACGCCGATGTCGGACGGCACCGGATGCAGCAGATCGGGGCGTGCGGTGAGCAACCGCCCGAGGTCGTCGTCCGACTGCTCGCGCAGCCAGCTGACGAGGTCGACCTGGCCAGTGCTCATCCGGTCAACGTTAGTCGTCCGCGGCCGACCGCGCCGGATCGTCTCGTCAGTTGACGGTGACCCGTACCGCAAAGACGAGGTCGCCGCCGTCGACGCTCTCGTAGGCGCCGATGCCGCTGAGGTGCTGGATGTCGGCCGGCACCTTGCTCGCCGTGCCCGATGCCCAGATGGCGGCGAGGTTCACGTACGCCGCCCCGACGACCTGAGTCGGCATGCCTGACATCGCGTTCTTGAATCCGGCGTCGTCGCTGAGGGCCCCGGTCGCGCCACTGTCATTGGTAATAACGATCTGCGAACCGTGTGCGGAGGCGGTGAAGGGGAACCGTGATTGGCTGGTCAGGGCGACCAACTTCTGCATGGTCTGCAGGCCCTTTGTGGCGTCGGTCGGCTCGGTGATCGCGGTCAACCGGCCACTACCGCTGCCCGACGGCACGGTGTCGAGACCGATCGCGAACTCGTTGCCGAGCAGGTTGACCGCATCGCCAGGAAGCGCGATGCCGAGCTTGTTGCCGATGCCATCAAGCTGGGAGTTCACACCTGCCGCGACCAGCGGCGACTGCTCGAGTGTGGCGAGCTCCTTGGTGATGACGGCACCGAGGCCTGATACGGCGACGGCGCCGACCGCGCCCGCGGGCAGTTGGCCCAGCAGGCTGCCGGCGGTGCCGTTTTGGTACGCGCTGACGTCGGAGCCGAGGATTCGGCCCTCAAGTTCGGCGTACCCCGGCTGGAGCTGAAGGCCGACGACCAGGCGACCCTTCGCTGTGGCGCCGGTCGTGCCGACGCCGAGAGTGGTAAGGCTGGTGCCGCTACTCCACCCACTTGACCCACTCCGCGCGCTCAATCCGGCCAGCCCACTCAGCGCGCCGAACCGGCCCGGAAGCAGGATGGAACCCCTACCAGCAAGGGCTTTCTCGGCAAGTTTGCTCATGGCGGCGAGATCGGCCCACGCCGTCAGGATTCGGTCGCCTTTCAGAGTCGCGACGTCGCTGGCGTAGTCGCCACCGCTGGTGATGTTGGACGTGTGAGCGGCGGCGATCGCCGCATCGACCGCGGCTTGCGACGGCCCGACGACGGCATACTCGCCCATGACGGCATAGCCAGCGGCGTGGCCGACGGAATCCTCCACGATCTTTGCCAGCCCAGCCTTAGCCTTCGCGGCGTCCGTCACCTGCACGATGCCGACGACCTGCTGCACGCTCTTGGCATCGGGGTAGACGGCGAGCGCGATTCGGCTGCCCAGCCACGGCTTGACGTCGTCCGCGTAATTGATCGGGCTTGGCCCGGACTGGTCATTGAAGGCGGCCGCGAGCAGCGCATCCTTCAGCTGGTCGGCGCTGGTGACATGTGGCGCGTTCGGGAACGTACGCTCGAAGCGCAGGGCGGCGATCTTCGCCGACGCCGAGGGGTCGAGGTCGACTTTGATGAACGCGATCGAGTTGGCCGGTGCCCAGCTGTCGGGTTGGCCACCGGTGCTCGCCAGTTTGTGGTAGCCGACGTAGGCCACACCGCCGATGATCACGGCCAGTACGGCGACAATGCTGAGGACGATCGCGAGCATGTTGCGTCGGGGTTCCGGCATCCGCGCCGTGGACAGGATGTCGCTATCGCTCATGCCAGCTATTGTCGGGCATCGCGGCTTCGACTGGAGTCGTCATCAACACATTGGTTAAGAGCCGTCTATGCGGCTAGCCTTGAATGTCCACTCCCCGTGATTTTCGAAAGGCTTCCCCCGTGCCAACCGGCAAGGTCAAGTGGTACGACACCGACAAGGGCTTCGGCTTTGTCGCCCGCGACGACGGCGGTGACGTTTTCGTGCACTCCTCCGCCCTGCCGGCGGGTCTTGAGGCGCTCAAGCCGGGCAGCCGGGTCGAGTTCGGGGTGGCCGAGGGCAAGCGCGGTGAGCAGGCTCTTTCGATCCGGGTGATCGACGCCCCGCCTTCGCTGGTCCAGTCGCAAGCAGCTGCGCAGCGCAAGAAGCCCGAGGAGATGGTCGTGATCGTCGAAGACCTGATCAAGCTCCTCGACGGGATCTCCAACGGGTTGCGCCGCGACCGCTATCCCGACAAGACGACCGGTCACAAGGTCGCCACCGTGCTGCGCGTCGTCGCCGACGATCTCGACCAGTAGGCGGTTTCCGGTACGCCCAGGGCTGAGAGGGCGTGAGGCAACGATCAACGCAACCAGATGCGGGCTCAGAGCGTTCTTGGCCCGAGGTGGTCGGGATGCGACGTTCCGCTGTGGCGCTCACTGGCGCAGTGATGCTTGCGGGGGGCGTGGTCGGTTGCGCGCATCCCGGCGCCGTGGCGAGCCAGGCTTCGGTACTCCCGAGCGTCGCGGTTCTTTCGAGCGGCGCGGCGGTTCCGAGTCTTGCCGTCGCCTCGAGTCCTGCGGCGTCCTTGCCCGTGGTGGTGAAGCCTTCGCAATCGACTGACTCGGCCACTCAAGACGTCGGCGACCTTGAGCAGTTCGTTCAGGCGTCCGCCACAACGTGGTGGGCGACTGTCGTCGGCAACATCTCTGGCCGGCTGTGGATGGTACGCACGGTCGATGCGGGCCTGCACTGGCAGGACGTGACACCAACGCCGGGCGGCGAGCTTCACGTAAGTGACGCAGGGCCGGGCTATGTCCTGTCGGCGGACATCGCATGGCTGGCGGCCGACGCCGAGCCGACAACCCCGGAGCTGTTCCGTACCCGCGACGGCGGCCAGTCGTGGCAGCAGCTGGGCACGGTGCCCGGTGGCTGCACTCTGCAGTTCGTTGATCCGCAGCACGGCTGGTGCTGGACGGCGGACGGTGCGGCCGGCTCGATGAGTGTGGACATCTACCGCACGGTTGACGGCGGCTCAACCTGGCGGTTGATCTCGCAGAGCACAGGCGACAGCACCGCAACGGCCGGCGCCTTGCCGTTCGAGTGCGGCAAGTCGCTCACGTTCACGTCACCAAACGTGGGCTGGGCGTCCAGCTTTTGTAACGGCGGTCAGCCTTACCTCGAAACAAGCACGGACGGCGGCGCGCGGTGGCACCCGGTAACGCCGGTACCGCTGCCCGTCGCGGAAGGGGGCGCGGGGCTCAGCGTGCCGGTTGTCGACGGTAAGAATGTCGCCGTGGCGAGCCTGGGTGGTCTCGGCCCCGGGGTCGGCGGGATCAGCACCAGCGCGGACGGCGGCAGGTCGTGGCGAAATGACTTACTCCCTGAGCCGCCCGCGAACCACTACTGGAATGTCGACCTCATCGACACCACCCATTGGCGCGCAACCGACGGCGACGTGATGATGGCCACCGACGACGCGGGCACGCATTGGCAGCGGTGGACGCCGAGCGTGCGCATGCACGACCAGTTTGGACCATTGACGCTCGGCTTCATCTCGCCCGCCATCGGTTCGGCTCGTGAGCCCGCGGCCAACGGTCCGGTGTGGACAACAGTGGACGGCGGACGCACCTGGACTCGCGTCACGATCGAGGCCGGCCCCTACCTCGTCTCATAACCCCGCCGACTCCTCACACATTCAGGTTTCCGCCGCTGCGAAGGCTGCCACTCCTCACACATTCAGGTTTCCGCCGCCGCGAAGGCCGCCACTCCTCACACATTCAGGTTTCCGTCCCCGCGAAGGCTGCCACTCCTCACACATTCAGGTTTCCGTCCCCGCGAAGGCCGCCACTCCTCACACATTCAGGTCTTCCTTGTCCTCGGAGCTGCCTCTGTGAGGAGCGGACCTGCGTCTGTGAGGAGTCGGCGCGGCGGCGGCGGCCGGATGTGCGGGGAAGCTGAGGAGTCGGCGCGGCGGCGGCGGCCCGATGTGCGGGGAAGCTGAGGAGTCAGCGGGCGGAACGGCCCAGGTCAGCGGGCGGAACGGGCGCTGGTTAGCGCAGGGCGCCGGGGGCGACGGGCGGCACCAGACCGGCGTCGGCCGCGCGATTCAGGAGAGCGGTGATCGCGCCGCGACCCTCAGAACCGATGTCGACCGAGAATTCGTTGACATACAAGGCAATGTGGCGGGCCTGCACGTCGGGATCCATCTCGCTCGCGTGTTCAGCCACAAACGAGGCGGACGCCGACGGGTTGGCGAAGGCGTACTCGACCGAAGACCGAATCACCCGACCGAGTTGACCCAACACGTCAGCACCCAAGGACCGTCGCGCCACGATTGCGCCGAGCGGGATGGGTAGCCCGGTGTCGGCCTCCCACCACTCGCCGAGGTCGACCACGTTCGTCAACCCGTAGTTCATGAACGTGAACCGCGCTTCGTGAATGACCAGCCCGGCGTCGAACCGTCCGTCGCGCACTGCCGGCATGATCTCGGGGAATGGCAGCACGGTGATCTCACCCACCCCCTGTGAAGCGGCCCACAGCTGAAACAGCAGATACGCCGTCGTTCGCTCACCCGGCACCACCACCGACGCGCCGCGCAGATCGGTGCGCCCCGCTGTCAGCACCAACGGACCGCACCCGCGCCCGAGCGCTCCACCGCTCG
>Ga0209863_10000921_pt1 | contig 12451 bp, 8 predicted proteins | sample OrgsoiDNA2013046_FD_185796 | JGI IMG/M metagenome (GOLD analysis project Ga0209863, IMG submission 185796) | Permafrost soil microbial communities from the Arctic, to analyse light accelerated degradation of dissolved organic matter (DOM) -... | ecosystem: Environmental > Terrestrial > Soil >...
AATCCGGCACGAAGGCGAAGCACGCACCCTCTTGCGCCAGCCGAATGAAGAATTCAGCGTCGGGGGTGTTTAAATCCTCCCTGAAACGGAGCCGGCGCATATCGGCCGTCCGCATCAACGTGGCGGAGATTGCGACCGACTGATGCCATGCGGCGACTTGGGCGCTTTCCAGCACGCCCGGCCGCAACTCATCCCGTCCGTAACGCCGCGTTTGTTCGCGGCTCTCGGCCTCAAGACGCGCCCCGTAGCTGTCGATCAAGTAATGATTGCAGAAAACCAGATGCACGTCGGGTTTCATCTCTTGCACCAGACGACTAACAAACCCCGGTAGAAGCCGATCGTCGTCTCCAATGGCAACGAGGAACTGGCCCTGAGCAGCATCCGCCAGGGCGTTGAAATTACCTGACATTCCGAGGTTATGTGGGTTCTGCCGGTATTCGACTCTTGGATCACCCGCCAAGGCAGAGTCCCAACCGCGCGTCCCGCTAGGAGCACCGTTGTCGCCGATCAGCACCTCGATGTTGGGATATGTTTGGGCGAGCGCGGAGACGACCGCCTCTTGCAGATAATCGGGGCGATCAAAGGTGGGAATGACGATACTGACTAAGGGCGACATCGGCACAAGACCTGTTTACAGTATCGTTCAGCACTTTAGAAGCCATTAGCTTATTTTCACCCTTTCCATTTTCTCTGATGGATAGCCCGGGATGAACGCATTTCCGGTATCCTCTTTCGCTCCCAACCCGCGGCGCAATCGGAGCTTCCTCAACTTTGTAGGCAATGGTGGTGGCGGCCGAAAAGGGTGCTGCGAACGGCGGCACGACTAGCCAGAAGGCAGAGACCGCAGTTGGGCGCATTTGCATTTTTGTGAACAATCGGCATGGGGGTTGCTATGGTAATTCTCATAATTATGGCCCTCCGCAGATTCTCCCGATTATCGCTTTGCCTTCTGCCAGTGATCGTTTCGATCGCTACCGTCCAAGGCGCGCAGAGCGCCAAGTTCTCTTGGAACCCCAGCTCTGAACGCGACCTCGGCGGATATCGATTATATTACGGAACAGTCGCAGAACCTTACTCTGAAGTTCTCGATCTGAAAACGACATCGGCGACCGTATCGAACCTCGTCGAGGGTTCGACCTACGTCTTCGCCGTGACTACCTACAATACGGCGGGAGTGGAGAGCACATTATCGGACACGATTTTCTACACCGCATCAGATGCGCAGGCGAGCCCGCCACCTGTGTCCGACGGCACCTCGGTCACTCTCGCAAACGTTTCCAGTCGGATGTTCGTCCAAACCGGCGATGACGTAATGATTGGCGGCTTTATCATCCAGGGAGACACTCCGAAAAAAGTGGTTTTGCGTGCCACCGGTCCATCGCTGGCGGCAGCCGGCGTCAGCGGGGTGCTGGATGATCCCGTCTTGGAAGTGTGGAATTCGAGCGGAGCCATTCTCGCTACCAACGACGACTGGAGCACCGGTACCGAGGATTTGACTACATTGGGTCTGGCGCCGTCGAATGCCCGGGAATCAGCCATCATCGCGATCTTGCCGGCGGGCTCCTATAGCGCGGTTGTGCACGGCAAGAGCTCTAACACCGGCGTCGCGTTATTTGAGCTTTACGACTTGGATCAGGCAAATGGAAGCGTCGCGAATATCTCCACGCGGGGCCGGGTGGAAACGGGTGACAAAGTGATGATCGGGGGCTTCATGCTCGGCGGAACGCAGCCAACAAAGGTGATCGTTCGGGCGATCGGACCGTCGTTAGTCTCGAGCGGAGTATCAGATGCATTATTAGATCCGACTCTTGAATTATACGACAGCAATGGCTCCCTTATTTTCACGAATGATAACTGGCGCACCGATCAGGAGGCGCAGATTGTTGATTCCACGATACCTCCGACGGACGATCGGGAAGCGGCCATCGTGGCGACGCTCGCGCCGGGCGCCTATTCTTCTATCGTGCGCGGCAAGAACGATTCGAGCGGCGTAGCGCTCTTCGAAGTCTACGCGCTTAGCCATTAATGCGCTATGGTGCGCATCTCCTCCCGATCGGCGTTGTCGTCAATCGTTAGGCAAAGGAGCCCGGCTCGGTCTTGCTTCGCCGAATTGGCTGGGTTTCATCTTCAGGACCTTGGCGAGAAAGCCTAACGATTGCCGATCTCGTCGATCTTTCGGCGGCGTGTGCTGCCTTATTCTCCCGATGGAATCTAGCGCATCCCCGCGTCGCGCACAGGGCGGTTTCTACAGGAGCTGATACGGATCAACATCGATGGCGATCGCCACGTCTTCGGGGAAGGGAAGTTTATCGACTATCTCGCGAATCAGTCGGCTTAGGCGCATTATTGCTTCGCCGCGCAACAAAATGTGAAAGCGAAAGCGTCCCTGCAATTTCTCCAGCGGCGCAGGTGCAGGGGCGCCAAGGTTAAATTCGTTAGGCAAGGCTTCCTTCAAGCGCCGCGCTAGCGTCTCGGCGGAAAACTTCGCACGCGCTTCGTGTTCGGAGCGGATCGTGATTAGCACCGCATGGTTGCAGGGCGGGAAATCGCAGCGCTCGCGGAATTCGAGTTCCTGTTGAAAATAGCCGGCAAAATCGTGGTGCCGCGCGAACTGAATCGATGGACTGAACGGCGTGTAAGTCTGCACGAAAACTTCTCCCGGCGCTTCTCCTCGACCCGCGCGCCCAGCCACCTGGGTGAGGAGTTGAAAGGTTCGTTCGCCGGCGCGGAAATCCGGCAGATGCAACGCGAGATCGGCGTTGATGATCCCAACCAAGGTGACGTTGGGGAAATGCAGACCCTTGGCGATCATTTGCGTGCCGACGAGGATGTCGATCTTCCCCGAACGAAACGCGTGCAGCGTTTCGCGATAGGCATCTTTGCGTGTCATTGAATCGGCGTCCATTCGCCTAACGACTGCTTTCGGGAAGATGGCGGCAACGTTCGCCTCCACTTTTTCCGTGCCGAAGCCGGCGTAGATGAGCGCGTCCTGACCGCATTCGGGGCAACGTTTTGGCACCGCCGCGCTGTGGCCGCAAAGATGGCAACTAAGGCGCGCATTGCTGCGATGAAAGGTGAGCGCGACGCTGCAATTCGGGCAGTCGCGCGCCTTGCCGCAATTGCTACAAAGCAGCGAGGTGGAAAAGCCGCGGCGATTTAAGAAAAGGATTGTCTGTTCGTTCTTCTCGAGGCGATCGCCGATCGCCGTGCGCAATCTCTCTGACAGAATCGCGGCCGCTTTTTCTTTCCGGCGCTCCTGCCGCAGATCGACAATCCGGATCAACGGCATTTGGCACTGATCGACCCGCTGGGTCAGCGTGCTGAGCAGGTATTTGCCGCGCGTGGCATTCGCATAACTCTCGAGTGACGGCGTCGCGCTACCTAGAATCGTTAGGCATTTTTCAATTTTTGACCTAACGATCGCGACGTCGCGCGCCTGATAGCGCGGTGCCTCCTCCTGTTTGTAGGAAGTCTCGTGTTCCTCGTCGACGACAATAAGTCCGAGATTTTCGAGCGGTGCGAAGACCGCGCTCCGGGCGCCGATCACAATGCGGGCGCGGCCGGAATGCAGCTTGTGCCATTCGTCGTGCCGCTCGCCTTCCGAAAGGTGACTGTGCAGGACCGCGACCATGTCGGCATCTTCGGAGAAGCGGCCTTTGAAACGCTCGACGGTTTGTGGCGTGAGCGAAATTTCCGGCACGAGCACAATGGCGTTCTTGCCGCGTGCGAGCGCGACGCGGATCGCTTGCAGGTAAACTTCCGTCTTGCCGCTGCCGGTCACCCCGTGAAGCAGGATCGGCGGATGCGCCGCCGGATTTTCCAGCGCGGTCTCGATCAGTTTCAACGCCGCAGTCTGCTCTTCATTCATCATCAGGTCGCTGGTGGCGAGGAACTGCTCGCTCCCGTGCGGATCACGTGGGACCGCCTGTTCGCGCAGTTCCACAAACCCGCGCCTAACGAGCGCGCGGAGCGTTGAATTATCGAGCGATGTCTGGCGCAATAAATCGGCCGCGGGAATCGGCGCCGCCAGCTGCGCGATCGCTTCGAGTAATTCCGCTTGGCGCGGCGCGCGTTTACGCAGCTTTTCCATTTCCTCGTCCGTCACGGCGCACCCCGAGCTAACGAAAAGCTGTTTTTTCCATCCGACCTCGGCGCGGCGAATTGCTTGCGGGAGGAGGCTTCGCATCACCGTTTCAATCGGGCAGCAATAGTAATTTGCCATCCAGCGAGCCAAGTCGATCAGGCTGGTGCTCAAGACCGGCTTGTCGCCGAGCAGCTTCTCAATCGGGCGAATGCCTTCGGCCGGGCTTTCGTCGAGCGTCGCGACGACGGTGGCCAGCGCCCATTTCTCGCGGAACGGGACGCGCACGCGTGAGCCGACGAGTACTTTGTTGGCCAGTGCTGCCGGCACACTGTAATCCAACTCGCGGCGGATCGAGCGATCGATGATGACGCGGACGAACCGGATGGAATTTAATTGCTCAGCCAAAGGTTGCGTGAATTGATTCTGGCCGTGAACTTCCGCGCGCCGACGAACTTATCCAGCGACGATCCCGCATCGCGGAAATTTCGCGCCTAACGAAGCTATGATCCGATTTTTGTTCAAGATGATCATCTGCCTCTTGCTCGCGGCGGTGGTCGGGATCGGCCTGCTCGCCGCACGCTCGGGCGACCCGCTTTACACGCTCTACGAATGGATCAGCCCGGCGCGCTTCCAACAATACGACCAACTCATCCGCGCGGTGGCCAAGGCTAACGAACTCGATCCCATGCTGATGAAGGCGGTGGTTTGGCGCGAGAGCCGGTTCGATCCGCAGAAATTCGGCGGTGCAGGCGAGCGGGGGTTGATGCAAGTGAGCGAGATCGCGGCGCAGGAATGGGAGAAAGAAAATCACATTGAGAATTTTCGGGTCGAGGAGTTGTTCGACCCGAAGAAGAATCTTGAAGTCGGGGCGTGGTATCTGCATCGAGCGATGTCGCATTGGCAGCAGGAGGTTGATCCGACGCCGTTCGCCTTGGCCGAATACAACGCCGGCGCCAGCCGTGCCCAACGATGGGCGGGCGGTGAGGCCGCACCTCCGACCTCAGCGAGGGAGTTCGAGCGCAACATCGATTTTCCTGGAACGCGAAAATACGTTGAGTCGATCATCAACCGTTACCATTTTTACCAGCGCCGAGGGCGGATGTAGAGCTGCCAGAGCGGCTTAAGTGAACGCCAACGGACCAGACTCTCATGCCTAGCGTTCTGATCCGCACTTGCAGGCCGCGCTCGATTGGTTTTTGGAACAGCACGAGAAACATTGAAGCACCGACGGGTTGTCCTGCGTGCGGGATGACGAGCGTAGCGACGCACATCTGCCTTGCCAACGCGCTTTCTTCATCTACACTGGCGCTTCGTTTATGGCAGAAAGCAGTGACACGATGGACATGAAGGAGTTCCAGCTCCACGAGAAGGATACCGGCAGCGCGGATGTGCAAGTAGCGCTCCTTACCCACCGGATCGCGCAGCTCACCGAACACCTGAAGAGTCACGCCAAAGATCATTCCTCGCGCCGCGGCCTCCTTAAGATGGTCGCCACCCGCCGGAGCCTGCTCGATTACCTCGATCGGTCGAACAATGACCGTTACAAGAACGTGATCGAGAAGCTCAACCTGCGGAAGTAAGCAAGGAAATCTTTGGCGCCACTCACGTTCATTCGCGCGCCGCTCGAGCCATTAGTTTAAGCAAATACAAACCGGCATCCAGGCCGTCAGTGCACCTTGAAGTTAGGTTTTAGCCCCGAGCGCGTTCGGGATTAAAACCTACAATCAGGGTGACCGGCCTGGATTTCGCACATCCAGAAAGAAGTATGCAACACAAGGTCACGGCCCAAATCGGGTCCACGCAAATCAATATCGAAACCGGCAAAATCGCCAAGCTTGCTGACGGCTCCGTCATCGTCTCCTGCGGCGAAACCATCGTCCTCACCAGCGCGGTCTCGGCCACTGCACTGAAGGAAGGTCAGGATTGGTTTCCGCTCACCGTCGATTACCGCGAAAAAGCTGCCGCGGTCGGAAAGTTTCCGGGCGGCTATTTCAAACGCGAAGGTCGCCCGAGCGAAAAGGAGACACTTACCGCTCGCATGACCGATCGACCGCTCCGGCCGCTCTTCCCGGCTGGCTATCTTTACGACACGCAGATCATCAGCATCCTCCTCAGCGCTGATGGCGAAAACGATCCCGACATTCTCGCGATCAACGGCGCCTCCGCGGCTCTTTGCGTTTCCGATATTCCGTTCAACGGCCCGATCGGCGCCGTCCGCGTCGGCCGCGTGAATGGAGAGTTCATCGCGAACCCGACACACGCTGAGCGCGAGCAGAGTGACCTTGATCTGGTTTACGTCGGCACCGAAAACGACATCATCATGATCGAAGGCGCGGCGAAAGAACTGCCGGAAAGTGAGTTCGTTCGGTCGCTTGAATTTGCTCACGGACACGCGCGCGAGATGATCCGCATCCAGAAGGAACTCGCGGCCCAGGTCGGCAAGCCGAAACGCGAAATGCCGCTCCTGGAAGTGAAGCCGGAGATTCTCGAGATCGGCGACCGCGTCGCCGGCGATCGGATCGAAGCCGCGCTCTATACCGAAGGCAAAGTCGCGCGCAGCAAAGCAGTCAACGGCTTGCGCGAAGAAGTGAAGGCGGCCGTCCTCGAAAAATTTCCGGAGGCGGACAAGTTCGCCATTAACCAGGCGTTCGATTACATCCAGAAAAAATCATTCCGCAGCAACATTCTCGACAAGCAGAAGCGCGTCGACGGCCGCGGCTACGATGACCTGCGCCAAATCACCTGCGAAGTGAACGTCCTCCCCCGCGCACATGGCTCGGCCATTTTCCAGCGCGGCGAGACCCAGGCGATGGCGCTCGCGACCCTCGCGCCGATCGAGGAAGCGCAAATGATCGACGCCTACGGTGGCGGCGAACACTCCAAGCGCTTCCTTCTGCATTACAACTTTCCACCGTTCAGCGTTGGCGAAACCGGCCGCTTTGGCGGCGCGAGCCGGCGCGAGATTGGCCACGGCGCCTTGGCCGAGCGCTCGGTCGAGCCGGTCCTGCCTAACGAGAACGATTTTCGTTATGCCATTCGCATCACGAGCGAAGTGATGGAATCAAACGGCTCCACCTCGATGGCGAGTGTGTGTAGCGGCATGCTCGCGTTGATGGACGCGGGCATTCCGATCAAGACGCCGGTCGCGGGCATTTCCGTGGGCCTCGTGACCGAAAACGACGAGAGCGGCAACTTGAAGCGCTACAATTTGCTCACCGACATCATCGGGTCCGAAGATCATTTCGGCGACATGGACTTTAAACTGTGTGGCACGAAAGACGGCGTCACCGGTTTCCAACTCGATCTCAAGCTGCCGGGCGTAAGCCACCAGATCATGGCCGAAGCGATCCACCGCGCCAAAGACGCGCGCATCAAGATTCTCGCCATCATGGCTGAAGCGCTAGCCGAGCCCCGCCCGCAATTGAGCAAATACGCGCCGCGGATTGAGACGATCAAAATCAATCCCGATAAAATCGGCGCGCTCATCGGCCCCGGCGGCAAGACGATCAAAGGCATCGTCGCCGAGACCGGCGCCGAAATTAATATCGAGGACGACGGCTCAGTCCACATTTATGCGACGAGCGGCGAGAGCATGGCGCGCGCGAAGGAAATCATCGGCGGCATGTCGCGCGAGATCGAAGTCGGCGAGCTCTATCACGGGCGCGTCGTTTCGATCAAAGAATTCGGCGCCTTCGTCGAAGTGTTTCCGGGCAAGGATGGTCTCGTTCACATCTCCGAGCTGGCGGATTTCCGGGTCCGACGGACAGAAGACGTCGCGAAAATCGGCGAAATGATCTGGGTAAAATGCATCGGCATCGACGACAAAGGCCGGGTAAAACTTTCCCGTAAAGCCGCGCTCAAAGAACGGGGCGAAATCGAAACCGGCGGTCCAGTGACCGGCGACGTGGAAGGCGGCGGTGGCGGTGAAGAACAGCGTTACGATGATCGCGGCCCTCGCGGTCGCGGCGACCGGCGTGGGCGCGAACCTCGCGGCGGCGATGAGCGGCCACAATCGCAGCCCGGCGATTACGAGCCCTCGCGTTGACGAGGCGTCAAGGCTGGCCGTTCTCTTCGCGCGACTGCTGCACCTGATCCACTACTGCCTGAGCGCGATCGAGTGAATGTTTCGCCCAATCGTGTTCATACACTGGCCGCGGTGTCGCGGACGCGGTGGCTTTGATCGCGGCTGGCGTCTTCACAACCGGGGCGGCGTCATGGGCGGTTCGCCATTGGGAGAAAAAGACTCCCGTCGCAAGCACGGCCATGACCACGAACTTTTTCATGATCTCTTGAGAGCAGCGATCGCGCCACGCCCCGCGTAGTTATTTTCGCTCGCGGCCAGAGGCAGAGTGCCGCGTTGCGTCAGTCTTCTTTAACGCGTAGACCGGCGACAAATAATGGTTCGTTAAACAGCCGTTTCCCGTTTCACGCCGGCGGCCGATTTATCTTCGCGCAGACCGAGGAAGACCGGTTGGCGCAGCTTTCCGTCGCGCGTCCACTCAGCGAATTTCACCTGGCAAACGAAGACCGGATCGACCCAATGGCATTTGCGCATCATCGCCGGCATGATTCCCTGCACCCATTGGCCACCCTGCTTTGATGGCAGATCGGCGAAGGGACAATCAGCCCGCGCTTCCGCTTGCAATTTCTTGTGCAGCGCCGCGAGCAACCTGCTGTCGAAACCCGTCCCGACCTTGCCCGCGAAAAGCAATCGCTTCTTTTCGTAATAACCGACCAGCAACGCGCCAAAATGCTTGCGCGATCCGGCGGGCGGCGTGTAACCGCCGATGACGAATTCCTCTTCGTTGACGCATTTCAGTTTGATCCATGCGCCGCTCCGCCGCCCCGGCTCGTAAACCGAATCCGCCAACTTGCCGATGAGTCCTTCCAATCCGCGCCGCTTCACTTCGCCAAGCAACGCTTTGGCATCGCCGCCGATCTCACCCGAATAGCGAATTGGTTCGCCGGCGTTGGCACAGAGCTCGCGCAACATTTCTTTCCGGCTCGTTAGGGGAAGCTGCGCGAGGCCTTTCCCGTCAAGCTGGAGCAGATCGAAGACGTAGTAGCAAAGCGGCGCCTGAGGCCCTGCCATCTCGCGCGCCTGGAGCAGTTGAAACGACGACCGGCCCTCCTCATCCAGCGCGACCACCTCGCCATCGATCACGCACTCGTCGCACGGCAGATCACGGAGTGCGCCGGCAATTTCATCAAACCGCTTCGTTAGGTCGTTTTCATTTCGTGAGATCAACTTTGCTTTTCCCCGCTGCTTGATCGCCAGCGCGCGGATGCCGTCAAACTTGAGCTCGTAGATCCAATTGCCCGTCGGCGGTGGTTTCTCGACCAGCTTCGGCCTCATCGGATCGATGAACCGCGCCTTCGCCCCTGGCAGCGAAGAGGGCAACGCCGTGGAGCTTTGCGCGACCGCCTGCCGGATGCGCTCGCGCAGGCCTGGTTTCCGATCCGCGTCATCGACGCGATTCGTTTTCCATTCCGCGTCGCGAGCCGCTGCGATCTGCTTCATCGTGCGCCCAGTCTTGACCGATTCGTCGTCGCGCTTTTTCGAGATCGGCTTAACGTCGGCATCGCTCTTCAAGAGCAGCCACTGATTCTTTTCGCTCTCGCTGCGGATGCGAATGAGCGCCCAATCGCCTTTTGCCTTCTCGCCCTCGAGGACGAGATGCAGCCTGCCTTCGGCCAAAGCCTTGAGCGGTTGCTCGCCGTGCACGTAGTAATTTCCCCGGTCCCACACCATCACCGTGCCTCCGCCGTAATTGCCCGCCGGGATGATGCCTTCGAAGTCCTCGTAATCGATCGGATGATCTTCCACCTCCACGGCGAGGTGTTTTTCGCCGCGAGTCCAGGGCAGGCCTTTGGGCACCGCCCACGATTTCAACATGCCCTCCATCTCCAGTCGGAAATCGTAATGCAGCCGGCTTGCGTCATGTTTTTGAATGACGAAGCGGGACGCGCCCGCGACCCGTTTCGGGCGCGGCTTGCCTTTGCCTCCGCTCGGTTCGGCGGTAACGGCGAAATTTCGCTTTCGTTTGTATTCGGTCAGGCCCATCGGCGCGGAGTTTCTGCTAACTAAAACGAAAACACTATAGCGGTCACGCGGGTCGCGGCGATGATTTCGCGGGCGCATTCTCGCTCCATTCCGTCCGGAAATAGGCCCGGCCCCGTCGTGTTTCTCAAATCTCCCTCGTAGTCCGCCGCCTTCCTGCTCTGGATTGCCGGCAGTCGGCGGCGGAGTAGAGGCAATCCACCCTCGACTGCCGCTGACCCGAGACCGACTGCCGCTAGTCAACGCCGGAAAAGCGCTTTCCGGTTCCCGGCAGCCGTTTTCCTGCCGCGGGCTGCCGCTTTCCGGCTTCCGACTGCCGCCAGTTGAGCCTTGGTTGCCTCTTTCCCGACCCCAACTGTCGCTTTCCCGCTTCTGGAAAACGCTTTCCCAGTCGCGACTGCCGGCAGTCGAGGTCGGAGTAGAGGCAGTCGGCGGCGGGAAAGCGGCGGCGAAGGACGGCGGGCGCCTGTCGCTGGAAATTCCGTCGCCGATCCGAAAAACAAAAACCCCGCGCCGGGAGACGCGGGGTTTTCAAAGGGAATCGAAGAGTCGTTAGGCGGATTTGCGGTGCAGGAAACGCTGACCGCAAATCAGCAAACCAACGCCGAGGAGCATGTAAACGGAAGGCTCGGGGACGGCGCTGAAGATGAAGTTGTCGATGGCGAGGGCGTGATCGCTGCTGGTATCGTCTGGATCGGCCCAGCGCAGAAAGAAACTTGACCCGTCGGCGATCGTTGTGTTGAACGTTCCGCCAGTATTAGCCACCGCGTTACCATCCAAAGTCCGGCGGTCCCGGAGACGTGAAGTTGAAAATTGAACCCAAGTCAACCCAACTGCCAGCGAGGCGAGTCAGGCTGGTAAGAGTATTCGCGACGCTCGTTGTGCCGGCGTCCCTCCACTGTTCGCCGTCATAAGAGAAACTGAATTGAAGGACCCCATAATGTCAAAGTCTTGGGTGTAGGTGCCACCGGTATAGCTTTCATTCGATTCCTCTCGGTATTTTCTTGATTTATTTTTTTGAGCGCGCCGAGTGTGGCAAGACACAGGCAGCGTGACATTTTCCTGATTATTTTAAGGTTCTCATTTTAGGCGGTTTGGGGGCGGTTTCAGCGGCGTGCGAGTGTGGTCCAGGCAGTCCAAGCGTAGCGCACGCTCCGCCGTGAAAACCAACTATCCCAAATAGCTTGGCATGCTTCCGGAAATCGAACACTTACGTTGGGTCCAATTTCCACCATGAAGGTCTCCGTCGTCATTCCCTGTTATAACGAGCGCAACACGATTGAAAAAATCGCGCGCGCGGTGCGCGGCGCGCCGGTGGAAGAGATTGAGTTGATTATCGTGGACGACGCTTCCAGCGATGGCACTGCGGAAGTGCTGCGGCATGAAGTCGCGGGGCTGGCAGACCGAATCATCTACCATCCGACTAACTGCGGGAAAGGTGCGGCGCTCCGGTCTGGGTTCGCGGTCGCGACCGGAGAAATAGTGATCGTGCAGGATGCCGACCTCGAATACGACCCGGCCGAGTACCGTTCCTTGATCGACCCGATCTCTGCCGGCGACGCGGATGTCGTGTTCGGTTCGCGCTTCATCGGCGGCGGTCCGCACCGGGTCGTCTATTTCTGGCACATGGTGGGCAACAAATTGCTGACGCTCTTTTCGAATATGTGCACCAATCTTAATCTGACGGACATGGAGAGCGGCTCCAAAGCGTTCCGTCGCTCGCTCCTGGCGGGCATCTCTCTCTGCGAAGACCGGTTCGGCTTCGAGGCTGAGATCACCGCGAAGGTGGCCCGGATGCGGTGCCGAATTTACGAAGTCGGCATCTCCTACCATGGCCGCACCTACGAGGAAGGAAAAAAAATCACGTGGCGTGATGGAATCCGCGCCATTTACGCGATCGTGAAATATAACTTCTTCGTCAAAAGGAACGAGCCCGCGGTAGAGGCCGCGAAGAGTCGTTAGGCCGAGGGCGCATGCAATTTGGTTGAGCCGGATTTGCAGGATTGACACGATTAGGGAAGGTGCGCGGACTAGTTCTTAATCCAGTCCATTCTCGGACCCGCGATTTTCGCGCGACGAATCGATTGAATCTGGCTTGCCTACTCGCGGCGACGTCGTCACACTCGGCTCATGAGTGACGAGAAACCTTCGGCGGAAAGTCCGGCGCGCCTGCTCGCGGAGTTAGTCGTCATCCTGGACGGTATCGATCATGCGCTGCCGAGCGCCCGCCGGCGCGAAAAGGAAATGATCCAGCAAGAGCTGGCGCGCCTGCGCGCCACGCTCGCGCCCGCACCGGGGAGCCGCAC
>Ga0209863_10000922_pt1 | contig 12449 bp, 11 predicted proteins | sample OrgsoiDNA2013046_FD_185796 | JGI IMG/M metagenome (GOLD analysis project Ga0209863, IMG submission 185796) | Permafrost soil microbial communities from the Arctic, to analyse light accelerated degradation of dissolved organic matter (DOM) -... | ecosystem: Environmental > Terrestrial > Soil >...
CGAGGCTCTTGAAAACAAGATCCGTGCTCGACCCGGTCGCCGTAAACGTGAAGCTCTCGTAGTTCCAGCCGGGTGTGCTCCGGCTCCATCCGCCGGGTTCCGTGACGGTGAAGGTCTGGCTGACGCCGGCAGCCGAAATCTGCATGGTCTTGTCGAAGGTCTGGCCGAAATTCCCCGCCAGATCGAACGTGACGGTATAGCTGTATCCGGCTGTCGTGCTGAGCGTCTGCATGATCGCTCCGGGCGTCGAGCCGTCGAGGTCGACCGAATAGCCGCCGTGGTTGGTCACGTATCCGCTGTTGATGGTGTTGTAGAGGTCGACGTCGCCGGACGTGACCGTCCACCCCCCGAATGTCTGACCGGCGGTATAGGTGGCAAGCGTGGTGCCGTGGTTGCCCTGCGTGAACAGCCCGTCATGGACGATGTCGAGACTGCCGATCAACACATCTTCACCGCTGCCCCCGGTCAGGGTGTTGGCCGCCAGGTTGCCGACGATGTTGTTCGAGCTCGCGCCCGAGCTGCCGATCACGTTCTCGAAGTTGGCGATAATGTCGCCCGTCGCATCGCCACCTGTGGCGGTGCTGGCGGCGAGGTCGACAATCACTCCGGCCGACGACGCCGAATAGTCGAGCGTGTCGCTGCCGGCGCCGCCGTCGAGCGTGTCCGCCCCCGCTGCACCCGCGATGATGTCGTCGCCGGCGCCGCCGGAGATCACGTTGGCGCCGGCATCGCCGGTCAGGACGTCGGCATAGGCCGAGCCAGTGATATTATCGAAGTTGGAGAGAATATCGCCGGCCGCGTCGCCGCCGCTCTGCGCACCAGCGTTGGTCAGGTTGACGGTCACGCCGGCCGACGACGCCGAGTAATCGACCGTGTCGGTTCCGGTCCCACCGTCGAGGGTGTCGGCGCCCGCGCCGCCCGCGATGGTATCGTTGCCGGCCAGGCCCTAGATCGTGTCGTTTCCGGCGCCACCATAAAGATGGTCGTCGCCGGCGCTGCCCGTGATCGTGTCGTTGCCCGTTCCGCCGGTCACGGAGAGCTCGGTCACGCCGGTATCGGTAAAGATCACGCCGCCATTGGCGAGCTGAACGTTCTCCGCGACGTCGCTGACCGTGACGGCAATGGCCTGGGTATCGGTCAGGGTGCCGTCGGAGACCTGAACGGTGACGTCGTAGACGTTGTTGGCCCCGACGTCGGTCGGGTTCTCGTAGTCCGGCGCCGACGCAAAGGACAGAGCTCCGGTGCTACTGTCGACGGTGAACTTGGCGGCGTCGGCGCCGCCGACGATGGAATAGGTCAGGGTCGATCCGGCATCGAGATCGGTCGCCGTAACCGTGGTGACGGCAGTCGTGTTCTCCGCGACGCTGACCGACGCGGTGGCGCCGGCCCCGTTCGAAGTGATGGCCGGAACCCGCAACACGGTCGGGCCGGCGGCACGACGGATTGCACCGACGCTTTCACGGTAGCGTTTACAAACGATTAACCTTGAGCCGGTGAGCCGCCGCCCCCCCCCGTATCCCAAGGCTATCGCATGTTCAGGAGCATGCCGACGAGGAAGCTGTCGTCCCATGCAGCGCGTTTGAGCTTGCCTCGCAACGAGCTCTTTGTGTCGGGATGAGCACGAGCAATATTGAGGGCAAGTCGCCGCAGAACGGCGAGGTTGGCGGGGGCGTGGTCTTTTCGGCTTCGGGTCTGATCCTCGTCGAGAGCGACGTCGAGCGTCACCAACCGGCCGCATCGCGCCAGCGGCGCGCTCGCGTTCCATGTTCTCGAAGTCATGGAGGCGTTCCAGACCTCTTAATCTGCCTTAGCTTGAGTTCAGGTTGAACCGTTTTACAAACCCGGCGCCAACACATTTCAAAGACACTTTCAAAAGCCGCGGCTGCCACGTGCGACGTCAATCGCTCATATCCAGATTTCTGGTCGAGTGAACCCGATCTTCGGATATAGATCACGATTTCTGTTGTTCATCGAATTCCCCGTGGCTAGATTGCCTGCACAGGGTGCCAAGAAGAGCACTTCGCGATCAGGGAGAAAACGATGAGTCGCATTCGTGCACTGCTGCTGGCGGTGTGTGCCTTGACGTCGCAACTTTTCCTGTCGACGAGTTCGAGCGCACAGGGCATTCCGCAAAACATTCCAAGAAAAGAACTGCTGATTCTCGAGAACCCGGAAGGGACCATCAAGAACGCCGGCTGGTTCAACATCTGGGCGATCAACGCCGGTTCGCAGTCGAACGGCTTGCAGCAGTCGGCGCTCGACACGCTCTGGTACATCGATCCGGAAAGCGGCCTCGATGGCGTCTGGGATAACTCGCTGGCCTCCGACAAGCCGCAATACAACGCCGACTTCACCGAAATGACGGCGAAGTTGCGCAAGGGCATCTACTGGAGCGACGGTGTCGAGTTCACCGCCGATGACGTGATTGCAACCGTGATGACCCAGATCAAAAATCCGGGGATGCGATTCAGTGCCGTCCTGGCCAGCAATGTCGCGTCGGTCGAAGCGCCCGATCCTTACACGGTGGTATTCAAGCTCAAGAAGCCGAACTCGCGCTTCCATGCCAATTTCACTGTGCGATGGAATGCGATCTGGATCCTGCCCAAACATATCTTCGACAAGGTGGAAGACCCGTCCAAATTCGATTTCAACAAGCCGGTTTCGCTCGGTGCCTATGTGTTGAACAGTTATGACCCCGACGGCAAATGGTATATCTGGCAATTGCGCGATGACTGGAAGCGCACGACGCTCGCGCGCTTTGGCACGCCGGGCCCGAAATATCTCGCTTATGTCGATCCCGGCCCGCCGGACAAGCGCGTGATCGCCCAGCTCAACCATGAACTCGACGTGATCCACGATATCGCGCCGGAAGGCATGTTTGCGCTGGCCAAGCAGAGCAAATCGACGGTCGCGTGGTTCAAGGGTTTCCCCTATGGTCATCCGGATCCGACGCTGCCGGCCGTGATTTTCAACGACCAGAACGAAATGTTCAAGAATCCGGACGTGCGTTGGGCATTGGCGCTGCTGATCGACATCAAGGCGGTATCGATGGCGGCCTATCGGGGTGCGGCGACGATATCGGCGATCGGCGTGCCGCCGACGGGTACTCATCCGGCGGCGTATCACGAGCCGATGGAAGCCTGGCTCAAGGACTTCGAGGTCGATACCGGCAAACGCAAGATCAAGCCGTACGATCCGACCGTCGGCAAGCAGATCGCCGACATGCTGCGTCCTTCGATGGGCGAGCAGATTCCGTCGGATCCGAAGGAGATCGCCCGCGCCTTCGGCATGGGCTGGTGGAGGACCGATCCGCAGGCGGCGCAGGAGCTACTTGAGAGAGCCGGCTTCAGCAAGCGCAATGGTGCCTGGATGATGCCGGACGGAAAGCCCTTCACCATTCGTGTCATGGTCGAAGGCGATCTGCGTCCGGTGATGACGCGCGCCGGCACCATGATCGTGCAGCAATGGAAACAGGCGGGGATCGACGCCAAGGTCGATGTGGCGCAGGGCACGTTGCCGACGCGCCGGGCCGCCGGCGATTTCGATACCTTCATCGGCTGGAGCGTCGAGACCTGGGGAGGCCATCAGGACCTGTCCTACTTCATGGACAGCTGGCATTCGCAGTTCGTCGCCGAAGCCGGCAAGCCGCAGCCCGCGCGCAATTGGCAGCGCTGGTCGAGCCCGGCGCTCGACAAGATCATCGAGCAAACCCGCTCCGTCGGGTTCGACGATCCGAAATCGATCGAGCTCGGCAAGGACTACGTCAAGCTCGCGGTGAAGGAGATGCCGACCATCCCGCTGATGGCGTACAACGTCTTCACGGCGATGGATCAGACCTATTGGAAGGGCTATCCGACAGCGCAGGATCCGTACACCGATCCGGTTCCGAACTGGGGCAACTCCCGCGCCATGTTCGTCAGGCTGAAGCCGGCCAATTAGGGCGAGGTTGGAAAACAGAGGAAGGTCGCTCCGGACAGACGGGTTGGATTGCCCGGAGACGGCGCTTTCGCATCTCGGGAATTCATGAGTGGATATCTTGCCTACATCGCCAAGCGGCTGGTGCAGTTCGTGCTCGTGGTCTTCATCGGCATTAACCTTGCCTATGTGATCACCCACGCCACGCCGATCGACCCGGTCGAGCAGTCTATCTCGGTCGTCACGTCGTATGGCAATACGGCGCCCGGAGCGATCGAGCAGATGCGCATTTCGTTGCGCGAACTCTATGGCCTCGAAGGCTCCGCCTTGCAGCAATATGTGGTGTTCTGGAAGCGGATCCTGCGCGCCGATTTCGGGCCGTCGATGTCGGCGTTCCCGACCCCGGTCTCCACGCTGATCGCCCGCGCGCTGCCGTGGACCACCGGACTGCTCGTGGTCTCGACGATTGTCACCTGGGTGCTTGGAAACTGGCTGGGCGGCCTTGCCGGTTACTACCAGAAAAACCGCGGGTTGAAGTTGCTCGGCGTGATCGCGATGGGCCTGCATCCGATACCCTATTACATTCTCGCGCTGCTGCTACTGATCGTGTTCGGCTTTCTGTGGCCGGTGCTCCCCATCAGCGGCGGCTCGACAATGAACCTGCCGCAGGCCTGGACCTGGGCCTTCGCCGCAAGCGTCGTGCAGCACGCCATCCTGCCGGCGCTTTCCCTGATCCTGATCGGGGTCGGGAGCTGGTTTCTCGGCATGCGTTCGCTGGTGTCCAACGTCGTCACCGAGGACTACGTGATTTACGCCGAACTCGCCGGGGTCAAGAGCCGCCGCATTCTGTCGTCCTACGTGATGCGCAATGCACTGGTCCCGCAGGTGACGGGCCTTGCGATCTCGCTCGGCGGTATCTTCAACGGGGCGGTGATTACCGAAAAGGTGTTCGGCTATCCCGGCATCGGCTCGCTGCTGGTCGATGCGGTCTATGCCGGCGACTACGGCCTCGTGCTCGGCGTCACCACGATCTCGATTCTCGGGGTTTCGATCGGCGTTCTCGTCATCGATTTTCTCTATCCGCTGCTCGATCCCCGGGTGAAGGTGAGCTGATGCTGGCAATCCTGCGCGATCTGTTGCGTTACAACCTCGAATTCCGGATCGGCATCGTGCTGGTCGGCTTCGTCCTGGTTCTGTCGATGCTTTCGGGCTTCTCACCCTATCCTCCGCAGGACGTCTATGTGGTGCCGCCGGATGTGCCGCCGTCGCTGAGCTACTGGCTCGGCACCACCTCACGCGGCCAGGACGTGTTCTGGCAATTGACCTTTGCGATCAGAAATACCCTGTTGTTCGGCTGCACGGTGGCGCTGATCAGCCGCGTTCTTGCGCTCCTGATCGGATTACTCAGCGGATACAAGGGCGGCTGGATCGATCGCGTACTGATGTCAATCAACGACACCTTCATCGTGATTCCGCTGCTTCCCGTCCTGGTGCTGTTCTACTTCGTAATGCGCGACAGCATGTCCTGGCTGATGCTGGCGCTGATCATGGCTTGCCTCGGCTGGGCCTATGACGCGCGATTGATCCGCTCGGTGGCGATGAGCCTGAAGACCCGCGAATTCACCCAGAGCAGCGTGTTCTCCGGCATGAGCACGCGCGAAATCCTGGTGCAGGAGCATCTGCCCTATGTGATGCCGATCGTGTTCTCGACCACGATGAACAACATGATCTGGTCGATCGGACTGGAAGTGACGCTGGCGGTGCTCGGCTTCACCGACATCAACACCCCGACCATCGGCGGCATGATCTATTGGGCGAATCAGCACACCGCGATGGTCGCGGGCGTCTGGTGGTGGATCGCCTTTCCGACGATCGCCGTGGTCATCACCTTCATCGGGCTGTTCCTGCTGGCGGTATCGATGAACGAATATATCGATCCCCGGAGCCGGTTGAGCCGCATAGGCCCGGTGACATCATGACCAGCGCTGCCAATTCCGTGGGAGCGAAACAGCCTGACAGCGCTGGGCCGATTCTGTCGGTCAGCAACCTGCAGGCCTATTTCCGCACCAGTCATTTCGGCGTCCATCGCACTGTCAGAGCGGTCGACGGCATTAGCTTTGACGTCGGGCGCGGCGAGATCTATGGCCTCGCCGGCGAATCCAGCTCGGGCAAGACGACGCTGGTCAGGACCATCGCCGGCGCGATCAAGCCGCCGCTCGAAGTGGTCGGAGGCACCGCGGAATTCTCATTCCTGCCCGGTTTTGGCGGCCTGCATCGTGCGCCGGCGGCCGAAGTGGCACGGATTCGCTGGCGGCATCTCTCCTACATTATGCAGGGCTCGATGAATGTGCTAAACCCGGTGCGTCGGTTGCGGCAAAGTTTTGTTGATTTCGCGCGGCCGCACATGGCCGGCACCGAAAGAAAATTCGAACAGGCCGTCATCGACCATCTGGCGCGGGTCAATCTCGATGCCTCGGTGCTGGCGGCCTACCCGCATGAACTGTCCGGCGGCATGCGCCAGCGTGTCACCATCGCGCTCGCCACGATTTGCCGCCCCGATTTCATCATCGCCGACGAGCCCACCACCGCGCTCGACGTCATCGTCCAGAAGGACGTCCTCGGCATGATCCGCGGCATCCAGCGCGAGATCGGCTCGTCGGTGCTGTTCGTGACCCACGACATGGGCGTGCACGCGCATCTCACCGACCGGCTCGGCATCATGTATGCGGGCCGCCTGGTCGAGGAGGCGACGACGGCTGAGATCTTTCGCGCGCCGCGGCATCCCTACACCAGGCACCTGATCGCGAGCCTGCCCCGCATCGGCAACGACGCGCAGCGCAAGGGACTTGAGGGCACACCGCCCAATCTCGCCGATCCGCCGCCAGGATGCCGCTTTCATCCACGATGCCCGCTCGCGATGGAGGTTTGCAGCCGCGGCGTGCCCACCATGATCGGGACCGCGCCAGGGCATCGCGTGGCCTGTTTCGCGGTTAACGGGAGCGAGGGGCCGTGAGCGCACTTCTCGACGTGCAGCATGTTTGCAAGACCTTCACCCGCGGTGGGGTGTTCTCGAGCCGGCGGATTCACGCCGTCTGCGACGTCGGCTTTCGGATCGAGGCGGAGAAACCTGAGATTTTCACCATCATCGGCGAATCCGGCAGCGGCAAGACTACGCTGGCGCGGATGATTTTGAATATCGAACAGCCCACCAGCGGCGCGCTGCTGTTCGACGGCATCGATCTTGCCATGGTGCGTAGCAGCGCCGACCGCATGGTGTTTATGCACAAGGTTCAGCCAATTTTCCAGAACCCGTTCGAGGCCTTCAATCCGCTGAAACAGCTCGACCGTTATCTGTTCATGACGCGTCGACGGTTTCCGGCGGCGGGTGACCATGCCGATATCGACATCGCCGTCGATGACGCCCTGCGCAGGGTCGGGCTGTCATTGAAGGAAGTACGCCACCGCTATCCGCATGAACTCTCCGGCGGCCAACTGCAGCGTGTCGCGATCGCCCGTGCGCTGCTCTCCAATCCCCGGCTGATCGTCGCCGACGAGCCGGTATCGATGGTCGATGCGTCATTACGGATGTCGATCGTCAACCTGTTCAAGGCGCTGCGCGACGACCTCGGCATCTCGATCGTCTATGTCACCCACGATCTGGCGACCGCCTACTATATCAGCGACCGCATCATCGTGATGCAGAAAGGCATCGTCGTCGAAAGCGGCGAGGCGAGGGCGGTGCTGAACGCGCCGCAGCACCCTTATTCCCGCCAGCTGCGCGCCGCGGTGCTGTTGCCCGAAGTGGCGGCCGTCGCGCCATCGGCCACCCTATCACCCTGATGCGCGCCACGAATCTTACGACATCGGAGACAAAATGAGACAAGCAAACGTTCTGCTGGATCGCGATTTTGCCATCGGCGAGACCGATTCCCGCTTGTTCGGTGCATTCGTTGAACATCTCGGGCGATGCGTCTATGGCGGTATCTACGAGCCCGGACATCCGACCGCCGATGCAAAAGGGTTTCGACAGGACGTGCTGGCGCTGGTGAAGGAGCTCGGTCCTACCATCATGCGCTATCCCGGTGGCAATTTCGTCTCCGGCTACAATTGGGAAGATGGCGTCGGCCCGATCGGGAAGCGGCCGGCGCGGCTCGATCTGGCGTGGTTCAGCACCGAACCCAACAGTTTCGGCACCAATGAATTCATGGACTGGTGCAAGGCCGCCGATGTCGAGCCGATGATGGCCGTTAATCTCGGCACCAGGGGCGGCGACGCCGCGCGCAATCTCGTGGAATACTGCAACCACCCCGGCGGATCCTATTGGTCGGACCTGCGCCGCGCCCACGGCTGGGACAAGCCGCACGACGTAAAATTCTGGTGTCTCGGCAACGAAATGGATGGTCCCTGGCAGATGGAATACAAGACCGCGGCCGCCTACGGCGCGGTGGCGCGGGAAGCCGCCAAGATGATGCGCTGGATCGATCCGACCATCGAGCTTGCGGCCTGCGGCTCGTCGGCACGCAACATGCCGTCGTTCGGGCACTGGGAAGACACCGTGATCGATCACACCTTCGATCATGCCGATTATATTTCGCTGCACACCTATCTGAACAATTACAGGGGAGACACCGCGGCGTTCCTCGCCTGTCCCGATCTGATGGACCGCTTCATCGACGAGGTCGTCGCCATCGCCGATTCAGTTGCGGCCAGGCGGCGCTCGGCCAAACGCATGATGCTGAGTTTCGACGAATGGAATGTCTGGTATCGCACCCGTCGCAAGCGCGTCGACAGGGTCAAGGAGGGCTGGCCGGTGGCGCCGCCGATTCTTGAAGAGATCTACACCATGGAAGATGCGCTGGCTTTCGGCGGCGCCTGCATTTCGCTTCTCAACCATGCGGACCGGGTGAAGACCGCCTGTCTCGCCCAGCTTGTCAACGTGATTGCGCCGATCATGACGGAGACCGGCGGGCCCGCATGGCGGCAAACCATTTTCTTCCCGTTCGCCCATATGAGCCGCTTCGGCCGCGGGAAAGTGCTGCGCGCGCAGGTCGAGTCGGAGACTTACGATTCGTCCTACTACGACCCCCGCGGTACGGAAGAGCTGTCCTTTCCGGTCCCCAATGTGCCCTATCTCAAGATGTCGGCGGTTACCGACGAATCCGGCGGCCTTTCCTTGTTCCTGCTTAACCGAGACCTGACGCAGGAGATGCAGGTCAGCCTGGAGGCGCGCAGCTTCGGCCGGCTCGCCGTGGGCGAGGCGCTCGAATTGCGTCACGACAACTTACAGGCGACAAATACCAGGGATGCCGCGGAGCGCGTGAAACCCGCGCAATTGAAGGGTGTGACCGTGGCTGGCGGCCATATTCGCGTGACACTGATGCCGGCGTCATGGAATGTGATTCATCTGTCTGCGAACTGACTTAAGGCTGAGACCACGATGCCGACAGACCGTGCCGGCTTGCACAGCAAGGACCTCAAAAATGCTCGACAGGAAATCGGAGCCGAGGAAACGGACAAAGTCCGACGGTACATCGGAACGAACGCCGCCCTTGTCAAAGGCAAAAAGCATTCGCAGCTTTCTCAACGTCAATCCCGAAACCCAGTTTGAAATCGTCCGCGGGCTTGCTTCGCCGGTTCGCGTGCGTATCCTGCGGCTGCTGCGCCGTCGCGGGCCGCTTAACGTCAACCAGATCTGCGAAGCGCTTGGGATGCCGCAATCGACGATCGCTACCAATATCCAGATTCTGGAGGAATCGGATTTGATCGATACAGAGACAGGGCGAGCCCGCAAGGGCCAGCAAAAGATCTGCGCGGCGCGGTTCGACGAGATCGTGATCCGGCTCGATGGTGAAGAGACCAGCCGCGAAAAGGACATCATCGAAGTCGAGATGCCGCTCGGGCTGTTTACGAGCTACAATGTGTCGGCGCCGTGCGGCATTTGCTCGACCGAGGGGATCATGGGGGTGCTCGATGTGCCCGATCTGTTTCTCGATCCCTGCCGGGTCCAGGCCGCGCTGATTTGGTTTGGACGCGGCCATGTCGAATACAAGTTCCCCAACAATGCAAAAATCCTGGATGTTCCGGTCGCGGCGCTTGAATTCACACTCGAGCTGTCGTCCGAAGTTCCGGGCACCAATGCCAACTGGCCCTCCGACATCAGTCTTTGGGTCAACGACGTCAAGGTCGGGACATGGACGTCGCCGGGCGACTACGGCGACCGTCGCGGCGTTCATACCCCGCGGTGGTGGAAGCTCGAAGGCTCGCAGTACGGCGCTCTCACGCAGTGGCATATCTCATCGAAGGGCACCTTCATGGGCACGAAGAAGCTTTCATCAGTAACGCTGGCGCAGTTGCGGCTAGCCGAACATCACTCGATTCGCCTGCGGATCGGTATCGACGAAAACGCCGCGCATCCTGGAGGCGTCAATATCTTCGGCCGCGGCTTTGGTAATCATAACCACGATATCTTGATGAGGCTGCATTTGAAGTAGGAGTCAAAGAGAAATCCAAAGAAAGCCAGGCGCGGCGAGAGAAGCAAGGGTGCTATTCGAGAGTGGGGCCACTTGCTCAATTGCCGTGATGTGCAACACAGTGCGGGAAGTGGTGGACCGTCTGGAGCGCATCGTCGAGGTCGTGCTCGTAGCGGAGGAGGCGCTGTACGGCAAAAGTGTTCTTGTTCTTGAGGACTGGGTGGGCCGCGTGCTCACAATTGGGCTGACCGAGCAATTTGTCGAGGTCGACGATCAACTGGTAGCTGGCTTGGCGAAGGCCCGCCACGATCGCTGAAGACGCCGTCGAGGGAGGCGCTGTTTTGGCCGTCCGAAGCGCCAGGAAGCCGTCTCTCTGCAAGCCAGGGCGTCCGCTTTGCGCCTTGATTGCTTGAACCATGTTCGGCTGCGTGGAGAGGGTTCGAACCCAGTTTCTCCCCAAGGTTTTTCCGTAGTGGATTGGCCGAAAATCTCCAACGGCTTGCTGCACTCGATCCCCGTGTTAGGCTGCCTTCAACGTATCCAAAAACCCAAGGGGAAGTCATGCAGAGCCGCCGCGCGCATTTGCGGAGTTTGCTGAGCATGGTGGCGTTGGCCGGGTTGCCAGGCGCGGCCCATGGCGATGACCAGCCGATACCGCAGGAGGGAATTGGTCATCGGATTAAACACCTTTCCTACAGCGACATCGGCGGGCGGCCGGACAGCATCCAGATCATGTCAAATCGCAAGCACCTCTATGTCGGTCACATGTTCAGCGACGGGGTGACCATTCTCGATGCCAGCGACCCGCGCCGCCTGAAGCCGGTGAGTTTTTTTACAGCCGGGCAATATACTCGGACGCATCATTTGCAATCATCCGACGATCTGCTTCTGGTTGCCAACGGCGCCAATATCGTCGCCATGCAGTCCTACAGCGACCAGCGCGGCTATTTCGAGAACAGCCTCGCCGATAGCATCACCAAGCGCAAGAGCTTCCGCAGCGGCCTGTCGATTCACGACATCTCCAAGCCCGGCGAAATGCGAGAGATCGCGTTTCTGGAAATGCCGGGACTTGGCGTCAACCGCTTGTCCTGGATGGGCGGGCGTTATGCCTATGTTTCGGCGCACTTCGACGGCTTTACCGATCATTGCCTTTGTATCGTCGATCTCCAGGAAATCACCAAACCAGTTATCGTCTCGAAATGGTGGTTGCCGGGCATGAATCGCGCGGCCGGGGAGGTGTCGAATGCGCCCAAGGGCAAGCGCTACGCGCTGCATCACATGATCGTTGCTGGCAAGCTTGGCTACGGCGCCTGGCGCGACGGCGGCTTCACCATCCACGATATTTCCGATCCCACCCAGCCGAAATTGTTGTCGCACATCAACTGGTCGCCGCCGTTTCCGGGCGGCACGCACACACCCCTGCCGTTGCCGGGGCGCAACCTCGCAGTCGTGGCCGATGAGGCCAATGCGGAGAAGTGCGCGAAAGGGCTGTTCCAGATCTTCGTGATCGATGTGCGAGTGCCGGAAAATCCGGTGACGATCTCGACCATGCCGGTCCCGCATGATCGTGACTATTGCGCCGCCCCCGGCACCTTCGGTCCGCACAATCTGCATGAGAACAGACCTGGTTCCTTCCAGAGCGAGGAAACCATTTTCGCCACCTACAATGCCGGCGGGGTCCGCGTATTCGACCTCAAAAATCAGTTTGCGCCGAAGGAGTTGGCGTTCTGGCTGCCCCCGGCGCCAGCCAAACTAATAGATCCGAGGCCCAACATCGCGCTCGCCGCCAAAACAGCCGATATCTATGTGACGCGGGATGGGCTGATCTACGCGAGCGACTGGAACGCTGGCCTGCACGTGCTCGAATATGAAAGCTGAGTCGGGCTCACGAGCGACGCCTGCCCTGGCATTCGTCCACTCGGGAGTGGAGTGATCGACCCCGCCGGCAATCCAATCCGTTCTTTCCGCCGCGCTGATGCCGCGCTTTACGCGCCGGCGGCCGTAAGGATGGTGCTAAAACACGAGCTGATCGCAGCCGCATGGCCCGACGTTTACGTTCATTAC
>Ga0209863_10000923_pt1 | contig 12447 bp, 14 predicted proteins | sample OrgsoiDNA2013046_FD_185796 | JGI IMG/M metagenome (GOLD analysis project Ga0209863, IMG submission 185796) | Permafrost soil microbial communities from the Arctic, to analyse light accelerated degradation of dissolved organic matter (DOM) -... | ecosystem: Environmental > Terrestrial > Soil >...
CCGCGAAAGGAACAACGACCAGGGGCGCCAGGGCAGCACCTGTGGGCGCTCCCATACCCAGCCAGGACATGCCCCTGGATGTTTCTGATTTCGGAACCCAGCGGGAAATCACACCGCAGCTATTCGGATAAGCGCCAGCCTCTCCCATGCCAAATAAAAACCGCACCGCAATCAAACTGGTAAGGCCATTGACGGCACCGGTCAGCGCGGTAAAAACGGACCACCATATCACAATCCGCAGCAAAACTTTCCGCTGACCCAGACGATCGCCCATGAGTCCGGAAGGGATTTCAAAAAGGGCATAAGCCATGACAAAAGCGCTGAGCACCCAGCCAAACTGCGTATTGCTTAAATGAAAGGCCGCTTTTATCCGAACCCCGACAAGCGAAATCGTTATCCTGTCCAGATAGGTGATCAGGATCAGGAAGTACAAAAGAATCATTACCCGGTGCCGGTATGAAAATTTAAGGGAAAGGGACATTTGCAGGGTTAATAACCTAAAATAGGCAAAAGACATAGAATTGATTCCCACCGACCACATTAAAAACAAAAAGACCCCGAATGGAGTCTTAATCTTGTAGCGAGAAGCAGACTTGAACTGCCGACCTTCGGGTTATGAATCCGATGCTCTAACCAGCTGAGCTATCTCGCCAGCGGGCTGCAAAAGTAATCGTTTTTTATTTTTATTCCACCTAAAAAGGCATAAAGCTTAAAGCTGAACGCCCAAAGCAGGAATTGCTATATTTTGCAAATCAGATTTCTGTCAACCCTTCCTGCCGGCAGGCAGGCGTCAACGGTCAACCGTCAACGATGATCTCAGCCTGCCGGCAGGCAGGGATCATCGTTTAACGCCTACTCGAAACCGCCAGACCCGGACTTAAATGATGGGTCATTTCCTCCGTCATGTTTTTTAAATTGAAAGAAGGCTTCCAGCCCCAGTCGCGGGTGGCCACCTGGTCGTCGATCGATTCCGGCCAGCTGTCTGCAATGGCCTGGCGAAAATCAGGCTGGTATTCAATTTGGAATCCGGGAATCAGCTTTTTTATTTCACGGGCGATCTCGGCGGGTGTAAAACTGATCCCGGCCAGGTTATAAGCAGTCCGGACTGAAATATCTGAGGCAGGCGCTTCCATCAGTTCAATAGTAGCGCGGACGGCGTCGTCCATATACATCATCGGCAACCTTTTATCAGCCCGCAAAAAACAGGAATAGGTCTCTCCCCGGATGGCAGAATGAAAAATTTCAATCGCATAATCTGTTGTGCCCCCGCCAGGCAGCGTTTTATAACTGATCAGGCCCGGGTACCGTATACTCCTCACATCTACCCCGTAGCGGTGAAAATAATAATGACACCATTGTTCCCCGGATAATTTACTGATCCCATACACGGTGGATGGTGCTGCATAGGCATCCTGCGGACAATTTTCTTTCGGTGCGTCCATTCCGAAAACCGCGATACTGCTGGGCCAGAATACTTTTTTTACAGCTTCTTCCCGGGCTACTTCCAGGGTGTGAATCAGGCTTTGCATATTTAAATGCCAGGCGAGCATGGGGTTTTTTTCTCCTGCTGCAGACAGCATGGCGACGAGTAAATAAATCGTACTGATTTCGTGCCGCCGAACCTGCACCCGCAGGATTTCCTTATCCATGATATCCAGTGGAAGAAAAGGGCCTGTCCCCTTCAGCAGATCTGCTTCCCGTTTAAGATCCGCAGCAATTACCGACTCGCCTCCGAACTGTTGCCGGAGCGCCAGGGTAAGCTCCGTCCCGATCTGACCAGATGCACCAATGACCAGTATTTTATTCATTTATTCAATTCAATGCAATGGAAAAATGCTGGGTTGCCGGTGGCAGGCATTGCTGATCATTACAAACCATAAATTCCACAGATCCGGAAAAATTTGTTTTAGCCATGGTTTTTAATTTAACAACCTGGACAAAATCAACTTTCTCGCTAAAATATTTCACATCCACGCCAAAAACTTTTTCATATTTTTTAATCAGCTTACCATTTTCCTTCACATTCCCGTCCAGGGTATAGAGTGGGTTTTTTGCAAAACTGAATTTTGTTGCCACGGGGCCACCATCCGGCGTAAACTGTGAATACGTATGCCAGGGGTTATTGATATCCATATGGAAATGAAGCTCATACACGTTATCTGCTACCTTTTTTGAAGAATAGGTCCAGTTATACGGAGTTCCCTGGGCATGGACAGCAGTGAGGGTAAAAACGGTTAAAACCAAAAAGAGCATTCGTTTCATAGTCAAATGTACAGTTTCAATCCCTGGATGAGAAAAGCCGGATTAAAATAAAACCTTAAATATGATGAAGGCTACAGGCGGCAGATAGATCATCAGGCGTGGACAGCCATTCAGCCCCGCCTGTGCCGAAGATAAAACCCGATGCAAATGACTGCAATGAAAATAGCGGTAATGAGTGTATTCCAGAATTTATAGCTTTTCTGGGACCTTAAAGCGTCATCGTGACTAATCATTTCTTCCCGTATCGCGCTGGAATAGCCCCCTTTGGCCATAAAACGGATCCCCTTCCGGGTGATTTCCATTTCCAAACCCTGGTGACCAACAAAATACCGGATTAGCCCGTCTTCAAACAGGATTTCCTGCAAACTATTCAGTTCATCCCCAAAGAATTCACTATACCTCTCATAAAATCCAGTCACGGGAATGGCTGGGATATCTTCAAATTCGCGCATCAAAAGGGAAAGTAATCCGTCCAGTTTCTCATCCTGGCCAGGGGTTTTGCTCGTTAACTGCATCGTTGATCTGTTTAATACATATGTAAATCTATTCACAGGTATGGATCACAGATCGCAGGACCGTTAAAACATTAGCCGAATAATGCTCGCTTGGAATTTGCGGGGAAAAGCAGGATTATCGCTTTTCATAAAAGTAAAAATTATTTCATGAAATCAAAATAATTTTAATCTGAAATCAAGTGCGCTCTGAAAATTTCCGGTTTTGCTTCGGAACATCCCCTGATCCTTCATACCTGAGTGATAACTCCCAGTCGGGCGCTGACCCGGTTTAAAGACGGTTTTCATCGGGTAACCAGTTTAAAATGGATTTTTTTATCTGGCGGGAACTCAGGTTTTCATTTATCGCCCGGTCAATCAGGGCCGGCAGTTCTTCGTCGGATGCGAAACGCAAAGCTACGATCTGCCCCATCCCCAGTTTCATTTCAAGGGGCTCCAGTCTCTTACCCGTGAGGATAAAATAACGAAAACGCAATTCAAGTCGCAGGATTCGGTTTTGATTGCCCAGGGCATAATGCTGCCGCATCATAAAAGACGTCCAGCCGGTGAAAATAAACAGGGCAATCAGGGCCAGCCATATATCCTGCTGATCCGGATGCTGGTTGTATTTATAAACAGATACCGAAATCGCCACCAACAGCAGCGGATAAAAAACAAAATGATGCGGTGTATAATACCTCACATGATTGTCAAAATGTTGTTTGGGCATTTAATTATTTTTTCAAAATAAATGAATCAGGGTTTTTCATTTGGAAATCTGGGCCTTACAATGAACCGCAGTGACTGGTCTTTGTTCAGGTAAGCAACCGTCCAGTTGTATAGTGTTTTAATCCGGTTGCGGTAATTGATTAATGAGATCAGGTGAATGAACAACCACATGAACCAGGCTATAAACCCTTTGAAATGAATCCCGTTAGGAAGATCACAAACTGCTTTATTTCTTCCAATAATCGCCATGGTCCCTTTATCGTGGTATTTAAAAGGTTTAAGCGGTTTACCATATGCGGACGACTTCAGATTGGATCCCAGTAATTTCCCCTGTTGAATGGAAACCTGCGCGAGTTGCGGATGACCATTGGGATATGCCCCTTCATGCGTTTGCATACAGGTGTCCCCAATAGCATATACATCCTCCACCCCGATCACTTTATTATACGGATCAGCCAGCATTCGTTTACCTCTTCCATAGCAGGCGGGCGGGATACCGTCAAAGACCATCGCAGTAACACCGGCAGTCCAGATCAGGTTCCTGGTTTCGATTTCTTCACCAGTGGATAGAATGACTTTATCACCCAGATATTCTTTTACCTGCGTTTTCAATTTGATCACTACGCCCATTTTTATCAGGGCATCATACGTGTCATTCTGGGAAGCTGTACTCATAGGCGCCAGCAGATGTTCTCCGCCGTCAACGAGGTATATCTTCGCACCGGTTCCTACTAATTCAGGATAATCTTTTGAAAAACTATGCACCCGGAGGTCTGCCAGCATGCCGGATACTTCCACTCCGGTCGGTCCGCCGCCTGCTACAACAATGGTCAGTAATTTTCTTCTCTCAACGGGATCAGATGTAATGGTTGCCAGCTCAATCCTTTGAAGTAAAGTGTTCCGCATCTCCAGCGCGTCATTCACATTTTTCATCGGGATGCAATGTTTGCGGATATTTTCCATCCCGAAATAATTTGACTCCGCACCAGTAGCAAAAACAAGAAAATCATATCCTATCTCCCCATTATTCAACAGTATGGTGTGGGCCGTAGGATCTACTTTAAGAAGTTCACCCAATCGAAAATGAATATTGGAATATCTCCGGAATAACTTCCGGAACGGGTAACTGATATTTGAATTCTCCAAAAATCCGGTAGCCACCTGATAAATTAACGGGGGGAAAAAATTATAATTGTTTTTATCGACCAGGGTTATGCTAAAATCAGGATCATCTTTTAACTGAAGAGCAAGATTGACACCACCAAACCCGCCTCCTATGATCACCAGTCTTTTAGTAACTCTCTGCTGACCCTGTGAATTCGCCATGCTGCAAAATTAGTTCATCTGCAACACCCTTCCAGTGGAGAATGGAACAATTTACCGGCGATCAATAAACGCATTGAATGCCTTGCCTTGGGCTTTAGGCTTTGGGCTTAAACGTGGATTATTTACGCACAGGACCCAGCGGCAGTATCACATCACCATACACTTCATTCAGTAAATTGGCGATGCCTGTGTAAATGGCTAATCCGCCACACAGGATACCTTCGTATCCGGCAAGCCGGGTGATGGATTCTATTTTGGTTGCATCCCCGATGGCCAGCAGGAAAAATAATATGGTTAATGTACCAAATACCAACTGCAGGGCCATATTTATTCTTAACGTTCCAACAAATAATAACAGGGTAAAAATGCCCCAGAGGATGAGGTATGCCACCAATGCATTTCCGGGCGTAGCCGATATCCAGCCCCATTTCCCCATGAAAATGAGCGCCACCAGGGAGATCCAGAAAAACCCATAAGAAATAAATGCCGTCATGCCGAAGGTATTGTTCTTTTTAAATTCCAGGATACCCGCAATGACCTGGGCAATTCCTCCATAAAAAAGTCCCATGGCCAGGATCATGGAATTCATTTCATAGAATCCGGCATTGTGCAGGTTCAATAATACAGTTGTCATTCCAAATCCAAATAAACCGAGTGGTGCAGGATTCGCAAGATTGTCTTTTACAACAACCGGAGATAATTCTGAAGTCATATAGCAGCTTTAAGGTGAATCGTTTTGGCACAAAATAAGACATAATTACATAATCCCAACGGGGGTGGTGAGTATGGGAATATGAGCGTTTGGGATTCAGCTTTCCATGAGTTCACTGAGTTCGAGCCAGCGGAACTCCTTCGACTGCAGCGTTTCCGATATAACGGTGAACCGTTTCGACAGCTGCTGAATGGAATCATAATTTATTGAATCATCATGAAGCTTCTCCGTGATCATTTCCTTTTCTTTGTTCAGATCACTGATTTCCTTCTCCAGTATTTCCAGTTCCCGTTTTTCTTTATAAGAGCGTTTTGATTTGGCCGTTGCCGGGATGACCGGCTCTTTTACTGGAGAAGCCTGCACGGGTTTTATTGCAACCACTTCCGGACTGTCCTTGGTTTTCAACCATTGCTGGTAGAGACCATAATTACCCGGGAAGTCCCGTATAATGCCGTTGCCTTCAAATACAAAGAGATGTTCCACCATCCGGTCCATAAAATACCGGTCATGCGAAACCATTAAGAGGCAGCCTTGAAAATCAAGTAAAAAATTTTCGAGTACGGCGAGGGTTGGAAGGTCCAGGTCATTCGTGGGTTCATCCAAAATCAAAAAATTGGGATTTTTGAAAAGTATTGACAAGAGGAAAAGCCTTCTTTTTTCCCCTCCGCTTAAGGATGATATATACGTGTATTGTTTATCCGGCGGAAATAAAAACAGGTTTAAAAACTGGGCGGCGCTCAGCGAACTCCCATCAGCCAGTGGAAAATGCTCAGCAATATTTTTTACGAATTCAATCACCCGCACATCTTCTTTAATCACAAGACCGGACTGTGAATAATTCCCAAACACCACTGTTTCACCCACATTGATCTTCCCACTGTCTGCCGGTTCCAGGCCCTGCAACATATTTAAAAAAGTGGTTTTACCCGCTCCGTTTTTACCCACCACCCCGATGCGGTCCCCCCGCTTAAACGTATAATCAAATCCTTTCAGAATGATTTTATCGCCATAACTCTTATTCACTTTCTTCAATTCGGCGACCTTTCCTCCCAAACGGCTCATCTTCATTTGAAGCTGAAGGTTTTGTTCATCCAGATTTTGTTTGGCCTTGGTTTCCACCACATAAAATGCATCCTGCCGGCTTTTAGATTTTGTCGTGCGCGCTTTCGGCTGTTTGCGCATCCATTCCAGTTCTTTCCGGTATAAGTTTTTCGCTTTATCGATGCTTGCTAAATCCGATTCAATACGCGCCGCTTTTTTTTCCAGGTAATTTTCATAGTCGCCCTTGTATGTAAATATTTCGCTGCGGTCCATTTCCCAGATTTCATTACATACATTATCCAGGAAATACCTGTCATGTGAAACAACGAGCAGGGTAATATTCTGCTGATTCAGATAATTCTCCAGCCATTCCACCATTTCTATATCCAGATGATTGGTTGGTTCATCCATGATCAGCAGGGCATCTTTGCTTCCAAAACTAACGTCTATCAGGGTGCGCGCCAGGGCCACTCTTTTGCGCTGCCCTCCACTGAGCGATTTCACGGGTTGAATCAAATGGTCGATATTCAGGCGGCTGAAAATCTGTTTTATTTTAGCATCAAAATCCCAGGCATTCAGATGATCCATCTGCTCGATGCTATCCATCAGGGCATCCGTATCTTCTGTTTCACTGGCAGCTTCAAACAATTTGACTGCTGTGGTTACCGGATTCGGGTGATGGAAGATATTGTCCAGGATAGAAAGCTCTTCCTGGAACTGGGGGTCCTGTTCAAAAAAAACAACGTTTACATCTTTGGAAACCCAGAGTTTTCCTCCTTCTACCTTTTCTTTACCGGCGAGAATTTTGAGTAGGGTGGTTTTACCCGTTCCATTTTTGGCAATCAGGGCGATTTTATCGCCGGATTCAATATTGAAAGAGATATTATCAAAAAGCGGTTTGATTCCATAAGACTTCCCGATTCCTTCGGCAGATACATAATGCATGCCGCAAAGATAATTGAAAACATTTGCCTTCTCTATTGCACCTGCTGAATGCTTTCTGTGATCAGTTTTGCAGCAAACAAATTTCGATTATTGGCATTATCGGATTTTTTCATAACGTAAAACAGATAGGAAGGTAAACCAGCTGGGGATAAATGGATACTATTGCCTAATTTCAATTTTTAAAAACGTATAGTAATGGCCAGCACAAAAATTACGGTTAACGATAACGGATCCCTGAAAATTGAGGGTGATTTTGAATTGGTGGATAAAACAGGCGCCCGGTATGATTTGGGCGGAAGGGAAATCGTTTCTGTATGCCGCTGCGGCCGTTCCAGTAATAAACCCTTCTGCGACGGATCCCATAAAAACCATTTCGAACACCTGGCGGTTGCATTCGCTTTACCGCCGAAGAAAACAGTGTGATCCGGGTCATTTCATAATAATCGCAGATCCACCCCCGTCAGGAATTGGCAGGTAATTGATTTTTTGTTCCATACAAAATTTTTCGACCGCCTGACGTGCTCCTTTATACGCGTCATTATTAAAATCGTGGATAAAAATATAACCTCCCGGGATAAGTTTTGGATAGAAAAATAAAAGACCCTGGTAAATCGGTTCGTATAAATCCGTATCCAGACTTACAAACACAAAAGATTCATTGATATGAACAGCTGACTCGGGGAAAAACCCTTTCACCGGAATACAATTTCCGGGAAAGGGCATCTGGCTTAAAACAGCTTCCCAGGAAGTATCCGAAAAATCCTGTTCTACCTGGGAAAAGTTTTGAAATTTCTCCCTGTCAATATCCCTTTTATCGAACCCCGCAAACGTATCAAAGAGATAAAGTCTTCTTTCAGGAAAATACCGGTTTATATATTTCGCAAACTTCCCTTTATATACGCCCAGTTCAGCCACACTGCCCGGCAGTCCTTTTTTCCTGATTTCGTTACTTGCCAGTTCAAGGGTCGCCAGCCGGATATAATCAAAATAATTTTTTTCAATGGCCCGGTCACGCTCAAGGTATTCCAGCGAGTTGCTGATAAAGACATGGTTTCTGAAAAGTAATTTTCCAAAAAGAAAATTGGTCGTTTTACCTAAAAATTTAATAAGTCCCATACTTTGATTTCTATCGATTATTCAGCCCACCTTTTTTTAAACCCGTATGGACAGTGCCTGCAACCGCTCCGGCAGCAATACCCACGGGATACAAGATAAAATTCAGTAAATACGCGGTAATCTTCTTCTTTATAGAAGTGAATGCCTTCGATCAAATCCCCTCCCCTGCCCGGAAATGGATATAGCTTCTCTTTAGCCACCATTTCATTGAACGCAATCAGACATTCATTACACAGGCAATTATAAAAAGTATTTGCCAGATAAGATTTTGTTTCGTTAGTCAAAATAACTTTTGAACAACCACAGGCAGAAATATTTTCAGGATTACAAATGAATTCCTTTTTGCACCGGGGACATATTTTATGATGAGCATCCATACTATTGATATCCTTTTGCCTGTAACGTAAACAGCTCTGCGTATTTTCCGTTCAGGCCGATTAATTCAGCGTGTGTGCCGCTTTCAATCAGCTCACCCCCTTGTAATACCAGTATCCGGTCGGCCATCCTGACCGTAGAAAACCGGTGAGAAATCAATACAGCGCTCTTTCCTTTTGTAAGCGCTGCAAACCGTTGAAATACCTCATACTCAGCGCGGGCGTCCAGGGCGGAAGTGGGTTCATCCAGTATCAAAACCTGCGCCTGCCGCATATAAGCCCTTGCCAGCGCCACCTTCTGCCATTCCCCACCCGACAATTCAACCCCCTCCTGAAATCTTTTTCCCAGCATTTGTTCATATCCTCCCGGCAGCCTGCTCACCAGGTCTGACGCCAGACTTTGCTCTGCGGCAGAAATGATCAACCCCTCATTTTCTTTCTGAAGAATATTTCCCACGGCAATATTATCCGAAACGCGCATCTGGTAACGCAAATAATCCTGAAAAATAATTCCGATGTTCTGTCTTAAACTCACGAGATCATATAACCGCAGATCCACACCATCTAGTAATATCCTGCCTTCTGTCGGATCATATAATCTTGCCAGCAGTTTAACGAGCGTCGTTTTCCCGGCGCCATTCTCACCAACCAAAGCAATTTTTTCACCGGTTTTTAAATAAAAATTTAAATGCCTGGATGCCCATTTTTCCGCACGCTGATACCGAAATCCAACATCCTGAAATTCAAAGCCACTTAAAATAGGATCTGGAAACGGAAGTGGGTTTTTAGAAACTGTAATAGCGGGCCGGATGTCAAAAAATTCAAAAAAATCACTGAGGTATATGGCTCCCTGCGAAACTGCAGAGAAACGGGTAAGTATGGATTCCAGCAGGGTTTTCAGCTGGCGGAATGATCCGGCCAGAAAAGTAAGTTTTCCAATGCTGATATTTCCGGATATGGTTTCCAGAATGATATAAACATATGCGCCGTAATAACCCAGACTACCCAATAAGGTGAAGCCGGTGCCCCAAACAGACCGGTTGATTGAAATCCTGCGATTGCTTTTATAGAATTTATCCGCCAGCCCTTCAAATTTCCCTATGATAAAACCGGAGAGATCGAAAATTTTTACTTCTTTGGCTGTTTCGTCACTCGCCCCGAGATATCGAAGATAATCCAGCTCGCGACGCTCCGGTGTTTGCCGCCGGCTTAATGCGTAGGTCTGGTCATTGAAATAAGATTCGCCGATAAAAGAAGGCAGGATGGTAAAAAATAAAATGACAATCAGCCAGGGATTAAAGAAAACAAGTCCTGCTGCCAGAAAACCCATGGTGATCAGGTCCTGCACCTGGCTAAGCACCTGCGACAGTAATATCGTTCGTCCGGTTGTCTGTTGCCTGGCACGTTCGAGCTTATCATAAAATACCGGATCTTCAAACTGTTCCAGATCGAGTATCGCCGCATGTTTCATAATGCGAACCGAACTGAGTTTTCCAAACAGATCTCCCAGCAAACTATCCAGCAGCGAAATACTCCGACCCAGCAGATCGTTTATCAGGGCGAGCAGAAATTCAGTAATAATAAGCCCCCATAAATGATGGGTAGACGTGAGTCCGTGATCCCGGTTCAGTAAAATCACCTCATCGATGATCAGTTTACCAATGTAGAGAAAGGAAACGGGAATAGCGGACCGCAGCAGGCGTAAACCTGCATTCAGTCCGGTCATCCAGGGACTGGAGGCCCAGACAAGTTTAAAAAATGCAGGCAGATTCTTCAGCGCCCGAAGCCGCTCTTTCCAGCCTGGCTTGGTTTGTGTTAACGCCATCTTGAAGGTGCAAGGTACTGAATCATCGATGACCGATGACCCCTGCCTGCCGGCAGGCAGGGATGACCTGTAGAATTCTACTATATGTTTATTTACGTGGTAAAGTGACTGAATACAAACGTTCTCCCTTATAACTGATCGCGGAGATCTGCATTTGGTTTTCAGAAATGCTGAAATTCATGAAGCCGTTTTCCGCCTTTGCAAATACACCACCTTCCGGATGGACAACTGTTCTGGACAGTTCTGATCCGGCACCGGAAACAAAATAATGTGTAAAGCCGGGCGGTTTGATATATTGAAGATTGTGATCATGCCCGCATATATAGGCATTCACGTGATACTTCTCAAAAATGGGTTTAAATAATTTTTTCATTTCTCCAGTCTCAACCGCATTCATCCTTCCTCCGCCGGTGTACACCGGATGATGCCCGAACACAAATTTCCATTTGATATTGGCAGGTGCCTCTCCCAAAGTTTTTTCAAGCCAGATTCTCTGCCCTGCAGTATCCTGGCCTTTTACATTCAATGCATCCCCGGAATAGGATTCCGATAAAAAAGGGGTTGTATCCAGAAACACGAACATAACACCCAGTGTGGTATCCCCATTGATATAAAATATTTTTGAATAATAACGGGCCGGCATATTCCATTTACGGTCAACGGCTGAATAGTCAATCTCCGCTTGTGGATCTCCTTTGTAGTCATGGTTACCAAGTACCGGATACCAATCGGACTGGAGTGCATGCGCTGTATAAATATTTTCGTAAGATGCAAGCCAGTTATGATCCCGGGTACTGCGGACCCCGTTGGGATAAAAATTATCACCGGTGGATATAATAAATTCGGGCTTGAATTTTTTTGCAATAATACCCATCTCCCTGGCGACCTGTTTCTGATTATCTTCTCCGTTACGGCCCCAGTCGCCGAAAACCATAAATTTCAGCGGTTTGTTTTTAATAATTTCATCCTCATTGTCATAATACGGTTTTGTGTCTTCCTGGGCAAAAGCAGAGAATACAAAAAACGTGAAACTGATAATCAGTGCAGCAGAACGCATAACGGGAAATTTAATCGCTTCCGGCAGAATGTACAGGGCAAAAAAATGATGGATGGTAATAGTATTAGTCCATGGTTAAAATGAATAACCATTTTCTTCTACTAAAACCATCCACCAAAAGGCGTTTACCGCTTTAGCAGAGGCTTCGGCGGTATAAAAGCGTTGTGTTTACGCGTAAGTGCTAAGCTTTTGCTTAGTAACGGTTACGGTCGCGGTTATAACCACCACCTCCACCGCCACGGTTTCCACCACCACCACCACCACGTGATCCACCACCACCCGGGTTTTTATCTTCAGCAACTTTTACAGTAAGCGTTCTTCCTTCCAGGCTTGTGCCGTCGAGGGCCTTAATGGCTTTCTCTGCTTCTTCATTACTTGAAAATTCAACAAATCCGAAACCACGACTTTTATGGGTTTCTCTGTCTAAAATAACTTTTGCTGAACCAACGGTACCGTATGGTTCAAACAACTCTTGCAATTCTGAATCACTAACGGCGAAAGGCAGACCGGCTACAAAGATTTTCATTCCAAAACATTTTAATAGCCGACAAGATACCACAATAGTTTAG
>Ga0209863_10000927_pt1 | contig 12417 bp, 8 predicted proteins | sample OrgsoiDNA2013046_FD_185796 | JGI IMG/M metagenome (GOLD analysis project Ga0209863, IMG submission 185796) | Permafrost soil microbial communities from the Arctic, to analyse light accelerated degradation of dissolved organic matter (DOM) -... | ecosystem: Environmental > Terrestrial > Soil >...
GGTCCCAGAGTAGATGCCTCAATTATCGGTTCATGTGTCGTATCATCAGTGGCATAGCTACCATGACAAAAAATAACAGTCGGAAATGGTCCGTGACCAGTAGGAAGCCACAATAGCCCTTTCAATATTAATTTACCGGAATGTATGGATACAGTGTCCGGACTTTTGGAGTCTTGTGCATGACTGCCCTCAACTGAGCAAAAACCAAGAAAGAGGATAAATGTAATTCCTTTAAGCATTTACCCTTATTAAAAGTATCCTTAACCCTTTATCGGATTAGGTTACAATTTATAGACTGAATTCCACTTCTGCGAATTTTAAAATGGAATGTCGTGCAGTCAAAATCCAATACTAAAGATTCCATTAATAATTAATTGCCGCGCTCCCAACCTTCAATTTTCCTATATGGCTTTCTAAAAAAATCTATTACTACTTCATTGAATTGGTCTTTATAAGTAACTGGAGTGGAATGACCGGAATTCGGCAGTATCCATAAGTAAGACCTAGGAATAGATTCTGCAATAAGTAAGGTATGCTTTGGAAGTAAGATATCATGATCCCCACCTATTACAAGAGTAGGACATTGAATTTTGTTTATTTGTTCAATAGTAATATGCGGCTCATAAACTAACAAATGCATTAGTTTAAGATCATTCTTAATTTTGGGTGTTTGTGTCATTTTTTTTATCGAGTCGATATATTTCATTACCGATTTATAAATAAAGGGGTCAACTGCAGTAGTATCTGGCCACAAATTAGCACCGGTTACTGCGAGCTTTTTTACCTTTTTTGGATTACGCATTGCAAGTAGCAAGCCATTTATTCCACCGTCGCTCCATCCGATAACAAAACATGAATCAAGGCCAAGCGTATCAAGCAAAGCATTAAGGTCATCTGACATCATTTCATAACTTAATGAATCGCCCGTATCAGTTGATTTTCCCTGCGCTCTGCTATCAGCCAAAATTACTTTATAGCTTTTTGAAAAAAAAGGTATTTGATAGAGAAAGTCGCTTATGGAACCCCCATTCCCATGAATTATAAGCAAAGGCTCACCTTTACCATAGGTCTCATAATACATATTAAAACCTCTTGTTTTTACGTACCGTCCAACACTCGCATTCCTACCATACATTGTCGTATCAAAAGGGTTACTATTGTATGATTGTGCAGAAGCTAATTGTACAAGCGCATTTGTTAAAATCAAACAAAACTGTATTTTTGAAACTATCACACTTACATTATTTTTAAAGGACGTTTAGTAATATGGCATCCAGGAATATCTTTTTGCTTCCAGTTTAAATCCTTTAATGCCAATTTTGAATAATCGTAGTTTGATTCAGGAGAAATTGGACAGATTTACAAAGTTAACATAGCACAACTTGAATTTTGGGAAGTTTTATCTCAGAACTTCCGGTGAGCTCACCGACTCTCGGTGATTTCGCCGGTCTTCTCCCTCGTTGACTTCCAACCCTTTGCGCAAATGGTCACATTTTGTTCTGTACCGATACAAAAAGTACTGAGGCCCGATTCCAGTGGGTTTGCGGGGAATTAGTGACGGATTGGTAACCAGATATATAGTAATGATCCGGGCATATCCCAAAGTATTCATCTTTGGAGGGGCAGTACTTCCTCATATTTGGATAGCGTTCTTACTTGCTGGCTTCCGGTTATTTTCGTCGATCGTTTTCATTGTGGATTCTCTCCTTATTTTCAAGATCGTCGATTCTTGAAGAAGCCTGCGAGCTTGATATGAATATAGACTTAGATAAATGAACAAATTCTTTGTAATATCAATTTATATTTAGACATTTGTCTAAATATATAAACTTTATGGGCTTGCAATGAATAAACTCTTTAAAGCACTTAATGATCCTACCCGGCGTCGAATACTTGAGCTTCTGGGAAAGGATGATATGAGTGCCGGAGATATCGCAGATCAGTTTGATATGTCAAAGCCAAGTATTTCACATCATTTGGATTTACTCAGGCAGGCCGGACTAGTTGAATCAGTTAAAAAAGGTCAATTCATATATTATTCCATAAACACAACCGTTTTCGACGAACTGGTTAAATGGATGCTCAAGTTCCGCCAAATCAAAAAAAAGTAATATGAAAAAGTGGCTTCAGGAAATTCTCGTCCTTATTTTAATCGTTCTTTCACCATTTTACTTGCTAAAAGTCTATCCGTCTTTACCGCCCATCATTCCTACGCATTTTGGAATTGACGGTAAACCAAACGGTTTCAGTGATAAACACCAAATCATATGGATAATCATATTCACAAGCCTACTTTCTGCAGGATCCTATTTATTAATCAAACACTTGCCCAGATTCGATCCTAAAAAAACATCCTCATTGAGTTCAGGAAACATGCAGAAAATTGCCGTTGCCGTAGTTGCGCTACTGTCCGCAATTATGATTTCTATGCTTTATGCATCCATGCACGGAAGCCTTTCATTCAGCAGACTGTTTAATCCGTTAATTGGTATTTTTTTTATTGTTGTTGGTAACCTAATGTATAATATTAAACCCAACTACTTTGTAGGTATCCGAATTCCCTGGACACTTGAAAGTGAAAACAACTGGCGTGCTACTCATCATATGGCAGGTAAACTCTGGTTTATCGGAGGTATCTTAATTACAGTATTTACTCTCTTCTTATCTGCCCCGCTTGGAGAATATTTTTTCATGATTGGTACACTAATATTAACCCTGGCACCTATTATATATTCATTTTTATATTTTAAAAATAATAAGCAGACCTTATAAAGATCTTCGATTTTAGGCCAAGTCGTAATGGCTTTAAGGCAAACTTTGAATTGACATTAATTTATAATCCTTTTTTTTTGTACTACCCTTCCATTTTATGATTTTAAGCCTTTTGGGAAGTTTTATCCAAGAACTTCCGGTGAGCTCACCAGCTTTAGGTGATTTCGCCGGTCTGCTCTCTCGTTGAATTTCAATCCATTGCGCAGATGGTCACCTTGAGCACTTTTACGATACAAAAAGTACTGTAGCCCGATTCTAGTGGGTTTCAGAGGAATTAGTTACGGATTAGTGACGAGTATATAGAGGCTCCTTGTAGCGATTCAGAAATATCCCAACATTCTATTATCTTAGCTAGGCAGGAGATGATAGGACAACTTACCCCAGCAGCGTAAAATATATCCGGCCCAAAAAAATTAAAATGCCACCTGCAAAGCAGGTGGATTTATGAGTAACGGCCTTACGGACGACTGTCCCAGCAAGAGACAGCAGTCCAAAATCGTATTCACATGTATATTCTTCGTATATTATTTTTTGCTGTGATTACTTTGAACTGTTATACTACGCTTGCTCAGAATAATGAAGAGCAAATTACGGACTCAATCGAAACGTCTGTTGATACAAATCACCCCAAAAACTATCAAATTCCCTCTTCCAATCGCCTGGCTACTTCACTGGATAATAAGGTGGATGCTGAGATTCGTCATTATATGATGAAAAAAGGAATTGTTGGTTTGTCAATCGGAATCTTGTATAATGGGAAATCCGTTTTCTATGGATACGGTGAGACGGCTGAGGGAAGCAAAGAGATCCCCAATGAACATACTATTTACGAAATCGGATCGCTGTCCAAAACATTTACAGCGACGTTGTTGGCTATTTCGGCGGACAGCGGGATAGTCAAATTGGACGACCCCGTCAGTAAATATTTGCCTGATTCAATCCCGCCACTTCAATACGAGGGAATTCCCGTGACACTCAAATTACTTTCCAACCACACTTCGGGAATTCCATACATGCCATCCAACATGCACCCTGCTAATAAACGGAATCCGTACAAGGACTACACGGTCAGCGACCTCTTTAGCTTCTATACACATTTTAGCCTCGAGCGCAAGCCAGGGGAACATTACGAATACTCAAATCTTGCGTTCGCGACTATTGGTGTCATACTCGAAAAGGCATATCAGAAAAGTTATGAAACACTCGTCAGGGAAAAAATTTGTGAACCCATGGGGATGTTTGACACCTGGCAATTTATCAGGGAAAATGACTCGCTTAGGTTTGCGCAGGGGTATGGGCGTCTGGGTAAACCGGTTTCTCACTGGGATCTTGATGGCTTTGCAGGAGCTGGTGCACTTCGATCAACTGCAGAAGATCTCCTCAAATATGCAAAGCTTAACATGGGTATAGGACCGCCGGATTTAGTCGATGCTTCGAATCTCGTTCAGAAACTAACATTTAGTAAAGGCCATTATGTTGGCATGGGATGGCTAATTCATAAACCAGGAAGCCATCAGATCATTATGATGGGCGGATTAACAGGTGGGTTCAATTGCTACTTGTTTGTCAATCGTGAGAAGCAAATTGCTGTAGTAATCCTATCTAATAAATGGGGTAGTCATGTCGAAACACCTGCTTACGGACTTATTGAGTGGCTGGGAAAAAGTCCGTTGCAGGAGGACAACTAAAATAAGAGTGATAAGTATCTATGTTCTTCGGATTATTCCAGCGGATCACCACACGCTGGCGTAAATCTTCCGTCAGCCGGGTCTTATAAAGCTGATGAAATGCACGTCAGCCCTGCTTTTAGCAATACCAGTGTTGGTGGCAGTGGTTGGTCTCTGGCATATTCATCACTACATTATGAAATTGTCTATTGTCTATCAAAAGACTCACCTGCTTTATATACCCATTGCCAAACTTCTCCGTCCTCAGGGTCGTTAACTGTCCCAACACAAAAGAAATTATTTTTTTCAAGTATTCTTGTCGAGAAGTTTTCTTTTTGAAATGTTGTGGCTGTAATTTTTATAGAAGGGTCAGTGTCTATAGACAACTCTACCAATTTTTTGCAAATCGCCGTCCCAATTCCTTGTTTTCTATATTCCTCAAATGTGCCATAAGCAATTTCTACAGTCCCATTTATTGGTGGTCCTTTAAACCCTGCACTCCCAACCAAATTGCTGTTTACTTCCACGTAGTAACCAATCCACGGTGGCACAAATCCAACCTTTTTATAAAAGTCAGTAGTCATTTGAACAGTCTCTTTGTACAATGAGTTACTTGTAAATCTTTTATTTTCTTCAAATCTTTCTTGTACCGCTATTAGACGCATTTACTTTTTAAGTTAATCGTTTTAGGTTCCAATTTAGAGTTTCGTTACGATTGCCACGAACACGCTAATTTATGATATAAGGCGCTCCGTCTGTAAAGATATTTACCCTGATATACTGTTGTTTAGCGTTATACATTTTGAATTGTCGTTAGGAAAATCCGGTTTTGATGAAAATGGAAACAAATGCTTAAAACGGGAGTAGCTCATTGATTTCATGCTTCATCTATTTCTATCATTTACTTAAACCCACTATAAATATATCAAGTTTCCTCAACTCGTAATATTCCGGCAGCTCTCATACATGTTTTCCCATAGGAGACGTGGATTTTCACCGTATCAAATGGTATCATACGGTATCATAAGGTATCATACCGTATCATTGTGGCCCATAATCTGGCCACCAAAATCAGGAAATTCACAAAAACCGGATTTAGTAACAGATTAGTAGCGAATAAAAGGCTATTAAAGGCTAAGAAAATTCCCCTTTTATCTACTCTGATGCAAAATTATTGAATTCAATTTATTATATTTCCCTTTGTAGTAAGATCGTATTTCAAAACACTAACTATGATCAGCAGGATCTTCCTATTTCTTTCTGTCGTTGTTATTCAATCCGCGTCGGCTCAGACGCTGTATGACCCGATGAAACAGATTCCGGTTAGTTTATTAAAATCAGATTTCCGGTTTCTACGGATGAAGTTGAAGACGGTTCACCCAGCATTGTATCGATATACTTCGAAAGTTAAAATGGATTTTTTATTTGATAGTCTGAATCATTCTATCAATGAACCTCTCAATGAACAGCAGTTTTTAAGTTTGATACAATTGCTGAGTGAAAAAATTAAGGATGGCCATACCATGTTCTTACCCGGAAAAGAATTATCGAATTATGACAAAAACGATGGAAGGTTTTTTCCGTTTTCCACCAGCTGGATAGCCAACAAATTAGTTATAACAGAAAATCTTTCTGCAGACCCAAGCATTCTGGCTGGAACTGAAATAATAAGCATCAATGGCATCGATACGAAGTATTTCATGCCGGGTCTCATTCGGCGTCAGATTCGGGATGGCTACAGTTTAACCTATCCATACTGGATTCTCAGCAAATATTTCGCTTCCTACTATAGTTTCGCATTTGGCCGCTCTTCGACATTCTTGATCGGGCTCAAAACTAATAAAACAGAAATACTGAAAAATATTACGGCTCTGTCAATTGCTGACATGCAGGCAAATCAACGCGTACGTTACAAACACAAACAAACCACCATAGGAATTCAGCTTAAGACGACTAACAGACCGTCAACCGCGTTGGTATCTGTCGAAAGTTTTGAGCCCGATAACTTTGAACTTGCCGGACAGTCAAACTATAAAAAAGCGATAGGTAAACTATTCCTCAGGATAAGAAAAGATAGCATTAGTCATTTAGTCCTGGACCTGCGCGACAATCAGGGTGGTGAATTCGAGCCCGTCCGCGTGCTACTTTCTTATTTGATTGAGAAACCCTGTCAGTTTCTTGTCGGAGGTCCGGAGTCCGAATTGATACAACCCAACAGGAATCATTTCCAAGGACGAATAGATATACTGATGAACGGAGGAAGTTTTTCAGCCACTTCAATCCTCATTGCAACACTTCAGCGCGAACATCGTGTTGTTCTGATCGGCGAGGAGACCGGAGGAAATCAATACGAAATCAGCGGCGATGCAAAACTGTTCATCCTTCCATCCACACATATACATTGTATGATCTCTACCAAAAACTACCGAATACTTTCTGGGATCAATGAAGGACACGGTGTTCTCCCCGATTATTGTGTTAAGCCAACGATCAATGATTTAGATTCCAAGAAAGATCCTGTTCTGGCATACGTGCTTGCCCTTCAATAGTCAACCCGTTCTATCATACCGTATCATTACGTATCATACCGTATCATTGTGCCCCATAATCTGGCCGCCAATTCAGGGCAAATCTCAAAACCCGGATTTGGTAACAGTTTAGTAGCGAATAAAAGGCTACTAAAGGCGAAGAAAAGCAACAAAAGGCAAATGAAATACTGTGTGAATGAATGTACTCTGCAGGGAACGCGCATCCATCGTGGAGTGGTCACTTCCCGATACAAAAAGTACTGACCACCGATTCTAGTGGATTTCAAGAGAATTAGTGACGGATTAGTGACAAGAATTAAATCAGTTGATTCGGGATTAAGCTAAACTGCCGGGATTTGAATCACAAACTCAGTAAATTCTCCTTCCTTCGTCTCTACTTTAATTTCTCCGCCATGAGCCTTTACGATTTCATAACTTAAACTCAATCCCAATCCTGTTCCCTGCCCAGTAGGCTTTGTTGTGAAGAAAGGTTGAAAGATCTTATCCAGTACTTTTTTGGGTATGCCATTGCCATTATCTCTGACCTTGATTTCCAACCTGCCGTTTTTCCTTTTTGTACTCACTGAAACCGTCGGTTCATAATTTTCCATGGGAAGTTTAGTTTTTTCACTCACTGCGTAAAACGCGTTGTTATACAAATTCAAAAGCACCCTGCCCATATTCTGCGGAATAATATTAATATTACCGACAGATTTATCGAAATCCGTCTGTAACGAAGCATTGAACAATTTGTCTTTTGCACGAATCCCATGATAGGCCAATCGAAGATACTCATCGGACAATGCATTGATATCTGTAAGCTCCTTATTCCCTGTACTCGTTCTGGAGTGCTGCAGCATGCCTTTTACAATAGAGTCCGCCCGCCTTCCATGATGACTGATCTTTTCTTCATTGTCAGTAAGATCTTTGGCAATTGTCCTTACTTCCTCATAATTACCTTTTTGAATTTCTTCATTCATTTCTGCAAGCAGCTCCTTATTGACATCAGAAAAATTGTTGACGAAGTTTAAGGGGTTTTGAATTTCGTGGGCAATACCGGCAGTGAGTTCCCCGAGCGAGGCCATTTTCTCCGACTGGATCAATTGCGCCTGGGTCGATTTCAGTTCTTCGAGTGACTGATTCAACTGGTTTGTTCGAAGGGTAACTTTTTGCTCCAGGTGCAGGTTTTCCTTTCGCAGTTGTTGTGAACGATAATAGATGAACCCCCAAATAGCCCCTATTACTAATAATCCAAAAAGGGTATAGGCCCACCAGGTCTTCCACCAGGGTGGTGAAATGATAATCGTCATTGATTTTTCGCTCGAGCCTCCTGCCGCATTAAAAGCTTTGATCAGAAATGTCCAGGTACCGGGAGGCACGTTATAATAATAGGCCCGGTGATCCGAACCATATTTATGCCAGCTGTCGTCGTATGGCTCCAGTTTAAACAAATATTTTATTTCACCAACAGCCTGGTAGTTGATGCCTAAAAATTCAAGAGAAAAATTATTTTGCTTATACGACAAATGAATTTCCCGTGTATTCCATAGCGACTGCTTCAAAATACCGTTGTCTGACGGAATTACCTCAGTCCCGTTGACCTGAAAACTGGTAAAATTTAAGCGTGGTTTGGAGTCGTCTTCCATTTCCTCCGAGGAAAATGAATAATAGCCCGGGTTATCTCCAAAAAACAATTTACCGTTCTTCGCTGCAAAGTTGTCTCCATATGATAAAGCATTCAGATGTACCCCATAATCAGCCCCATATTTCCTGAGAACATCCCTTTTTTCATTGATTTTATAAATTGCCTCGCTTGTACTAACCCAAAGATTTTTATAACTGTCTTCCATGATGTTAAAAACATCTTTAATCCTTCGTCCCGATCCTGGATCTGTGTATAACAATAACTGGTTACTGTTCCGATTAAACCTGTAAAGATATTGCGCGCGGGAATTTGCCGTATCAGCTCCAACCCAAATGATATTTTTCGAGTCTATACACAAACTTCTTACTACAGACCGAATCCTGATCGGAATAGTATTCCCATTGCTGATATCAATCCGGAATAATCCTTCCTCGGCCCCAACCCATATTTCATGATCTTTATCTTCCCGGATGCAGTTAATAATTTTACCTGGTGAATTACCATCCCGGCTTTTCAATTCATAATGTGTAAACTGGTCCTTTTTTTTGTCCATTTTGTCAAGACCATTCGCAGTGCCAATCCAGAGCCCATCCTGATGATCCAGAAACATGCTATATACGGAATCATTTACAAGACTTGATCTAACGCCCGGGTTATTTCTGTAGTGAATAAACGAATTTGTTTTTTGATCAAATCTGTTCAGTCCCCGATTTGTTCCAACCCAGATATTTTTTTCTTTGTCCACCCGGATACCAAAAACAGTTGAATCACTTAAACTTCCTGTATCCCGGGGATCATGGGTATAAAATCTTTCAGTGTGGTTTACCAAATTTTTTCTGAGAAGTCCATTGTCGGTACCTATCCAGAGTATACTATCTGAATCATAATAAAACGTGTTGGATCCACCCCGCCCTTTGATCTCAGTAAATGGAACAGATTTCTTATTTGTATTGACATTATAAAGCAGTATGCCTGTTTTTGTGTTAAAAGTTGAAATCCAAATCATACCATCAGAGGTAAACAAAGCCCGATAGGTGCTATTTTCATCAAATCCTGATGATGTATCCTTTCTTACAAATGCATCGCCATTCTGATTGCGAATATCTCCGTAGTGGGTTATTTTTTTAGTACCCGGATCATACCTGTTTATCCCATTGAAATAAGATCCAATCCAAATCCCTCCTTTAATATCTTCCTTGATAAAAGTTATATGATCCACAGGATTTTTAAACAGAGCCGCCCTGCTTAGATTGTCAGGATGCAGGGAATCGTAGTAGTAATGTGTGAATGTTCCCTTCTCCCGGTCAAAAGAGTGAAGCCCATCACCTGTTGTACCTACCCAGAAATTTCCCTTACTGTCTTCAAATAAGGCCATCACTTTATTCGTGGTCAGACTGTTCGGATTCGATGGATCGTGGTAATACCTGGTAAAAGTTCCTTTCTCCCTGTTAAACCGGTTAAGACCACCTTCTGCAGGATCATTTCCACCATCCGGCCAAGGGCTGCCGCAGCCAATCCAAAGGGTACCCGAGTGATCCTCATAAATCGCGCGGACATGCGGACTGCTTATACTGGTAGCGTTATCTCTTTTATAAGCATAGTGCTTGAATGTTCGTTCTTTTTTGTCGAATAGATCCAGGCCGCTATAATTTCCTACCCAAAAATTACCCAAACGGTCTTCAAATATTGCGGTTACCGTATCATTAGCCAAACTGGATTCATTTTTTGGATCATGCCTGAAATGCCTGAAGGAATTCGTCCCCGGATCAAACCGGTCAAATCCCTTTCCAAATGTCCCCACCCACAATACATTTAAAGAATCAACCAACATACATTCAGCCCAGTCATTGGCCAAAGAATTGGAATTGGTATCGTTATGTTCAAAATTTATAAACTCCGTTCCATCATATCGATACAGTCCCGCACCAAACGCAGTCAGCCAGATATAACCTAAATGATCCTGCGTTATACTTGTAAAGCCTTGCATAAACTTTTCCGGCTTGAATTGAATCTTGTTGAAAATGATTTGCTGGGAAAAAACGAGATGCGTGCATCCAAGGAACAAGCAGATCATAGTTAACTTCTTCATGTCGGCGGTTTACCAACTAAATCTAAACTATTCTCCTCGATTTCCTGAAATTAATGATAAATGGGAATGATAAGAATTGTAAGATCCGTCAGATGCGTTTACAATGCATCATAACGTATCATACCGCATCATTAGGTATTATTGTGACCCATAATCTGGCCACTACATACGAACCCTTAGTCAAAACAGAATTTAGTAACAGATTAGTATCAAAAGAAAGGCTACTAAAGGCCACGCCTTTGGCGTGGTAAACTTCGAAAAGCAACTAAAGGCAAATGAAATCCAAATAAGACATGCGTGAACCGCGGGAACGCGCATCTATCGTGCATTGGTTACTTTCCGATACAAAAAGTGAGGAGGGCCGGTTCTAGTTGTTTTGAGGTAAATAAGTGACTGATTAGTAACTGCCTTTATGAGAATCTTTTATCTGAAAATAACAACATTTATTTGCCGATATAAGAACTGTTCTTTAAATAATCGCCCAAGTGATTTATACTTATTTATATTTATTTTAATTGTGCATTTTCAGGCATTTTTAGTAGACAATTAAGGTAACTTCATCAATTTAAAATTATGGAATTTAAACCCAATTTAAGATTTGAATTTGTGGAAATGTTGTTCGCTTTAGCTATAGGACAAGTTGGAATAGAAGTAGGCGATCTTGTAATTCACAAAATAAACTTTTGGGACCATCCATATATTTTTACTCATTTATTATTAGGCACACTTATAATTGCTCTCAGCTGGATAGGCTGGAAAAGTTCCGTTGCAAGAGGAAATACAGAAAATGTTATTTCCATCTATAGCGTTCAATTCGCAATACTGCTCGTAGATCTTTTTCTAGTCATTTGCTATTTTATAATTGTAAAAGGCGCTGAAATACCATTTAATTCTAATAATAAAGCAGAAATTAATCTTAGTACTTATAACTTAAATACTTCAAGTCAAAGTTATTGGACTATCGTTATTTTCATTTTCTACCTTATTTGGGATTTTCTAACAAAATTTTTAAATCAAGGTGTTCCACTTAAACTCGAAAATAAGTTCAAAAAAAATAGACCTTACGATTTAAAAGGATTTATTTCTAGAGCATGGCAGACATCTCTTTGTTTAATTTTAGCAATGGCAGTCTATAAGCTTATGGGCAAAGCAAATAATTCTTTGCAAGCTTGCTCAGTAGATTTATCACTAATTTCCATTTTTTTCATTTTTAGATCATTAAAATTTAAAATTAATAAGGAAAACAAGTTAGAAAGATCACAAGTACCACCGTCATGGCTTGATGACTCTGTAATTTCAGGAGCAAATTTTCCAATAACTATTCAAGATGATTCTATGACATATCGAATTAAAATCATCGTTGCCAAATTTCTACCTTTTATTTTATTAGTATCAAGCTTTATAGTTTATTTCATTAACAAACAATAATAAATATGAAAAAAATATTTATTGCCGGCCCATATACACAAGGCGATATAGCCCAAAATGTAAAAAATGCAATGAATTTAGCCAACGATTTGATCAATCTTGGCTTCGCTCCTTATTGCCCACATCTTACTCACTTTTTACACATTAATAATTGGCAACCGTATGAAAAATGGCTAGCATTAGATATTGAGTATTTAGTTATATGTGATGCACTTATTAGAATACCAGGAGATTCAGTTGGTGCAGATGGTGAAGTTAAAAAGGCAAATGAGTTAAAACTGCCGGTTT
>Ga0209863_10000932_pt1 | contig 12380 bp, 13 predicted proteins | sample OrgsoiDNA2013046_FD_185796 | JGI IMG/M metagenome (GOLD analysis project Ga0209863, IMG submission 185796) | Permafrost soil microbial communities from the Arctic, to analyse light accelerated degradation of dissolved organic matter (DOM) -... | ecosystem: Environmental > Terrestrial > Soil >...
CCGTCGTGAGCTGCGGCGGCGACAGCTTCACGGCCCGCCCGAGCGCCGGGATCGCCCGGTTGTCCGAACCCATCAGCGCCGAATGCAGCAGATCGCGGTTGGACAGCGTCATCCCATCGAGGAGCCGCGATCGCGCACCACCCTTGGCGGTCTCGATGTCGTTCCGGTTGATGGTCGACAGGCCCTCCAGCTCGATCCCCTTGTCGACCACCACCATCGTCGCCGCCAGCTTGGAGATGGAGGCGATCGGACGCTCCTTGTCGGGGTTGCGCGCGAAGATGACCCGCCCGCCATCGTCGATCACCAGGGCGCCCAGCGCCTGCACGTTGGGCTGTCCGCCGCGGGTGGCGACCACGTGGCGTTCCAGCATGACGTGCTTGTGGCGCTTGGCGGCCTTCTTGCGGCCCACGGCGTGCGCGCTCGCGGACGGCACCGCCAAGGCCGCCACCAGGGCCGGGATGACGATCGCCGCCCCGCTGCGAAAGCGCGCCATCACTACCGCCAGTTATAGAGGACTGAGCGGCGCGAGCAAGTTAAGCGCCCGAGGCGTGCGGCAGGCCCGGCGGTCGCTCGATCTTTCGCCGCGGCCACCCGTGCCAGTACTTCGTTCGCAAGATCGACAGCCCCAGCATCGCCGCCGTCATCAGGCTGAAGCCGACCGTGGCCGAGCGCATGCTGAGCTTCCCATGCAGACGCCCGAGCAGGAGCCCGTAGCACAGCTCGACGTGGACCCAGTAGACGAGCAGCGAGGTCTGGCCGAACTGCCGCATCATCGAGAAGCTGAAACGCGCGAAGAGCCGCGTCGACAGATACCCGGCCAGCGCCAGCGGCCCCATGTACCCGAGCCGATAGAAGAACGTCCCCGGCCCCATCTGCTGCACGATGTCCGACGGGTAGTGGATGATGTACGGGTTGTGCCGGCGGACCAGGATCACCGTGTAGGTCATCGCCAGGCCGACCGCACCGGTGGTCACGAACGCGATCGCCTGGCTGCGCGCATCGCGGCCCATCCGCACCCAGTAGTGGCCCAGCGCCACGCCGACGAGCGGCCAGGCCAGCCAGGGGAAGAGCGGAAACCAGGCCATCGGCCGCTGACCGCCCAGGTACGAGGTCAGCGGTCTGGGCAGGAAATGGGGAAAGTGCGCCGGCCCGATGATCGGTCCCAGCGCGACGCAGATCGCCGCCACCAGCAGCGTCACCAAGATCTGCGGGCGCCCCCGCCGCGGGGCCGAGATGTATGCCGTCGCGATCATCGAGGCGCCGATGCAGTTCAGGATGTCGACGCGAAACAGATCGCGCCAGTCGTACCAGCCGCCCAGGATGTACTCCTGCAACCGAAACAGATAGGCGAGGACCAGCACCTCGGCGCCGCGCTTGGCGGCCGTCCGCACCATCGTCTGGCGGTCGACCCCCTTGGCGATCTGCGCCTCGTAGCGGATCGCCATGGCCACCCCGACGATGAGCAGGAACAGCCGCGAGGGGATGCCGCCCAGAAAGCGGGTCCAGGCGTAGGCGGCGGTGGCCTTGGCCGCGGGGCTGCACCACGCATCGTAGAGGTGGGTCTGGATCATCAGCACGACCGCCAGGCCGCGCAGCCAGTCCACCGCGTCGATGCGCCCCCGAGCCTTGGCCACGAGCGCCGGTGCCGCCGGATTCACCGCCCACAAGTTCGCACTTTTGGCGACGACCTTGTCAATGGCTTTCGCGCGCGTTGACAAGACAGGGGGTCCGGACTATAAGCCGCCACTCGCCATGTCGCTAAAAATGGGCCTTTTGGGCCGCAAGATCGGGATGACCCAAGTCTTTCACGAGGACGGATCCGCCCTCGGCGTCACCGCAGTGACGGTCGGTCCTTGCGTGGTCGTCGGCAAGCGGACCACCGAGAAGCACGGGTATACAGCCCTGCAGCTCGGGTTCGAAGAGAAGGCGCTCCGCCTGGTCACCCGCCCGGACGGCGGTCTCTTCAAGAAGGCGAACATCGAAAAGCCGCTGCGACACCTGCGCGAGGTGCGGCTCGAGGCCGCCGATCTGGACAAATACGAAGTCGGCAAGGTGCTGCGCGCCAGCGAGGTCTTCAAGGAAGGCGACGTCGTAGACGTGGTCGGGACGACCAAGGGCAAGGGCTACCAGGGCGTCATGAAGCGCCACAAGATGAAGGGCGATTCGGCCACCCACGGAACGCACGAGTTCTTTCGCCACGGCGGATCGATCGGCTGCCGCCTCACGCCCGGCCGCGTCCACAAGGGCAAGCGGATGTCCGGCCTCATGGGCAACGTCAAGAACACGGCGTCGGACCTGGTGATCGTCAAGGTGCTCGATGACAAGGACGTCGTGCTGGTCAAGGGCGCGATCCCCGGTGCCGCCAACGGCGTGGTCCTCATCAAGGGGAGCGTCAAGGACGTCCGCAAGTACGTCGTTCCGCGCATCATCAAAGAGGTCGAGTCGAAGAACCCGATGAAGGCCTCGAAGAAGGGCGCTCCCAGCGCCGCCGCCGCCAAACCCAAGAAGTAAGGCCGCGCGCGCCTCCGTCTCCGCCCGAAGGGTCTCTTGTCCAAGCTGCGCGATCCGCGCCATCGCCACGACGCGTTCTTTCGCAAGGCGCGCGGGGCGGGATTCGCGGCGCGCGCCGTCTACAAGCTGGAGGAGATCGACAAGCGGCTGCGCCTGCTGCGCGCGGGTGACCGGGTGCTCGACCTCGGCTGTCGGCCGGGATCGTGGCTGCAGTACGCGCTCAAGGTGGTCGGCCCCCACGGCGCCGTGGTGGGCATCGATCGAGATCCCCTGCCCCAGCCGATCCCCGGCGCGCGGGTCCTGCGCGGCGACGCTTTCACCACCAGCGACGGGGAGCTGCTGGGGAAGTTGGCCGCGTTCGACGTGGTCCTCTCCGACATGGCCCCCAACACGACCGGGATCCGGGCCACCGACCAGGCGCGCTCGGCCGCGCTGTTCGGCGAGGCGCTGGCCCGCGCGGAACGCCTGCTGGCACCGGGTGGCGCCTTCGTAGGGAAAATCTTCCAGGGGCCGGACCTCGAGTCGATCCGGCGTCGGCTGGCCGAGCGCTTCTCCGACGTCCGGACGATCAAACCCGACAGCTCCCGCAGCGAGAGCATCGAGATCTTCCTCTGCGGCAAGGGCTTCGCCTGACGGTGCTAAGCTTTGCGCCCGGTGCCGCTCGGCGCCGATGTCGATGCCGAACGCCCGCTGCATCTTCGCCGTCCTTCTGGCCCTGACCGTCGGCCAGGCGGGCGTTGGTCGCGCGACCCCCGGGCGCCCCGCCGCCCCCTCGCCACACCGGATCGCGATCGACGCCCGGGGGCCTCTGGCGCTGGTCGAGATCACCCGGGTGCTGACTCCCGAGCCCTCCGAATCGGGCGGCGCCGAAGCGGTGCTCGACCTGGCCCTGCCGGACGGCGCCACGCTGACCTCGGTCGACGTTCGCGACGGTGGCCGCTGGTGGAGCCTCGAGCCGACCACCGGCGGCGCAGCGCCGCCCGCCGATCTCTATCGGACCGAGAGCGCGGCGCGCGGCGTGACGCCCGCGATCGAGCCCTTCGACGACAGCGCCACCCACCGCCTCCGCATTCTCCGGGGCGGCGCGCAGGCCACCCTCCCCGTCGAGGTCCGTTATCGATTTTCGATCGTACCGATCTTCGACGGCGGTCGCCTCCGCGTCCGTTTTCCGGCGGGGACTGAGCGGCTGCCGCCGCCGGCCGACGTGACGGTCCGCGCGCGCGGCGCCGCCGATCTCGACATCGCGGGGGTGCGGGCGACGTTTGCCGGCAATTTCGGAACCGCGGCTGGCCGCGCCTCGATGCGCGCACCCTGGGAGGTCTCCTGGGCGACGCAGGCCAAGGCGGCGACCGAGGCGCCCGCGCTGGACGCGCGGATCGCGCTGGCCGCGCTGTCGCCGACAGAGACCGCGCTGGCGTTCCTGGTGCAGAATCGGTCCGCCCGACCGGCGGGGTCTCCAGGAAACGTGCTTTTCCTGGTCGACCGATCGCGCAGCGTCGGTCTTCCGGGGCTGTCGGCCGAGAGAGATCTTTGCCGCCGCCTCATCGAAGCCCTGCCGCCCAGCACGCGTTTCGATGCGCTCTTCTTCGATCGCGGCACCAAGCGCCTGTTCCCCATGAGCCGTCCGGCCACGCGGGAGGCGATCGACGCCTTCGAGTCGGAGATGGTCCCCGATCGTCTGCAGAACGGGACCGATCTCGCAGCGGCGCTGCGCGGCGCGGGCGAGCTGCTGCGGCGCGAGCAGAACGCCTTCGGACCGCACCCGCTCCTGGTCCTGGTCACGGATGGCGCGTTGCCCGACGATCTCGAGGGCGCGGCGCTCGATCGCGCGCTCGCGGCGACGCCAGTTGTCGACCTGGCGGTCGCCATCTTCGCGATACGCCCGGTCGACGACGAGCCGGTCGGGCCGCGCGCGCGCAAGGCGCTGGCCGCTTTCGCCGGCGCGCGGGGCGGCGTCTCGCGCGAGCTTCGCGCGAACGAGATCGGCGACGCGGTGCCGGCGGCGCTGGCCGACCTCGCGCGCGGCGGGGATGTCGGCACGATCCGCCTCCTCGCCGCCGGGGTCGGACATGCGATCTCCGATGTCTTGCCGCCGGACGCGATCGCCTCGGGGGTGGTCACCCTGCCAGGCCGGCCACCCCGGCCGATCCAGGTCGAGGGCCTCTCGCGCGGAAAGCGACTGGTCGCGACGCCGGCCCCGACCCCGATCGCGGCCTCCTGGCTGCGCCCGTTCATCGCCACCGGCGCTCGTCCCGGACGCGTGCTGGTGACCCCTGCCCTGGTCGCGCTCGTCGAACCGGTGCTGCGTCCCGCCGCCGCCCCCGAGACCTCCGTCAAGGGGTCGATGGATCGGATGGTGATTCGCAACGTGCTGTCGCTGGCCTACATGCCGCGCGCGCGCGCCTGCTACCTCAACCGGACCGGCGCCACGCCGGCGCTGCGCGATCTGGCGGGCCGGGTGCGGCTGGCGATCGATCTCGTGCGGGGCGAGGTCGACCGCGCGACCGTCGAGTCTTCGACGCTCGGCAATCCGGAGATCGAGAGCTGCCTGCGCGACAGCGCCTTCGCCATCGAGGTCCCCCGCGCCGCGCGCAGCGACGCCCCGGTCACGGCCGTCTTGAACATGGTGTTCCAAGCGCGCACGGCCGACAAGAAACCAGCCGTCGACCTGGGCGAGGTTGGCGCCGAGATCGATCTCGTCATAGAAGAGATGCACCGGCAGGAGGCGAGCGCGAGCGCGTCACCGGCACCGGGCCTGCTCCCGGCCCCGGCGAAAACGCGTTGATGATCCGATCAGGAGACCTGGCCATGGAAGAGACCCCCTTCGATTCGAAAAGACGACTTTGCCCCGACGGCGCCTGCGTCGGCGTCCTCGGCGCAGACGGGCGCTGCAGCGTCTGCCGGCGCACGGAGAGCGCGGCGGCCGCGGCCGCGGACATCGAGAGCACCGACGAAGAAGCTGACCCGATGCCGGCTTCGACCTCCGCCCTGCCGGCTTCGACCTCCGCCCTGCCGTCCTCTTTGAGCTCTGTTTCGGCCTCGTCTTCCGGCCCGTCTTCCGGCTCGTCTTCGACGGCGTCGGGCTTCGATGCCAAGCGGCGGCTGTGCGACGACGGAAGCTGCGTCGGGGTCGTCGGTGCCGACGGGGTCTGCGGCACCTGCGGTCGAAGAGCGGACTAGATCATGCCGAGCGTCGCGATCGTGGGAGCCTCGAGCGCGCCGCACAAGTACGGCAACAAAGCCGTCCGCGCCTATCTGCGACAGGGCTGGACGGTCTATCCCGTGAACCCGAAGGAAAAGACCATCGAAGGTCTCGCAACCTATGCGTCGATCTCGGAGCTACCCGGTCCCGTCGACCGAATGTCGCTCTACGTGTCGCCCGCGGTGGGGGTGACGCTGCTCGAGGCCATCAAGGCCAATGCGGCGAAGGAATTCTTCTTGAACCCCGGCGCCGAGAGCGACGAGCTGATCGCGCGCGCCGAGGCGCTCGGCCTCGAGCCGATCGTGGCCTGCTCGATCGTCGAAATCGGCGAGCGCCCCTGAGCTGTTTGTCGTGGGCGGGCTCTGCTAAGCTCCGCCGCCCGAGATGCCGGCCGTCGCCGTCAACAGCATGCTCGATCTCATCGGTGGGACGCCGCTGGTGCGGTTGCGTCATCTGGTCGATCCCGCGATGGCGGACGTGTTCTGCAAGTGCGAGCAGTTCAACCCAGGCGGCTCGCTCAAGGACCGGGTCGCCCTCTCCATGATCGAGGCCGCCGAGCGGGAGGGTCTCATCACGCCCGGCAAATCGGTGATCATCGAGCCGACCTCCGGCAACACCGGCGTCGGGCTGGCCCTGGTGGCGGCGGCCAAACGCTACAAGCTCATCCTCACCATGCCCGACAACATGTCGCTGGAGCGCCGCGCGCTGCTCAAGGCCTACGGCGCCGAGCTGCACCTCACACCCGCGGCCGCGGTGATGCGGGGCGCGGTCGAGCGGGCCACGGAGCTGGCCGCCGACAACCCAAACGCGTTCATGCCTCAACAGTTCAACAACCCCGCCAACGTGGCGGCGCACTTCTTGACGACCGGACCCGAGATCGTCGCGCAGATGGGGAGCCGCGTTCCGGACGCCTTCATCCACGGCGTCGGTACCGGCGGCACCATCACCGGGGTCGGGCGCGTTCTACGTGCGCTCCGCGCCGACGTCCGGATCATTGCGGTCGAGCCCGAGAAGAGCGCGGTCCTCTCGGGCGGCCCAGCGGGCGAGCACCGCATCGACGGCATCGGCGCCGGGTTCGTTCCCGCCATTCTCGATCGCTCGGTCATCAGCGAGGTGCGCACGATCTCCGAGGAGGACGCGCAGAGGACCAAGCTGGCGCTCGCGCGGCGCGAGGGGCTGCTGGTCGGGATCTCGGCGGGCGCGTCGGTCAAGATCGCCCTCGACATCGCGCGCGAGCTCGGCCCCGGCAAGACGGTGGTCACCATCCTCTGCGACACCGGCGAACGCTACTTCTCATCGGACGCCTACTTCGAATGACCCCCGCCGCGCTCATCATCGGGGCGGGCGGCCTCGGCTGCCCGGCGGCGCTGGCGCTGGTGGCCGACGGTGTCACCCGGCTGGGCGTCGTCGACGACGATCGGGTCGAGGCCACCAACCTGCACCGCCAAGTCCTCTTCGGCGACGCCGACGTCGGCGAGCTCAAGGTGACCGCCTTCGCGCGGGCGCTCCGCCGCCGCCACCCGGGGCTGCTGGTCGAGACGCACGCCGTCCGATTCGACGCCGCCAATGCCGGCGACCTCATCGCCCGCTACGACGTGGTCGTCGACGGCACCGACAACTTCGCGACCAAATTCTTGGCCAACGACGCCGCCGTGCTGGCGCGGCGGCCGCTGGTGCATGGCGCCGCGGTGGCGCTGGGCGGCCAGCTGCTCACCGTCCCAGTGGGCGGCCGCCCCTGCTACCGGTGCCTCTTCGAGGAGCCGCCGCCGGCCGGGGTCGGCCCGTCGTGCGCCGAAGCGGGCGTCCTCGGGCCCGTCCCGGGGGTGGTAGGCGCTCTGCAGGGGGTGGAGGCGGCTCGCCTGCTGCGGGGCGAAACTCCCGCTTTCGTCGGGCGACTCGTCCAGTATGATTCGCAGGCCATGTCGTTCCGAATCGTCCGCTACAACGCCAACCCCGTCTGCGCCGTGTGCGGACCGGAGGCGCGCATCCACGCGCTCCTGCCCGCCAACTATCCCGCGCCGGACTGCGCCCCCCTATGAGCACCGCGCCCGTGACCAGCCAGAAGAAAACCGGCTTCGTCGAGGGGCTGCGCTGCCGCGAGTGCGGCAACAGCTACGACAAGGCGCCCATCCACGTCTGCGAATTCTGCTTCGGCCCGCTGGAGGTCGCCTACGACTACGCCGCGATCGGCAAGGTGCTGACCCGCGCCGTGATCGAGTCGCGGCCGGCGTCGATGTGGCGCTACGCGGAGCTCTTGCCACTCGACGGCCCGCCGGCCGTCGGCCAGGCCACCGGGATGACGCCGCTCTTGCGCGCCAATCGGCTGGCCAAGCGCCTCGGTCTCGAGGAGGTCTGGGTCAAGAACGACGCGGTCAGCTACCCGACGCTGTCGTTCAAGGATCGGGTGGTGTCGGTCGCGGTTTCGAAGGCGCTGGAGTTCGGCCTCGGCACCATCGCCTGCGCGTCGACCGGAAACCTCGCCAACGCGACGGCCGCGCAGGCGGCGGCGGCTGGGCTGCCGGCGGTCATCCTGATCCCATTCGATCTCGAGCCGGCCAAGATCCTGGGGACCAGCATCTACGGCGCGCGCGTGGTCGGCGTCAAAGGGACCTACGACGACGTCAACCGCCTCTGCTCGGAGATCGCCGGCAAATACGGCTGGGGGTTCGTCAACGTCAACCTGCGCCCTTTCTACGCCGAGGGCTCGAAGAGCTACGCCTACGAGATCGCCGAGCAACTCGGCTGGAAGCTCCCCGCGCACGTGGTGGTGCCGATGGCGGGCGGATCGCTGGTGACCAAGGTCGGCAAGGCGTTCGGCGAGCTGGAAAAACTGGGCCTGGTCCCGACCGCGGCGAAAAAGCCGGTCATCCACGGCGCGCAGGCGGCCGGTTGCGCCCCGATCGTCGACATGGTGCTCGAGAACCGCGACCAAGTCCGGCCGGTCAAGACGCCGACCAGCATCGCCAAGTCGCTGGCGATCGGAAACCCCGCGGATGGATACTACGCGCGGCAGACCATCATCGGCTCCGGCGGCTGGGCCGCCAAACCCGACGACGACGAGATCGTCGACGCCATGCGGATGCTCGCCGAGACCGAAGGGATCTTCACCGAGACGGCGGGCGGCGTGACGCTGGGCGCGGCCATCCGCCTCATCAAGGACGGCCGCATCGGCAAGGACGACGGGCCGGTGATCATCTGCGTCACCGGCAACGGCATGAAGACGCAGGATCCGCTGGTCGGCAAGCTGCCCGTGCCCGCGCTGATCGGCCCGCGCTTGAACGATTTTGACGATCTACACGCGACCTGGACCTAAAGGAGATCACGCCATGGCCACCATCCGCATACCGACGCCGCTTCGCAAGCTGACACAGGGGAAGGAAGAGGTCACCGCCACGGGCGGCACTATCGGCGCGTTGATCGCCAACCTCGAGGCGCAGTTCCCGGGGATCAAGGAGCGCATCTGCGACGAGAGCGGCCAGGTCCGACGCTTCGTCAACATCTTCGCCAACGACGAGGACATTCGCTTCCTCAAGAACCTCGACACGCCGGTCAAGGATACCGACGAGGTGTCGATCGTCCCGGCCATTGCCGGCGGCTGGTAGTTCCCCGATCTGCCGGATGACGACCGACGACGCGCACCGCTTCGCTCGCCAGATCGCGCTACCCGAGATCGGCCCCGACGGGCAAGCGCGGATCTGCGCGGCGCGCGTGCTGGTGGCGGGCGCCGATCTGGCGGCTGAGACCGCGGTGCGATACCTGGAGGCCGGCGGCGTCGGCACCGTGATCGCGCCCGCGACGCTGCCGACCGACGGCGCGGGCTGGCTGGCGGCGCTCGACGGCGTCGACCTGGTCGTGCGCTCGGGCTTCGACGACGACGCGATGCTGGGCGCGGCAGCCCGTCTGGGGTTGCCGGTGGTGGTCGTCCGCGCGACGTCCGATTTCGTCGATCTCGTTTCGTTCCCCCGGCGCGCGCCCGCGCCGGACGCCTCGTTGGAAATTCCGTCGCGGCACGCGACGCCCACGGACCGCGGCGCCGGGGCGGTGCTCGCCGGGACGCTGGCCGCTGCCGAGGCGCTCACCTCGCTCGCGCGCGGCGACGCCCCCGCCCGCCACCTGCGCTTGCCGCTCGACGGCGGTGCGCCGCTGGCGCAGCAGATCGGCACGCGTTGACTTTCGCGCTCGATCCCATCCGACGCGCGCGGTTGCGGGTCGCCGAGCGGATCACCGATCTCATCGGCGATACGCCGATCGTGCGGCTGCCGGCGTTCGAGCGCGACACCCCGGGCGTCGAGCTGTGGGCCAAGTGCGAGTTCCTGAACCCGGGCGGCTCGGTCAAGGATCGCGCGGCCAGCCAGATGATCCGCGACGCGATCCGCACCGGTCAGCTCGGCCCTGGGAAGACCATCATCGATTCGACCAGCGGAAACACCGGCGTCGCCTACGCGCTCATCGGCGGCGCCCTCGGCTATCCGGTGACGCTGGTGATGCCGGGGAACGTCTCCTGGGCCCGGCGCAAGATCACCGAGGCCTTCGGCACCAAGCTGGTCTTCTCCGATCCGATGGAGGGCTCCGACGGCGCCATTCGCCTCTGCCGCCAGATGGTCGAAGACAATCCGGGCACCTATTTCTACCCGGACCAGTACTCGAACCTCGGGAATCCCCTCGCCCACTACAACACCACCGGGCGCGAGATCTGGGAGCAGACCGAGGGGCGCGTCACCCACTTCGTGACCGGCATCGGCACGACGGGGACGGTGATGGGCACCGGGCGGCGCCTCAAGGAATACCGGCGCGACATCGAGGTCTGGGCGGTCGAGCCGGCGGACGCGCTGCACGGCCTCGAGGGGCTCAAGCACATGGAGAGCTCGCTGGTCCCGCCCATCTATCATCCCGAGGAGCTCGACGGCGTCCTGCCGATGGACACCGACGAGGCCTGGGACGTCTCCGAGCGGCTGGCGAAAGAAGAGGGGCTGCTGGTCGGACATTCGTCGGGCGCGTCGCTGGCGGGCGGTCTACGAATCGCCAAGCGGCTGGTGGCCGCGCGCCGGCCGGGCGTGGTGGTCACGCTGTTCCCCGACCGGGCCGAGCGCTATTTCGAGGCGCCCATGGCCCCCAAGCCGGTGCGCGCGCCGTGATACCGCGCGAGGTTGCGCCGCCCCACCCCGTCGTCACCGCCGAAGCGCTGGCCGAGATGTACGCGCACGCGCGCCGCGACTACCCGAACGAGTGCTGCGGCATCGTCTTCGGTCCCCAGGGCGCGCCGGCGGCCGACCGCGCCGTCGCCTGCGCCAACATCCAGAACGAGCTGCACGCCGAAGATCCGGTCAGGCACGTGCGCGACGCGCGCACCGCGTACAACCTGGGCGCCCCCGATCTGTTCAAGCTGGACAAGAGCCTGCGCGGCGAGGCGCCGGCCAAGATCGTCTACCACTCGCACGTCGACGTCGGCGCCTACTTCAGCGACACCGATCAAGCTGCGGCCCAGATGGATGGTGAGCCGAGCTATCCCGTCGAATACCTGGTGATCGACGTCCGCGCGGACGGCGTCGGCGGCGCCGCGCAGTTCGCCTGGGACGCAGCGCAGCGCCGCTACCTCGAGATCGGCCGTTACCCGGGCATTTAGGCCCTCGGAGCGCGGCAATTCCCGAAGCATCCACCTAGTTGGAGCTCGGCTGTAGAGGTAGCAAACCCCTTTTTCGCCGGCTATCATTGTGGGGCGACGACGACCGCGGTGACCCCCGTCCCCAGCTTCGCTGCCAGCGGTATCGCTAGCCTCCTCGCGCAGTTTTAAGGAGCCCCCACCATGACGCACCCCCGTTTTTTCGCGGTGGCCACGGCTCTGATCTCGGCTGGCATCCTGAGCTGCGGCGATGGTTCCAAATGCTGCAACCCGCCTGCGGGCGGGACCACCGGCGGCAGCGCAGGCACGAGCGGCACCGCCGGCAGGAGCGGCAGCGCGGGCTCGAGCGGCAGCGCCGGTTCGAGCGGCACCGCCGGTTCGAGCGGCACCGCAGGCGTGAGCGGCACCGCAGGCGTGAGCGGCACGGCCGGGGTGAGTGGCACGGCGGGTTCAAGCGGCGCCGCCGGTTCGAGCGGCACCGCCGGCGCAAGCGGCAGCGCGGGCTCGGGCGGCAGCGCGGGTCGCGGCGGAAGTGCTGGGGGCAGCGCGGGTCGCGGGGGTCAGAGCGGCAGCGGCGCCGCGGGTCGTGGCGGCGCGGCCGGAACAGCAAGCGGATCCGTCGACGCGGGCGCCGACGGCCCCCCGCAGACCGAGGTCACAGATGCCGGCACGTGGAGCCTGGTCTGGTCCGACGAGTTCAACGTCGACGGCGCGCCCAACCCCGACAACTGGGGGTTCGAGAAGGGCTTCGTGCGCAACCAGGAGCTGCAGTGGTACCAGCCGGACAACGCCACGGTGTCCGGCGGAATCATGACCATCAACGCCGCCAAGGTCAGCATGTCGAACCCGAACTACGTCGCGGGGAGCAGCGACTGGAAGACCAACCGGCAGACCATCAACTACACGTCCACCTCGATGACCACCTCGGGGATGCGCGACTGGCAGTACGGCCGCTTCGAGATGCGCGCCCGGATCGACATTCGCCAGGGGAGCTGGCCCGCGTTCTGGATCCTGGGGAGCGGGACCGGCTGGCCGCAGTCGGGCGAG
>Ga0209863_10000933_pt1 | contig 12378 bp, 8 predicted proteins | sample OrgsoiDNA2013046_FD_185796 | JGI IMG/M metagenome (GOLD analysis project Ga0209863, IMG submission 185796) | Permafrost soil microbial communities from the Arctic, to analyse light accelerated degradation of dissolved organic matter (DOM) -... | ecosystem: Environmental > Terrestrial > Soil >...
TTATCTGACCACGAACACGTACCCCGTAGGAACCGTGGGGACAGTAGCTCCGACCACGGCCGTTTCGAACTTCATGTTCGGCATCGTTCCCGGCTTTGGCAAGGGAATGAAGTCGGGCGGTCCCACGACGATAGCAGCCACGAGCCGCACGCCCAACTCCATCACCGTGGCTTATGTGGACTTCGGCTTTCCCTTGAACCAGTTCTCGGCCGGGTTCTCGGACATGACCGGCACCAAGTTGACGTTGAACGCCCCGGCTCCCCAACCCGCGACAACTCCGAATGCGACCGACCCAGGCGTCGGAATCAAAGTGGGAGATGTACTGATGGTCCAGGCCCCCCTCGGCACAGCAGTGGGAGAGGTTTCGGTGGTTTCCCCGCTGGCCACGAGCGGCGCCACGATCACCTTTACCAACGGCGATTCTCTGAATATCAACCAGACGGGCGCGTCGAACAACACCATGAAGGCGATCGTGCCTCCGGGTTCCCCAATTGCCCCTGGCCCAATACCTCAACCTATAACGGTGTGGAGGATCTTCGTGGTCACCTACTACGTCGAAGTTCCAGCCGTCGCCGGGACGACCCCGCGGCTGATGCGCCAAGTCAATGGCAATCTGCCACAGCCGGTGGCCGACAACATCATCGACATGCAGTTCAGCTACGACATGTGTGACCCGGCCAACCTCGTGGCATGCGCCGCTATCCGGGATCCCCTGGCGGTGAATCTTTCGCCCGGCGCGATTCACAAAGTGAATATTCAGCTCATGACGCAGAGTCTCGCGTCGAACAGCCGAAATACGCAAAACATGCAATTGTCCACTTCGGTGAGTGCCCGCAATATGAACTACACGAGCACTTACTAGTGATTTCGACACACTTGGGGGGAGAAGTATCCATGGCAAAACATCAAGCACGCTCGCAAGGATTTGTCCTGATTGCAGCCCTGCTGCTTTTGTTTCTCTTGTCTGGAGTTGCGGTTGGCGTCATGATGCTGACCAACAGCGAGATCCGGATCGGCGGAAACGATAAAGAAAGCAACATGGCCTACTATGGCGCCGAATCAGGCATGGAGAAAATCACCTCGGACCTGGCGGCGCTCTACCAGCAGAAGCAGGCCCCGTCCTCAGCCGACATTCAGGCCCTGGTCAACTTTCCCCCCGACAGCTCCATGGTTGGCGCCACGACCTACTCACCGATAGAGACCATTACCTATCCCACCGGCGCTCTCACAACTACGCCGAAGATCATCAGCTCCGGACCCAACCAAGGGCTTACCGCCTTCTTGACTCGAATGGATGTGACGGTGAATGCCCTGCGGCCTTCGGGCGCTGCCGCCACCATCACGCGCGGTGTCGAAGTCGCGGAAATTCCGGTATTCCAGTTTGGTGTGTTCTCCGACAGCGATCTCAGCTACTTCGCCGGACCCTATTTTTCCTTCGCCGGACGCGTCCACACCAATGGCAATTTGTTTCCGACCCCCGGATCGAATCTGGTCTTTGGCGCAAAGATCACGGTGGTGGGAGAAATCGTTCGTGACTTCATGTCCAATGGCCTTCCCGTGGGAGGCTCTTACAACGGCAACGTGTATGCCCCAAGTGTCGCCAACGCCTGCGACCCCGCCATTCAGGCGGGGACCACGCCAAACTACTCCAACCCTCCCGAGGTTAATTGTGTGGCGTTCACCAGGGCGATGGAAAGCTGGGTCAATCCCGTTGGACCGGGCCTTCCTCCCGGGGGCGCGTCCAGCACCTCCCCGAATTGGATCAACACAACTGCCCCGACTACATTCAGCCACAACGTTATTAACGGTCGTTCGGACGGTGTCAAGAAGCTGGTTTTGCCCTTCGTGCAGCCTGGAGTTGGCCAGATCGAAATCATTCGTAGGCCACAGGCGGGCGAACTAGCTACCTCCGCCCTGGGTTCTTCCCGCTTATACAACCAGGCAAACATTCGAGTTCTGCTGGCTGATGTCTGCGCATGCGCGCAGCCGCTCTCAAATCTTCACCCACCGCCGTATGACGCGGAAGATGTCATCCTGACGCCCGCCAGTGCAGCACCCACCGCCGCACTCTTGGCGCAGTTCGGCGGCAATGCCGTCGCTTACGCGAACCCCGCGCTGCCGGACGCAAACTGGGTCACTCCCACGACTGATGGCGCGGCTGGCACGCCCTTTCCACTGATTACAGGGGCCATTCGCGTCGAATACCTGAATGCCGCTGGCAACTGGATTGGAGTGACGAACCAGTGGCTGGGATTAGGCATCGGCCGTGGCCTCATGCCGCCTACCGCTCCTGGTCCTGGCGGCGCAGCCGCCGCTGTGAATCAGAACGCGATCCTACGTCTGCAAGAGTTTGCCGATACGAATGGTGATGGCACAGCAGACAGAATTGCCCCCGGAACTGGGACCAGTTGGTATCCCATTAACTTCTACGATCCACGTGAGGGGGGAGTACGGGATACTGCGCTGGCAGGCAGCCAGTGCAATATCAACGGCATTATGAACGCAGTGGAGATTGACGCGGGTAACCTGAAAAACTGGTTGAGTGGAGCCACTCCTGGAAGCGGGAACCTGGTTTCCACCGGGAACGTGAACGGGTACTTGCTCTACTTCTCCGATCGCCGCGGTATGCTGCCCAACCCGCGCGCAGCCATTCCCAACACCCAGAACGGTGAGTTTGGCTTTGAAGACGTAGTCAATGTTGCCGCCTCGGCGACAGGTCTTCCGAATGGCGTTGATGGCGGTGTCGCCGAAGCGGGCGAGGACGTGGATGGCAACGGCGTCCTCGACACTTGGGGCGCAGCCAATGTCGGTGTCGGATTCCGCATCGGAGTTGCAACCGCCGGATACCCGTACGTTGCCGTCAACTGCCTCACCGTCGGCCGAGCGAACCGTGTTACCGGCGCTCGTCACGTCTTGCGCCTGATCGATGGAGCCCTGGGCAATCTTCCTTTGCCGCTGGGCGCGACCGGCCTCAATGGAGGCGGCTTTACCGTGGCCTCTGAGAACCCGGTCTACGTGTTGGGCGACTACAACTCCAACACTGCGGCTGGAGCATGGGTCGACGCCAATCATGCTGCCGCGGGTATCCTGGCCGACGCCGTCACGCTGCTTTCCAATCCCGTCGCATCCGTGAGTACCGGAACCGCGGGCTGGAACGACGAGAAGGATATGGCGAACCCCACCACGATGACAAATCGTAACTCAACCACGACCTCCTACCGGGTTGCCATCGCGGCCGGAAAAAACCTGACGTTCCCGAATCCCACGGGCGCCAACAGCAACGACTGGGGAACCGACGGTGGCGTCCATAATTTCCTTCGCTACATTGAGGACTGGTCCGGCCAGACCCTGTGGTACGAAGGTTCAATCGTTAGCCTCTACACTTCGCAATATGCCACCGGAACCTTTAAGTGCTGTGGGACGGTGTACAGCCCCCCAGCCCGAAACTACTCGTTTGACAACTTGTTCCTGAACCCGGCGGACTTGCCCCCAGGTACTCCGAGGTTCACGGACATCGTCAACCTGACCTACCGCCAGGACTTCACGCCCAACTAAAATGTAAAATCGCCTGCGCGGGTGCCCCGTCCTTGTCGCGTTCTTTGCGACAGGGCGGGGCTTTCGCTTTCCGAGCCTCCCGTCCGGAACGCTGGTCACGCGATCTCACGGCACGACACCCGACTGTTACAATTCCCTTCTCTCCGCTAGAATCATCCGTCCAACATTCCCCGGGGGATCCTTCCCACATGGAGAATCACTTCGCATGATTCGCACTCTCTTTTGGGATATCGGCGGCGTCCTGCTGACCAACGCCTGGGACCGCACGCAGCGCGACGCGGCCATGGCGAAGTTCCAACTCGATCCGATCGAATTTCAGGATCGCCACGAAATGGTCGTTTCGTCTTTTGAACGCGGGAAAATCTCTCTCGATGACTACCTCGACCGCACGGTGTTCTACCGCGCCCGCTCATTTACACGCGATGCCATGAAGATGTACGTCTATTCCCTCTCGCAACCGCTGCCGGAAACCCTGGCGCTGGCGCGGACCATCGCGGCTTCGCGCAAATACCTGATGGCAACCATCAACAACGAATCCCGCGAACTGAACCGCTACCGCATCGACACCTACAATTTGCGGGAACTTTTCTCGTTCTTCGTAAGCTCCTGCTACGTGGGTTTGCGTAAACCGGAAAAAGACATCTACCGCATGGCGCTCGAAATCTCCGAAGCCAAGCCCGAAGAATGCTGCTTCCTCGACGACCGCTCCCTGAATCTCGAATGCGCCCAACAACTCGGCATGCATACTATCCAGGTGCAAAGCTCAACCCAGGTGTGGGAAGAATTGCAGAATCTAGGTGTTGAGACCTAGGGAAACTCTGATTAAGTCTCAAACTTGTTTTCATTGTCATCTTGAGCGCAGTCGAAAGACCCCTGCCCTACAAGCCTCTCGCCTCTTAATCAGAGCCTCCCTAGCGACGCCAGGACCACCCACGAGCAGGAAACAGCCCACGTGGGGACGGCCGTCCTGCGGAGCAAAACTCCGCCCATCAAGCCCGCAACCGTCGCGCCGTTCAAAACACAAACGACATCCTGAGCAGATCGGCAAAAGAATAAAGCCCAGGGCGTAAGCCCTGGGCTGATTTGGAACCGCACAAGCCCCGACGGGGAGTAAGATCCGTTGCAACCTGCGCCTGCGGGACGCCTATCGGTTCTTAATTCGAATCCGGGCGCCGTTTCAAAGTTGGACGATCATCGTCGTTCGTCGGCTTGCCGTCCTTATCCTTGTCCTTGCCCGTGGAGGTCCTGCGCAGTGTGGGCTTGCCGCTGTCCTTCTCATCCGTCATCTTGCGCCGATTTTCCAGCGCCGCCAGACGGGCCTTCACATCATCGAACTCCGACGTTGTAACCGTATATTGCTGCCGCGCCGGCAGAATCTTGGCAATCTCTTCTTGCGATTTCTCGATCCGGTCCGGTGTCTGCGGATGCGTCGAGAATGCCTTCGACAGCGTGCCCGGCTTCTTCTTCTCCTTGGCCTCCAGCTTTTCAAACATCGTCAGGAATGCCTGCGGATCGTACCCGCTCTTGTACATATACTGCACGCCCAAGTAATCGGCTTCCGCCTCGAAACTGCGCGAAAAACTCAGGAACGTCAACGGCAAAGCCAAGCTGGCCGCCGACTGAATTCCATATCCAATCCCACCCCCGATAAAGATCAGCGGAATGCTGCTGATTTGCAGGATATTTCCACGCGTCATTTCCCGCATGGCATGACGCGCGGCAACGTGCGCGATCTCATGCGCCATCACGCCCGCGAGTTCCGCCTCTTCATCCGCCGCCAGAATGAGCCCCGAGTTCACGTAGAAGAAACCGCCGGGCAGAGCCATCGCGTTCACTTCATCGGTATCGATCACCTTGATCGTGAACGGCACCTTGGCGTCGGAATTTCGCACTAAATTTTGGCCAATGCGGTTTACATATTCGTTAACCACCGGATCCGTAATCAGCTTCGAGGTCGCGTCGACCTGCTGGGAATACTGCTTGCCCATGCGGATCTCGCTCTCCAGCGAATACCAGTTCCCTAAACCCCTCTTGCCCAACTCCCGGTTCCCAATGGCCTCCACGTCATCCCGGCTTCCCTCTTTTACATTGACGTGATCCTTCTGCGGGACCACATCGGGAAGGGGTTGCCCCGTGGCATCGGCCGCAGCCTTCGCATCGGCGGGCTTTGCATCAGAAGGCTTTGCGTCAGGCTTTGCGTCGGGCTTCTGGTCGGTCGCTGCGGGCCTCGCATCGGGCTGCCTGTCGTCCTGCGCCAAGGCGAGCGGCCCTGCGGCCAGTACCAGCATACTGACCCACGTTGCCGCTATAAGGCGGACTTTCATCATCGGAAACCCCCGAAACTGCCTTGATTATACGCCCGCTCGACAGCGGACGAATCCCATGAGGCGTAACCAGTTGGACGCCAAAACTTGCTCCCGGGTTATCCCAGGAAACCGAGGCGTGCGCAAAGAACCTACCGTGAAGCCGCTAGAGCAGACTGCGGAGAGCGGACCCCGCCAAGAATAAAGCCCACGGCGTAAGCCGTGGGCAAGAGCAGGAATCCGATCAGCCCCAGAGGGGCATAAGTGGACGAGCCGGCCTCAGTCGTAGTACTCCAGCCCAAGGTGCGTAATCAATTCCGCTCCCTTGAGGTGCCGCAGCGTGTTCTTGAGCTTCATCAACTGGATGAACAGATCGTGCTCTGGATAAAGTCCCGGCACGGTCATCGGGGACTTCAGATAGAAGCTCAGCCACTCCTGAATCCCCAGCCCGCGAAGCTCGGAACACCGCTTCGCCAGATCCATGAACAAAACCAAATCGAGCACAATCGGCGCCGCCAGAATCGAATCCCGGCACAGAAAATCCACCTTGATCTGCATCGGATAGCCCAGCCACCCGAAGATATCGATGTTGTCCCAACCCTCTTTGTTATCACCGCGCGGCGGATAATAGTTAATCGTTACCTTGTGGTAAATATCGCCATAGAGTGTGGGATACAGCTTGGGCTGAAGAATGTGCTCCAGCACGCTCAGTTTCGACTCTTCCTTCGTCTTGAACGAGCCAGGATCGTTCAAAACCTCGCCATCGCGGTTCCCCAGGATATTCGTCGAATACCACCCGCTAACACCCAGCAGGCGGGCCTTGAAGCCAGGCGCCAGAATCGTCTTCATCAGCGTCTGCCCAGTCTTGAAGTCCTTGCCGCAAATGGGAGCATTATTCTGCTTCGAAAGCTCCAGCATGCAGGGCAGGTCCACGGTCAGGTTCGGAGCCCCATTCGCAAACGGCACGCCTTCCATCAACGAGGCGTAGGCATAAATCATGGAAGGAGCAATGTTCTTGTCGCTCTTGCGCAGCCCCTCCTCAAAAGCCTCAATGGAAGCGTGCACCTTGCTGGCCTTGAGGAAGATCTCCGTCGATCCACACCAGATCGTCACCAGCCGCTTGGACCCGGACTTCTTCTTAAACGCGCGGATGTCCTCGCGCAGTTGCTCGGCTAAGTCCATCTTGTTCTTGCCCTTTTTCACGTTCGGGCCGTCGAGCATCTTCACATAATTACGGTCAAAAACCGCCTTCTGTGGCTTGATCTTCGACAGAAACGGCTTGATCTTATCCAGCAGTCTCTGATCCAGCACCCCAGCCTTGCTGGCTGCGGTATACATGTCATCTTCGAAGATGTCCCATCCCGTGAAGACCAGATCGTTCAGCCCAGCCAGCGAAACAAACTCGTTGATCTTGGGCGACGTCCCATCCGTCCGCTTGCCAACGCGAATCGTCCCCATTTGCGTGAGCGAGCCAATCGGCTCGGCTAACCCCTTGCGGATCGCTTCGACGCCGGCCACAAACGTGGTCGCCACCGCACCCATACCTACAATCATGATCCCCAGCTTGCCCTTTGCTGGCTCAATCGAGTTGGCGCTGCTGGAGGAATTTACAACTTCGGCGAGTGTCTGAAGAACCTTCTTCGACGTGGAAGAGGACTTGGTGCGAGCTGCCATAAAGTGTCGGCTTTCCTTGTTACATTACGGAGATAAAGGCAAACGCAGATTCTCTCGTATCGGCCAGTAGAAAAGCAACCTGCGAGGAAGCGAAACGCGCCAGCAGCAGGGCCAATCGCGCGGAAACGTCAGCGAACGGACTTTCTTCTCCGTCAAAAAATTAGGCTTGTCACTAAATTAGGTTTGTCGCTAAGTGTCGCTAAATCAGGCTTGTCATTCCGAACGCCTTCAGGCGTGAGGAATCTGCTCGAGAAACACCGCCTACTTCCCATCCAAATCAACGCTCTTCAACGGCAAGTCCCAATGCGACAGCAGAATCTCAAACCGCCGCTGCTCTTCCTTAGCGTACGTTTCCTGATCAGGCCAAAGAGCCTTCTTCAGAGCATCCTCATCAAACGGATCATTCGCCGCGGAAGAATTCTTGAAAACAATCGTGACCCGGTAATCCCAGCGCCCGTCCTCGGTGGCATGGTAGCGCGGAGTATCCATCCAAACCTTCACCATCCGCCCCATCTCCACCTGCTTCTTCAGCAAGGGATAGTGGTTCTTCTTGAACAGACGCAGAAACTCGTCAGCAGAACCCCACTTGGCTTTGTAGTAATACTCCACAACAAAAGGCTTGTCCGAAGGGGTTTGCGCAACGCTGGCGCCAGCCAGCAATACCGCCGCCAGAAACGAGCACATCAGCTTTCTCATCAAAATCACCCTCTCCAATTTTAAGTTCTGTCATCCTGAGTGTAGCAATGCCTTCACGATGTGAAGGCATTGCAGAGTCGAAGAACCTGCCCTGAGCCTGCCGAAGGGACCCCTGCCCCTTCCACAATCTGCGGTCATCATTCTTGCGCAATACGTATCCGGTTCTGCCAATGCGAGTACACAAAATACGCCACGCCCAGCAAAAGCAGAACCCCGATCACCGCGTCAAACTTATGAAAATACTGCCCCAGACTCCGCCAGTTTTCCCCCAGCTTCATCCCCAGATACGCCAGGCCAAAACACCACGGCCACGATCCCAAAAACGTGTAGAGATGAAACCGGCCCCGAGGCATCCGCGCAATCCCCGCCGGCAGCGCAATGAACGTCCGCACCACCGGCAGCAGCCGCCCGATCAGCACGGCAAGCTGCCCACCGCGCCGGAAAAAGCTCTCCGCCCAATCCAGATCACGCTTCCCCAGCAGCACGTACGAGCCAAACCTCTCCACCAGCGGACGTCCCCCGTGATAGCCGATTTCGTATGCAATCAGGGACCCCAGATTGCAACCAATCGCCCCAGCTGTCGCCGCCCAGAAAAGACTCAGCTTCCCCTCGTACACCAGATACCCGGCAAACGGCATGATTAGTTCCGATGGCAGCGGAATGCAGGCCGACTCAAGCGCCATCAACAGCAAGATCCCGCCGTAACCAGTCGCCCCGATCACGGAATTAATCAACACAAACAGAGCGGCAAGAATTTTTTCGGTCATGAAAAGTTGATCGTGAGATGTTGCTCGTGTGGCGCGGGTGCCCCCGCCCGCGTGGTCTAAAGGAAACGCTAAGAAATCCGATTATTCGTTCTGCGTGAACGTATACCCCGGCAAAGCGCACCCATCGCTATCCTTGGCCACCTTCACCTTCACGGTAGGCGCATCGGGCGCGCTAATCTCCGCCGGACGCATCACGGCAAACTGCGCAAACACTTCATTAAAGACGCGTGTGACAAGATAATTCTGCCCATCCTCATCACGCCGCCAAACCTGTCCCAGCCGAATCGTTTTCACTGCCATAGTCTCTTCAGGGTACGAGTCGGCGCGCAGCCCAGTCAATGTCGAGACGGAGTCGAGCGAGGCACGGAAGTGTCCTTTTGGTACGATGACACTTCACCCAGACAGCCGACGGAGGCACGGGCGTCCCGCCCGTGCGCAACGAGGTAAAAGACGAGAATATGGTTCGGACGAAAACTCCCCGCAAGCCGCTGAAAAAACCCGCCAAAGCCGCGAACCCCAAAAAGACGTCCGCCAAGCCCGCCAAGAAACCTGTCTCTCTGAAGGCCTACAACCCTCTAGCTCCCGCCAGAATCACCGACATCCTTCAGCGCCTCGATAAACTCTACCCCAACGTAGTCTGCGCCCTCCACCACAAGAACGCCTGGGAACTCGTCGTCGCCACCATCCTTTCCGCCCAATGCACCGACGTCCGCGTCAACCTGGTCACACCCGCCCTCTTCGCCAAGTACCCAACCCCCCAGCACTTCGCCGCCCTCGAACCCGAAGACCTCGAACCCGACATCCGCTCCACAGGTTTCTTCCGCAACAAATCCAAGTCAGTCGTCGGCGCAGCCCGCAAACTCATCGCCGATTTCAACGGCCAAGTCCCCGACGACATGGACAAGCTCCTAACACTCCCCGGCGTAGCCCGCAAAACCGCGAACGTAGTCCTGGGAAGCTGGTTCGGCAAAGCCGTCGGCGTAGTCGTCGATACCCACGTCCACCGCATCTCCCGCCGCCTCGAACTCACCACCAACGACGAGCCCACCAAAATTGAACAAGACCTGATGAAAGTGATTTCTCAGTCGAAATGGATCCTGTTCTCCCACCAGATCATCCATCACGGCCGCAGCCTCTGCATCGCCCGCAAACCAAAATGCGTAGACTGCCCACTAGAGACCCTCTGCCACGCCGCCGACAAAACCTGGTCCACAGTAGAAATGCACAAGGGTGCGGAGTAGCAGGGTCCAGGGCGAGACGAGAGTCCGCGAAAATTATGTAGGCCCAGACGCCCCGTCTGGGCAGGCGAGCGCAGCCCGCCTACGGTTTAGAAACGAAGATCACTGCCGAGTTTCGCTCGGCTAGGGGCAGGCGATTGCGCCTGCCCCTACATGAGCGTATTTAGGCTCTGCTAAACTTTTTTAGAACTTCACCCCATGAGGAACCAATGCGTCACGCCCTGCTGCTTGCTATGGTTGTCTGTATGAGCGCGATTACCCTTTCCCAAACCCTCCCCGCCCCGCAAGTCGTCACCGATCCCAAGTTGATCGCTGGCAAGAACAACCTCAACGTCGCCAAGCTCTCCATCGAAAAGCTCTACATGACGCGCGCCATTGGCGGCAGCTCCTGGTCTCCAGACGGCAAGACCATCGCCTTCATCTCCAACATCAGCGGCCGCAACAACCTCTGGACCGTCCCCGCAGCAGGAGGCTGGCCAACGCAGTTAACCGTCAGCGACCACCGCCAGTCCAGCCCCTCCTGGTCGCCCAACGGCAAGTGGATCGCCTACATCTCCGACTACGACGGCGACGAAATGTGGGACGTCTACATGGTCTCGCCAACAACTGGCGAAGTCATCAACCTCACCAACACGCGCGAGATCGCCGAGATCGCCCCGCAGTGGTCGCCCGACGGAACCAAGCTAGCGTGGGAAGTAAAACCGAAAACCTCCTCCACCTGGGAAATCGACATCTTCGACATGGCCTACCGCAAAGTAAGCCACCTCACCACGGGCACGTCCCCCGAACTCAGCAACGGCGGCTTCGTCTGGTCGCACGATGGCAAACAAATCGCCTACACCCAAAACCACGCCGCCGGAAAAGACTCCAACATCTTCGTTGCGGATGTGGAAACCAGCAAATCGGTGAAGGTCACCCAGCACGCCGGAGACCAGCACTACCACGTCAACGCTTTCTCCCCGGATGGCAAGCGCCTGCTCATCACCTCCGACGTCGCTAACGGCTACTCCAACGTGGCTTTGCTCGATTTAACGACCAAGAAAATCGACTGGCTCACCCACGACAAATGGGAAATCGACGGCCGCGAGTTTGCCCCCGACGGCAAATCCGTCCTCTGGGAAGCCAACGTCGACGGCAACACCGACATCTACGTCCACGATCTTCTGACCGGCAAGACGCACTCGCTCTCTCTACCCAAAGGGGTGAACTCGCTGGGAGGCTCGGCGTCGGCTTTCCCTCCAGACGGCAAAGGGATTCTCTTCTACCACAACGGACCTAACACTCCGAATGATCTCTGGATCTACAAGCGAGGGAGCGCCGATGTCTGGCCGGGAGCAGAACAAATCACCCATTCCCTGGTCGCCGGCGTAAAAAGCGACGACATGGTCGAGCCCCAGCTAGTCCACTACCCCAGCCACGACGGCAAGTGGCAGATCAGCGCCTTCGTGTACACCCCGTACAACATCCCGCGCAACGCCAAGAACCCAGCCATCGTCTACGTCCACGGCGGACCCACGTCGCAAACGGTCAACTCCTTCAACCGCATCGTGCAGTATATGGTCAATCAGGGATACCTCGTCATCGCCCCCAACTACCGCGGCTCGACAGGCTATGGCAAAGAGTTCCAGGAAGCGAACTTCAAAGACATGGGCGGCGGCGACCTCCAAGACACCCTTGCCGCAGCCGACTGGATTCAAAAGACAGGCTATGTAGATCCCAAAAAGCTAATCATTATGGGCGCCAGCTACGGCGGCTACATGAGCATGATGGCCGTAACCAAAGCCCCAGAAGTCTGGGCCGCGGGCGTTCCCATCGTCCCGTTCGTGAATTGGTTCACCGAGATCGAGAACGAAGACCCATCCCTGCAACAGTGGGACCTGGCCACCATGGGCGATCCGAAGAAAGAAGAAGACAAAGCTCTCCTCACCGACCGCTCCCCCATCTTCTTCGTCGATAAAATCAAAGCCCCACTGTTCCTGCTAGCCGGCGGCCACGACCCCCGCTGCCCCAAATCCGAAGCCCAGCAGGTAGCCGACGCGGTCAAGAAAAACGGCGGCGAAGCCGAGCTTAAGATTTACGAAAACGAAGGGCATGGCTTCGCCCGCGTAGAAAACCAAATCGACGCCTACCGCCGGGTGGCGGAGT
>Ga0209863_10000934_pt1 | contig 12373 bp, 9 predicted proteins | sample OrgsoiDNA2013046_FD_185796 | JGI IMG/M metagenome (GOLD analysis project Ga0209863, IMG submission 185796) | Permafrost soil microbial communities from the Arctic, to analyse light accelerated degradation of dissolved organic matter (DOM) -... | ecosystem: Environmental > Terrestrial > Soil >...
GTGGCGGTGCGCTGGTTCCAGCATTCGCCCACGTTGGGGCAGGCGGCGCTTTCGCACACCGTGTGCAGGCGGAGGCGTTCGATGAGCTGCTTGAGGTCGCGGTAGTTTTCGCCCGACGGCGCGGGGGCCCGCAGCCACTTGGGCCGTTCAAGTTTGGGAGTGATGTTGACGAGCAATGGAGACGAGCACCCTGAACTTATTGTAAAACTGTTGTACCTGTGGGAGCGGCGCCTTGCATCTGGGCCACGCAAGTGATAGCGTGGATCACATCGTCTTGTATCACATCGTACGGCTGGCTCGATCCGGCCGTTCAGGGGGACAATTATGAAGCTATCCGTTTTTGCCAGGTTTGCAATCGTCGCCAGGTTTGCGATTGCCACCCTCTCTCTTCTGGTGCTTGTGGCATCGCTGTTCGGCCAGTCCGAACGCGGCACGATCACGGGCACGGTCACCGATACCAGCGGCGCCGCGGTGCCGCAAGCCAAGATCACCGCCACCGAAACCGGCACCAATGTTGCCGTCACCGTTCAATCGAACGAAACGGGCGATTATACCCTGCCTAACCTGCCCATCGGCCTCTACTCGGTGCGCATCGAAAAGGAAGGTTTCACGTCGTCGGTGAGAAGCGGCGTCAAGCTGGATGCGTCGGCCACCGCGCGCGCGGATGCCAGCCTGGCGGTGGGCTCCACGGCCACTACCGTTGAGGTAACGGCCACGGCCGCGCAACTGCAGGCCTCCGACGCCAAAACCAGTTCCACCGTTACCAACCGGATGGTGGATGAGCTGCCCCTGGTGGTCGGCGGGGCTTTGCGCAGCCCGTTCGATCTGGCCAGTATCACGCCCGAATCGAAGAACATCGGCGGCGATAACGGCTTCATCCTCGGCGGCGGCCAGGCGGCCAGCTATGGCACTACGCTCGATGGCGTCTCCACGAATACGTCGCGCGCGCTTTCGATGAGCTGGGTTTCATCCAACGCGCCGTCGCTCGAAGCCATCACCGAATTCACCGTGGACACCAACGGCTTCAAGGCCGAGTACGGCCACGCCGGCGGCGGCGTGATGACCTTCTCCTCCAAGAGCGGTACCAACCAGGTGCACGGCTCGGCGTACGAGTTTCTGCGCAACAACGATTTCGACGCCAACCGTTTCTTCAGCAACGCCGCCGGTGTTCCGCGCGCCATCTACAAGCAGAGCGATTTCGGCGGCAGCGTGGGCGGGCCCATCTGGATTCCGAAGATCCACCACGGCAAGGACAAGAGCTTCTTCTTCTTCGCCTATGAAGGCTTCCGCAACCGCGTGGGCGCAACGGCGTTCTCCACCACGGTCCCCACGCCGGAAATGTACAAGGGCGATTTCAGCAAGTGGGTAAACGCAGCCGGCCAGCAGATTCCGATCTACGATCCGACCACGCAGGCGGTGGCCAATAACGGCACCGTGACGCGCACGCCGTTCGCCAACAACCAGATTCCGCAAAACCTGATCGATGCATCGGCGACCAAGGCGTTCGGAGTCTTCGCCAGCGGCCCCGGCGGCCAGCTTGCGCCCAACAACGGCGCCGCCCCCGGCACACTCGGCTACGTAGCCAATAACTTCCTGGTCACCAAAGGCTCCCAGGTCAACCCGATCAACAAGTGGAGTATCAAGGGCGACCATATCTTCTCGGTGAAGGACCGCATCTCCGGTTACTACGGCTACGATCGCGAGAAGACGGTGCCGGGCGCGGACGGGCCATCGACCCTGCCCGGGTATTACACCAACTACAACGACCTGACACAATACTCCGACGTTTTTCGCTTTAGCTGGGACCACACGTTCGGCGCCACCAAGTTCAACCACTTCTACGCCGGCGGCAACAACTGGCGGCAAAACCACAATCCGCCGCAGGAGTACATCGGAAATTGGAAGGACAAGTTCTGCCTTCCCAACGTGCCGGACTGCAACCAGAACCTGGTGAACTTCACCTTCAGCAACGGCTACGGCGGCTGGGGCGGCAACGCCAACAACGGCTCCGAGAATACCATCTACAGCTTCAACGACGATTTCACGTTCGTTCGCGGCGCCCACACTTTCAAAGCGGGCGGCATGTTCCAGTTGACGCACTACAACGGCTTCGGCCGCCAGTGCATCTCCGGCTGCGCGGGTTTCAACTTCACGGAAACGGGCCGCGGGGGCGACACTAACTTCGGCACGGCGGGTGGGAACCCGTTCGCGTCCCTGCTGCTGGGTAACGCCGACAGCGGCCAGCTAGACACGGTTCGCTTCATCGGCCAGCAGTGGCCATACTACGCCGGCTACTTCCAGGACGACTGGCGCGTCAACCGGAAGTTGACGGTGAACGTGGGAGTGCGGTGGGAAGTCCAGATGCCCTCGACCGGCCTGAACGACAGTTGGTCCGATTTCGGACCCACCACGCCGAATCCCGCGGCCAACAACATCCCTGGGGCCGTGCTCTTTGCCGGTACCGGCACTGGCCGGGTAGGGTCGCGCACGCTGGCCGACTCCTACTACAAGGCCTTTGGACCCCGCTTCGGCTTTGCCTATCAAATGAACGACAAGACCGTAATTCGCGGCGGCGCCGGGATTTCGTACGGAGCGATCACGACCGTGACCGGTTCCACCCACAACAGCGGTTTCACGCTCACGCAGACCTTTTCGAACTCCAACAACGGCATCACTCCGACGTTCACGCTGGCGAACGGATTGCCGCCGTGGACGGCGCCGCCGTTTGTGAACCCATCGGTCTCAAACGGCGCCAACGTGGCATGGAACCAGGGGCATGAGGCAACGCGGCCGCCGCAGGACTACAGCTTCAACCTCTCCATCCAGCGCCAACTCAGCCCCAGCATGGTGTTGGAGGCCTCCTACAACGGCGTGATGGGCGCGCACCTGCAGACCGGGATACTGAATTACAACCAATTGAATCCCATCTACCTGCAGAAGTACGGTACGGCCGTGCTCACCTCCAACATTAATTCACCGGCGGCGATCGCGGCGGGTATTACGGCACCATTCCCGGGCTTTAGCGCGCTGTGGGGCAGCCGCGCCACGGTGGGCCAGGCGCTGCGGCCCTATCCCCAGTACTCGACCATCGATACGGCGTCGGGCGGCGGCGACCATAGCGGCCACTCCACTTACCACGCCGGTATCGTCAAGGTGGAAAGGCGCTTCTCGACCGGCCTGACCTTCCAGACGTCGTACGTGTTTTCCAAACTTCTGACGGATTCAGACAGCTACTGGCCCGGCTCTTTCGCGGCCGATATGTTCAACCGCGGCTTGGAGAAATCCATTGGCCAGTATGACGTCACGCACAATTTCAAACTGTCGGCGGTGTACGAACTGCCGGTGGGTAAAGGCAAAGCGTGGATGTCGAAAGGACCGGGCGCTTACATCCTGGGCAACTGGCGCTTGGGCGCCATCGGCACTTACTCGAGCGGCCAGCCGATCGGCGTAGGCACCTCGTACTCCTTACCGATTTTCAACGGCCGAGTCCCGGCGTACGTTACGTCTTACGACGGCTGGCGGGCACAGACCAAGGGCGGCAGCTTCGACCCGGCGGTGGACAACTTCTTCGTTCCCTACGGAAGCGGACCATTCCCGTTGCAGGGCACGGGGACCGCGTTCAACGGCCTTGGAAACGAGACGCGATACAATCCCAAGGTCCGGCAATTCCCGAACCTGAACGAAAATATTTCGCTCGCCAAGACGTTCCCCATCCGTGAGCAACTGCGCCTAGACCTTCGCGCCGAGGCCTTCAACGTGTTCAACCGCGTGCGCTTCGGAACCGGCTCCACCCAGCTCCAGTCCACCACGTTCGGCAAGCTGACCAGCAATGGCGACCTGCTGAACACACCGCGGCAATTGCAGTTGGCGCTGAAATTGTATTTCTGAGCAGCCATACGTCTGAGCGCTATACTTCTGACATGGCGATCGAGCGTCGCAATCTGTTGCAGGCAATCGGGACGGCGGGGCTCTTAGGCCTCGCCAGCCCGCGGGAATTCCAGGCGCAGGAGCAGGCGGCCCGCGCCACCCGCGCCCTGCCCATTCCGAAGATCAAAGATATCAGCGTGATTGAGTGCCAGCCCGCCGGCGTGCGGCTCTCCGTGGTCAAGATCACGACCGACCAGGATGGCCTCTACGGTTACGGCTGCGCCACCTTCACGCAGCGCGCCGACCTGGTGAAGCCGGCCGTGGAACGGTACCTCAAGCCGTTTCTTTTGGGCAAGACCACGGACCGGATCGAAGATATCTGGCAATCCTGCTACGACAGTTCGTACTGGAAGAACGGCCCGGTGCTGAACAACGCCATCAGCGGCGTGGACCAGGCGCTGTGGGACATCAAGGGCCGACAGGCGGGCATGCCGGTGTATCAGCTTGCCGGCGGCAAGTGCCGGGAGGCCGTGGATTGCTACACGCATGCCGCGGGCGCGGAACCGGAGAACACCATCGAGGCGGCCAAGCGTTTTATAGCGCAGGGCTTCCGCCACGTGCGCGTGCAGGTGGGCGTGCCCGGAATGGAAGGGTACGGCAGCGCCCGCAGCGGCGCCGCTACCCCCATCAAGGCGCTGCACAACCAGCCGGTCTTCGAACCGGCTTATTACATCAGGCGTGCGCTCAAGCTGTTCGAACTTTGCCGCAAGGAACTGGGCGACGAAATCGAATTGCTGCACGACATGCACGAGCGCGTATCGCCCAACCAGGCCGTGCAGTTCGTCAAGGACGCCGAAAAGTTCAAGATGTTCTTCATGGAAGATCCGCTTTCGCCGGAAGACCTCGCGTACTTCCGGCAGATCCGGCAGCAATGCGCCACGCCCATCGCCATGGGCGAGCTGTTCAACAGCCCCCACGAATGGCAGCCGCTGATCGCCGAGCGGTTGATCGATTACATCCGCGTGCATGTTTCGCAGGCGGGCGGGTTCACGCCGTGCCGTAAGATCGCGATTCTGGCGGAGAACTTCGGGGTCAAGACGGCATGGCACGGCCCCGGCGACGTTTCACCGGTGGGGCACATGGCCAACGTCACGCTCGATCTGGTCAGCTACAACTTCGGCATCCAGGAGTACTCGGCCTTCAACGAGCGCACGCAGGAGATTTTCCAGGGCTGCCCGGTGATGAAGGACGGCTATCTGTGGGCCAATGAGAAGCCGGGCTGGGGAATCGAGGTGGACGAAAAGGCCGCGGCCAAGGCGCCGTTCGGGCCGGGCAGGAACAACCTGAACGGGGGTTGGGGTGAGGTCCGAAGGCGCGACGGCACGGTGATCAAGCAGTAGGATGGGCGGGATCGGCCTGCGCCGGCTCACGGGCCGCACCGGCATCCCCCGCACCGGCATTCCCCAGCCGATGCGATTTCGTGGAATGCAGCGCCGCGCCGCTGGCTGCCGCCAAGGGCACCGCGCCGGATACCGCATATTTCAGTTTGGTTTCAGCCGGACGGGGATTGCCGGCGCGAGACGCCTGCCCGACTTTCGCACTCCGGGCTAGAACTGCCGCGCCATTGCCGGACGGAATCCGGTTCGAACGGGCGCCGGCGCGGGTGCGGGTGCGGCTGTGCGCCTCTCGATTTCCGCCTCCACCGTGGCGCCCAGAGCGGCGGACAATCCGGCAAAGACCGACAACATCGAACTGTAAGCGATGTAGTCGAACATGATCGACGCGGCAAACACGATCAGCACGTAGTTGAGGCCGACGGCGATATTTGCGATGTCCGCCAACCGGGGATCCCCGCGCGTCTTGCGGTAAATCCGGGAGGTCTTCTTCAGGGCGAAGAGGATGACCAGAACGTAAAAGATGAGGGCCGGGATGCCGCACTCGCTGGAAACCTGAGTATAGCTGTTGTGGGTGCCTTGCCAACTGCCATGCCTCCGGCCGGCGGCGATAGCATCCTTATCCTCGGCCACGACAAACATTCCCGGGCCGACGCCGAACAGAGGGTGCTGGAAGGTGTATTTGATGCTCTTGCGGAGCAGGTCCTTTCGGGCGGCGCTGGAGGAGTACGCGCTGGACTCGATGTCGTCGCCGGAGATCTCCACCCGATCCTCGGTCAGCGTGCGGTAGCGGTTCAGCAGCCTTTTCGGCATCGTGCCCACGATGAACGCGACCAGCACCACCGTTACGATGAGCATTTTCATTTTTCCCGCCGGAGCGCAGCGCAGGAAAATGGCGAGAAGCAGAATGCCGAACGATACCATGGCGCCGCGGGAGCCGGTTTTGGAGACCGTGAAAAGCATCACCAGCATCACAATGCCGGCAATAGCCTTGCCCACCCCCGGCTTGGCGTTGAGCCACATGAGCCACCACAAGGACAGTCCCAGCAGCAATGCCTGGGCCATCTCGTTGGGGTTGGAAAACTTGCCGTGAGGCAGGTACAGCCGTCCAGTCTCTTCGGTACTGCCCCACAAGATAGCGATGGCCGTCAACACCAGCAGGCCGTAAGCCACCGCGTTGACCGCCTTCCGGCACTGATCGTAGTTTACGATCAGCCCGGCGGTCGCCAGGAAGATGATGAAGCACGGGAGCCAGGCATCCAGCACCAACGCGGTGCTGCCGCCCTTCCACATGCTGCCGGGAATCGCGAGCACGAGCCAGACCGTGAAGCCCAGCATCGCTTTACCGATGTCGGATTTGAGCGCCCGGACGAAAGCCTGGCTAAGAATGACCATGGCGAAGATCACGCGGTAACTGATGCCGGGTATGTGCAAAAAGGAGAGCTTGACGTCGAAAATCCGGCTGTAGATCAGGAACAGGTAAAGCACCAGGATGGCGAATCCCAACCGCTGGAAGGCGGAGGCGCCATCGGAGTTGTAAACGGCGCCTTGGTCCGCGGGAGCCGGGTTCGGAAAGGCCTGAACGATAGGGGGAACCGCCGCCATGTAGAGTGAGCCAGCTTGCTCTTTTGGATTTTAGCACTTCCAGGCGGCGGGTTTCGGCTGAAGCCGCCGGTGGACTTGCCCCGATTTTTGAGATCAAACAGTTAAGACTGGTTCGGGAACGCCGGAAGATAAGCTAAGCCGATTTCTAATGAGATACTGAAAGCGAACAGGCCATATGATACGTCGGCTCGCGGTGGTATTCGGAATGAGTTTTTTGCTCTTCGCGGACGATGAACCCAGGCAGAAGGTTCAGGCAGTCCACACGGAGCGCGTGGATTTTTCTTCCGGCGGCTTGCTGCGGTTGAAAAATTCGATAGGCGAGGTCACGGTGGAGGGTTGGGACAGGCCCGATGTCGAGATCGCCACGGTCAAGTCGACGAAGTCGGCACTCGCGTCCCGGGACCGCGAGAAGGCGTCCCACGAGTTGGATCGGGTGCGAATTTCGGTGCAGCAGCAGGGCGAGGAACTCATCGTCACGACGGAATTCCCACGGCGCCGGGTCCTGCCGCCGGGCGTCGATCTGGACTACCACATCAAGGTCCCAATGAATGCCCGGTTGGCCGTGGATCATGGCACCGGCGAAGTGCACGTCGACAATCTGACGTCGGACATCCACGTGACCGTGCGCAATGGCGGAATCACGCTGCAGCTCCCCCAGGAGGGCAAGTATAGTATTGACGCGAAGAGCGATTTCGGCGGCGTGACGTCAGACTTTCCAGGGCACGAAAAACGCACGCGGTGGCTGCTCGGGCATCGGTTTGTCCAGGGAGCATCGGCAACGCGCAATCTTTACCTTAGAGTCGGATTCGGCGATATTACGATCATGAAAATACCGAGGCCGCCGACGCCTGCTCCACCGACTCCTGTGATGGCGCCCCGGTAGCCGGCAAAGAGAAGCAGCGGCGTGACGCCGGCGCACCGGCCACTTGGGTTCCGCGGCGCACCCGCCACCAGGGTTCCGCGGCCTCCTCCGCCTGCTTTGCCGGTAAACCGGGGGCGTTCGCCGATTGGCACGCGACTCCCGCGGGCGCTGGTTCTACGCTGAAAGCATGGAACCAAAAGACAACGAAGGCCCGCTCGGTTGGAGATCCAACCACGGCTTGATTCCCGGTGTCATCGTCATTGGGATCGGCATCCTGTTTCTGCTGGATAATTTCCACGTCGTGTACGTTCGCGACTGGTGGAGATACTGGCCGGTGGCGCTGATCGCCGGCGGCCTGGTGAAGCTGGTCGACTCCAACTATGGCAGCGGACGCGTGGTCGGCGGGATCCTGCTGGGCGCGGGCGCGATTCTCCTCGGCGACAATCTTGGATTGATCGACGTCACCATCGACCAGCTTTGGCCGCTCATCCTGATCGGAATCGGCCTGATTATGCTGGGGCAGCGGATCTGGGGGCCGCGGTGGTTCAGGCCGGGCGGGCGCAGGTGGGACAGGCGCCATTGGGCTAAACATGGGTTGGATGCAGACGCGCTCAAACAGTCGATCGAAGACAGGGTAAAACATCGGTGGGAGGCAGGCTGGTCTCACCGGGATCAGGACCCCGATGCGGCTTCCAGTTTCAGCCTGAATGAGGTCGCCATTTTCGGCGGCGGCAAGCGCAAAGTGACTACGCAGGATTTCAAGGGCGGCGAACTGACGGCGATTTTCGGCGGCTTCGAAATCGACTTCCGCCTGGCCGGCATGACTGCGGATTCGGCAATCCTGGAAGTGAACACCGTCTTCGGAGGCGCCGAGATCCGGATCCCCGACACGTGGACGGCGGTAGTGCAGGGCGTAGGCATCTTCGGTGGGTACGGCGACGAAACCACTTCACCCAACCCTGTGACGAACCCACAAAGCAAGAAGCTCTACATCCGGGGCGCTGCGGTGTTCGGCGGCGTTTCGGTGAAGAACTGAACTGCGATGCATCCGATTCTGGCATCGCGCCGCCGGCTGCTGCTCTACCTGCTCGCCTGGACCCCCATCCTGGCGCTGCTGGTATACGTCTCCTGGATGGCGGGCGGCACCACCTGGTGGGCCGCGGCTGAGGCGCTGGCGCCGGCATGCCTGCTCTTCGCGTTTGCCTGCCTTTCGCCCTGGTACATCGGCCACGCCCGGCCGCTGCGTTGGTCGAACCTGACCGAACTCCTGTTCACCTGGGGCGCGGCTTCCGTGGCGGGCAGCCTGTTGCTGGTGGGCGGTGTGTGGTTGACAGCCTCGGTGCTGCGGCAAGCCAGGCCGCCGCAATTGGGGCCGCTGTTCGGAATGGGCGTGGTCTTGTATCTGCTCTCGGGCGGCGTGCATTACGCGGCGCTGGCGGCAGAGGCGTCGCAGGAGGCCGCCCGGCGCGCCGCCGAAGCGCACGCCCTGGCCCGCGAGGCCGAATTGCAGGCGCTCCGCCTGCAGATCAACCCGCACTTTCTGTTCAACAGCCTGCATTCGATTGCCGCGCTGGCCACGGTGGATGGCGCACGGGCCCGGGAAATGTGCGTGCGGCTGGCGGATTTTCTGCGCGGCAGCCTGGGGCTGGGCGGCCGGGAGAGCGTTCCGCTGGGCGAGGAACTGGCGCTGGCGCGGGGTTACCTGGAAGTGGAGCAGGTGCGCTTCGGCGACCGCCTGCGCGTGGACGAAGACATTGAGCCGGCTTGTACGGACTGCGCCATTCCCGTGCTGCTGTTGCAGCCGCTGGTAGAGAACGCCGTCAAACACGGCATTGCCGGCATGGTGGAGGGCGGGGCCATCCGGCTGGTAGTGCGGCGCCAGGGCGCGGACGTTTCGGTGACGGTGGAGAATGCCTTCGACCCCGACATGCCGCCGCCGCGCAATCTTGGCCTGGGCCTCGACCACGTGCGCCGCCGCCTGCAACTTCGCTATGGAGAAGACGCGGCGTTCGACGCCGGGGCCCGCGACGGCGTTTACCGCGTGGTGCTGCGTTTCCCCTGCGAATCGCCCATGGCCTCCAGCAAGCGCGCGTAGCCGGCGCGGCTCACCGGCAGGCGCGCGCCGCCGGTGAGGATGGCGATGCGGCTGTCCTTGCCGTAAGGCTCGATGCGTTCGACGCGTTCCAGATTGACAATGGCGGAACGGTGGATGCGTACGAAACAGGCCGGGTCGAGCAGGGCTTCGAGGCCGGCGATGGGTTGCTGTTTCAAGTAACTCTTGCCGCCGCTGTGGAGCGCCACGTAGTCGTCCTGCGCCTGGACGTAATCCAGCTTGCCGACTGGAATGACGTGGACGCGCGTGCCGTCCTTGACCACGATTCTCTCGGGGCGCTCCCCTGGGGCGCGGGCCTCCGCGGCGGCTTCCAAGGGGAGCCTGCGCTCACCCAGGCGCGACCGGGCGCGTTCCAGGGCGCGCTCAAAGCGTTCGGCGCTGAAGGGCTTCAAGAGATAATCCACGGCGTGCGCGTCGAAGGCGCGGGTGGCGTACTGGTCGTAGGCGGTCACGAAGATTACCACGGGGCCGGGGTCGATCAGTTCCAGGACTTCGAAACCATCGAGCTTGGGCATTTGCACGTCGAGAAACAAGAGATCCGGGGCGGTTTCGGCGATGGCTTTTACGGCCTCGAAGCCGTTGGCGCATTCGGCCGCGATCTCGATTTCCGCGTGGGCCTGCAGCATTTCGCGCAGGAAACCGCGGGCCAGTTGTTCATCGTCTACGATTACGGCCCGTAATGTTCGTGGGATCACGTTCTCGACCACTGTACACCCCCTGGTGCCCGGAAGGAGTCTCGGAATTAATCTTCAGAATAACTGTTTCCCGCCGGTTTCAATTGTGCGACAATTGGTCAAATTCAACACTATTCGGCCAGCCGCCCAGCGGCAGGCAGTCAGAAAGGCGATTTGTGAGTCAGAGTGCCGAAACGCCGTTTGACAATATCGAGGGATCCCATGAGTACGTGGCGATGCTGGCCGAGGCTTTGGATGAGGCCCGCCGCGACGTAGAGGCGGAGCTTGCGGCCGCCGAGCACGACCGTGCCGACCGCCGCAAGGAAGCTCTCCTGCTGGTTTCATTCAATCTGGCCAAACTGAATCTGCATATTACTTCCAGCCGCCGTATCCTGAACGACTTGCGTACTTTAAGACGCCTGCTGTTGAAGGAGCGCGGGGTGCTGCTCGAAGACGAACGTGGGATGGCCGCCAAACAGGGTTCGTGAGACTGGCTGGGGCCTAGGCAGACAGAAAAACGGCGGGCATACACCTGTAGCGGGTGTAATGGGCTATAGCCGTTTTTGAAGGGCCATTCCCGTTCCAGTGTTAACCGGCCTCCGGATTCCACCTGACCGTGGCGAAAACTCCCAACAGATGGTGATTTTCGAATCATTCCCCTTGACAGAAACGGTTGGCAAGCGTACCATTCTTGCTTGTTCGGACAATTTTAGCGGTAACACTTGACATCGGTGGTTTGTGGGGGACCCCGTATGACCTTTCAGATCGGTGACAAGGTGGTATATCCCAACCAAGGCGTTGGGACCATCGAGAATATCAGCACGCGATCCTTCGGTTCCGCTTTCGAAAAGTTCTACCTTCTGCGGCTCGGGTGCAACAGTATGACTGTGTTGGTGCCGTTTTCCAACGCGGCGAATATCGGGTTGCGGAGGGTGACGAAGGACCGGGAGATTTCTCGCATTCTCTCTTTCCTTTCGAATGGCATCTGTTCGATCAACCCGGACTGGAAGGTGCGGTTCAAGGAAAACACGGAGAAGATGCAGAGCGGCGATTTGCTCAAGGCCGCGGAGGTCTTCAAAGCGCTTGTGACCTTGCACGTCGATAAGCCGCTTTCCTTCCGGGAGAAGAAGATGCTGGACCGTGCGCGCCATATGCTGGTGTCCGAGATCTCGATCGCGCGAAATGCGCCCGAGATTCACGCGGCCGCCATCATGCAGCGGGCACTGGGAAAAGCAGGCTTGTCGTTTCCGTCCGTGCTGTAGGACAGGCCATCGGTTTTTGTGGCCTGTCGCTTCCTGGAACAAATCTCCGCGCGCAACGTACCCTTTCTTCGGAGAGAGCTTTCTCGATTTCTCGAAGAGAGTTGGCAAACCCTCTATGTTGCGGTTTCGCCGGGTGGTATGATGCCTTCTCATCACAACGTCGCGGAGCGTGTATGTTTTGCCATAGTTGCGGTACCCAGGTCAGCAATGACGTTCAATTCTGCCCGAACTGTGGCCAGCCCCTTTCGGGCGCGGCCAGTATACCGGCGCCCGCAGTGGCGTGGGTAGCGCCCTTAGGCATCCAGGCGGCGCCCGGCCGCTGGATCGGTCAAGGCTGGGAACTGGTGAAGGCCGATATCGGAAACTACCTTCTGATTGCCATCGTTTTCACCTTGCTGAGCGGTGTGCCGCTGATCCAGGGCGCACTGATCGCGGGCATGCACATCTTCACCATGAAGAAGCTGATGGGAAGGCAGGCGGAGTTTGCCGATCTCTTCAAGGGTTTCAACTATTTCGTGCCCACGCTGGTGGCATCGTTGCTGATCGGCCTTTTCGTTTTCGGCGGCACGCTGCTCTGCATCGTCCCGGGCCTGGTG
>Ga0209863_10000936_pt1 | contig 12343 bp, 5 predicted proteins | sample OrgsoiDNA2013046_FD_185796 | JGI IMG/M metagenome (GOLD analysis project Ga0209863, IMG submission 185796) | Permafrost soil microbial communities from the Arctic, to analyse light accelerated degradation of dissolved organic matter (DOM) -... | ecosystem: Environmental > Terrestrial > Soil >...
GCTGCCTCGTAGGCCTTACCGGGGCACTCGGCGAAACGGACGATGTTGTCGGATTTGCCCAGACCTGTGGCGTCGACTCCCGTGACCACGAGGCGGTTCCCGTTCGCGGCAAACTTCCCTGCCCATTCTTTTTCCGTCGCACTCAGAACACGCACGTCGGGCAGAATCAGGGTCTGGCCCTTGAAGTCCTGGAGCGTGCGCGGCGTCACGATTTGAAACTCCAAATGTTTCTGCATGAGCAGCACCAGGATCCCGCGATAAGAAGCTAGAAAGTCAGCCGCAAAGCGGTTTCGTGTCTCCGGCGAAAAGTAGACCCCGATGGGATTAATCGGCGCGCGTGGCTCGTAGAAGGTTCTCTCGTTGCCTGCGATCCAGGCAAAGATCTTCTTGCGCGTGGGTAGGTCATTCGATCCGGCCATCGAGTGCCCGGGGGCGTCCCAGAAATTCGCCCCTGCCATCACTTGCGACATGGCCAGATTCATCATGGCCTCGCGCGCATCAACGTTCTTATCCCCGTCCCAGGAGTAGTTCAGAATCCAGGTTGGTTTTCCCTGCGCAAACGCCCGAAAGGAATGCATCCCGACCTGATACTGGAACCACTGCAGTGGAGTACGCGATGACGCCATGTGGTCGCCATCTCCGAACTCGTACTCGTGCGCAACCGCATCGACCGTCGCGTAAAGACTGTAAACGTCCGCACCCACCCGCACCGCTTCGTCTTCAATGCCGGGATAAATCTCGGGGATAATTTTGATCCTCGGATTGACGGACTTCGCAGTCTGGTCGATCTCGTGGAGGAAGTCAGTAAACGTCTGGATGCGGAATTCCGTCCACTTGCGGAAATTCGGGTCGGAGAAATCACCCAGCTTGAGGTCGTGCTTGGCGTCTAATCCGGTTTGCTTTTTGAATTCGCGCACCGTGTTGTCGTCGAAGCTAGCCCAGGTTGTCTCCCATCCTTCGAAGTGGGTCATCCAGTACGGAATGTCGACGTAGATGCCATCGATGCCAGTGGCCGCGATCTGGCGAACTCGCTCCATGTAGATCTTGCGCCATTCGGCGGCGTACGGGCTGACCCAAACGTCCTCGTCGCCCTTCGCAATCCAGAACGCCGTGCCACCGCCGAAAATGGCGGGTTCGCCCGTGATCTTGCGCTGTAGCCAATCGGGATGGTCTTTGGCTAATGTGTGCTCTGCCTTGTCGCCATGCGCGGTAATGCATTCCGTCCCCGCGATATAGACGACGGCGAAGTTGCCGTTTCGATGGGCTTCCTCAGCCACGCGGCGAATCGCCTTCAGCTTTTCTTCGGGGTGGAGAAAGCTCTCGTAACGGCCAGGGATGTCGTTGTCGACTTCAATGCCAAGAACGCCGCTGTCGCGGGCTTTCTGGGCGATTTCGACGGCGTTGTCGGACTTCAGCCCGTAGGCACCGATCCGCGCATAGTTGCTCCAGTCCTGACCGAGAGGGTAGGTCTGCGCAGACAACGCCGAGCACATTCCGAACAAGAACACGGCGAGAGCGGTGCGTTGGCGTGTCATCGCAAGTCTATGGCGCTTGTGACAGTTGTGTTTAGAACTCAAAGCGCACGCCCATTTGGATGCGGCGAGGAGAGTTGGCTTGGGTTTGAACCTTGCCGAAGTTGTCGGGATCGCCGAAGAACGACGGTGGCGTAGCGAAGCGGGGGGTATTCGTGAAATTGAGGAATTCCGCGCGTACTTCCGCCTTCATGCTCTCGCGAATGTGAAAGTCTTTGAAAAGACCGAGGTCAATGTTGCGAACTCCGGGGCCCCGAACATCGTTCGAAAATCGAGGCGCGTTGCCCGCGACTTGGTCGTCCGGCACCGACAGGCAAGAGTCCTTGTAGTAGCTGGCATTCGGATCCGTGGAAAACGCAATGTCATGCAGACTGATGCCCGAAGCAGGGCTACAGAGGACATTGGGTCGCTGCAAGCCGTCCGTGAGTTGCGGCGAAGCCAAGCCAAACGGGACGGGTTGGCCGGTCTGCAAAGTCAGGAGCGTATTCACCGACCAGCCTCCCACAATCCCATCCAACACCCGGTTCATTCCCTTGCCCATGGCTCGCTCGCGGCCGACGGGCAAGTCATACACCGCCGCCATCGTGAAGCGGTGCCGCGTATCGTTGGCGCCGACGGAGTGTTCGGCCTGAAGGTTATTTGGGTCTTGCGGAAACCCAAGGCCTGACCCACCAAAGAAGATGAAGCTGTTGGCGCCGTAAGAGGAATTGTCGGTGGCCTTGGACCACGTGTAGCTGCCTTCAAAACTCAGCCCGTGACTCTCGTGCTTCTGGAAGCGAACCAGCATTGCGTTGTACCACGAGCTCGCGGCCAGGAGCGGAAGACCTTCAAAATTGTTGTCGAACTGCGGATATGGACGAAGCAGGTTGACCAGTGGAATGCTGGGATCGTTGTACCGGGAATCGGGCTCGTTGAAAATTGCGTTGGGTCCAGAGAACAAAGATTGGAAAGGATTCGCAACCGGGGTACTCTGACAAGCTGTGTCGCAAGCGAGTCTTGCGGCCGTCGAGATCACATTACGATTTCGGGTAGCTCCTCCCCAGGGCAGGTGCGTGCTGCGGTTGGCCGAGTAGTCAATCGAGATTACGACCTTTTCGGGGAATAGGTGCTGCAAGCCGAAGTTCCACTGATAGGTCTCCGGATTTCGTGCTTCGGTTGTTCCCAAGTCGTTCTGGTTGACATATCCCCATTCGGCCAACGGACCATACTGTTTTCCTTGCGGCGCGGGCAACTGGCCCGGAGGAAGATTGGGGAATAGGTTGGTGAGCGTGGCAAATTGCGTGATGCCGTTGTCGTTGGTGAAGTGAATGGGCGCTTCGCGGCTGAACGCGGTGCCGGTGTACTGGAAATTGGTGGCTGAAGAAATTCCGTAGAACACGCCCATGCCGCCACGGAGAACAGTATCGCCTGGCAGTTCATAAGCAAAACCGAAACGGGGACCGACGTTGTTCCGGTCGATGGGGACGTGGCGGGCGCTTGAGGTTGGGAAACGAGTGATGCCCTTCAAGACGGTCGGTCCGAAGCCCAGATTCGTGAGGGCCGAGACATCCACCGGATCGCCATTATCGTTGGTGATGATCGAGCCGTCCACGGCTGTTGTTGGTGTCGTCAGGTCCACATTGATGCCGCTGCTGCCGTTGAAATCGCTGAACTGAATCAGATTGTGGCGTTCCGTGTAAGGTGTGCTCCACTCATAGCGGATGCCGAGATTCAGAGTGAGGCGGGGTGTGACTTTCCAGTCGTCCTGAACGTAGAACGCCGTTTCTTTCGATTTATTGGCCAATGCTGACTTGATATTGAGCTGCCCGTCGCCCGGGAAACCTAGCAGCAACGACGCCAGACCCGTTCCCTCCGTCGGATCATTTCCGCCATCCGGGTTCGAAGCTGTGATGAGCTTGGTGAAATCGAAGAGTCCGGTTGCGTAGTCGGGTTGATAGAAGTTGTTGAAGAACTGGCGCAACTCAGTCCCAAACTTCACCACGTGCCGGCCCTTCACCCAGTCCATCGCCACCGAACCGACGTACTGCGTGTGTCCGTTGATCGTGTCGGAGCAGCACTGGGCATTCAGCGTTGTGTAGTCCTCGACATTGACGACGGGCATGCGAGTAATGTGGTTGGCTTCGGTGAGCAACGATGGAAGGCCGAACTGGGTTGGATCCACATGACTGGAAGTTCCCTTCTGGTAGTAGCGGTCCACGCCAAAACGGCTGGTTAGGAGCAAATAGGGACTTATCGTCCACGTATGCTCCAAAACAATATTGCGTGTGGTCTGCGTTCCTTGCAGGTCGCCATAAAAGAAATCGGGGTTGGTGAAGCTGGCATTGCTCTGGCTATACCGCCCATTCAGGCGCATCTTCTCGTTGAGTTGACGGTCGATTTTCACGTCGAACTGAGTGCTGGGAGAAGTATTGACCACACCCTTATTGAAGTTGAAGCCGGTGCTCAAATCCAGCGGCCCCGTGGGCTCCGGAAAAGCGTTCGCGAGCTTCTGCCCCACGGCGGTATCGATCCGGTTGGCGGGGATGACGTCGCCGGGAAACTCGGTGCGAATTTGTCCCGGGCCATTGATGCTGGCTGGGTCGAAGATGTGAATGGGGTCGCCATCGCCGTCGACGGTTTGCGAGAAGTCTCCTTTGCGCTCCAGGTCGGTTGGTACCCGGCCAGAGATAAGTCCCTTGTCGTTTTGGCGGACCCGTTCCAGATCGAACAGAAAAAACGTCTTACCCTTCTGAATGGGCCCGGCCACCGAGAAGCCGTATTGGTCGCGGGTAGAATCCCCTCGTGGGACGCCCTCACGATTGGAAAAGAAATCGTTGGCATTCAAGGCGGTGCGGCGTCCGAACCACCAGCCGCTGCCGTGGAACTTATTGGTACCCGACTTCATCAGCACGTTGACCACGGTGCCGCCGTTGCTTCCATACTCCGCGGCAAAGCTGTTGTTTTGTACCTTGAATTCCTGAATTACTTCGGCGGACGGAATATAGCTGAGGTTCGTGGTGGCACCTTCGCCTTGTTCGGGACCGGTGGCGAGGTTTCCGTCCAGACGAATCTCCGCTGATCCATAACGCTGCCCGTTTGAAGAGAAGTTCGTTCCTACGGGATATCCTGGGTCGCCGTTGTTCAGTTCCGTCACACCCGCTGACAGGTACACCAGCTTCGTAACATCGCGATCCGGCAACGGCATACGACTGATGAACTCATTTGTGACCTCCGTCCCCAGCGAAGCCCCGGTTGTATCCAGCAAAGGCGCGCTCTCGCTCACCGTCATCTTTACGCTTGCGCCAAGTGGCTTCATCACAAAATCGATCGACGCCTGTTGTGCCACGGCTAAAACCACATTCTTCTGGACTGATTCCTGGAAGCCAGTGGACTCGACTTTCAACGTGTAGGAAGCCGGGCGAACGCCGTTAAAGACATACTGGCCGTGGCCGTCCGTGGTCGCAGAGTTCGAGATGTTGGTGCCGTCGTTGGTGAGCGTTACTTTGGCATTGGGCACGACAGCGCCACTCTGGTCGGTCACGGTGCCGCGAACCTGGGCTGTGTAGCTGGCCTGTCCCCAGGCGTCGGCGGCGACCAGAACGCAGAAAAAGACGACCAGACCACCGCGACCGCACCGCTCCATCAGGCTCATCCGCATTTGCCGCCTCCGCTACCTTCTAATTGTTTCGAGTTCATACTTCTATTTTCGTTTTTCCTCAAAGTCAAGGAAAAATCGAAGGCTAATACGCAGGAAGCGTGACGGGAAGCGCAGGAATTTCCCGCAACGACCTCCGCCGTCACGACCCTCTCTGGCAAGCCGGCAACACTTTCTGCCACAATGCTTCCTCGGATCGCACCAGAATGCACACTCTTGCTATCCATTCCGTCGAACTCACGCTGATCCTGCTGCTCGTGCTCGTAGTCGGCTTTGGCGTCCTGGCACAGCGGCTCAAAACGCCCTATCCCATCATTTTGGTGATTGCCGGAGTCATTTTCGGGCTGTTGCCGGGCATGCCGCGAATTTCGCTGAACCCAGATTTGTTTTTTCTGGGATTCCTTCCTCCGCTGGTTTTCGCGGCCGCCTTCGCCACTTCCTGGCGCGAGTTTCAACACAATCTGGTGAGCATCTGCTTTCTAGCATTTGGCCTGGTGGGATTTACCGTCGTAGGAGTCGCGGTCGCGGCCCATTGGCTCCTGCCCGGGTTCGATTGGAGGAGCGGCCTGGTATTGGGCGCGGTCATCTCGACTACCGACCCGGTTGCAGCCACCACGATTGGCCGCAACGTGGGCCTGCCGAAAGCCATCATCGACATTCTTGAAGGCGAGAGCCTCGTCAATGATGCGAGCGGCCTGCTGGCGTTGCAATTCTCCGTCGCGCTGATTGTCAGTGGAGAAATACCAACGGCGTGGGGCGGAATTGAGCAGCTGGTCTTCCTGGTCGTTGGCGGAACGATGATCGGGTTGGCCGTCGGACTCCTGGTGAGTTGGGCAGAACAGCGGATCGACGATGCGCCGATTGAAATCACCATCAGCATCGTGACTCCGTTTGTGGCGTATCTCGCGGCGGAAAGGATGCATGCCTCAGGCGTGATGGCCACCGTGGCGTGTGGGCTGTATTTGGGGCGGCGGAGCGCGCGTTCCCTTTCCCTCGGCGCACGCCTGGATGGCCGGGCCGTATGGCAGACTTTGACCTTCATCCTCAATGGAATCCTATTCATCCTGCTCGGATTGCAACTGCCTTCGATTCTTGGCAGCATCCGTGACGTGAGCCGAATGGAACTGGCCATTAGCGCCGCAGTCTGCACTGCGCTGGTGATTGCTCTACGGATCTTGTGGATTTTTCCCGGGACTTATCTCGCAAGGTACATCCGGCGTCGTTGGTTGGGGCACAAGGAGCCCCTGCCCCCGGCGCGGGGAATTTTTGTGGTGGGATGGACCGGCATGCGCGGAGCCGTCGCGCTAGCCGCGGCGATCTCTCTGCCTGAAACGCTGGATAATGGTGCGCCCTTCCCGCAGCGCAGTGTGATTATTTTCCTGACCTTCTGCGTGATTTTCGTGACGGTTGTGCTGCAAGGACTCACGCTGCCCATGGTGATTCGACGACTGGGCCTGGCCGGCATTCCGGAAGATCCGCGAGAAGAAGACGAGGCCCGGCGCGCGATGAGCGAGGCTGCGATGCTGCATTTGGAACAGATCTGCGAACGCGAAGGAGACCAGTTTCGACATCTGTATGAAGACGTCGCCCAACACTACCAGCGGCGGCTCGCAACCCTCTCGGGCGCCGGAACTGCCGATGGCGAAGTCTCTCTGGACGACTACCAGCGCTATCGAGATCTCAATCGGGAGCTCCGCCAGGTGGAGTTAGACACGGCCCTTAAGCTGCGGGACCAGAACCGCATCAATGACGAACTCCTGCGCAAGCTGCAACGTGAACTCGACTTCGCCGAAGCGCGCGCCAAGAGCGCTTAGTGTTGTTGGACGCGCGTGCTAGAATTCGCATCGACTTCAGCCAGCGTCGAACAATCATGAATCATCCCCTGCGCGCCCACCCCGTCGTGCGTCTCCTGGCTCTCCTTGTTGTCACTTCTTTGACCCTCCACGCGCAGGGGGTGAGTTCCCTCGAACTTTCGCGCCCGATTCGTCCTTGGGAATTTCTTTCCACGACGGGACAGCGGGCCGGTTTGTTCGGGAATGAAGCGGGGCGGTTCGAGGCCTGGGTCTATCCGCTGAAGATTTTGCGCGACTTCCATTTGCGCTTTCACGTGGGCGATCGCGAGATTCCGGCCGAGGCGCTGGCGCGGACACTGACGGTGCGCCCGGAAGCGAGCTCGATTCTCTACGCCAGCGACACGTTCACGGTGCGGGAAACGCTCTTCGTGCCCGTTCACGAGGCGGGGGCTGTGATTCTGATTGACGTCGATACTTCCGAGCCGGTGGAGGTGGAAGCGGCCTTTCATCGCGACTTCCAACTGGAATGGCCGGCAGCGCTCGGCGGGACCCATATCAGTTGGAACCCCGACGAGCGGGCTTTCGTTCTCGGCGAAGAGGGAGAGAAGTACGTCGCCTTGGTTGGGTCGCCCACTGCGGAAGGCGAGAAGGCGGAGTATCAGACGAGCTATTCGTCGGCGACCGAGAGTTCGTTCCGCTTAGGCGTAACCAAGAAGGTGCACGAAACAAAAATCGTCGTCATCGCCGGGTCGTTGCAAGGTAGTGAAGGGAAAGGTATGGCGGAAGCGGAAGCCACTTACCGGCATCTCGCAACTTCGTATGCGGCGCTGCTTGAGGAATCTGCCGCGTACTATCGCGATTACCTTGCGCGCACGGTGAACCTGGCGCTGCCGGATGAGGATTTGCAACGGGCTTACGATTGGTCGCGAGTCAGTATGGTGCAGGGACTGGTGGCGAATCCTTTTTTGGGGACGGGGCTGGTGGCCGGATACCGCACTTCGGGAGAAAGTGCGCGGCCGGGTTTTGCGTGGTTTTTTGGGCGCGACTCGGAGTGGACGGAGCTGGGGCTGGACGCAACCGGTGACTTCGCGACTACGAAGGCGGCGCTGGATTTCTTGAGTCAATTCCAGCGCGATGACGGTAAAGTGCCACATGAGATTTCGCAGTCGGCCAGCCTCGTGCCCTGGTTTAAGGATTATCCCTATGGATTTGCATCAGCGGACGCTACTCCCTTGTTCATTATTGCGATGGACGACTACGTCCGGCACAGCGGCGACATCGAGTTCGCTAAATCCAAGTGGGCGAACCTGGAAAAAGCTTACAACTTCCTGCGCTCCACTTACGATGCGCAAGGCCTCCCCACAAACTTCGGCGTGGGCCATGGATGGATCGAGGGCGGCCCCTTGCTTCCGGTGAAAACCGAGCTCTATCAAAGCGGACTCGGCGCCGAAGCGCTGCGGGCGCTTTCAGATTTGGCGAAAGCCGTCGGCAAGAAGGAATTGAGCGAGGACCTTGCTCGTCAATTCGAAAAGCAAAAGACTTTGGTGAACGGCGCGTTTTGGTCGCAGGAACAAAATGCTTTCGCTTTCGCCATTGACAATAACGACAAACCCGTGCCGGTAACCAGCGTCCTCTCCACTGTTCCGATGTGGTTTGGATTGCTCGATGAAGGCAAAGCTGATGCCACCATCGCACAACTCGCCGCGCCCGAACATGAATCCGACTGGGGCATGAGGATCATCTCCCGGCGGAATCCGAACTACGGCCCCGACGGCTACCACTATGGAGCCGTGTGGCCATTGTTTACCGGGTGGGCGGCGACGGGTGAATACCGCTATCACCGCGCCTTCCCGGCTTACGCCAATCTTCGCGCCAATTCGCTTCTCGCCTTGGATGGCTCGCTGGGTCATGTAACCGAGGTCCTCTCCGGCGACTTCTACCAGCCAACGGTGACCAGTTCCCCACACCAGATCTGGTCCGCGGCGATGGTCGTCAATCCCTTGCTGCGTGGTCTGTTGGGCCTCGACGTCGATTCGCTGACCCATCGCGTCACGTTCGCGCCCCACGTTCCTCCGGGATGGAGTTCATTCTCTATCGCCAACCTGCGCGTGGCAGATGCGGAGCTGAGTCTGAAATTTGCGCGCTCGGCCGACGCCATCACACTGGAATCCTCGCGAACGGGTGCAGGCGACTGCACCTTGGATTTTGCCCCCGCACTCAGCCTGCGCGCGAAAGTCTTAGGCGCGGAGCTGAACGGGAAGGCGGTCCAATTTCACTCGCAAACGAATGCCATCGACCAGCACGTGACGGTGAACTTCCCCGCCTGCTCTGGTTCGAACAAGCTCGTCGTCCGGCTGCGGAACGACTTTGGTTTGAGTATGGATTCGCGGCTGCCCGAACTGGGCGCAGTGAGTGAGGGGTTGCGAGTTCTCTCTGAAACCTGGTCCGCGACGCGAGACTCGCTCACTCTGGAGGTCTCCGGCGCGGCTGCTCAACGGTACGACCTCGCGGTCCTGAACCCAGGTCAGATTCGTACGGTCGAGGGCGCAGAGTTGATAAACGGGAAGCTCCGCATCCGGTTCCCGTCCGGTGAGCCCGGCGCCTATAGCCGCCGATCCATCAAGTTGCTGTTCCAAACGAGTAAGCACACCGACTGAAGGATATGCGAAAGCTTCTCAGTCCTCGATTGTAAACGGAGGAACAATGCTGCACGATTTACGTATGGTGGCCATAGCCGCTCTGGTGCTCATTTTTACGATCCCCATGTCAGCCGCCGATCAGGTGAAGCTAGAAGGCGGAACCATCCAGGGCACCTCGGGAGACGAGGCCACGGTCCGCATATTTCGCGGTGTTCCGTTTGCGGCGCCCCCGGTTGGCGACCTTCGATGGAAAGCTCCGCAGCCGGTTAAGCCCTGGGCCGATATCCGTCAGGCAACAGAGTTCGGGGCCCGCTGCATGCAGACTCAGGTTTTTTCCGACATGGTTTTTCGCGATCCTGGCCCCAGCGAGGACTGCCTCTATCTCAACGTCTGGACGCCCGCCAAGGCTGCGAGCGAACGGTTGCCGGTGATCGTGTGGTTCTACGGAGGGGGATTCGTCTCGGGCTCCAGTTCCGAGGCGCGCTACGACGCCGTGCATCTGGCGGCGAAAGGCGCAGTCGTGGTCACGCCAAACTATCGCCTGGGCGCGTTTGGCTTTCTGGCGCACCCTGAGCTGACGAAAGAATCCGGGCACAACGCATCCGGCAATTACGGATTGCTGGATCTGGTGGCCGCGCTGCAATGGGTCCACAACAATATCTCCGCGTTCGGCGGCGATCCGAACAATGTCACGATTTCCGGAGAGTCCGCTGGTTCCTTCGCAGTCAGCGCCTTGATGGCGTCCCCCCTGGCTCAAGGTCTATTCCATAAGGCCATTGGAGAAAGCGGAGCCTTCTTCCCGAATGACCACGGTTCACTGGTGGCAAAGGTTTTGAGGGTCACAGAGAAGGCGGGAATGGACTTTGCAGCTTCCCTCAGCACCGCCACACTCGCAGCCCTCCGAGCGAAGACCGCTTCCCAGGTGCTGCAGGCCGCGGCTGCCAACCCCTTCCGATTTGCGCCGAATCTCGACGGATATTTCCTGCCCGGGAGCGTACCCGAAATTTACGCGGCGGGAAAGCAAAGCCACGTTCCGCTTCTCGCAGGATGGAATGCTGACGAAGGTAAGGGTGAGATTCTGTCCGGCAAGGAAAAAACCACTGCTAAATCCTTTGTAGCGAAAGAGCAGGCCCGTTGGGGAAGCCGTGCCGATTCTTTCCTCAGTCTTTATCCTGCCGCTACCGACGAGCAGGCCTTGAGATCGGCCGAAGACCTCGCCGGCGACGACTTTATCGCCTTCTCAACCTGGAAATGGCTCAACGCCCAGGTGAAGACCGGTCAAGCCCCCGTATACGCCTTTCTCTTCCAGCAGGTGCCGGCCGAGAAACCCGGCGCGATGGCGGAAGGTATTCCCGCGGCGGACCGCGGCGCGCGCCATTCCGGAGAAATTGAGTACGTGTTCCAGATGCTGAAGTGGCTGGACAATCCATGGACGCCGGAGGATTTCCGGGTGGCCGATACAATGTCATCCTTCTGGGTTAATTTCGCAAGAAGTGGCGACCCCAACGGAAACGGGCTGCCCCAATGGCCCAAGTACGAGAGCGGCGATCGCTTCCAGGTGATGCACTTCCTGGGTATGAGTTCTCACGCCGCCCCGGAAGAGCATCGCGCGCGCTACGAGTTCCTGCAAAGCGCCAATTAAGCTGCCTTCAGCTACAGAGCGAGCCCGTCAGCCTGTCCTTGGAAATGGGACGCATCTGCCACACGTCCAGCGCGTCCACTGGCGCCGCCCCCGGCAAACTCAGGTGGAGTGGCCATTTCGGCACATGGTAGATGCGCGCTGTCAGCGACGTCGTGCCGTTGACGAAGACTTCCAGCACGGAACCGTCCAGAAACAGGTGCAGCTGAATCGGAGCGTCAGCTGATCCCGACACGGGCGCTGTCAGTTCGTTGACCGCAAGCTGGAGCACCCCCTGCTTCTCCGCAAATTTCAGCGTGGCGAAGTTTTCGCCGTCTTCTGATTCCAGACTCACAACAAATGGCTGATTCACCTGGGGGCGAAATTCCACGCTCACTTCGGCGGAGAGGTCCTCGATCTTCAAGGAGTCGAGAAGCTTTTTTCGGGATTCGGTTGAAGCGCCCCGCGGCAAACTCGTGTGAGAATGCCGAAGTTTCCGCAGAGCCGGCAGAACTTCCATCTGAAGATCGCCTTCAGTGGAAAGAGAAAGGATGCGCGGCAACGCCATCGCCCCGGCCCATCCCGCCGCATTGTGCTCCGCTTCCGGCCGCGTTTCTGGAATCCATCCCCACAGGATGCGGTTGCCCTCAGCGTCCAGCATCGTCTTCGCGGCATAGTACGCGCCCCAATCCACAACTCCTTCTTTCTCCGGCGTGAAGACTTGATCCTTGTACGCTCCCACCTTCCAACGAACTTTGCCCTGCGTGGAAATAAGGAGAACGTGCTTCCCGCCGAGAGGAAAGAAGTCGGGGCATTCCCACATATCGCCCGTATCGACGGCATTCACCGAATTTTTCTGGCTTGCCGCACCCTCGATGAGCGGATGCAGGAAAAATTCGCCATGATGGACGTGAAATAGTAAGTATTATTCGCAATTCCTATGATGCCTACCGAGGTCCGCGGAAGGCTTGTATAGTCCGGTGCACCGTTTTTTGGCGTAAGCGTGAAGGGAATTGAACCCGCAGTGCACGTTGTTTGCGTCCCAAATGCCCAAACTGTGGTCACTCCAAAAAGGAGGCAAGAAGCCAAGGCAAACGCGACTAGGTATTTGCACCGTGTTCTGTGAC
>Ga0209863_10000937_pt1 | contig 12313 bp, 10 predicted proteins | sample OrgsoiDNA2013046_FD_185796 | JGI IMG/M metagenome (GOLD analysis project Ga0209863, IMG submission 185796) | Permafrost soil microbial communities from the Arctic, to analyse light accelerated degradation of dissolved organic matter (DOM) -... | ecosystem: Environmental > Terrestrial > Soil >...
CGGCAGGGGTATTCCCAGCCTGTCTTTTACATCCGATAAACTTATCCTGCTTTCCCGGTTGGGTACATGTTCAGTTTGAAAATAAACAAATAGCCATTTTGATTTAAGGGATGGTAGCCTGAGTGGCAATCTCCGGTTTGTAATTCGTTTGATCCCTAAATCAAAAAAGAACGGAATTACCTTATGGCTGTTTCTCAGCGTGAAAATCAAATGTTCATTCAGATCCTGTATGACTTTTTTAAGTTTGCCCCATATTGTTTTGGAGGATCTGCCTTTTAAAACTCCCGTAATAGATTTGGCCAGAATAACAGCCGATTCTGTGGGCTCCGTATTGTTTTTTACATTGATAGGACCATTCAAATACATAATACCATTCGCGATCTGATCCTGCTTTTGAATTTTTGGTGTAAGCCACCATCGGCGCCTGCAATAGATTCCTTGGTTATCAACTTCAAAGGGGAATAAAATTTCATTTCTGTTTACCGGGTTAACAGCTCCGAATGTACCCGCTAAATGACACATATAATATCTGCCGACATGATCATTCTGATTCCCGATACCGGTGGGATGAAATGCAGATTTTGATGAGAGCAGTAACCGCGGATTTTCAATACCTCCTGCAGCAAGAATAAATTTAGCAGCTGTTATTTTTATTTCAGATGAACCGATAATAACATTGACGGAATCAATCTGGTCGGCCTGGGTCTCTGCGTTAATATTTGTAACGTGCGCATCTAAATAGATATGAATATCCGGACTGTTCTTTAGCTCCTGCTTATATCTCTGTGCAAACCTTGTCGGAGGGCTCCATCTTTCAAGCTTGTAGGAGACAATATCTTCGTTGTCAAGTCCATCAATGATCTGTGATTTTTTACCTGGAAATACGACCCGGGCATCGAAATTATTTTCTCCTGCCTCACAAAATTGTAATGCCGTTCGATAAAAAGGAACCAGCTGATAGTACGAAATGGGCCAGCCACTATTGGGCACCCATGACCTCACTTCAAAGTCTATAGGATCAAAAGGAACACATCGTCCTCCCCAAACAGATGTGCCTCCACCGAATACCCTTTTCCGGTTTTCTTCCAGGGGCTCATGACTGCATGCGGGATTTACAAACCCCTTATTCAATGCACGGTTTTTTTGAGTTTCGGACCAGGATCCTCCCGCAAGCATGGTAATATGACAGTTCTGGTTCAGGAAACTCAGGGCAAGACTAATTGCTGCAGGGCCACCGCCGATTATACAGATATCACTTTCGATGACCGTCCCTTCCTTATATTTTTTAGGGGCAATGATCATAAGTGTAAATGGACGATTAACTCATTAAATAAATGGCTAGTGGGGGATGCTTTCAGGTAAGCAAGGGCATTATATAATTCCTGGGCTGGATAAGCCATTTCCTATTGATTCTTAGGTTCTTAGATATCGTGCGATTCATAACCACTCCTTAACAAAAACGAAGTTTAGCCTGCGAAAATTGTAGTAAAACAGGGGAAATATGCCATTTCTGAATAGTTAACCCTGGGATAACAAGGCATCACGGGGATATGTAAACGCTATGATATGGTTTTCCGTTGGTTTAAAAGGTTGTCAAATTCCTTTTTTTCAACCCTGTAGATGAAAAGAGCAAATAGACCCAAAAACAGTGTAGCGACGGTATAATTCAGGAAGTCATTGTGCCAGACGCTTATAATTGCGTGGTGAATCAAATAAAGAATCACGACGATTACGATATATGCCAGGAGCTTCTTCCAGGCATAAGGAACAGGATAAGATTTTTGTCCCCACAGATAAGATATGACCATCATGGTTCCGTAACACAAGAAAGTTGCCCAGGCACAGGCCATGTAACTGTAGTAAGGGATAAAAATAAAATTGACCGCGATGGTAATGCCGGCTCCTATCAGCGTGATATATGCACCAGCTGTGGTTTTGCGCGATAACCGATACCAGATACTCAGGTTGATGTATATTCCCAGGAACATGTTGGCGAGAAGGAGAATCGGAACTACTTTGAGTCCGACCCACATTTTTTTATCGCTTATAAAATATTTCCAGATATCGAGATATAATGATACCAGGAGAAACATTCCGCAAATCGTAATCACAAAAAATTTCATCACCCGGGCATACACTTTTGGAGCATTGGCCTCAATGGACTGTTTAAAGAAAAACGGTTCAGCGCCCATGCGGAATGCCTGTACAAAAAGAGTGATCAATATCGATAATTTATAGCAGGCGCTATAAATACCAACTTCAAAAGTAGCTGCGTCTCCTTTTAATGGGGACCATCGCTGGAGCATCACCCGGTCAAAAGTCTCATTGATCATGCCCGCAAAACTGGCAATGGTCAGGGGCAGGGCATACACCCAGACTTCTTTCCAGAGCTTTACATTAATTTTCAGCCGGGCGACCACAAGTTCCTTCCAAAGGGCCAATAATTGGAATAGTGACTGGGCTATATTGGCAATCAATACGTAACCCACCCCGAAATTGGAGAAATAAATCAGGTGAAGTATGCTGTTTGGATTGTTTTTAATGATGCGCGGACAGATGGTCAGGAAAAAATAAACCGCTGCAATGTTGATCAGGATTCCACTAATTCGGATAGCAGCAAACTTTTTGGGCCGGTTTTCGTTTCTGAGTTTGGCAAAGGGGAGTGCGGAAATGGCATCCAGCCCAATGATAAAACCGGCAAGGGTTATATACTCAGTATGTTTTTCTAAACCTATGAAATGCGCAATGGGTTCGTGGAAATAAATGGTCAGTCCGACTATAATAGCCGTGCTAATCAGGAGGGAAGTGGTCAGTGTATTGTAAACATCCTCCTTGTACTCACTTCGCTGGATGAACCGGAAATAGGCCGTTTCGAATGCAAAAAGAATCAGGGTATTTAAAAAGGGGATCAGTGCATAAACCAGGCTCATTTTACCATATTCCACCGTTCCGGCGAATTTCAATGTCAGGTAAGGAGTGAGTAGATAATAAAGAAAACGGGCAAAGATTGAACTTGCTCCGTACCAGATGGTTTGACCCGCTAATTTTTTGATACTTGCCAATCAGGAAATTTAGACGCAAAAATAGCGTAGAGTATTGACTTTCAGCCGGAACGCGGATTCATTTTATATATTGCCAAATAATTCTTTACTTAAGCTATGAAGTTTGCATTTCTGTCTTTCCTGTTTGTATTCCTGTTTGCAATCCCCAAATCCCGGGCTCAGATTACCCGCCAAACTGCTGAAACTGCCTATACCATCACCCGGATGGCGGAAATCTACCATGTACAACCCCGCGCGGTAGACAAGTCCTTTTCTGCCGATCTCTTTTCTCAGATGGTCCACGCCCTCGACGGAGATAAAATTTATTTCTCTGCGGAAGATATACGGCAACTGAATGCCTGGCAGTATACGCTGAGCGATCAACTCCTGAATAAAAAAGAAGATTTCTTAAAACAACTTATTGTCATTTATACAAAAAAAATTAACCAAACCGATTCCATGCTCGATGCGCTATCCAAGTCGAAGTTTGATCTCAACCTGGTTGAAACCTATACAGTGGCCGAGGACAGTAATTTTGCGCCCAATGATGCCTTACGAAAAATCAAGCTCTATAAGCTGATTAAACGGAACATAATTGAAACCATCGTAGACCTGTATGATGATGATTCAACTAAAAAAAATATTTCAACCGATAACCTGGAACCGGCTATGCGAAAAAAAGTTTGTCATTCATTCAAAAGAGATATTCAACGTACGCGCCAAACCCAGGATGGTTTGCCGGGTTTTGTCTGCAATACCTGGTGTGAATCGGTTGCTTCCTGTTATGACCCCCATACGGAATTTTTTTCTCCAGGGAAAAAAGATGAGTTCCAGGGAGAACTGGGGGATAAACAATTGCAGTTCGGATTTACGCTGGGTGAAGGAAAAGATGCAACGGAAATCACAAGACTGAAACCGGGCAGCCCGGCATATAAAAGCGGTTTGATTCATGAAGGAGATGAGATACTGGCCCTGCAATGGGATGCAAATGATGAGGTGGACGTGTCAGACGCCTCAACGGAAGAAGTGAATGTATTTATATCGGGCGAACATGGGAAGAGTCTGACTCTGACCCTGAAGAAATCGGATGGTACGACGCGCAAAGTGACATTGCAAAGAGAAAAAGCCACACTCGACGACGATAATAGTAAAGTGCGCAGTTTCATCCTGAAAGGCAATCACCGGATTGGATTTATTTCCCTGCCCGCTTTTTATACCGACTGGAATGGGGAAGAGGGTGGTAACAATGGTTGCGCAGATGATGTGGCCAAGGAAATCATCAAACTCAAAAAAGAAAATATTGAAGGCCTGATCCTTGATCTGCGCTATAATGGCGGCGGATCCATGCTCGAAGCCATCGCCCTGACAGGAATTTTTATAGACTCTGGACCAGTCGGAATGACCAAGAATAAGGAAGGAAAGATTTATACGATGAAGGATGTGAACAGGGGTTCCGTTTATGATGGTCCGCTGATCCTGCTCATTAACGGGTTTACAGCCTCCGCCTCTGAAATGCTTGCAGGCACTCTGCAGGACTATCACCGGGCATTAATAGTCGGTTCACCGAGTTTCGGGAAGGCGACAGCTCAGATCGTTCTGCCCCTCGATACCCTTTTTGATGAAAAGCATATGGACAGGATGAAAACGGCAGATAATTTCATTAAAATCACCATCGACCGGCTTTTTCGTGTAAATGGCACCAGCGCCCAACAGACCGGGGTTATTCCGGATATTTTTCTCCCGGATTATACTGAAACCCAGACAGAAAGGGAAAAATCACTTCCTTTTTCGCTACCAAACACAACCATCGAGGGCAATAAATATTATCACCCCTACCCCAACATTTCATTGGATCCCCTAAAATCTTTTTCTAAGACATTTATAGATACCAGCCGCTTATTTATTTCGTTTAACAGCTACCTGGATCTCCTGCTCCGGGCGCAGGTAGCCCGCGACCAGGTGCTGGCTTTTAATAAAATGATGGATGAAAGAAAACAGGTGAATAAAAACCTGGTAGACGGAGAGCGACTGATGAATAAATCAAAACCGCCTTATGAAATTGAATGGAACCAATATGAGAAGGTCAGAATGCAGGCAGATGAGGACCTCCGGAAAATGAATTTTACGTTAACGCAGGTGCTCACCCGGGATACCGGGATTCTATTGGGGTATGAGATTGCGTATCGGATGAAATAGGATAACAAACCAAAATAAACATATGCGTCGCTGTTTTTACCTTTTACTTTTTATTTTTTGCTTTTCTCCTAAGATCCACGCGCAGATGATTGAAAACGCCGGTGATTATATGACGGCATTGTCCAATGCGCAGACTGAAATGGATCAGAAATACATGGCCTATGTAAGTGCTTCTGCCCACAGCCGGAGAGCAAAAAAAGTGGAGAAACTTCGCACGGCTGCCCTTGAAAGTATTAATAATTCGAAGTATAAAACCATTGATCTGCCCAAATACAAGGGGGATAATTCCCTTCGCCAGGCAAGCATAGATTATATCCAGTTTTGCTACCGCATATTCAATGAGGACTATTCGAAAATTGTGAATATGGAAGAAATCGCAGAGCAATCAGTGGATCAAATGCAGGCTTTCCTTTTACTTGAAGAGAAAGCCAGTCAAAAACTCCAGGAAGCTTCTGAAAACCTGGCAAAGGCAGAAAAGGAATTCGCGGCAAAATACAGTGTGAACCTGGTCGATTCAAAAACTGAACTGACCGATAAGATGGGAACGGCCGGAAAGGTTAATACCTATTGCGACAGAATGTACATAGTATTTTTCAAATGTAATTGGGAAGATGGCCAGTTGTTCAACGCACTGAATGCGCATAAACTGAATGATGCGGAGCAGGCCAGAAATTCACTGATCGGTTTTGCCAAGGAAGGGCTGGACGCCCTGAAATCAGATAGCTTAAGGACCTTTCAGGGAAACCCCATGTTGTCTTCGGCTTGCCGGGATGCATTAATATTTTATAACTCTATGGCGCAAAACGATATTCCCAAACTGACAGATTTTTATCTGAAAGAAGAAAATTTCGATAAGATTAAAAAAAGTATGGAGGCTAAAGGAAGCAATAAGACCAAGGAAGACGTGGACCAGTATAATAAAGCAGTGAAAGATATTAATGCCAGCGTAAATAGTTTTAATCTGCTGAACCAGGATCTGAATAAACGCCGCCAGGAAGTGGTGGCGAACTGGGAGAAAGCGGAGAAGAGTTTTCGCGATGAGCTGATTCCCTACTATAAATAGTATGAAAGTATGGAAGTATGGAAGAATGGAAGTAAAAAGACACATCCTACACTTCCATTCTTTCATACTTCTTAGTGACTATCCTCAACCGGTTTCGCCATTTCGCCGTGCAGAGCCGGGTCACTGTAAAGGGGATTTCTGATAAAGCTGCTGTCAGTAAGTGTTTCCAGAAAATAAATCAGGTAAAACCGATCGTCAGAAGAAATGGGAATTCCTTTTCTTAAACCGCTATCCAGTGTAGGACTCTGTATAATTCCGGAATTATAATGTTCCAAAACTTCGCTAATGGTAGCAAACCGGCCATCATGTGCATATGGGAAAGTCAGAAAAACATTTCTCAGACTGGGGACCTGGAATTTCAGGGAATCTTCTTTTCTACCGGTGATGCGCATACGCCCGTAGTCTTTCAAAGTACTGTCCACCTCAATCCCGGTGTTCCGGTAACTGAGATCCGTAAAAAGAGGCTCCTGATGGCAGCGACTACATTTTAGCTGAAAAATTTCATAACCTTTTTGCTCGTACTGGTTAAAATGAGAATCACCTCTTTTCACCTTATCGTATTTGGCATCTGCAGATACCAGTGACGCTGTAAACTGCGCCAATGCTCTCAATATCCTTTGCGAATTAATTCCCGGAGATCCGAATACCTGTTTGAATAACACAGGATATGTTTTGTCTTTTTTCAGCTTGCCGATAACAGTGTTCAGATCTTCTGCCATTTCATGGGGATCCACCAGCGGCGCCAACGGTTGCACTTCAATATGGTTGATACCTCCATCCCAGTGTAATTCTCTTTCCCAGGCCAGGTTGAAAAGTCCGGGTGCATTCCGAAATCCGAGGTGATCGTTGAATCCATGACTCAGTCTGTGTTCATAAGTGGCAAAGGCAGCAAATTGCTGGTGGCAGGAGGAGCAGGGAATATTTCCGTCTTTTGAAAGGATTCCGTCATAAAATAATTTCCTACCCAGCTCAAAACCTTCTTTGGTTCGCGCATTATTTTGAAATCTGTAAACGGGTGGAGGAAAACCTTTTGGAATAATAAAAGGGAATGGCACATTAATCCACATCACGGCACAGAAACCGATAAATGTTATGACGGCAAGTGATTTCATGGATTCGGAGAAATCGTAAGACCGGTAAACGTACCAATAAAGTTTTCGGAAATTTTTCTGGCCAGTTCACCCGGCATCATGCAACTTGAAGTCTCCCGTATGCGAAGAGGTGTGGGACCATCAAATAAATAATCCAGGTCCAGGCCAACTTCTATGACAACTTTATTTTCTTTCGTAATCAGGAATGATTCATCATTGGTACTGAATAGTTTAATTTTCCAAACGGTATTATTGTCATTCCGGTATCCCCCGATATGATATTCGAAAAGATGAGAAGGCTGTGTGGAGAGCGGTGAATTTCCCTCTATTTTAAAATTGATATATCCGCTGTTCCAGGTCCAGAACATTCCTTTGGCCGGATCCAGTGCCCCCGTTTGTGCGCCCCGGCTCTGATCTATGGAATCCACACCAATTTGCAACTGTATACCATGGCAATTTCCCGCTGCAACCGGGAGTTCAATACGCGTACTGTTTGAATCAGAAAAGTCAATGAGATGGTAAGGAGAAGTAATTTTCGCTTTTAATGAAGCATCTATATAAGCAGGGGCAATTTTACCCGTATAAAAACGGAAACGGGTGACTTCAAATGCTTCCCCGAATGGGTTCAGATATTTTTTATTTAGTTCGAGTGGAGAGCCGTGTACATAGGCGCGAAATTGTATGATAAGAGTTGAGTCCATTTCCTTTTTTTGGAAAGATCCCATTACAAGGAGCAGGAATAAGAAAAATGCGACGCTCTTTATCTTTTGTATCATTTGTAGAAACATCTTCCAAATTATAAAATGAGTTCCTTTAATCAAAGCGGTTAATTTTTTTTCTGAAGTCTTTGATCTGCGCCCGTTTTTGCTTAGATTCCTTCTTCTTCTCTTTCGAAGAAAAGCTGGGTTTGGTTGCCTTCCTGGGTTTTGGCCTGATAAGAGCACGCTCCAAAATGGCCTCCATTTTTTCTATCACTTCCTGTTTATTCTCTAATTGGGAACGATGTGTTTGCGATTTGACCAGAAGGAACCCTTCACTGTTTATTTTAGAGGCTAATTTTTGTTCAAGCAGGCCTTTCTGCGCATCGGTAAAAAGTCCGGAGTTCCTAATATGGAAATAGCCGATCACCATGGACTCTACCTTGTTTACATTCTGTCCTCCTTTGCCGCCACTACGAGCCGTACGGAAATTGATTTCCCCGGAAACATCTATCTTCATTTCATAAAAGTAATTTGATTAATTTGAAACTAATGCGGGCAGTTGTTCAAAGGGTAACGCGCGCCAGTGTAAGTTTAAGCGGATCCGTATATTCGGCCATAAACAGTGGCCTGATGATCCTTCTGGGGATTGAGGATGCTGACGGACCGGAAGATATTCACTGGCTCAGCAATAAGCTTGTCAACCTGCGGGTATTCAATGATCCAGAGGGTGTGATGAACCTTTCCGTGACCGAAACGGGAGGTGATATTTTACTCGTCAGTCAGTTCACCCTTTTCGCCGCCACAAAAAAAGGAAACCGGCCCTCATACATCCGGGCATCAAAACCGGAGACAGCCATTCCCATTTATGAGTCCATGATCAGCCAGTTGGAAAAAGACTTGGGAAAAAAAATTAAAACGGGTGTATTTGGAGCGGATATGCAGGTTGATATCCAGAATGATGGTCCGGTTACGATATGGATAGATACGAAGGATAAAGCATAACGCGGAACGCTAAACGCTTAACGCTGAACGCTGAACGCCGAACGCCTAACGCCTAACGCCTAACGCGGAACGCCGGAAATTCTCGTAGATCGCTAATCGATTTGCGATCCGCGATTAACGATCCGCGATTAACGATCCACGATTCACATTCGAAGTATTTAAATTAAATAAGATGGCAACAGAAGAACTTACAATTCGGGAGGCACAGGATCGGATCGACGAATGGATAAGATCTACGGGTGTGCGATATTTCAGCGAGCTTACGAATATGGCGATTCTTACAGAGGAAGTGGGAGAAGTGGCGCGGCTGATGAGCCGGATCTACGGGGATCAGTCTTTCCGGGAAGTTGACAAGGATAAAAAACTTTCTGATGAACTGGCAGATGTGCTATGGGTAATCCTTTGCATTGCCAATCAAACCGGAACAGATCTTACGGAAGCCCTCAATAGAAATTTTGATAAGAAAAATATCCGCGATGCCAGCCGGCATCTGGATAATCCGAAACTCAAAATCGAGAAGTCCGATTTATAAATACCCGCTTTCCATTTGCACATTTGCACATTTGCATATTTGCACATTTGCCCTATTGTCCCTGCGCCAGACTATAAGCCTTCTTGCCATTCATCACATTCAGTAGTTCGAAGGAACCGATTTTAAAGTCACCGCTCAGACTTACATAGAGACCAATAATATCCTGTTGTACCAGTGCTGATCCGTCGATGCTTTCAAAGCGGGCATTGTATTGGTTCACCAGGTTTGTATATACGGAGCCGGTGGGCCATACCTGGGTTCCCCGATTGCTGATATTTATGAGATTGAATTTTACGCCGCCATGACGCTTGCATTTCTTAGCAATGATTTCTGGTTGTTCTGAACTTTCGATAAACATATCCACACCCACGATATATTCTTTTTCATCAGCAGAATCATCGGAAACCATCATCTGGTTTTGATCCATTTTAAAGAGTGTCGGTGTAATATGCTTATTTGGCAGAATTGGCTTGGCGCCATGTGCTGGTGTTTTCCCAAAATTATTTATGATAGCCTGAGCGAATTCTGTCGTGTTTTTCCCCGGAATGGATTTATCGCCGAAATCGCCGGTATGAATACCCTGTTCCAGAGTATATAATAACGCATTTTCAATCACGGCTGCATTCTGCATCAGACCCAGGTGACGTAACATGGCGATACCACTTAATAACAGCGCTGTCGGATTGGCAATGTTTTTACCAGCGATATCGGGTGCCGTGCCATGCACCGCTTCAAAAATAGAAATATGATCACCAATATTTGCTGATGGAGCGAATCCAAGTCCGCCTACCAGTCCGGCACATAAATCGGAGATGATATCACCCTGGAGATTGGTTAGAACCACCACATCAAATTCCTGCGGGCGCACAACAAGCTTCATCGCCAGGTCGTCTACAATGATATCGTCAGATTTTAATTCAGGATACTCCCTCGCGACTTCCTGGAAACACTCCAGGAAGAGTCCGTCGGTGAGTTTCATGATATTGGCTTTATGCCCGCAGGTTATTCGCCGTGAGCCGTTTTTCTTCGCCATTTCAAAAGCGTACCGGATCACCTGCAGGCTGCCCGGACGGGTAATAAAGCGGCGACTCAATGCCACATCATGAGTGGGCATGTGTTCGATTCCGCCATAAGTGTCTTCGATATTTTCACGCACGATGGTGATATCTATCGGGATACCAGCCTTTGAAAACACGGTATCTACGCCGTGCAGGGATTGAAAAACTCTTTTATTGGCATAGGTATTCCAGGTCTTTCTCGCAGTAACATTGATACTTTTAACGCCTTTCCCTTTCGGTGTTTCCATGGGCCCTTTAAACAGGATGCCCAGTTCTTCGATCACATGCTGGGACTCGGGTGTCATACCATTCGAGAAGCCTTTGTCGAAAACCCATTTTCCCATATCCACTACTTCGTATTCAAGCGGAACCTGGTTGGCATCAAATATGTTTAAAACAGCATCCATGATTTCGGGTCCGATGCCGTCTCCTTTTGCTACTGCTATTTTCATAATTTGTTTAGTGGTTAAAGTGGAGCGAATTTACGTTATTAAGCTTAACGCTGAACGCCAAACGCGTAACGCTCAGATGATGCTTTAAAAAAGCGTTAGGCGTTCGGCTTTAAGCGTTTAGCGTAAAATCCGTATTTTTATACAAACAGACTCCATGGCGAATAAAATCTCAGAAGGGGTTGAAATTGATGTAGAAACTTTTTATCAGCCTGATTACAGTAACCCCGTGGCAGGTGAGCATATGTTTGCCTACCGGATCACTATCTGGAACCATAATAGTTTTCCTGTCAAGCTGCATCGCCGTCAATGGCATATTTTCGATAGTAACGGGAGCCACCGCGAAGTAGAAGGAGAAGGGGTCGTAGGCGTGCAGCCCATCTTACAACCCGGTGAAAAATACCAGTACGTAAGTGGCTGTAATTTGCGAACTGAAATGGGCAAAATGTATGGAAGCTATCATATGGAAAATCTTCATTCCAAAACCAGCTTCGAAGTGAACATCCCGATGTTCGAGATGATCGTTCCGTTTAAAATGAATTAAGCGGTTACGCCTAACGCCTAACGCCTAACGTCTAACGCTTAACGCCCAGACCGGCGTGCCGGCAGATTAATTTTTTTGACGAGTTTGATATTATGACGCTGGGATCTCCGGCATTTTACATTCACAGGTTTAACTATAATCTCCGGGAGTCTCCTGCTTTAATCAGGTTTCAATAATCATCTGCTGGTATGATAATGTATTGAGTGCAGCCCGAATAACTTTATGTATTTGTCAGTTTATTTTTTAGCCACTTATTCATTGGTTCTTCTACGGCTTTATGTAAAATAAAAGCCAGCAAAAAAGAAGCAGACAGGGTGCAGCCAGTTTTTAAAAGATTGCCATTCAGATTGTAAGAATCGTAAACTCTTATAACTAATTGGTGAATGAGATAAAAAGCAAAACTGATCTTACCGAGTAAAACAAAGAAACTGCCGGAAATCGCTTTTGATAAGAACCCGGCCTGGAAAGAAAAAGCATAGACTAAAAAAGCCATAGGCAACCAATAATAAGAAGATAGCCTGTATTGAATCGGAACTGAAGAGTGGAAAGTAAAAAATAGTATTATCAAACAAACAGAACCCATTTCCAACAGATTAGATTCGACCTTTTTTAATAAAAACATTCGGTGAAGTAAGA
>Ga0209863_10000938_pt1 | contig 12296 bp, 10 predicted proteins | sample OrgsoiDNA2013046_FD_185796 | JGI IMG/M metagenome (GOLD analysis project Ga0209863, IMG submission 185796) | Permafrost soil microbial communities from the Arctic, to analyse light accelerated degradation of dissolved organic matter (DOM) -... | ecosystem: Environmental > Terrestrial > Soil >...
CTCGGATACCCAAGCAATGCCGAAAAAGCTCTCCCATTACGGCCGCGACGGCCGCGCGAAGATGGTGGACGTCTCCGCCAAGGCTGCAACGCAGCGCACCGCCTCGGCGTCGGCCTTTGTCGCCATGAAGCCCGCCGTCCTCCGGGCGCTGCCGGCCAACCCAAAAGGTGATCCACTCGAAGTGGCGCGGGTGGCCGGAATCATGGCCGCCAAAAAGACCTCCGAGTTGATCCCCATGTGCCATCCCATCGCGCTCACTCACGTTGCTGTCGATATCACCGTGTGCGAAAATGGCGTCGGCATCGCCTCCCACGCCTCCACTCGCGCCGAGACTGGAGTCGAGATGGAAGCGCTGGTAGCTGCGAGCATCGCCGCCCTCACCGTCTACGACATGTGCAAAGCTCTCGACAAAGGAATTGAAATCCGCGAGGTGCTCCTGACCTCGAAGACCGGCGGCAAGAGCGGCGATTACCGGCGCGCTACCGAGAAGAAATAATGCCGCATAACGTCACAGTTCTCCTCGTCGACGACAACCCCATGATCCTGGGGATGCTGAAGCAGGCCCTTGGCCAGCTCGCCCACATAACCACCGCCTCCGACGCCCCCGACGCCCTCCTCAAAGCCGTCGACAGCCCGCCCGACATCCTGATCAGCGACTACCGCATGACCGGAATGGACGGCCGTCAGCTAGTGGAAAAACTCCGCGCCCGCCCGGCCACCATGAACATCGCGGTCATCCTCCTCGCCACCAAAGCCGACATCGCCGAGCGCCTGAATTTGGAACGCCAAGTCGACGAATTCATCGAAAAGCCGTTCTACTTACGCGAAGCTACGCAGCGCATCAAGCGCGTCATCGACAAAATCGCTCTCGAAAAAATGGCCCGCGCCGCCCCGCAAGATGGCGGCGGCCTGCGCGGCAACCTGGCCCAGATGAACGTCATCGACCTCATGCAGTCCCTCGAAATGGGCCGCAAGAGTGGCCTCCTCACGCTGACCAACGGCAGCGAGCGCTGCGACGTCTACTTCGCCGACGGGCAGATCAATCACTCGACCTATGGTGCCGTCAAGGGGAACGAGGCCGTTTACAAAGTTCTGACTTGGGAAAAAGGCAATTTTCATATCGACTTCGAAGCGCGCAGCACCGAGCAGACCATCACCCGCTCGACCCAGGGCCTCATGATGGAAGGCCTCCGCATTCTCGATGAATCCCGCCGCGACGGGGAGGGGACGCAGGAGGGGGAAGATGTCCTCCTCGACAGCTGACCTACTGACAGCGGCCATCCTCACCGTCAGCGACTCCTCCGCCCGCGGCGCCCGCCAGGACACCTCTGGACCAGCACTGGCCTCCCTGCTGATGCAAAACTGCTATCAAGTAGTCGAAACCGCGGTCGTTCCTGACGAAGCGCCAGAGATTCAATCGGCTCTAATCCGCATGTCCGAAGTAGCCCGCCTGGTCATCAGCACAGGCGGCACCGGCCTCAGCCCGCGCGACGTAACCCCGGAAGCCACCCGCGCCATCTGCGACCGCATCGTCGAGGGCCTCTCCGAAATCATGCGCCTCGAAGGCCTGAAGAAAACTCCCTACGCCGCCCTGAGCCGCTCCATTTGCGGAACCCGCGGCACCTCGCTCATCGTCAACGTCCCCGGCAGCGCCCGCGGCGCGGTCGAATCCCTCTCCGCCATCATCGAGCTAATCCCTCACGCCCTCAACCTCCTGCGCGGCCTAACAGACCACTCGTGAGGCTCTGACCCCAGGATGAAACACGACGCTTCAACACCTAAGCTTGTCGTTCCGACCAGCGGGAGTGCCTGCCCTGAGCCTGTCGAAGGGAATCCGCTCTTGTTTGAGCACGCTTGTCATCCCGATTGGAAGCGAACCGCAACGGATTAAAAAACCTGTCATCCCGACCGGAGTGGAGGGACCTGCTTTGCCGCGCAGACTTGCCCAGCTTTTCTCCGTGCCTCAGTGTCTCCGTGGTAAAACCGCCCCTAAAAGCCTGACAGTTCCCGCCGTCTTACGTAAACTTAGGACCACGTGAAATCTCTCAAAACCATCCTCTCCAAATACACAGTCTTCCTCTGGGCCCTCATGAAGCCACTTGGAATCTGGGGAGTGTTCTTGGCTGGCGTGCTGGACAGCGCTTTCATCGGCCTGCCAGTGGACGTGGTCGTTGCCGGATATGTCTACACCTACCCCGCCCGGTTCGCCTTCTACGTCCTGATGGCCTCCGCCGGATCGACGCTGGGCAGCCTTGTCGTTTACTGGATCGGCCTGAAAGGCGGCGCGGTCCTGCTGCGAAAACGCATGTCCCCTGAACGCCTCCTCCGCATCGAAACCGCGTTCGCCAGGCACCAATTCCTGACACTGATGATCCCCGCTATGCTGCCCCCGCCCACGCCCTTCAAACTCTTCGAACTGGCAGCCGCTGCTTTCGAAATGCCTCTCGGAAAATTCCTGCTGGCGATCTTCACCGGACGCTGTCTACGGTTCCTGGCGGTCTCGTTCCTCACCATCAAGTTCGGCCCGCAGTTTGTACACGGGTTTGCACACTTCTTCCGCCACCGCTTCTGGTGGATTGCCCTCGCCACTCTGGCATCAATTGGACTGTCGCTTTGGCTCAGCCGAAGGAAGTCATCGGCGCCCAGCGCCGAATCAGTAGCCTCATTATGAGACCGCTGGCTTTGTAAGAACCGGCCCTGGCAGTTCTGGACGAACGAGCCTAGCTAGTGGGGACTTGATCGAGGAAACCGTTGCTAACGGGCCGTATGCCGCTTCCTGGCCCCTTCTGGAGCAGGAGTTAACACATCCCAGGCGGTTCCTTGCAGCAGCACGGGCAGCCCAAAAAAGATGGCCGTAAACACCATGTCCGCCGCTACGGTATGGCGAAAGAACGGTATAGCCGCCACATAGCAATTAACTAGCCCCTGGAGCGTAGCCGCATACAAAGTCCGATACGACGCCCAAACCGAGAAGTTGCTGACAACAAAGAACATCACCGACGACAGCAGCGATGTCGCCCCAATTCGAACCGCACTGTTCGTCGTGCGAAGCGACATCCCTAGTCCGAGCGCGATCCCATACCATGCCCACGTGAACAACTGGTCCCAGGTCAGGGGATAGCTGTAGACGATTCTGGTCAGCACAACATCAGCCCCAGCGCAGAGCACCCACGCGATCCAGGCATACTTCCGGGAAACGCGTGCGCCGAAGAATAGCAGCGCAGCACTGATCGACGTAAAAGCAATGGGCTTGGAGACGAATCGCAGCCCGAGGGCCAGCACGATGAAAATGTAAGGCAGCATCAGAACCTCTTCCGGAACCTCGTGGCGAGAACCTTTCGATTCTTTCAAGGCTGTCGAAGCGCGTCAAGCGGCGAATTGCAAAAGCCACACGAAACCACGATCACGGCTTCTCAAGAACCTCGTGAAATTGGGAGTCGAGATTCACCTCGAAGGTAAGCGGACGCCTCCCACCCACCTTCGAAATCACCTGCCTCACCTGCGGATCTCCGAACCGCAAGTCGAACAAGCGAACGCGGTAACCGGCTGGATCCGTCAGTGTTTCTGTTTCGGTCATTGGATACTGTGCCCAGCCGAAAAAGTAGCGTCCCAGCGCCGTCTTCCGCGCCGCTTCCGTCGCAGCCGTGGGCTCGGTTCGAAAGTAAACATGGAGGTTGTTCTCCGGGTCGGCCTCCGGAATTGCAGAATCCACGTTCATGGTCGCATAGAATTTGGCGGTCTCCACGACGCCATACCAACTGAACGGATTGCCCATGTGGGGATAGGCCGAGACGCGCAGCGGCGTTTCATCCTGATAAAGTCGCGCTTCCAGCGTCGCAACCGCGCGCCGATGTTCATAGTCGCGGACGCCCCAGGTCAAAAGCACTCCCGCCAGCGCAACCCGCGCCGCCAGCTTTCCGGGGAAATCCTGTTTCCGCGCTCCGATTTCGTCATTGACGAGGCCGGTAATCAGCGGTGCCACGAGTCCGCCGATCAGAAATACCCACAGAACCGGCTCGAGAATGAAAACGATATCCCACGAGTACCATCGCGCTGAGAACGGCCAAAAAGGGTGAACGCCGTAGTTATTGGTAAAGTCCAGCAGGATATGGGTCAGGCATGCGAGATAGGCGTACAAGTACAGCAAACCCCAGCGCGGAGGTAAGGCCGGCGCACGGCGGCGCAACCGGTGCACACCGCAAACGAACGCCACAACCACAGCGGCGACCAAAATTGCGCCCAGGAACGAATGCGTGAAGCCGCGATGGTGCTCGAATCCGAAAGCCGATCCAGCGAATCGCCCGAAGACGTCAAGATCCGGCGCCTCCGCCGCAAGCGTAAGTGTCAGCGTTGCGTAAGCGGTTTTGCGATTCAGTCCAGCGCGCCCCAAATTGGCGCCTAAAAGCAGGTGGGTTATGGGTTCCAAGGAATTGAGGATTCTCTCGCGCCGACCAGTCGAACTGAAATAGTTGCTTTCGGTAGTCAGCAGATTACAACAGATTCTGATCCGAGTTCGCGGATGCAGGGTTTAGAGAAGTGAAATCTTACCCAGACGGCGCGACGACGGCTGGCGCCCTGCAAACTCAGGTGGCACCAGCAGTGTGATGGCATCGGGAACCAGCGTGATTTCCGCAGGGAGCTGCCCGAGAAGTTCACCATCGGCTTCGAGATAGACCGGCCTGACGCCGCCGGGCGTCAGCCGAACCCGACGGGCGCTGTAGACTTGAATTCCCGGCACCGGCCAACTCGCGCCCAGAATGCCGCGGATTACGTATAGCAAGTAACTCCACCGGTTCGAGGTCTTGAAAAGCACCACCCCTAGATCGTCACGGAGCAGCGACGCACCGGGAGCCAGATCGCGAAGCAGGCTCCCGAAATCGTGCAAACGCACGGCCAGAACCTGGGTCACGGGAAGCCGCTGTTTTGCGTCACTCGCCGATACATCCGCGGTAAACCATTCCATCCGGTGCGACAGCCAAACCCACAACGCCTTCCAGAAATAAGCCACAATGCCGAACGTTCGCTTTTCACCGGGAGCGACCTGATGAAACAGATAGCCGTCCTGTCCGGCGCCAGCCACGCTTAGAAAGTATCGGCTCGCGAGATTTCCCTCGCCATCCTGGCAATCCACCCTGCCCACGCTCACTCGCAACGGAATGGCCCGCAGCGCGGCCCGGGCAGCGGCGGCAGGACGGCGAGGAACTCCAAAGTCGTGGGCGAGAACATTAGCCGTACCGAGTGGAACCACGGCCAGGGCGGTATCGCTCCCAACCAGCCCTTGCGCCAGATCCTGAATGGTCCCGTCGCCACCGCACGCGAAAATCGTATCGCACCCCTGCGCAGCCGCGTCCCGAGCCTGCTCACCGGCTTCGGCGGCGGATAACGTCTCCGCGATCGAGACTTGCACTCCCGCATCACGCAAAACCCGGGCCACTTCTTCCACGGCCGCGCGATTGTTGCCGCGTCTTTGCCCAGAGTGCGAATTGTAGAAGAGCATCGCGCGGCGCATGAGGACGTTGCTATGGTATACGCGGTTGCGCGCACGCTGGGCTCGGAATACACTACGGGGCGCTGGCGACTCGACGGCCCCGGCTGGAACTCCCTTGGAGAATAACCGTCAGGAGGTATTCATGAAGCCATTCGTATTCGCTCTTCTCGCGTTCTCGCTAGTTTCGACAGCCATCGCACAGTCAGGCGGAATGGCTCGGTCCGCCAAGCCTGCGACGCTCGTAACCGGCATTGGCGAGCAGCATCACCCCGTTACCACCTCCAACCCTGAAGCTCAGCAGTTTTTCGATCAGGGTCTGCGCTACATCTACGCCTTCAACCACGACGAGGCCGCCCGCTCATTCCATCGCGCAGCGGAACTCGATCCCAAGCTGGCCATGGCTTACTGGGGAACTGCCGAAGCCGTCGGTCCCAACTACAACGACCCCGCCAGCGAGGACCGCTTCAAACAAGCCCACGAGGCCATCGCCAAAGCGCAGAGTCTTTCCTCGGCCGCGACTCCAAGCGAGCGCGAATACATCGCTGCCATGTCAGTGCGTTTTCCCGCTGACCCGAAGGCCAACCTGAAAAAAGCCGCGGAAGACTATCGCGACGCCATGCGCGAACTCGCGAAGCACAATCCCGACGACCTCGACGCCGCCACCCTCTTCGCCGAAGCCGGTATGAACCTGCATGCCTGGGGACTCTGGCATCACGATGGCACCCCGGAAGCCGGCACCGAAGAAATTGTTGCAACTCTGGAATCCGTCATCAAGCGCGATCCCAACCACGTCGGCGCCAACCACTACTACATCCACGCCGTGGAAGCCTCGAACCACCCCGAGCGCGCTCTGCCTTCGGCCAACCGCCTCGCCGCCCTGGCCCCCAACGCAGGCCATCTGGTCCACATGCCCGCCCACACCTACATCCGCACCGGTGACTACGACTCGGCCGAACAGACCAACATCGCCGCAGCCAAAGTCGATGAAACTTACATCGCTCAAACTGGCGCACAAGGCATGTATCCCATGATGTACTATTCGCATAATCTCCACTTCATCGCCACGGCCGCAGCGATGGAGGGACGTTACGCGGATTCCTGGCAAGCCGCCGACAAGCTGGCAGCCCACGTAGCTCCAGGCGTAAAAGAAGTTCCCCCGCTCGAAGGCTTCATGACCGTTCCCATCATGGTGCGGGTTAGGTTCCAGAAATGGGACGAAATCCTCGCCATGCCCGCCCCAGACGCAGCCATGAAAACCACAACCGGCTTCTGGCACTTCGCCCGCGGCATGGCCTACGCCGGCAAAGGCAAACTCGCCGAAGCCGAGAAGGAATACAGACTGGTCAGCGAGAAACAAGCCAGCACCCCTCCCGACGAAATCTTCGCCATGCCCATCAACAACAAAACCAAAGACGTCTTCACCATTGCCCGCGACGCCCTGGGTGCAAAAATAGCCGTTCTGAAAAAAGATTATCCAACAGCCGTGACCATGCTCCGCGAAGCCGTAACCGTCCAGGACGCCCTCAACTACAACGAACCCCCAGACTGGCTCTACCCCGAACGCGAATCCCTCGGCGCCGCTCTGCTAATGCAAGGCAGCCCAGCAGAAGCAGAACAAGTCTTCCGCGACGACCTAGCCAGAATGCCCCGCAACCCCCGCTCCCTCTTCGGCCTAAGCTCGGCCCTAAAAGCCCAAAAACGCGACTATGACGCCCAATTCGTAGACAAACAATTCCAGGACGCTTGGAAGAAAGCAGACGTGCAGTTGCGGGTGGAGGACCTGGTTTAGATTTTCGGTGTTCCGATCTCAACTTCAGCCCTGTCATCGTTATTTAGGCATGTCATCTTTTCTAAGCATGTCATCTTTTTTAGACATGTCATCCTGAGCGGAGTTTCTCGTGCGCGACGCGCGCGAGAAACGTAGTCGAAGGACCCCTGCCCCGCCAGTTCCGCCAAACTCTCGAAAACTTTCTCACTGTGCCGCGTCCTCGTGATCGCTCGGAGCGAAGATACCCCGCTCCCTAACGCACAATGATGAAAGATTTGAGGAAAATAACCTATATCATAGAGGCCCGCTCAATCCAGTAAACACAATGCGGCAACCCCCGCCACACAATCTCTTTCCACAACCTCATCCCATTCCGCTCGGCCACTCTCCGCGAAGGCAAATTCTCCGGCCGAATCAACGAAATCACATACTCAACGTTCCGCTTCGAGAAAGCCAAATCCCGGCAAGCCCGCGCCGCTTCCGTTGCATAACCAAAACCCCAACAATCCCGCCGCAAGTGATACCCAATTTCCAACTCATCCACGCCAGCAACGGTCTGCACAGTAACTCCGCAGTCCCCAATCAACTCCCCAGTCGACTTCAAGTTCATCGCCCAGAGACCATGGCCGTCCGCTTGATACCGCCGCCGGTTCCGCGCAATCCACTCCTCCACTCCGGCGAGGTCGAACAGAGTCGGGTAATACCGCATAGTCTCAGGGTCACTCAAGATCAGTGCGAGAGCATCCACATCCTCAGCAAGAAACTCGCGCAGCAAAAGCCGCTCAGTCTCAAGAATCACCCGTCCCTCTTCCATCTCCGTAGCATACCGAACGTTCTACCGTAGGCACCCTTCCCAACTCGCACCCAACCGCCGCTCGTGATCAAGCTGAAGCCGGGGCAGGCACAAGCCACGAAGTGGCACAAGAATAAAGCCCACAGCGTTAGCGGTGGGAAGGCGTGGCACGAAGACAAGCCCCAAGGGCGAAAGAGCCTTCCGGCCACAACGACTCGCCTGCTCCAGAAAGCCCTATAATTCTCCTCGATGGCGACCAAGAAGTCAGACACAGGCATCGAGTCTCTGCGCGACAAGATCCGCTACCACGAACACCGCTACTACGTCCTCGACGATCCCGAAATCACCGACGCCGAATTCGACCGCCTCCTCAATCAGCTCAAGAAAGTCGAAGCCGAGCATCCCGAACTCATCACCCCTCAATCGCCCACCCAGCGCGTAGGCGGCAAGCCCCGCGAAGGCTTCGTCAAAGTCCCGCACTCCTCCCCGATGCTCTCCCTCGACAACGCCTACAGCGAGGACGAACTCCGTGAATGGGAGCGCCGGGTCCACGAACTCAGCGGCCGCAACGATGTCGAATACGTCTGCGAACTCAAGCTCGACGGCATGTCCCTCGCCGTCCTCTACAAAGACGGAACGCTCGACCACGGCATCACCCGCGGCGACGGCTCGATCGGCGAAGATGTCACCCTCAACGTCCGAACAGTCCGCTCCGTCCCACTCCATCTCGACCCCGCAATCCTAAAGAAGGCCGGCCTGCCGCCCAGCTTTGAAGTTCGCGGCGAACTCCTGATGCCCCTCTCGTCGTTCCGCAAGATGAACGAAGCCCGCGAAGAAAAGGGCCTGGCCACCTTCGCTAATCCACGCAACGCCACCGCCGGCACCGTTCGTCAACTGGAACCCAGCATCACAGCCCAGCGCCGCCTCGACTACTTCACCTACCAGCTCCTCAAAGACGGCCGCACCTATTTCGACCGCCATTCCAAAGCCCTGGCAGCCCTGCAAGCCGCCGGATTCAAAGTCAATCCCAACCACAAAACCGCAAAAAATCTGGAGGAAGTCTGGCAATTCATCCAGGAGTGGGAAGGCAAGCGCGACCGTCTGCCCTATGAAATCGACGGCATCGTCATCAAAGTCGACCGCATCGCCCTGCAAAACGAATTAGGCTTCACCGGCAAAGCCCCGCGCTGGGCCATCGCCTACAAATTCGCAGCCCGCGGCGGCATAACCCAAATCGAGAACGTAATGATCACCGTAGGCCGCACCGGCAAACTCACGCCCACAGCCATGCTCAGGCCGGTGTTCATCGGCGGCACCACGGTCAGCCGCGCCACCCTCCACAACATGGACTTCATCGAGCGCCTGGGCGTAAAAATCGGCGATTGGGTCGAGGTCGAGCGCGGCGGCGACGTCATTCCCAAAGTCAACCGCGTGGTCGACGACAAAAGCCATCCTCGCGGCACGCGGCTGTTCAAAATGCCAACTGCTTGCCCCGAATGCGGCGGTCACGTCGTCCGCACCGAAGGCGAAGCTGACCACCGCTGCGTCAACGCCAACTGCCCCGCCAAACTCCGCGAAAGCATCCTCCACTTCGGTGCCCGCAGCGTCATGAACATCGAAGGCCTGGGCGACGTCACGGTCAACCAACTCACCGAGCGTGGCCTCGTCAAAAGCGTAGCCGACATCTACTCCCTCACCGAAGAAAAACTTCTCACTCTGGAACGAATGGGCGAAAAATCAGCCCAAAACATCCTGCAGGAAATCGAACGCTCCAAGAAACTCCCCCTTGAGCGCGTGATCTATGGCCTGGGCATCCGCATGGTCGGCGAGCGCACCGCCGAATTTCTGGCCGAACATTTCGGCTCCATGGACGCCATCATGAACGCGAGCGTTGAGCAATTGCAAGAAGTCAACGAAGTAGGCCCCCGCATCGCGCAAAGTATCTTCGAGTTTTTCGCGGAAGCCAAAAACCGCGAACTCGTCGACCGCCTCAGAAAGGCTGGCCTCACCCTGCAAGGCGTCCGCAAAGAACGCGGCACGCAATTGGCCGGAAAAACCTTCGTGCTTACCGGCACCCTCGCCCGCCACACCCGCGATGAGGCCAAAAAGCTAATCGAAGACGCCGGAGGCAAAGTATCCGGCTCCGTCAGCAAAAAAACCGACTACGTGGTAGCAGGCGAAGAAGCAGGCTCCAAGCTCGATAAGGCAAAGGAATTGGGCGTGGCCGTCATCGACGAAGGCGCGATGGAAAAACTCATCGGCGCCTAAGTTATCGCCCCGCACCATCGGAGGATTCCAAATGCGCAACAAATCGTACGCGATGTTGTTCCCGTGCCTTCTCGCCACGCTCCTCCTGGCGGGATGCGGCGGCGCAAGTTCTAGCGGCATCGGCAGCGTTGGCAGCGTCAACGTCAGTCCAACCCAGGCCGCCGTCGTAACGACCACCCAAACGCAACAATTCACGGCTACCGTCAGCGGCTCAAGCACTGTGACGTGGGCCGTGGATGGCGTCGCCGGAGGCAACTCGACCGTCGGCATGGTGAGTTCCTCCGGCCTCTACACCCCGCCCTCCACGGCCGGCACCCACACCATCGTCGCCACCAGTGCAGCGGATGCCACAAAAACCGGCTCCGCTAAAATCGCGGTCACCGATCTGGCAGGCGTCTTCACGCACCACAACAACGTCGCTCGCGACGGCACAAACACCCAGGAACTAGCTCTCACGCCAGCCACAGTCACCACCGCAACCTTCGGCAAACGCTTCGCGTGCGCAGCAGATGGCGCCATCTACACCCAGCCCCTCTGGGTTCCCGGGCTCACTGTGAACGGCGCAATCCACAACGTAATCTTAGTAGCCACTCAACACGACAGCGTCTTCGCCTTCGACGCCGACAGCAGCCCCTGCGTGACGCTCTGGCAAGCCCAACTCCTGCTCCCCTTGCACGGCGGCACCTCCAGCGAAACCCCAGTTCCCACAGCCGATGTCGGCAATGGCTTTCAGGACATTCGGCCAGAAATTGGAATAACTGGAACGCCCGTTATCAATCCAGCCGCCTCCACGCTGTACGTAGTCAGCAAATCGGAAAACCTTACCGGCACATTCTTCCAGCGCCTTCACGCTCTCGACCTCGCCACCGGCAATGAAAAGCCGGGCAGCCCCGTTATCATTACCGCTTTCGTTCCCGGAACAGGCGACGGCTCCACAGGAGGCGTCCTAACCTTCAATCCCCAAACCGAGCACCAGCGCTCCGCCCTCGCCCTCTCGAACGGCATCGTCTACATCGCCTGGGCCTCGCACGAAGACAAAAACCCTTACCACGGGTGGATCCTCGGCTACGACGCCTCCAACCTGGCCCAGGTGAAAGTTCTGAATGTTTCGCCGGACGGCTTTCGCACCGGCATCTGGATGGCAGGCGAAGCCCCCGCCTTCGATAGCGCAGGCAATCTCTACGTCACCACCGGAAACGGCACCTTCGACGCCGATCAAGCTCTACCGCCCAAGAGCGACTACGGCGACAGCATCCTGAAGATCAGCACGTCCACGGCTCTAACCGTCACCGGCTGGTTCACGCCCTACAACCAGGCCTTCCTCGACACGCAGGACTTGGATCTCGGTTCCAGCGGCGTCGTCATCCTCCCCGACCAACCCACGTCCCCGACCCATCTCCTGGTAGCCGCCGGGAAGCAGGGCCAACTCTATTTGATCAATCGCGACTCCATGGGCTCCTACTGCAACGGCTGCACATCGGACAACGTAGTCCAAAGCTTCCCGGCGTTCCAAAACTACGGCTCCTTCTGGGGATCCCCCGCTTTCTGGCAAAACCATCTGTACTTAGGCGGAACGCAGGAACTCCCGGCCGCAGGAGACAAGCTGAAGGTCTTCGATTTCAATCCATCCACGCATTCCTTCGCAACCGCGCCGTCGTCGCAATCCAGCACAGTCTTCGGATATCCGGGTTCGAATCCCTCAGTTTCGTCTCAGACCGCATCCGGCGGAATCGTCTGGGCACCTGACATCAGCTCGTACGGGTTTCCAGCGCCCACACAAGGCCCCGCAATTCTCCACGCCTACGACGCAACCAATCTTGGAACAGAACTCTGGAACAGCTCCCAGGCAACAGGAGGACGCGATCAGGCAGGCGACGCCGTTAAATTCAGCGTCCCAATAGTAGCCAACGGCAAGGTCTACCTAGGTACTCGCACAGAAGTCGACGTTTACGGTTTGCTGCCGTGAAGTCTGGCGTTGG
>Ga0209863_10000939_pt1 | contig 12294 bp, 11 predicted proteins | sample OrgsoiDNA2013046_FD_185796 | JGI IMG/M metagenome (GOLD analysis project Ga0209863, IMG submission 185796) | Permafrost soil microbial communities from the Arctic, to analyse light accelerated degradation of dissolved organic matter (DOM) -... | ecosystem: Environmental > Terrestrial > Soil >...
ACATGATGCAAAAAGATATGGTCCTGGCGATGGACCTCGGCCGCCAACTCGACGTGCCTCTGCCGACCACCGCAGTCAGCAATGAAATCCTCACCGCCGCCCGCGGCATGGGCTGGACGAAATACGATTTTGCCTGCATGTTCGACGTGCTCGCCGCCATGTCGGGTGTCTCGACTCCCGTAACCACCGGAGGGCCAAAGAAGTGACGACTGCAACCTCCAAGCCAGAAGCCGCCCGAGAAGCCTCAACTGAAAACAAGTGGCTGCGCGCCTACCGCCAGATGGTGCGCATCCGTCACTTCGAAGAGCAGGTGAACGAACTCTACACGCGCGCGCTGATGCCGGGACTTGCTCATCTTTATAGCGGAGAGGAAGCCGTCGCGGTCGGCATCTGCGAAGCGCTGAACATCGACGACTACATCACCAGCACGCATCGCGGCCACGGGCACTGCCTGGCGAAGGGCGCGTCCCCCGACCGCATGTTCGCCGAACTCCTCGGCAAGGAAGCCGGCTACTGCCGCGGTAAAGGCGGATCGATGCACATCGCCGATCCAGCCACCGGCAATCTTGGCGCAAATGCAATCGTCGGCGGCAGCGTAGGCATCGCGACCGGCGCGGCGTTTGCCGCGAAGCGCCTCAGCAACGGACGCGTCGCAGTCTGTTTCTTCGGCGAAGGCGCCCTCGGCCAGGGCTCGCTCTACGAAGTCATGAACCTTTCGCAGCTCTGGAAACTGCCGGTGATCTACGTCTGCGAAAACAATATGTATAACGAGTACACACACTTCAGCGAGACCACCGCCGGAACAATCCTTGGTCGCGCCGCGGCCTTCGGACTCGAAGCCGCGCAAGTCGACGGCCAGGATGTACGCGCCGTCAACGAAGTCGCAACTCGTCTCGTGAAGCGCGCCCGCGCCGGTGGAGGTCCCGCCTTCCTGCAAGCCGACACCTACCGCTACAGCGGCCATCACGTCGGCGACATCAATCGCGAATACTATCGCTCGAAGCAGGAAGAGCAGCACTGGAAGACGGACCGCGACCCCATCAAACTGCACGCCAACTGGTTGCTGGCGCAAGGACACGCCGATGCCGCCGCGCTCGAACAAATCGCCACCGAAGCCAGCGCCGAGATGGCAGCCGCGGTGAAGTTCGCTATCGCGTCTCCGTATCCCAGCGTCGATCAGGTGGAACAGGACGTCTATGCCTGAGCGCGAACTCACATTTGCGCAAGCCGTCCGCGAAGCGCTCGCCGAAGAAATGCGTCGCGACAGCCGCGTCTGTATTTTCGGCGAAGACGTCGCCGAAGCCGGCACGCCCTTCAAAGTTCTCTCCGGCCTCGTCGAAGAATTCGGCGCCGAGCGCGTGGTCGATACGCCCATTTCCGAAGCCGGATTCACCGGCGTCGGAGTCGGCGCAGCCATGACCGGCCTACGCCCCGTCGTCGACATCATGTTCGGCGACTTCCTCACCCTCACCATGGATCAAATGGTCAACCAGGCCGCCAAAGCGCACTACATGTCGGGCGGCCACTGGCGCGTCCCCATGGTGATGCGCACCACGCTCGGCGCGACCCGCCGCTCCGCCGCGCAGCATTCGCAGTCCCTGCACGCCTGGTTCAGCCACGTCCCCGGATTGAAAGTCGTTCTGCCTTCGACTCCCTATGACGCCAAGGGCCTGCTGAAGACTGCGATCCGCGACGAAAATCCAGTCGTCTTTTTCGAAGATAAGATGATGTACAAGTTGAAAGGCCCTGTGCCCGAAGGCGACTACACGATCCCGCTCGGCGTCGCCGACGTGAAGCGCGTGGGCGAAGACATCACGCTGGTCGCGACCAGCAGCATGGTGCAAATCGCGCTGGGCGCGGCCACCATGTTGGAAAAAGAAGGCATCAGCGCCGAGGTCGTCGACCCGCGCACGACGTGGCCGCTCGACGAAAAGACAATCATCGACTCGGCCAAGAAAACTTCGCGCGTGATCGTCCTCGACGAAGGCTACGGACGCTACGGCGTCACCGCCGAACTCGCAGCAGTGATCGCCGAAGGCGCGTTCTACGACTTGGACGCGCCGGTGAAACGCATGGGCGCAATGCACGTCCCAATCCCGTTCTCTCCCCCGCTGGAAGACGTAACGGTGCCAACGGAGGAAACGGTAACCGAAGCCGCAAGAAAAATGTGCAAGAAGTAGCGCCGGCGTCCCGCCGGCTGTCTCGGGGGCGTCTCGCCCGCGGGTCCAAGCTAGAAGCTAAGAGCTAGAAGCTAGGAGCTGATTTATGGCACTCAAAACGCACGGAACCATGGCCGTCGACTGGGAGCAGCGCATCGACTTCGATCGCCTCCGCCGCGAGCGTCTGCAAAAAGCGAAAGACCTGCTCAAGCAATCGTCGATGGGCGCGCTTCTCTGCTTCGACATGAACAACGTGCGTTACCTCACATCAACGCACATCGGCACCTGGGCGCAGGACAAAGCCAACCGCTTCACGCTTCTCCCGCAAAACGACGAGCCCATCCTGTGGGACTTCGGCTCCGCCGCCCGGCATCATCAACAGAATTGCCCCTGGCTCGGTGATCGATCGCGCCCCGGCATTTCGATGTTGCGCGGGACGATGTCTCCCGAGCATGGACGAGCAGAAGACGTCGCCAAGAAAATTCGCATCGAACTCGAAATGCGCGGCCTGCACAAAGAGCCCGTCGGCACCGACATCATCGAGCTTCCGGTTCTGTTCGCGCTGCAACGCGAAGGCATTCAAGTTGTCGACGGCCAGGAGCTCATGTCCAATGCCCGCGTCATCAAGACGCAGGACGAAATCTCTCTTCTCAACACCTCAGCCATGATGGTCGACGCCGCTTACGACGAGCTCTACCGCGCCATGAAGCCGGGCATGCGCGAAAATGAAGCAGTTGGGTTAGTCAGTAAAGTTCTCTACGATCTCGGATCGGAATACGTCGAAGCGGTGAACGCAATTTCCGGCGAGCGCTGTAATCCGCATCCGCACGTTTTCTCCGATCGTATTCTGCGCCCCGGCGACCCCGTCTACTACGACATCCTTCATTCCTACATGGGCTATCGCACCTGCTACTACCGCTGCTTCACCATCGGCTACGGATCGCACGCCATGGTCGATGCCTATAAGCGCTGCCGCGATTATCTCGATGCCGCCATCGAACTGATTCGCCCCGGACGCAACACCGCGGAAATCGCGGCAGTGTGGCCCAAGGCGCAGGATTTCGGCTTTCCCAACGAAGAAGCCGCGTTCGCCCTGCAATACGGCCACGGCATCGGACTTGCGATTTGGGAAAAGCCCGTGATCTCGCGCCTGGTTTCGCTCGATCATCCGCAGACGCTTGAACCCGGCATGGTCTTCGCCCTCGAAACCTTCTGGCCATCGACCGACGGCTGGAGCGCCGCGCGCATCGAAGAAGAAATCGTAGTCACGCCCACGGGCCACGAAGTCATCACCCGCTTCCCCGCAGAGCAATTGTTGGTCGCCGGCGCGCACTACCACACCGTGAACGGCCCACTACCGACGACGCGAGAAACCGAAGCTTCGCCCAGCGTACGCGTCCTCGAGATGATCGACGCCAGCGCAAAAACCGAGCGGGTAGGAGTCGCAGACTAGCGGAACTCAGCCGCGAAGCAGCGGCACGTGATAGCCCGGCACGGCAGTGCCGGGTGAGGTCGGGAAGATCGCGCGAGTCCCGTAGGGACGCCACTTCTCCGCCCCAGAAAGAAATCCACTATGGCTTTCAGCGTAGTCATGCCCGCCCTCGAGATGGCGCAAGAAACCGGCAAGCTCATCGCATGGCGCAAACAAGAAGGTGACCGCGTCACCAAAGGCGAGCCGCTGCTCGAAATCGAAACCGACAAAGCCGTCGTCGAAGTAGAAGCCCCGGTCGACGGCATTCTCGCCGGAATCAAAGCGTCCGCCGGTGACGATATTCCCGTCGGACAAACGATCGCATGGATCGTCGCCCCCGGCGAACTACCTCCGGTCGAGGCGGAATCAACCGCTCCCGCCGCCCGCGCCGGATCTCATGCGGCATCGCCAGCCAAGGAACAACCTCAAGTCGCGGCGGCGCCTTCGGCACCGATCACCACCGCCAGAATCTCCCCCAAGGCCCGGCGCCTCGCGAAGGAATTAGGCGTCGATATCGCCACCGTCCGCGGCTCCGGCGCCGACGGAGAGATTCTCGCCTCCGACATTCAATCCGCCGCAGCGTCTGCCGCCGAAGGCAACCTCGAAGTCCCCACTTCCCTTGGCCGCATCATGGCCGAACGCACCACGCAGAGCTGGACCACCGTCCCCCACTTCTTCGTCACTCGCGACGTAGACGCCGGCCCACTGAACGAATATCGCGAACGCAACATCGCCGACATCGAGCGCACCCACAACGTCCGTATCTCGCACACTGACATCCTGGTCGCGCTCACCGCTCGCGTCCTACCGAAACATCCGCGCCTGAATTCAAGTTGGACCGCCGAAGGAATCCGCCTGCACGATCACGTCAACCTGGGCATCGCCATCGCCGTAAACGACGGTGTCGTCGCTGCCGTGATTCCGAACGCTCACACCGCAACCCTCGTCGACATCGCCACCCAGCGCCGCGATCTTGCCGAGCGCGCCCGCGCCGGAAAGCTCCGCCCCGCCGACATCGCCGACGCCACCTTCACCATCAGCAACCTTGGGATGTATCACGTCGACCAATTCAGCGCCATCATCACGCCGCCGCAAGCCGCGATCCTCGCCGTGGGCGGTATCGCCGACCGAGTCGTCGCCGTCGAAGGCAAGCCCGCGGTTCGTCCGATGATGACGCTCACCATCTCCTGCGACCACCGCGTGGCCGACGGCGCCCGCGCCGCCTTGTTTCTCAAAGATCTCGCCGAAGCGATGGCCGCTCCGGCAAAGCGTCTCAGCTAGCCCACGCGATCTGTCCTAAGAGCCTTCAGGAGTTCCCCCCAGAAATTTTTTCTGCGCGTAAGCCAATTTTTTTCTCGCAGTTCCTGATATGGGGCTGAACTCTCTCGCCGGACGCCACTACTCACGTCCGCGCCAGCCTTAACGGTATAATGCCGCGTCTATGTCTTGGACCTCCGGACCGAGGGGTCTTGTAGTCGTGTCTATTGGAGGGAAACCCATCGTGCATACAAACAGATTCGCTCTCAGCAGTCGAATCGCCGTACTTTACTTACTCATCGTCACGTTTGCTGGCATCGCCTCCGCGTCCAGCGAAAAAGTGCTCCACAGTTTCCTTGGAAGTCCTGGCGGCCTTAGTCCCGGCGGAGGTTTGGTGGCCGACAAGGCGGGGAATCTCTACAGCGTGACCCCCTACGGGGGCCCAGATCCCGCCTGCAGTTGCGGCACCGTCTTTGAACTGAGCCCTCCTGCCACACCCGGCGGCGCGTGGACCGAGACCATCCTCTACGGTTTCCACGCTGATTACCATGTTGTAAACATAGACGGAAATGAGCCCGTCGGCGGCCTGGTCTTCGACCAACTCGGCAATCTCTACGGCGCGACCACCCGTGGTGGACCTGGTGACCGGGGAGTAATCTTCGAGTTGACGCCACCCGCAGCACCGGGCGGAACCTGGACCGAAAAAGCTATTTTCAGTTTTCGCCAAGATGGCACGCAAGGCGTTTTCCCCAACGGCAATCTGGTCTTCGACGATGCGGGCAACCTGTATGGGACGACCGGATCAGGCGGCGGAGGCGGAAATTGCAGCTACTCCTACTTGGGTTGCGGCACCGTCTTTCAGCTCAAGCCGCCTGCCACGCCGGATGGCGACTGGACGGAAAATACCCTCTACGCATTTGCTGTCCAGGTCGGTGACGGTGCCAATCCGGTCAGCGTTATTTATCGAAGGGGCGTGCTCTACGGCACCACGAGTTTTGGCGGCGCACATTCGCGTGGAACTGCCTATCAGTTGGCGTCAGAAAACGGAGTATGGGTTGCTGCCACGATCTACAGTTTCTCTCCAAACCGGGGGTCCTATGCGAACGCACTGATCCTCGACGATGCCGGCAATCTCTTCGGGACGACCATCGCCGGCGGTTTGGGGGGACCGAACTGTCGGGCATGCGGGACGGTTTTTGAGCTGTCACCGCCGGCCGCGGCAGGCAAGCCTTGGCGCGAAACCATTCTCCACGCTTTTGACGGCGAATGGGACGGCGCTACTCCCTTGGCAGGGTTACTCCGCGATGATGCAGGGAACCTCTATGGCACAACCGCTTCGCGCAAGATCCATGACAAGGAAGTCGCCAGTACTGGCCTGGTCTTCGAGTTGAGTCCGCCCCAGGTCCCAGGCGCAGCATGGACCGAAAAAATTCTGCACAACTTTGGCGGCTCCGCCACGGGGGACGGCGCCCAACCTGGAAGCGAACTGATCTTGGTCAACGATGAGTTGTACGGCACAGCATATCTCGGCGGAAGCGCTGACGGAGGAACAGCTTACAGAGTAGTCCCCTAGCAACTTTAAGTATCAAGATTGGTCGGGGCGAGGAGATTTGAACTCCTGACCCCCTGCGCCCAAGGCAGGTGCGCTACCAGGCTGCGCTACGCCCCGACTGTTTGATTATAAATGAGTGCTGCCCTAGCCCTCGGGCATCCGCATCGTCAACCCAAATCGCGCAAGTATCGGCGCACCGATCCACATTCTGCGGTTCTCCTGATGCACAATCGATCGTGGCCCCGGTCCAATCGATTGCGACGTCAAAGCCTCCATCCGACTCCCGGCAGCGGCTGGATGGGATCGATCTGCTGCGTGGACTCGCCATCTTCTTTGTGTTGATGAACCACATCAACATTCGTCTGATCGGCGCGGACGTGCCTTACAGAGAATTCCTTCCTGCGCAACTTGTACACTTCCTGGTCTGGAACGGCCAACTGGGCGTGCAGATGTTCTTCGCCGTCTCCGGATTTCTGATCACTTCGATCACCCTGCGCCGCTGGGGATCCCTCAAACAAATCAGCCTGCGCGGCTTCTATCGGCTGCGTTTTGCCCGGATCGCGCCACTGCTGCTCTTGTTGCTGGCAGTTCTCAGTGGGTTGCACTCTGCGGGGATCCACCATTTTGTGGTGCCAGCGGAAATGGGCGGACTGGGGCGGGCGCTGCTGGCCGCGCTCACTTTCCATGTCAATGTGCTGGAGGCCCACCGCGGATATCTGCCGGGCAACTGGGACATTCTGTGGTCGCTTTCGGTCGAGGAAGTTTTCTATCTCTGCTTTCCCGTCGTGTGCCGGGTGCTGGGGCGAAGCAAGCTGTTCTTCGTTCTGCTGTTCGGCCTGGTTGCGCTTGGCCCGTTCGGACGTACAGTGTTCGCGCATGGCAACGAAATCTGGGAAGAGTATTCCTATGTGGGCGGAATGGAAGGGATCGCTCTGGGGTGCATCACCGCGCTGATCGTGTCGCGCGCTCGCTTCTCCCGCTCAGCCCTCTGGCTTCTCGGCGCGGGGGGTACGACGATTGTGGCCGCCAGCCTTATCTTTTCGTGGCAAGCCTACGTCGGCTGGCTAGGCCGCACGGGCCTGAACATGACCGTTCTTGGAGTGGGAACGTGCATGTTCATCGCCGCGACCGCACAGACGCAGTGGAAGAGTCCCCGGCTGCTTGCGCCGTTGCTGAAGATCGGCCAGTACAGCTACGAGGTCTATCTCACCCACATGTTCGTCGTCTTCGCATTGTTCGACCTGTTTCTCAGCGCAGGTAAACGATTGTCGCTGGTACCCGTATTCTTCGTCGCCACCATTCTGATTGCGGGTTTGCTGGGCGCCGCAGTTTCAAGTCTGTACTCGGAGCCGATGAATCGATTTCTGCGGAGAAGCACGAGAAGAGATGGCGGACAGCCACCCGCGATTGACGAGTCCGCGAACTCCCGCGCCAGGGACACGTCAGACTGAGCGGGCGAGGGCTGTCTGTCCACAATTCCGTCTTGTCCATTAGTAATGGACATGCAATATAGTGGACACAATGCGAACGGGCCCGCCATTGACGCCATTCCTGCAGGATTAGCGCGGGTCGACTCGCAGATCGATGTAGACTTGGGAGCGGTCGTCGAACTGGCTGACTGACTTGGTTTCGCTCTTTTTGCCTTTAAACTGGGCGTAAACCTCGTAGTCGGTAGCGGTGGAGAGCGCGGGAAAACGGTAGCTGCCGTCGGGACCGACGATGTAGGTCTTGACTGCCTTGTTGCGCGTGTTGGTGACGTAGACGACAGCGTCGGGAAGCGGATTGTCCTGGGGGTCAAGGACTTTGCCGTAGAGCAGCCGGCCTGTTGGCTTGTCTTTTTTGTCGGGCGAGGCACTGGCCAACGCGCCGAGAAGTGCCAAGAGCATACAGGCTGCGATTATGAGTCGTGTTACGGAGAATCGGTTGAGCTTCATGCTGAAGCTATTGTCTCACGACGATAATCCAGCTTAGTGAGTTAGATGCAATCCAGTGTCCTCGCGTTCATCGTTATAAACGTGGACGGTGACTTCCTGGACCAGACGCAAAGGCTTGCCGTCGGCGGGTTTGTAACCCTTAAGGTCGGCCCAGAGAATGTAGTCGGCTTCGCCGGGGGGAACGCGTTGGGCGAACTCGCCATTGTGATCGGAATAGAGTTGCCACTTGGCTTTCTTATCCTTGGCACGGCGGATCTTCACGGTCACGCCGTAGATGGGATGGTCGTCCGGCCCCCAGACCGTCCCAAAGATCAGTGCGTAGGGCTTTTCCGGCTTGGCGTGATGTTGCGCGGAACTTGGGCTGGTGCCGACTACCAGAAAAACGAGCAGGAGGGCGATCAGGGGAAACGCGAGGGAATACGGCCCTGCGGAGTCAGGGCCCAGGCGGAATCTATGAGTAGTCACCGTCTTCGGTTTCCTCCGCCTCGTCTTCGTCTTCCTCGACGTAGCCGGCTTCCACCGCTTTCAATTCGAGCGGATTGGTAGTGACCACTTCAAAGTCGGTGCCACACTCGGGGCAGGAAATCATTTCGCCCTCGTCGACTCCTTCTTCGTCGACGTCCAGTTTGGTATCGCACTCAGGACACAGAATCATAAAGCCTCCCTCGCCTCTTAGAGCCTCCTGATAATATTTAGATTCTCTTTGTGCGATTGGTCAAGGGGGACAGACCGCAGATGCAAGATTTTCTACAGGGTCGCGAATTGCGGTTAAAGGACGAGATTGTTCTGGACGGGAGCCGTCGAAGCATGCTCCATTTCCGAATCGTCGTCTACCATACAGTGTTATTGGCCACGCTTTTCTGCGCCGCCTTCTTCGCCGCGACGAACGGTGCGGCTCAGTCCGGCCAATCGGAAGGGGCGATGGCCGTCGACCCGAAAATCGCGGCGGCACTGCGGGAGGTTTCCGCGCAGCGCATTCAGGCAAACATTGAAAAGCTGGTGAGCTTTGGAACGCGGCTGACGATTTCGGCGCAGGATCCGGCGGCTATTGCGGCTGGCAAGGGCGTCGGCGCGGCGCGGGAGTGGATCAAGTCAGAGCTCGAGCGCTACTCAAAAGATTGCGGCGGTTGCCTGGAGGTGAAGACTGACAGCTTCACCGAAGAGGCCGCTGAGCGCATTCCAAAAGCCACGCAAATCACCAATGTTTATGCGGTCCTGAAGGGTACCGACGCCGCCAATGCGAAACGGATCGTGCTGGTCACCGGGCACTACGATTCGCGCAACAGCGACACGTTCGATGGGAACGGCGATGCGCCCGGAGCCAATGATGACGGCAGCGGAACCGCAGTCAGCCTGGAATGCGCGCGTGTGCTGAGCAAGCTGAAGTTTCCAGCGACGATTGTTTTTCTCACGGTTGCGGGTGAGGAGCAGGGGCTGAACGGAAGCGGCCACTTTGCCAAGATGGCAAAGAGTGAGGGCTGGGAACTGCAGGCGGTGCTGAACAACGACATCGTCGGCGGAGACAAGAGCGCGGAGCAGGATCATTCCGTGGTGCGAGTATTTTCTGAAGGAGTTCCGGCGGCAGCGACAGAGCAGGACTTGCGGCGTATTCGCGGCCTGGGTGGCGAGAGTGACTCTGGATCGCGGCAGGTGGCGCGATATATCGCCGAGGTGGGGCGGGCCTATGACACGGGGGTGAAGCCGCTGCTGATATTCCGGCTGGATCGCTACCTGCGCGGCGGTGATCACTACTCGTTCAACCAGCAGGGATTTTCCGCAGTGCGGTTCACCGAATATCGCGAGGACTTTCATCATCAGCATCAAAACGTGCGCACGGAGAACGGCATCGAATATGGCGACACTTTGAAGTTTGTCGATTTCGACTACGTGGCGCATGTGGCGCAGCTGAATGCGGCGACGCTGGCGTCATTGGCCGCGGCCCCGGCGCCTCCAGCGAATGTGCATCTTCTAACGAAGGATCTGGAAAACGATTCGACATTGACGTGGGAGGCTTCGTCGGGCGGCTTGGCGACGGGCTACGAAGTGTTGTGGCGCGGGACATCGAGTCCGGAATGGGAACATGCCCAAAAGTTTGGCAACGTGACGCGCGCTACGCTGAAGCTTTCGAAGGATAATGTGATCTTCGCGGTGCGCGCGGTGGATGCGACGGGGCATCGCAGTTTGCCGGTGGTGCCGGTGCCGGAGCGGTGAGAGCCAGTGCAGGCTTCAAAATCCCCACGTCTCGCAAAAGACGCGAGACATCGGGCACCCGGGCCAATCGCAAGAGTCTTCAGTCCGCGCCGGGGACGAGTAGAATCAGGGAAGAGGTTAACCAGTGCGGCGAACCGGCGAACCGATGACGTTGAGTCTGCCCCCGTTCACGCGGGCGGTGACGTGGCTGGTAGGAATTAATACCGGAGTCTTTCTGCTACGGTTCGTCCTCGAACTGGCACATGTGCCCGCGACTGCTTTCGCGCAAGTCTATCTTGCGCTAACTCCGTCCCAGGTCGTCTTCCACGGGTGGGTATGGCAGTTGCTGACTTACGGCTTTATTCACTTTGAGTTCTGGCACTGGTTCGGAAACATGCTCGGCCTATGGATGTTCGGCGCGGCGATTGAAAGCGCCTGGGGGACGCGCCGGTTTGTGGAGCTGTTCTCGATCGGAGTGATTGGAGCGGCGATCACAACCGTGGCCCTGTCGAGTGCGCATGTGCTCGGCGATCCGACGCATTCCACGATTGGCGCTTCCGGCGGAGTCTTCGCCATTCTGATTGCATTTGGCGTTCTGTTCGGGGAACAGGAAATCATGATGATTCCGTTCCCATTCATGATCAAAGCGAAATATTTCATCGGCATTCTGATCGTGGTCACTCTGGCTTTTGCGATGATGGGCGGCGGAAATGTCGCTTACGTCGCCCACCTTGGCGGTCTGTTCTTCGGCTGGCTATACGTGAGGCGCGGACCCAAGGCCGCGCTCGTGAACGTAGGCTTTAGCGAGCGCTATTTCGGCCTGCGCAATTCCTATTACCGCTGGAAGCGGCGGCGGGCAGCGAAGAAATTTGAAGTCTACATGTCGAAGCACGACCGCCAGGTCCACTTCGACGAACATGGGAACTACATTCCTCCCGACGACGACCCGGGCAAGGGGAACGGCGGGGGGAAGTCGGGGTGGGTGAACTAGCAAGGTTGTTCTACCGGCAATGTCATCCTGAGTGGAGCATGATCGCCTGAAAGGCGATCATGCGAAGTCGAAGGATCCCTTTACTATTCGCGCAGCCCCGAAATTGGAAATCATCCTCGTGACGACTGCTGTGGTGGAAAATGCTAGACGCGCCAGCAGGAGATTCAGCCATAGGGATCCTTCGACTGCGTAAAGCCTTCGCTTCGCGAAGGCTTTACTTCGCTCAGGATGACATTTGTAGAAATGCCGTGAGTTCGGAAAAGATGCGTCCTGGTAATTCTTGCTGCTTCGCTTTGCCTTTAAATCCCAGGTCGTGACCGGCGCCTTCGATGGGCACCAACTTCGTTTTCGCGGGAATCATTTTCAGCGCTTGCTGCAACTCAGCGATCGAGCCGAATGGGTCGCGCGTGCCGGACACGAACAGCGCCGGCGTGCGCAGGTCGGGGAGGTGCTGCGTGCGCTGCTGCTCGGGCTTGCGCGGAGGATGCAGCGGGTAGGAGAGCAGGAGTAGGGCAGGGACTAAGTCAGGCTGCTCGGCACAGAGCATGCTGCATTGGCGTCCGCCGTAGGAGTGGCCGCCGAGGAATACTTTGCCTGCCACCAACTTCTTCATCGCGGCGACGGCGTTCTTCAGGCCGGCACGATCGCGGGCGGCATCGCCGGGGCCGGGCGGGCCGAAGGATCGCGACTGGCGGTAGGGAAGATCGCAGCGCAGGACGGTGAAGCCGGCTTCACAAAAA
>Ga0209863_10000940_pt1 | contig 12293 bp, 11 predicted proteins | sample OrgsoiDNA2013046_FD_185796 | JGI IMG/M metagenome (GOLD analysis project Ga0209863, IMG submission 185796) | Permafrost soil microbial communities from the Arctic, to analyse light accelerated degradation of dissolved organic matter (DOM) -... | ecosystem: Environmental > Terrestrial > Soil >...
AGTGGCATGGTGCCGGAGAAAAGCGTTAGCTTGCCGACCGGACAGTTGAAGTAGGCATTGCGGGCTGCCTCACTGATGACCGCCGGATCACCGCCTCCGAACCGGGCAGTGACTACCGCATCAATATGGCGCAGCATGGGATCTTCACGGAATGCCTTCATTCGGGCTCGGTAGGCGGCGTCAATGGTGGCGTTAAGTCCTGCTTTGACCATTGCCTTCGCCGCATGGTGGTGGGCCGGCTTCACGCGCTGCCCAAAACAATCGTAGAGCGTGTCATCGAGATCGAAGATGACGCAACGGATCAAAGGAGAACCTGGAGCCTGCCTCAGCGTCCGGGCATTCTTTGGTCCATTCGCTGACGCTTTTTTTTGGGTTCGTGAAGAAGCCCTCGGTTTTCGAGATGAAGGTTTTCGAGATGAAGGCTTTCGTGATGAAGGTTTTCGTTGTGAAGGAGTCATGGAAACAAGAGTTGTTTGACCTTTCATTCTAAACATGGCGCGTTATTTTCGCAGGGTGTCTGGGCAGGTGCGCTGTTACAATCAGCTTCATGGAGGCCATGCTGCTGCGGACAACGTGGTTGTTGGGAATTGGCTATAGCAGCATTCCGCTTTTCTGGCTGGCCATCCATCCTTTCGCAGCTACGTGGCGGAGGCTCCACTGGTCGCCCTATCGAGCGCTGCTACCACTTTGGGCGCTGGTGATTGCAGGAGAGGCCTGGCTCACCTTGCCATGGCGCGCTTCACGACTTTATTCAACTCCATGGATGTGGCTGGCATCGTTGCCGTTCTTCTTTTTGGGATGGCGCACCTACCGCCGTATCTTTGCCGAGTTCGGCGGACGTAACCTGAGCGGCGCCTCGGAAATTGTCGGCGACGTTGAAACAGGAAGGCTGGTCAATACCGGCATGCACGCGCGCATGCGGCATCCTATCTACCTCGCCCATCTTTGCAACTTCGCCGGACTGACGGTTGGCAGCGGTCTGACCGTAAATTTTATCCTGCTGGCAATCAGCCTGATCGTGACGTATCCGCTCATGATCGCTGTGGAAGAGCGCGAGTTAGTAAAACGATTTGGAGAGCCTTATCGCCTTTACCAGTCTGAAGTGCCCGCGTTGCCATTCTTGAAATTGCTCAAGCCGGATCCCAGACAATCTGCGACTCGGCTGCTCGAAGCCTTGCTGCTCGAATTGCCACCAGATTCGGCCCGGGTGGAAGCGAAAGATGACTACAACGCCAGACTTGTCCCCTCAAACGCAGAAGCAGCGTCCATCTGGTGCCGTGGTGCTTCCGGACAGTACATTGTGGGCGCAGGCGCCGGGCGCTATCACGAGCATTTTGCACAACCAGAAGAAGTGCTGTCCTTCTGCCGTTGGGTGACGGCAGGGAACCTGGAGGAGACAATCTGGACAAAGGGAGGCACAGTAGTTGCTTCAACGGGGAGCGGCGGCAATAACACCTTCCTCCTGTGGGGCTTCAATCCCTTCCGCAAAAAAACGGTGACGACCAGGAAGTATCTGGCATATGCCGGGTCAAGAGGAACAAACGGTTGAAATTTGAACTTTTTGTCGCCGCCCGCTATCTCCGCGCCAAACGGCGGCAGGCCGTGATTGGCGTGATCACCATTATCTCTGTGATTGGCGTATCAGCCGGCGTGGCATCGCTTGTGATCGCCCTTTCCATCAACGCAGGATTTCAGCGTGATCTGCAAAACCAGCTGCTTGGGTCCACCAGCCACGTGCAACTGGACAAGGTAATGGCCGACGGAATCTATGACTGGCACAATGTGCTGGCCAAAATGGCAAAGCAGCCGCATGTCATGGCCGCAGCTCCGTCGCTGTACGAAGAAGTGATGATCAATCGCGCTGCGCGAGCCGGGGGAATGGAGTTAAAAGGCGTTATTCCTGAATATGAGAATCAGGTAAGCGAGCTATTGAAATCTGTAACCATGGGTTCAGCTGCTGCCCTTGCTCCTAAACCTGCACCAACTCCATGTGCCGGGAACGATGAGGACTGCCATCCGTCAGAAGAAACGCCTCCCATAGTGTTAGGTAAGGACCTAGCAGAAAGCATTGGGGCGACTGTCGGGACCATTGTGAACATCACCAGTCCTCAGGGAGAGCTTACGCCGTTTGGAATTGCGCCGAAGTTTGAGCGCTTCAAGGTGGTTGGGATCTTCCGCTCAGGCTTCTACAACTATGACAGTACCTGGGGCTTCACTCGACTCTCTGACGCGCAACGGCTGGCCAGCCTGGGCGATGTGATCTCCGTGATCGAGTTCAAGATTGATGACCTGTACAAGGCTGAACAGGTTGGAGCTGAACTGCAAAAGGCTGCAGGGCCAGAGTACACGGCCAAGAGCTGGATGGAGCAGAATCGGGCGCTGTTCCGGGCGTTAAGCCTTGAGCGGGTTGTGACATTTTTGACCATCGGATTGATTGTTTTTGTCGCAGCTCTCAACATCCTGATTTCATTGATCATGATGGTGATGGAGAAGACAAAAGACATCGCTGTGCTGATCTCGATGGGCGCAAAACGTCGTCAGGTGCGGGGCATCTTCATTTTTCAGGGAGTTCTAATCGGGGTAATCGGAACCGTTCTGGGCTTAATGATTGGATATGCCGTTTCCATCGCTGGGGCCAAGTATCATTTCATCGCCCTGAATCCGGAAGTCTACTCCATCAACTATGTGCCTTTTGCGCCGCGACTACAGGATGGCCTTCTGGTGGCAGCGGTGGCGCTGTTAATTTCCTTTGTTGCCACACTTTATCCCTCATGGTCCGCGGCTCGCGTTCTGCCGGCGGAGGCATTACGCTATGAGTGAAATGCCTCATTGCTTATCGCATGTGCCTGAGCGCAAGATGATACCAATAACCTTTTTCCAGCTAAGAATTAAGGAAATTAATGCTTTCTTGAGGATTCTTATACCCAAGGTAGCAGAGTCTAGAGTTCACATTCGGGGTTTAAACCAGTTAAGGAAGTTCAGGCCGGCAACGGAACTGAAAATGCTGGGGAGTGTAGTGGATTGCACCATTGAGGTACTTAAGTGCATCCAATAGACAACCAGACTGAAATCCTTCGGGTTGAGAGACTTAAGAAGGTTTACAGGTCAGGACAGACAGATTTAGTGCTCTTTGACAACTTGTCCTTTCGGGTGAAGAAAGGGGAAATGCTTGCCATCGTTGGCGAATCTGGGGCGGGAAAAAGCAGTCTATTGCACATACTAGGAGCGCTTGATCGTGCTTCTGAGGGTGACGTATACTGCGGCCAGACCCAAGTAGCCAGACTAAATGATGATGCAGCGGCGGAGTTTCGCAATCGTGAGATTGGCTTCGTATGGCAATTCCATTACCTGTTGCCGGAATTTACGGCACTGGAAAATGTGGCCATGCCGCTACTCATGAGAGGTCCGGCCTACAAGTCGGCCCTGGAACAAGCCGCCCACTGGCTGAATGAGGTGGGATTGGCGGACCGCAGTCATCATCGAGCAGGCGAGCTTTCCGGTGGAGAACAGCAGCGGGTTGCGCTGGCCAGGGCCCTGATTACGGGACCAAAGATCCTGATGGCAGACGAACCTACCGGCGATCTGGACAATCACACGGCAGAAAAGGTGTTTGAGTTGCTCCAGAGAATCCATCGCGATTACCAGCTGACTTCCCTTATCGTCACCCATAATCTGGATTTCGCAGGCCGTTGTGACCGCGTACTTAGGTTACGTCGGGGGCTTGCGGAAGAGGTTTCGCCGGGCTCACTTCGGACATAGAATAGAAGGTGAGTCCAGGCAAAGGACATTTTGGATTTTGGTTTGCGAAAACGGTAGTAACGCAGGTTGAGGCAAATATTTCATCGCTGCGCGATGAACGTCTATCGTGAAAACGGATCGTTGATTTGTTCGGCCAGGCGGGACTATGTTTAGAAACAAACGGCCGGACGGAAAGCTTCTTCTTGGAAGTACGGTGGTTCGTACCAGGAGAAGAGAGAGATGCATTCGGCAGAGGTGACTGAAGGCATCTGGGGTGAGGGTAACATGTTCGAGCGGTATACAGAAAAAGCCAGGCGCGTGATTTTCTTCGCGCGGTATGAGGCGAGCCAGTTTGGCTCACCTTACATCGAGACTGAGCACTTGTTGCTGGGTCTGTTGCGCGAAGACAAGGCGTTGACAAACCGCTTTTTAAGGTCCCATGCGTCAGTGGAATCGATCCGGAAACAGATTGAAGGACACACGACGATCCGGGAAAAAGTTTCCACGTCAGTAGATCTTCCCCTGAGCAACGAATGCAAGCGGGTGCTGGCCTATGCAGCGGAAGAGGCGGAACGCCTCAGCCACAAGCATATTGGCACGGAACACCTGTTGCTCGGCCTGCTGCGGGAAGAGAAATGTTTTGCAGCGGAAATCCTGCACGAGCGTGGCCTGCGCCTGAGCGCAATCCGTGAAGAACTGGCCCGCAGCACGCAGGAAAAGGCCCAACCCCAGCGCGGCGGACAATCACGCGAGTCTTCCCTTTTGGCGGAATTCTCCCGCGACCTGACGCAGGCGGCCATGGACAACCAGCTTGACCCGCTGGTGGGTCGCGACGGTGAACTTGAGCGCGTGGTACAGATTCTGTGCCGGCGCACCAAGAATAATCCCGTACTCATCGGCGAGCCGGGTGTAGGCAAGACCGCCATTGTGGAAGGTCTGGCCCAGCGCATCGCTGACGGCGACGTGCCATCATTTTTAGCTGATAAACGAATTCTCGGTCTCGATCTTTCATTGATCGTTGCCGGAACCAAGTACCGCGGCCAGTTTGAAGAGCGCCTCAAGACCATCATGAAAGAACTGATGGAGAACCAGAACTGCATCATCTTTATCGATGAATTGCATACCCTGGTTGGCGCCGGATCTGCTGAAGGTTCGCTGGACGCAGCCAACATCCTGAAGCCGGCCCTCTCACGCGGCGAAATTCAATGCATCGGCGCAACCACGCCGGGTGAATATCGCAAGTCGATTGAGAAAGACCGCTCACTGGAGCGCCGATTCCAGGCCGTAAAAGTTCCACCGCCAAACGAAGAGCAGGCAGTGAAGATCATCTACGGCATCAAGGAACGTTACGAGAAATTCCACGCGGTCAGCTACACGGACGAAGCCATCACCTTCGCCGTGTATCACTCCAACCGCTATATTCCAGATCGGTTCCTTCCGGACAAGGCGATTGACCTTCTGGATGAAGCCGGGGCGCGCGTGAAGCTACGCCAGACTTCCCTGCCGGATGAGATCACCGAAGTCCAGAAGCGGATCAAGTTCATTGTTCACCGCTGCGAAAACGCCGTGGCGAACCACGAATTCGAGAAAGCCCGTTTCTACTCCGACGAGGAGCGCAAAGAGCGCGAGAACCTGCGCGGTCTGCGCGAAAAATATCACCTGGATGAATCCGCAACGGGTGTTGTGAACCGTGAGGACATTGAGGAAGTGGTGAGCCGCTGGACCGGCGTGCCGGTAACCTCCATCAAGGAAGAAGAAACGCAAAAGCTGCTGCGTGTGGAAGAAGAGCTACACAAGCGGGTGATCTCACAGGACAAGGCGATCAGCGCCCTGGCCCGTTCGATCCGCCGCTCACGCGCCGGCCTGAAATCACCCAACCGCCCCATTGGTTCGTTCCTGTTCCTGGGACCGACGGGCGTTGGCAAAACGGAAGTCGCGCGCACGCTGGCGCAGTTCCTGTTCGGCAGTGAGAAGTCACTGATCCGCTTCGATATGTCCGAATTCATGGAGAAACACTCGGTCAGTAAGCTGATCGGTTCGCCTCCGGGATATGTGGGCTATGAAGAAGGTGGTCAGTTGACCGAGCGCGTGAAGCGGTCACCGTATTCAGTGGTCCTGCTGGACGAAGTGGAAAAGGCGCACCCGGATGTGTTCAACATCCTGCTTCAGGTTCTGGAAGACGGACAGTTGACCGACGGTCTGGGCAACACGGTTGATTTCAAGAACGTGATCATCGTGATGACCTCGAACATCGGCGCACGCCACCTGATGAAACGCAAGGGCCTTGGCTTCTCCATGGACAAGGAAGAGATGGTGAATGACAAGGTGGAAGATCTGGTCAAACAGGAAGTGAAGAAGACCTTCAATCCGGAGTTCCTGAACCGTCTGGATGAAGTGATCATCTTCAATGCCCTGGCTGACGCCGATCTCATCCAGATCCTTGAACTGCTGGTGGGTCAACTGAACGGCAACCTTGCACAGCGTCACATCACCATCACGGTAAACGAGGAAGCCAAGAAGTGGATCCTGGACAAAACGCTGGTCGACCGCAGTTACGGTGCGCGTCCTCTGCGCAGGGCACTGCAACGGTATATCGAAGATCCGCTGTCAGAAGCACTGATCCAGGGAACGTTCACGACTCGTCCCGCGTTCATCGAGGTTTACCTCGAAGGCGAACGCCTCTTCTACCGTCAGGTAGGCGAAGGCGCGGAAAACACGGATGGAGTGCTGCTCTACAGCGCATAACCGATAACTAATCAAAATGAAAAGCCGCCAAGCGATTGGCGGCTTTTTATTGCGCACAAGTTACATACGCTGCAATTGCCGGCCACCAGGTTAGTGGACCGCCCAGCGTTTGCGAATCCCCCACGAGGAAAACCAACAACTAGAACGTTGTTTGTAACGATACCGAGATCACCGACGGGATGTTGGACGTTTGCGGACGCGAATAAGATCTTCGCGGGCCCGGTCATCGGCCCAACACCTGTTCAATGAACGGCTCGATATCTTTGTTTCTCACATCCACAGGAATCTGATGGCCGTATGTGGGATAGACAATGGCATTCGCGTGTCCACCGTGACGGTTGATATCCTCAGCCAGTTGCAGAGCCTGCTTCGGGTCGGTTCTATCGTCCTCAGCTCCGTTTAGAATCAGGGCAGGGGTCTTAATGTTCTGAGCGAAAAGCAGCACTGAACGTGATCGCAGAGCTTGTTCGCTTCCACCGGTCTCGATCATTAACGCGTCCACAACGGACTTCTGCATTGGCGATTTCGCGTTGCCTACATACGCAGGCAGATCGTACGCACCGGAGATCATGACGATTCCGCCGATTGAAGGATCTCTCGCCGCAACCAGTCCCGCTATGATTGCACCGCGACTCACGCCTTGTATTACGAGCCGGTTCGCCTTCACGTAACCCTGGTCGCGAATCCTGGCAATGACGGCCGCAACAGCCTGTTGCGTGATCGGACCACAGAAGTCCGGCGCACCCGTGGAGTTGCCGTAACCGGGTTGAGAGATCGCCACGGCCAGATAGCCGCGACTGGCAAACTCGTCGAGCACTCCCCAACTGACGAAATCTTTTCCGCCAGCGCGCGGGCGCTCCTGATGACCGTGGAGAAATATGATTGTTGGCCACGGTCCCGGGGTGCGCGGCTTTTCCAGAAAATACTCAACCTTTCTGGCCGGATCACCGGGATGAACAATCAAAAGCGTCTCCGCCCGTGCGATGTGGTGCGGAGAACACGCGACGATGCTGGCTAATATCAGCAGTAACACACGTCGGAGCTTGGTCATCGAGCACCTTTTTATAAAAGATATTGTGCGACTCTTATTTCAACACGTCTCCAATCCTTTCCACGCCATGCGATGGAAGAGATCGTCCAATTCCTGCGGATCGGTCTTCATGCCCTTGTCGATCCACCAATCCAGTAATGCAAACATGCTTCCAGCCAACGCGTTCGCCTGCGCCGCAAGCTGGACTGGACCGGCTTGTACGCCCGCTGCCTGCAATCGCTCTTCGATCGAACGGGCAAAAATTCCACGTCCAAGCTCGCGCACGTCATTGGCTTTGCCGGAAGCCACAAGAGCCATATAGAACTCCCGGACATCCTGCAGATGAGAGAAGAGTTCCCTGATGGGCACGAGCCGTTTTGGGTCCACATTCTTGCGCTTGAGCAGTGAAGCGACCATGGTGAAAAACTCCTCCACGTCACTGATGAAGAGGTCTTCCTTATCACTGTAATGCGCGTAGAAAGTGGCGCGGCCCACGCCGGCACGATCCAGCACCTGTTGTACGGTGATGTCGTTAAAATTCTTTTCCTGCATTAACGCGACCAGCGCATCGCCCAGCGCGTTGCGCGTGCGGAGAACACGGCCGTCAGTCTTCTTTTTTGAACGCGACGTGGTTTGTGGCGTGCCATGCGGCTGAGCTTTTACCTGCGGTTTGACTTTCTGCCGTGGACTTGCCGTCGTCTTTTTTGTTTTATTCGTCTTCACAGTCCCCGATTTCGGAACATTTCTGGAGTCTTTGTTCCGCATCGCGATATCGCGTGAGAATACAGTGTCATCAACAGTGGCTTTATGTCTAGAGTGTCAGCATGACAGATGATCGTAAATCTGGTTTGGCCTTGATAGCGGGTTCACTTGGCGGCATTCTCACCATGGCAATCCATCCTACGGCGGGCGGCCCACTCACGCCCGATCAAGTGGAAAAGCTAGCGACGATGTCTGCGGCGGCGCACTCGCTTGCCATGGTTAGCTTCGTTCTAGTATTTCTGGGTGCTTGCGGACTGGTGCAGCGTATTGCTTCCGGCGACCGGCTGGCCTTCTCAGGTCTTGTCGTCTATGCCGTAGCTTGTATAGCTGTGCTTATCGCTACGGCCGTAAGCGGCTTCATTGTTCCCGGCATGATGCGACTGATGGCCCACGATATTCCGTCCGCGCCGACATGGAAAATCCTGATCACCGGCATTTTCCAGATCAACCAAGCCTTTGCAAGGATTTACACCGTGGCTGCTTCCGTGGCGATCATCTTGTGGTCGGTCTCTGCGTTACGGCACGGCGGTCTGAGCCGCAAGGTCGCGATTTACGGATGTGTGATTGCTCCAATCATCATTCTGGGGATTGCTGGCGGCCACCTTCGCCTGGATGTTCATGGCATGGGAGCGGTAGTGCTGGGGCAGGCGATCTGGTTTATTGTGGTGGGAGGAGAGATGTACTCGGCGGGTGCAGAAAAGCAGCTTGCAGCAGCGATTTGATCAATTTGAGGAAGACAGCGAACCACAAGATCCCTCAATCCTGCTGCCACGCTGCGGACAACGGGTGGGTTAAACAGATCCCGGCATGACGTGACTTTTATTGTTTTCCAGAGAACTCCCTGAAGCCGCCTCGTTACGACGGGCATTCTCGGGATCTTTCGACTTCGTCGTCGCATGCGCTCCGACTCCGCTCAAGATGACAACGGGAGAGGGCATGGTTGTGATCGCAAGGTGTTCCCCGCCCTTCGCCAAAACCGAACGAACGGCCACCCGATTGAGCTCAGGGTGAAAGGGTGGGCTACTGGGCCACACAGACCTGTTTCGTCTGATTATCAGCCGTTGCGTTTCTGGAGATTCTCCACCACGGTGTTTAAGTCAGGATAGCCGGCGCCAAAGCTTCTGGTCAGCCAATTGCCGCCGCGTGTGGCGACGGTTTCTCCATCGGCGATGACATCAAACTGTCCGGTGCTGCCGGGAGTAACCGTAGGTTCAATGCCGAGACGCTGCTTGATCATGGCCGCGAGACTCGCGACCTTGGATTTATTGTTTCCTCAAGTAGGGCAGGAACGAATTTCAACTTTCATGGTGATCTCCAAAGTGCTCCCGATGAACAACTTTTTATGTCGCTCCGCTGGCGCTGCGCTCCGGCCTGCGGCAGCGTGGTTATGTCTTTCGCTCAGCTTACCCCGCCCTTATCCCTCAGCGCGGCTTTTCTTTGGAAAAGCGTCGCGCCTTCGGGACCAGACGGGGTTTCGCTTCGCTCAGGCAGGGTTGAAACCCTGCCCTACCACATTTGTGTCGCGCCTTCGGCGCTCTGAGCTTGGACAGCCCTGACGAACGCTTAAGATTGGGACGTTTCCAGATACGGCATGCCGTGTCTTGACGTCAGCATTATTTCCGTTGTCAACAGCAGCGCCCCAGTTCATTGATGTTCAAAGCGCGAAACGCCGGTCAGTCGCTGCAGTGACATCGTCGTTTTGACGGCGATGTTCGCTCTCAGAAACGTAGCACGGATAAGTCCGTTGCGCCAGCATGGGGAGTTCAGGATCGAGGTCAAGAGTCTGGAGGCAGTTGGAAGGGCTGGTGATTTTGAGAAAGCGACCCTGAGGCGCATACGCGAAGCCTCCACCGCCGAATTGAGTGCCGCCGGAAGAAAAGCCCGCGCGATTCGAGCTGACCACGTAAGCACCCGATATGAGCGAGGCCATGGCGCCAGCTATTTTCCAGGGCTTTATTTCTGTTCCTGACGCCCGGGGTATCACGATCAGCGACGCCTTTTGTTTTCCGTAAGACCGTGCATGTTCGTTGAACATGGCATCGGTACACAGCAGGACTCCGACGTTAATTCCCATCACCTCGGCTACGTCAAAGCCTGAATCATCCGGGGCGTACCATTCTTTTTCATACCACCCTGGTTCGTGGGGAAAATACTGCTTTCGATGCAGCGGACGAACCATGCCCTTCTCCAGCGCGAAGGCTTCATTGGCCAGACGTCCTCCGTTCCACACGGGCCGCGAGGAGATGACAGCCGGGACATTAAGACTGATCAAACCTTGAAGCCCTTTTGCATGTGCGCGCAGGCTCAGATGCACTTCGTCGTCTGAGAATGTGGAGCTTTCGGCCAGCCACGGGCCGAACGGCAGTTCATTGGTCACGAGAAGGTCAGGACTCGAGGCACTGACGGAGCCTTTCACCCTGTCCCAATCGGCGCAATCCGTCGACAGGTTCTCAGGCCATTCCACATAGGCAACACGCAATGGCTTCACCATATTTAAACGATGCCCATCAACATTGCGACAGACATCCGACTTATGCGTCCGCACAGATTTTGCCGAACCGGTGCGAGCACGCTTGTGGTAAGCGATGATAAGGATTTGATGATTGAGGATTGGACGGAAACGGACGCGACAGAATCTCCGCGCCAATGGCGCAGTTAAGCCATGGCCGCCGAGGAAGACGCAGCCATGGGGCCTGGCTTTGAGCCCATGATCAGCAGCCAGAATATGAACACCAACTCTCCCAGTTGAAGTGGAGAGAGCCACTGGGAAACAGAGTTGGCGGAGTTGGGCAGCAGGATGCCCACAAAGCTATTGATGGGATAGGAGCAAGAATTCACCATCAGCAAAATGCCGAGGAAACGGGGAAACATGCCTGAGTTATAAACGAGCAGCCCGAGAGGAAACAGCCAGAGGCCCCAGAAAATTCCGGCGATACCGAATCCCTGTCCGTGAAGTTTAAGGAACAACATGGCCATGGCATCACGCTGCGGTTTATCAAATGCTGAAAGGAAAGCTGGTCCGCGGACGAATAGCAGCGCGGCGATTGAGTTCAACTCGTTCAGCAACGCGATTGGGATTGACACCACAATCAGACCCAGCATGAGCGAGGCCTGCCGCCGATTGACTCCCTTGAGAAGATCATAGAGAAGCAGGGCTACCCACATAAACAAAATCTGGGAGACCAGTTGACAGGCAATACCGAGCTGAAACAAAGTCTCATGGCCGGCGATGTTGGCGGAGGTGGCTGCTACATTGCCGGAGACGATGAGTTTGCTGGGAACATAAACAAGAGCGAATGCTCCGGGTATGGAGATGAGAAAGTAGATCAGGCCGGCGAACCTGCCCGGGTTCTTGAAGAGACTCATGAATTACCCCTCACGAAAGTACACCCATGGTACGCGCAGAGTTATGGAAAGTTCCGGAACTGGGCCGGGAACACACCCAACACGGAAACTGATGGAAAACGACCTGTCTGGTCTCCGGTCTTCCCGTCGCCGGCTCTCCGGGAGAGATCAATGGCGATCTCCTCGAAGCGGACTTCTGGCCAGAATGACTTCTGGTTGGCCCGTCATCCGCCAGGAATCCGGTTTCGACCGCAGCATCACTGAGTGACTTAGCGATTTATCAACGACTGACATGAGAGAGTCACAGATCCCGCGGGCGAATCAGTTGAACCCGCCGAAGACGTAATCGCCCCTGGTGGCAGTCTCTCCTTGACGGGAAAGGAGAGAGCGCGTACACTCCTATCCCAGATAGGAGAGAGCCTCTTGACCAATGACGAAACCGGTTGAACTCCTGCAAGGCACACTCGAAATGCTCATCCTCAAGTCAGTCTCGCTCGGTGCGCTGCATGGCTATGGCATCCTGCTGCGCATCCAGCAGATCTCCGGCGAGCGCCTGGAAATCCTGCAGGGTTCCTTCTATACCGCCATCTATCGTCTTGAGCGCCGGGGCTGGATCAAAGGCGCGTGGGGTGAGTCGGAGAACAATCGCCGCGCCCGCTTTTACTCGCTCACC
>Ga0209863_10000943_pt1 | contig 12273 bp, 11 predicted proteins | sample OrgsoiDNA2013046_FD_185796 | JGI IMG/M metagenome (GOLD analysis project Ga0209863, IMG submission 185796) | Permafrost soil microbial communities from the Arctic, to analyse light accelerated degradation of dissolved organic matter (DOM) -... | ecosystem: Environmental > Terrestrial > Soil >...
CCTTCGAAGGCAAGCCCCCCGAATTCCTCGGCGACTGGCGATTCCTCTTCGTCGGCGTCCGCTGGTGGTGGGCCAAGCTTCGCGGCCGAGCCTGAAACTAATGAACCGAGAGCCGCAACCATGTTCCCCTCACTCGCGCGTTTCACCGATCTCGGCATCCTTCTCCTCCGCTTCATGGTCGGCCTGGTCTTCGCCACCAGTGGCTACAACCACTTGAAAGATCCCGAAGCCCGCGCCAAAAGCATCGAGCTGCCAAAAAGTGTCACGATCTTCCTCGGCATCGCCGAAGTCGCCGGCGCTCTCGGCGTAGCGGCCGGTGTCCTCACCCAACTGGCCGCTTTCGGCCTGATCCTGATCATGCTGGGAGCCATCCAGAAAAAAATCTTCGCGTGGCACACTGGCTTCTGGGGAGAGAAAACCTATGGCTGGCATTACGACCTAATGCTCATCTTGATGAACCTGGTCATCGCCTTCACCAACGGCGGCGCCTACGTCCTCTTGAAATAGAGCCTCAATGTACGGAAGAGAGCGACACGACAGGTGCCCGCTCTTCTCGCGTTTTGTGCGAGAGGGTGGGGATTTTGCTTTCCTGGCTGAAATGATTGCACTGACCCGGGTGGCCCATTTCTCGCGAGTCTCTTTGCGCGAGAAGAGGGGCTTTCGCCCGCAATCCATTCGCCCTAACCTTGCACGCTGTCGACTCCTGTTCTATCATCAAACTGACGCGGGTCCATGTTCCAAGTTCCAAACCAAAATCCATGCAGCGCCTGACCGCCAAATTCCTGCTGCTCTTCGCGCTGGTCGGAACCGTCGTTCCGATCGCGATGGCGGTCACCGCCCCGCAGCACGCCTGCTGCGTCCGCAAAACCCATCACTGCCACGAGTCCGCGTCGCCAGACTCCACGCAACTCGCGATCAGCTCAAAGACCTGCGACCACGACTGCTGCCGCGCCGTAAGCACATCGCAATGGGCCAACCCCCAACTGGGAATCAGCCCCGCCGTCGTTCAGAACGTCGCGACCCACACCGCCGATTCGCAGCCGCGCACTCCAACTGCACAGCATTCCGCATCCCAGTCAACACGCGCCCCTCCGCAACTCTCCATCGCCTGACACCGCCGCATCCCGAAGAGAAGTTTTGGGGACAGCCGCTCTCGGCTGTCCGCCGGAGTCTACCCTGAGCCTGTCGAAGGGCGCAGTCCGGCCAGCCCCGACCACGGAGCCGCCCCCAGCCATGACGGAGATTTCCTTTGCGTCCAGCCCACATCCCGCTGCTCATCCTGGCCTTGACCCTGCCCGCCGCGGCCTCCACCGTCGGCTCCGTCCGCGGCGTCATTCACGACCCCCAGCATCGCCCCGTGCAAAACGCCATGGTCATGCTTAAAGCCAAATCCTCCGACTGGTCGGCCACGACGAACTCTGACGCCAGCGGCGAATTCATTTTCAATGCAGTCCCGCTCGGAGAATATTCCGTCACCGTCGCCGGCTCCGGCTTCGACCAGGCGCAGCAGGATGTTCTTGTGACCTCGAGCTCCCAGCCCGTGCTGCACTTCGCTCTCAACGTCGCCGGGGCCAAAGAAACGGTCAGCGTCACCGCCCCGCTCGAAGCCCCGTCCACTGATTCCGCCACGCCGACTACGGTCGTCGATCGCCTCGAGATCGCCCGCACTCCCGGCGCCGACGGCTCCAACAGTCTGGCCATGATCACCGACTACGTCCCCGGAGCCTACGTCACTCACGACCAGCTCCACATCCGCGGCGGACACCAAACCAGCTGGCTCGTCGATGGCGTCCCTGTGCCCAACACAAACATTGCCTCCAACGTCGGCCCGCAATTCGATCCCAAGGACATCGACTATCTCGAAGTTAGCCGCGGTAGCTACGGCGCCGAATTCGGCGACCGCACCTACGGCGTCTTTAACATCGCTCCCCGCACCGGATTCGAGCGCAACCGTGAAGCCGAACTCGTCGTCAGCGCTGGAAATTTCTCCCAGACCAGCGACCAGCTCAGCTTCGGCAGCCATACCCAGCGCTTCGCCTGGTACGCCAGTGTCAACGGCAATCGCAGCAATCTCGGTATTGAAACGCCCGTCCCGCAAGTCGTGCACGACGCCGAAAACGGATACGGCGGCTTCGGATCGCTCATCTTCAATATCAATCCCACGAACCAGCTACGCCTGGTGACTTCTCTTCGCAGGGATTTCTATCAGGTTCCCTACGATCCTTTTTCCGGTGATCTTGAGAACGGTTCCTCGTCGTGCACGCAGCAGGATGACGAAGCGCAGTACTCCTCCATCTGCCTGCGCGACAGCGACCACGAATCCGACGCGCTACTGAATTTTTCCTGGGTCCACACCTTCAATTCGAAAACGTTGATGACCGTTTCGCCCTTCTATCATTACAACGCGGCGAATTACGCCAGCCTGCCTACGGATTTTCCCGTCGCCGCGTCGCAGGATCGCTCCTCCAGCTATGCCGGGGGACAGATCAGTTTTAGCGCGACTTTTGCGCGCAACAGCCTGCAAGTCGGCGAATACAGTTTCTACCAGTCCAATCACGAGAGCTTCGGAGCCATCTTCAACGACGGCAACCCGCCCTTCCTCCCCGATTCCGAACATCCCACCGGCGGCCTCGCCGCATTTTTCCTGGAGGACAAGTTCAATCCGTTCCGCTGGCTGACCCTCACCGCCGGCCTTCGCCCCACGCACTTCTCCGGCGACAACGGATTCTCCGAAAACGCCGTCGGCCCGCGCCTCGGCGCAGCCCTCACTCTTCCGCGTCTGAACTGGACCTTCCGCGGCTTCTACGGCCACTTCTATCAGGCCCCGCCGCTGGTGACCGCCTCGGGCTCGCTGATCGACTTCTGCACCCCGAGCGGCTGCGGATTCACCGCACTCCACGGCGAACGCGACGAAGAATTCCAGTTCGGCGTGACGATTCCTTATCGCGGATGGGTGGTCGACGGCGACAGCTTCCGCACTCGCGTCAACAACTTCTTCGATCACGACGTGATCGGCGAATCGAATCTCTTCTTCCCGCTCACCATCGAAAGAGCCGTCATCCGCGGATGGGAAGTGACTCTCCGTTCCCCGCGCCTCGCCCACCGCGCCCAGATCCACCTCGCCTATTCGAACCAGATCGCCACCGCCGGAGGCGCCATCACCGGCGGCCTCACCGACTTCACCACCAACATCTGCGACCCCGCCCCGGTCACCAGCAACTGCCCCCTCGACCACGACCAGCGCAACACTCTCAACGTCGGCGGAGACCTCACCCTCCCCTGGCATTCCTACGCCTCAACGAACATTTATTACGGATCCGGCTTCGCCAACGCCTTCCCCGATAATCCCTATCCCGGCGACTACCTCCCGCAACACACCACCTTCGATCTAACGTTAGGCAAACAATTCGGCGAAAATTTCTCCGCCCAGCTCACCGCCCTCAACGTAGCCAACCGCCGCGTCGAACTCGACAACAGCACCACGTTCGGCGGTTTCCACTGGAACAACCCGCGAGAAATTTCCCTTCAACTTCGCTACCGCTTCCACTTCTAACTCACGTAGCTTACCGAGATCGTGGAGCGGCGGACGCCTTCGTCCGCCCGCCTTTCTCGAATCTGATCCGGATGATCCACGCCTTACCCCGCGCTTCTCTCACAACCCCTTCCACCCCCTCGGAATCCAATACGCAATCAAAAACGCGTAGTGCGGAGGCGGCATGGACCAGCACCAGCTCGTACTCATAGTCGCAGTGATCGCAGTAGTCGCCGTGGTTGGCGTCATCGGTTTTTTCCTCGGGCGAAAGCGCCGTACTCAACAGCTTCGCCAGCGCTTCGGCCCGGAATACGACCGCGTTCTTAAAAAAGAAGGCCAAGTCGCGCGCGCCGAAGGCGTGCTTGATATTCGCGCCAAGCGGCGCGATAAATTCGCGCTCCATCCGCTCACGGAGGCCACCCGCGCCGACTTCGCCGAGCGATGGCGTCTCGCCCAGTCGCATTTCGTCGACGATCCCAAGGCGTCCGTCTCGGAAGCCGATCAGGTCGTCAACCAACTCATGCAGACTCGCGGCTATCCCATGGCCGACTTCGACCAGCGCGCCGCCGACATCTCCGTCGATCATCCTGTTGTCGTTGAAAACTACCGCGCCGGGCATGACATCGCCCTGCGAGACAGCCGTGGCCAGGCGAGCACCGAAGATTTGCGCAAGGCCATGGTTCACTACCGCACCCTGTTTGAAGAGTTGCTCGGCGATGTATTCCCCCAAAGAAAGGAGGCACGAGCATGAGCGTGCCCTTGCGAAAAGAACAACCGGAGTTTGAAAACGAACTGGACGAAAATCTCACCACTGCCGATCTGGCTCAGGGCAAGCGCCCTGCACCTGAAACCCGCTTCGAACCGACCGACCGCTTGAATCTCAAATCAGAGCGCCACGACGTTGACCATGAGCTGAAAATAGAAGACCGCATCGAAAATCGGCGCGAAGACTCGATTGAAGATGCAGGCATCGATCAGACCGCAAATCGAATCGCAAATCCTGATCAAAGCCCCAATCAAAGTGATAGGCCAGGGCCGGTCCTGGCCGAGCGCCCGACTGCGGCCGCGCAAAGCACACCAGCCACCGGCAGCGCCTCAACCCCGGCGCCGCTGTTCCCCAACAACGAACTCGAAGGCCTGCGAAATCGCTGGAGCGAAGTTCAAACCGCTTTCGTCGACGAACCTCGCACTGCCGTCCAACAGGCCGACGGCCTTGTCGCCGCCGCCATGAAGCGCCTCGCCGAAGTCTTCGCCGAGGAACGCTCCAAACTCGAGCAGCAATGGGACCGCGGCGACAACGTCTCCACCGAGGATCTCCGCGTCGCTCTTCAGCGTTACCGCTCCTTTTTCCAGCGCCTGCTCTCGATCTAAAAAACGGGGCGGACCGTCAAAAGGTCCGCCCCATTATTTCTGAAGCCGGGCTCTGCAACCTACAGTCTCTTCCGCAAGAACTCAAACACAATATAGCCGATCAATGCCGCAATCATCGCGATCTCGAAATTTGCCAGGGTAAGAACTTCGTGGATCGCCCACACCAATCCCTTCGTATGCCCCTTCCCCGACCGCTCAAACTCCCCCATCAACAAATTGGCATAAAACAAAAAGACAATAAACGCGACCTCGACCACCGCTCGCCAGATATTTTTCTTCATCATTCACGCCCCTGCCAATCCCCCCTCCAATAAAACCGCTCTCTGCCCACCGGCCACTGCCCACTGATCGCTGCTTTCTATTCGCACTTTCGCGCACCTAAGGTTCCAACAAACTCCGCACCGTGTCATCCAGCGTGTCGCCACTCACTCCCGCGCCAGCTTCTCCCGCAGCATATCCTCCACGTCCCCGATCTTCTCCCCTAACAGGTTCAGCTTGCGCGCCAGCCCCTGAATCTCAACCTCGGCCCGCCGGTTCACGTCGTAATCCAGTTCGCCGCGCAACCGATCCTTTGTATCCTGCCGGTTCTGGCTCATCATGATGACCGGCGCTTGAATCGCAGCCAGCATCGACAGAAACAGATTCAGCAAGATAAACGGATACGGGTCCCACGCCTTCTTCCCCAGCAGCGAATCGATCGTCGTATACCCCGCCAGCGCGAGACCAAACGAAATAATAAAGGTCCACGATCCGCCGAACCCCGCCACCATGTCGGCGATGCGCTCCCCGAACGTCGCCTCCTTTTCGATCATCTCGTTTGGGTTCCGGTTGGCCCGCAGCCGCACCAGTTGCTGCGAAGCGTGAAATTGCCGGCCCAGCACCTGCAGCATGTCCATTCCCGCCATCGGCTTGCGCTGCAAAAGCACGGCGATATCCTTCTGGTCGACTTCAATGCAGACCGCTTCGTCGATTGCCATCGCCTCCGTTTGATGTCGACTCTGCTCCAGCATCGACGCGAATCCAAAAAACTCCCCGTGCGATGGCTCATCGACGATTACTTCCTGGTGATCCTGGTCAACCGTTGCCACCTTCACCCGCCCGGACACCACCACATATGCCTGCCCGCCAGCGTCGCCTATCTTGTAAATTCGCTGCCGCGGCGCAAATGTCTTCAACTCCACCTGCCCCGCCAGAACCGCCGTCTCTTCTTCATCCAGCAGCGAAAATAGTGGCACATGTTTCAATACTTCAGGATTGCATCCCATCGAAATCCCCTCGCCGTAATGAAATCTAAACTCCACCCGACCGCCCTGAGCATTGCACAAAACTTGCACCGCAACAACACGCACCCGCCGCGGATAGAGCCGGTCGGAGTTTGAGGGGCATCAGACTAAAGTCGAAGGTCGGTTGCCCAGGTCCCGGAGGGACCGCTCGACAATAGCCCGCCAGTTCTACTGGCGGGAAGCTGTCGTCGAGAGAGCGAATCGTGTCCCGGAGGGACACCTGAACCCCGCGATGCATTCCGTCGCTGGGAACGCTGTATGTGCCGCGTCCAGCCGATTGGCTGCGCAGCTGAGTCCGCGTTACAGTCTATGTTGTGCGCAATCCTCCAGTTCTCTCTCGTTTGCTCTTGTTCATGCTGGTGGGTACGTTTCTGCTGTCCTGCCATCGGGCGAACCCGCAAACCAACAAGCGCTATCCCTTCACCGGTCACGTCATATCGATCGACACGCCAGCCGAATCTGCCCTCATCGACGGTGACGATATCCCCGGCTTCATGGGCGCGATGGCCATGGCCTACAAGATCAAACCTGCCGCGACGTTGAATCAACTCGCCCCCGGCGATTCCATCTCCTCCGAAGTCGTAGTCGTCGGTCCGGACTCAAAAAACGCCGACGCCCCTCCCGACTACTGGCTCGAAAACGTAAAGGTCACCTCCCACTCACAGCCCGCCACGACCCCCAACGCGCTCCACATCCCCGCTCCCGGCGAGGCCGTTCCCAACTTTGCTTTCACCAATCAAAACGGCAAACACATTTCTCTGAATCAATATTCCGGCAAAGTTCTGCTCGTCACCTTCATCTACACCCGCTGCCCCTTTCCCGATTTCTGCCCGCGCATGAGCGCCAACTTCGCCGAAGCCTACAAACAACTCGCCCCGAATCCGAACGTCCATCTCCTCAGCCTCAGCTTCGACCCCGCGCACGACACACCAAAAGTTCTCCACGATTATGGATTCTCCGCCGCCCACACCCACGACCCCGCGCTCTTCACCCGCTGGGAATTCGCCGCCCCAACCCTGTCCGACCTGCCCAAAATCGCCGGCTTCTTCGCTCTCACCGTCAAGCCCGAAGGCGGACTCATCACCCACACCCTCAGCACCGCCGTCATCGGCCCCGACGGAAAAATCGTCAAGTGGTATCACGGCAGCGACTGGCAAGTTTCTGATTTAATAAAAGACGCGTCGATGGCAGCAATGAAGAACTAGTTGGAAAGCAGAATCGAGCGGGAAGGGCACGACTTCAGTCGTGCCGTAAGATCGCAAAGATATACGCGCGCTTTAGCGCCTGGGGACAGAGTGCGCGAGCTCCGCTAAAACGCTCGCATTCGTCCGACGCACTAACTTAAGGAGACCAATGAAACACCTGCTCTTGATCCTCGCCATCCTCGGCATCACCGTATCTTCCCTCGCCCTGCGCGAGCACTACCGCGAGGACGGCGACTCCCCATGCAGCATCAACGAGCACTGGGATTGCGGCGTCGTCAACCACAGCCCCTACGCCATGGTCGGCCCCATCCCCGTCGCCGTCCTCGGCATCATCGGATACATCCTGATGGCCGCGCTCGCCTTCCGCCGCTCCTACCGCCTGCTGCTAGTCCCCACCTTCGCCGGACTCAGCTTCTCCCTCTATCTCGCCAACATCGAAAAAAATATCCTCGGCGTCTGGTGCATCTACTGCGTAATCTCACTCGGAATCATCTCGTTAATGTCGCTCCTGACGCTAGGCACAGTAGTCTCACAATTCGTCCGCAAGCGATCCCCTGTGTAACCCTGTGTCCCCCTGTGGTAAAGATTTTCGCGGTGAGTCCCTACAGAGCCGCAGTCAAAAAGGGTCACCACTATTTCAATCCCGTCTCTTCCGCGCTCCCAACTTCCGGTTGATGTCCCCCGCAAACTCAATAAAGAAATTCAGCAGCGCCCCATACGCCGCCTGTCCCGCCATCGCCCGCGACCCTTCGGCAAACGCGTTCCTCGGATGCGGCTTCCAAGCCGTCGAAATCAATCCTCCGCCAAACGCTCCCGCATACAATCCCCACTGCGGACGCAACTCCCGCTCACTCCGATTGTAGGTAAGAAAATTCCGCATGATCGCATGCTGCGTTCGCGGCCAAAACTCGCTGCAGTTGCATTGGTCGTACCGCGGCTCGTATTGCAACGCGGAATTGGCCAGCGCCGCCACGCTGTTCGCTGAAATGAACTGCCCCTCGCGCGACGCGAACCGCTCCCCATATCCGCCCCACCCGCCGCCCCACTGGCGTGGCGCACCGCGCGCCTGATCGATCCCTGCCGCGAACATGCGCTTCACATAAGCGCTGGGTGTCGTCAGCGTCTGCTGCAAATAAATCTCCTGCCGCTGCTTTCCCGTCAACGCGACCCGCTGCCGGTTCTTTGGCAGATAGTCGCCCGTGAACCAGCCGTTCTCCCAGTCGCGCGCCTTGACCAGCGCCGCCTTCCCAGCGTTCTTTGTGGCTTCGGCCGCTTGCACGGTCACATCCTTCGTCTTCTCGGCCGCAGCCTGCGCCGGATTCGGACTGTCATCCTTCTTCTCGTCTTTGTGATCGGAATCTTTCTGCGACGGATCCTGCTGCGATCCTGAAGGGGGCGTCGGCTCCTGCGCCCGCGCACCTCCCGCTGCAGTTCCCATGCAAATACACAACAGAAGAAATCTCCACAGACCGCCGCGCTCGCCCCATTTCATCCCGGAACCCCTTGTCCTGACCTCGCTAAGATTTGTTTCGATGCACTCCCTCCACTGCCATGTTGCCGGCTAAAGCGCAGACCGGCCCTGCTGGAGCCAATTCTCGCGGAAACCCGGCGAGACTCGATTTGTCTCTCGGAAGGAAAATGGAAGGAGAATAAAAATGAAGTAGGACGACCTCGACTATCCTCGCTCGTACGCGTGCTTCTTCTCCAACTCTTCCACCGCCGCACGCCGCGCACTCTCAAATCGCTCCGCCTGCTCCATCAGCGCAGGCGTTGCTTCCGCCCACTCGCCGTCGATGCGCAGCAATCCCTGCCCCGCGACCAGACGTTCCGCCAGTTCCATCACGTGCGCCGGAGTCGTCTGCAAATACTGCGCCTCAACCGGATCCCCAATCCAAACCCGCGCCCCTCTCTCGGACACGGGTGCCCCACTTCTCGCCGAATTTGCGAGAAGTGGGTCTTTCGATGCTGACGAAGCTTCGACTTTCGTCTGCCAATAAACCTTCCGCTCCACAAACACCGCGATCGCCTCATCCGTAGCCTTACCGAACACCCACTGCTGCCGCTTGAAGTCATAATGCCGGCTTGAAAACGGCACCGGCAACAATTTCCCCGACTTCAAAAATTCAATCTGCCGCTTGTCCACTTCTTTGCGCAGCGCGTTGATCACCGGAGCTTCCACATCCTTCGGTTCCATTGACGGCAACACCTCGCGCACCGTCTGCGACAAATTCACCGCGACCGGCGCATGCAGCCCTTCCGAGCCCACGAGCGTAATATCCCCATGCAGCACCCAAAAGTCCGCCCCCGACGTCGACGCATGAAACGGCCACTCCAGCCGAACCCGCAACGGCAGCCCACTCAACGTAACCCATATCTTCTGTTCAGCCACTTCGTCAGTCCCCATGCGCGATTATTCCCTCGGTGTACTCAGTGTCCTCTGTGGTGAAATCTAGAATTCCTCGGTGTACTCGGTGTCCTCAGTGGTGGAATCGAGTTTACCTCAGTGTACTCAGTGTCCTCTGTGGTTGAGCCACACTCTACTTTCCATCCAGCGTAGCCCGCACCTTCACCGCCAGTTCCGCCTTGCTGAACGGTTTTTGCAGCAACTGCACTCCCGGCTCCAGCACCCGATGCTGCACTACCATGTCATCGGTGTAGCCCGTCATATAGAGAATCTTGGTCTGTGGACGCCGGCTCAACACGTCTTCCGCCAGCCGCCGTCCACTCATCCCCGGCATAATCACGTCAGTCAGCAACAAATCGATCCGCTCCCCATATCGTTCCGTCGCTTCAATCGCCTGCTCGGCGCTCGACGCCTGCAGCACCCGGTACCCATATCCCTCCAGGAAAATCCGCGTCAACTCGCGCAAGTCCGCTTCATCTTCCACCACCAAAATTGTCTCCGTCCCGCCAACCACGCGCTCGCTTGCAATGGTTTCCGCTCGCTTGCGTGCTCCCCCATCCGCCGCCGGCAAATAAATGCGGAACGTCGATCCCCGCCCTGCCTCACTCTTCACCTGGATGCTGCCACCACTCTGCTTCACGATTCCATACACCGTCGCCAGCCCCAGCCCCGTGCCTTTCCCCATCTTCTTTGTGGTAAAAAACGGCTCAAAGATGTGTCCCATCGTGGCCGCGTCCATCCCATGTCCCGTATCGCTCACCTGCAACAGGACGTACCTTCCCGCCGCCAGCTCCAGCTCACATGCCCGCACGGCATCCACGTCCACATTCGCCGTCTCCATCGCAATTTTTCCGCCGTGCGGCATCGCGTCTCGCGCATTAATCGTCAGATTCATCAGCACTTGCTCCACCTGTCCCGGATCCACTCTCACCGATGCCAGCGCCGGATGCAGGCTCGCCACTAACTCAATATCTTCGCCAATCACGCGGGTCAGCATCTTCTGCACTTCCGCGACCGCCTCATTCAAATCCATCACCTTCGGTTGCAGCACCTGCTTCCGGCTGAAGGCCAGCAATTGTTGCGTGAGGGCCGCCGCCCGTTCCGCCGCTTTCCGGATCTGCTCCAGCCCATTGCGTGCCTCCGCATCCGCGGTCGTATTCGCCAGCATCAACTCGCCGTGCCCCATGATGATGCTCAAAATATTGTTGAAGTCGTGGGCGACGCCCCCTGCCAGCCGTCCAACGGCCTCCAGTTGCTGCGCGTTTCGCAGTTGCTCTTCCAGATGCACCCTCGCCGTTACGTCCCGCGAGATTCCCCACGTCCGCGCCCAATGCCCATCTATCACGGTCCCCATCATCGTGCTGCGCAAAATCTTCTTCTGCCCGTGCGCATCCACTTCGCGCGACTCCTGATCCGTAATCCGATATCCCGAGCGGATAAAGTGCTCCATGAATTCCCTCGTCATCGGATCGTTGAGCACAAGAATTTCCGACAGCCGCTTGCCGATCAATTCCTCCGCGCCGTTCCGGCCATACAGCTTCGCCATGGCATCGTTGCATTCTGCGATGTACCCGTTTTTCAGCCCCAGCGCCAGTTGCTCATCGATCGGTAAATCGCACGGCACCGGGGGCGCGTACTCCAGACGGTAGATCCCCTCCGAACTCTGTGCCAGAAACATCCGGTACCGCGCTTCGCTTTCCCGCAGCGCAGCCTCGGCTCGCTTCCGTTCCGTGATGTCGATCAGCAGCCCGCGCGTCAGCCGCCTTCCTGTGTCCCGGTCACGCACAATCACCGCATCGTCCCGCAGCCACACCTCTCGCCCATCCTGCCGGTACATGCGGTACTCCACCTGAAACGGCCGCCCCTCTTCCCAGGTATCTTCCTGAATCGCGATCGCGTGATCGTCGGGATGCAGGTGCTTCCACCAGAACGTCGGATCCGTCAGGCAATCCTCCGGCCGGTATCCCAGGATCGTCTCCGCCTGCGGGCTCACGTAGAGAAATCTCCCATGCGCTCCCGCCTCCGCCACATACGAAATCGCCGGAACCATCTCCACCAGTTGCCGGTATTTCGCCTCCGCCTCCCGCAGCGCCGCCGTGGCCCATCGGTTCTCCGCCTGTGCGCGCAGGGCCATGATTCCGTACGCCAGGCTGTCCGCGATCTCGCTCAGCAGCTCGACTTCCGCGCCCTCGAACGATCCCGCCTGCTCCGAATAAATTGCCAGCACGCCAAACGCTGTTCCGCCAACCCGCAGAGGCAGGGCGATCATCGCCGCAAACCCGCGTTGCGCCGCCGCCTCCCGCCACGGCGCGAAATTCTCGTCCTTCGCCGTATCCGCGATCACGCATACCCGGTTCTCCCGGATCGCAATCCCCGCCGGCCCCCGCCCCGCCGGAGTATCCGACCACCTCACGTCAATATTCGTGAGATATCCGCTGTCAAATCCCGCATGCGCCACCGGACGCACCGTCTTCTGTT
>Ga0209863_10000945_pt1 | contig 12270 bp, 14 predicted proteins | sample OrgsoiDNA2013046_FD_185796 | JGI IMG/M metagenome (GOLD analysis project Ga0209863, IMG submission 185796) | Permafrost soil microbial communities from the Arctic, to analyse light accelerated degradation of dissolved organic matter (DOM) -... | ecosystem: Environmental > Terrestrial > Soil >...
GCCCAGCCCTTCATTCGCGCATCACACGCCCTCGGTTGCCTGGCCTACGACCAGGCGCGGTACGCCGAGGCCTACACCGATCTCGAGCGGGTGTTCAGCATCGACGGGGGCGCGGTGGGCACGGAGGCCAGGCTGATCGCCGCCAAGTCACTGATGAAGGAGGGCAAGGCGCCCGAGGCCATCGTTGTTCTTGAACCCGCCACGGCATCCGAGACCGGGGCCAGCCGGGCGCGCATGGGGCTGGCGCTGGCCCATTTCGTGGCGGGCTCGAAGGCGGAGGCCCAGGAAAACCTGAACAAGGCGCTGGAGGCCAACCCGCACTTCGCGAGGGCGGTCCTCGGCCGCATTCGCCGTCGCGTGGAGAACCTGGCGGGCTCCCAGCCCGGCTCGATCGAGGAGGCCCTGCTCTACGCCCAGACCTACGGCGACGTCTGGACAGACGAAGCCAAGAGGTTTCTGATCGCCGCAATCGAGGGCAAGCTCGATCAGCCGCCCGCCCCGCCATCGACGACGGTCGGCAGCACCGTCGCCACCCCCGAGCCCGCGCCACCGGCCCCCGCCGCCACGGGCTGAAGCAGGCCGCGTGCGTCAGCGAGCCTTCAAGGCGGCCAGCCACTCTTCGATCTTCTTGGTCCGCTTGTCGAACTCGGCCCGCTGCTCGACGATGGCGGGTTGCACGCCTTCGAACGATTCGATGAGCGCCTGCGGATAGTCGTTGGCGAGCGCGTTCAGCATCACGTCGTAGTCCGTGACGACATTCGAGTTGCCCCCCTTGGGATCGATCTTCTGCAGCTTCTTGCCAGTGGCCACGATGGACTTCTCCATGCTCTTCTGCAGCTTCTCGACATCCGCCCTGGACTTGGCGCCGTCGTAGGCGGCGCGGGTCTTCCGGATGAAGGCGAAGACCTCCATGTGCAGCTTCAGCTTGGTCTTGTCCCAGGCCAGCAATCGCTTGCGCTCGTCGGCCGCCAGCTGAGCAGCCAGCTTCGCCTCGTCGGCCTTGCGACGTTCCATGCGTTCCGCCAGGCTCAAACCGTCGGTGGGGGCAGGACCGAGCTTCGACTTGCGGATCGCTCCATCCGGAGCTGCGGCGTCGGCCGCCGCCGCGGGCGCGGCGGGAGCGGGCGGCGGAGGCGCGGCGGGCTCGGATGGGGCGGGCCTGGCCGGCTCGTTCTGACAGCCGATAGCTGACAGGACCAGCACGCCGAGCGCGAGCCGCCTGGCGAGCGGCCAGGGGACGGGGAGGGCAGTCGAGACGGGCGAGACGGACGTTCTGGACTTCCGCATGGGAGACTCCCGGGAAAAGAGGTCCGGCCGGATCGAGCCCGCACGACCGGTTCCTGAGGAACACAGGATGCGCGAAGCTATCAATATCCCGGTGACCACCGCAACCGACCCCTGACCTCAACCGACCCTCACCTTCTGTAACGGCAGGGTCTCGGCCGCCTTCTTGACGTAAGCTTCCGGCCCGGGATCCCGTCATGCCTCTGTCGACCGAAAAAGCCCGCGCCTTGATTGCCCGTCTGCGTGCGCTCGGGATCGAGGAGGACGATCTGAACGAGACCTTCGTCCACTCGGGCGGCAAGGGCGGTCAGAACGTCAACAAGGTGGCCACCTGCGTGGTGCTGGTCCATCGGCCCACGGGGATCTCGGTGAAGTGCCAGCGCGAGCGGACCCAGGGGCGGAACCGGGTGATCGCGCGGCAGTTGCTGGCGGAAAAGATCGAGACCGCGCGTCTCGGCCGCGCCAGCGCCCGGGCCCAGGAGGCCGCCCGCATCCGCCGGCAGAAGCGGCGCCGATCCCGCCGCTCCAAGGAGCGCATGCTGTCCAACAAGCACGCGCGCTCCGAGACCAAGGCCACCCGGACCCGCGTCGTCCGCGATGCTTGACGCGTGAGGAGCCTTGCCACCGTCAATTCAACACCTCGGTCCGAGGTCCCGAGGCCCGGATGCCCGACGAGGCCCGAAGCCCGAGGTCTGAGGCCCCTCTTCCCCCCCGGCATTGCCCTCAGTCCTCGCCGTGCTTGCGACGCGCGAGCTTGGTCACGGAGGCGTCTGGGTGTTTCCGTCGGCGGGCCGCCTCGGGAACTTGACGGGCGGTCCCCGCGGCCTGCTCGCTCTTGAGCTTGCTGAACGAGGCCATCCGCTCGGCGGGCAACTCGCCTCGCGCCACCGCCGCCGTGACGGCGCACCCCGGCTCGTGCTCGTGTCGGCAGTCTCGAAAGCGACAGCCGGCCGCCACGGACTCCACGTCCGCGAAGCTGGTCTCGAATCCGGCGCTCGATTGCCACAGCTGCAGCTCGCGAATGCCGGGCGTGTCGATGACCAGCGCATCGCCCCGAACCCGGAACATCTGCCGCTGCGTCGTCGTGTGGCGGCCTCGGCTGTCGGACGGGCGAACCTGGCCGGTGCGCAGCACATCTCGTTGAAGCAAGGCGTTGACCAGGGTCGACTTGCCGACCCCCGAGGAGCCGAGCAGCACGATCGTCTGACCGCGCTCGAGATACCGATCCACCGCGTGAACGTCCGGATCGGACAGCACCGAGGTGAGGATCACCGGGACCTCGGGCGCGATGGCCTCGACCTCTCGCGCCCGCGCCGCCAGCTCGTCGACCGGGCACAGATCGGACTTGGTCAGCAAGACCACCGGCCTGCCGCCGCTGGCCCCGGCCACGGTCAGGTAGCGCTCCAGGCGTCGGACGTTGAAGTCGAGATCGAGGCCCATGGCGATGAAGATCGTGTCCACGTTGGCCGCCAGGACCTGCTCGGTGTTGTCCGCACCGGCCGCCTTCCGCGAAAACTTGGTGAGCCGGGGAAGCAGGCCGCAGATGGTGGCCAGGGCATGACCGGACGGAGCCGGTCGCAGCGTCACCCAGTCACCCACGCTGGGCAGATCGGCGGCCGACCCGGCCGACTTGCGGAGCCGGGTCTCGAGCTCCGCGGGCATCTCTCCGGCTGCAGTGGCGGCCTGATACCGGCCGCGTTGCTGCAGCGTGATCCGTCCCGGGATCAGCTTTCGCCCCTCCGAAGCCCCTTCGAAGGCCCGGGCGAACTGTTCATTCCACCCGAGGTCGTCCAGGGACAGCACCTGGTTCTCCAAGCGGGCAGACTACCGTGGTTCCGGCTGCGCGCGCCAGCGACAGATTCCGATCTGGATGGCAAACCGTCGTCACAATTGGACCGTCTGGAATTATTATCGCATCATAAGCCATATAGTTAAGAGTGCTTATAAAGTGATCACTGGCGTACATCGCGTCAAATAGATCATTTGTTCCATATGACCTGTCGCATCCATCTAAAATCGACTCGACAAACCACATGTCTGGATCTAGGATGGCCTCTCCTCACGGAAGGAGCATCTGGTGTCCACATCACGTCTGACTCACGTTCCTGCTCACTCTCGCGCCGAGTTGCCCGTCGGCGAGGGATCCGAGACCGCGCCCGGCATCGTGGCCAAGACGCCCGCCACTTCCCCCCCGCCCCCGGTCAAGACCGGCCGCGTCGCGGTGGCCCCGACCGGAGCCGAGAAGCTCATCCGGTGCCTCGAGCGCGAGGGTGTCGAGTACGTCTTTGGTCTCTCCGGCGGGGCGGCGATGCCGATCTTCGACGCGCTGGTTGACTCGAAGATCAAGCTGATCCTGGTACGCCATGAGCAAGGGGCCACCCACATGGCCGATGGCTACGCGCGGTCGACCGGCAAGCCCGGCGTGGTCCTGGTGACCTCGGGGCCGGGCGCCACCAACACGGTGACCGGGCTCCTCACCGCTCTCATGGACTCGGTACCGATGATCGTGCTCACCGGGCAGACCATCTCGCCGATGCTCGGAAAGGACGCCTTCCAGGAGGCGGACGTCACCGGCATCACCTACCCGGTGGTGAAGCACTCGTATCTGGTCAAGAACGCCAACGACATTCCTCGCATCGCGCGCGAGGCGTTCCACCTGGCCACCACGGGGAGACCAGGCCCGGTGCTGATCGATCTCCCCAAGGACATCACGAGCGGTCCTTGCACCGCCGATTTCGTGGAGACGGTGGATCTGCCCGGTTACCATCCCCCGGGTAAGGCCGATCCCGCCGCGCTGCGGAAGGTCGCGGCGCTGCTGGCCAAGGCCAAGAAGCCCGTGCTGTACGTGGGCCACGGAGCGGTGATCTCGGGGGCGGGACCGGCGGTGCTGCGGCTGGCGGAGAAGCTCCAGGCGCCCGTCGTGAACACGCTGCTCGGCAAGGGTGCCGTTCCCGAGGACAACCCGCTGCACCAGGGCATGCTCGGCATGCACGGTACCGCCTACGCCAACAAGACCGTAATGGACTGCGACTGCATCGTGGCCATCGGCGCGCGCTGGGACGATCGCATCACGGGCAAGCTGTCCGAGTTCTGCGTGGGCGCCAGCAAGATCCACATCGACGTGGACGCCTCCGAGTTCAACAAGATCATCCGGCCCGACGTCGCGGTGGCCGCCGACGCGCGCCTGGCCGTCGAGGATCTAATCCCGATGGTGGTCAAGTGCGACAGCGAAGCCTGGCTGCAGGAGATCACGGGCTGGCGCAAGCAGTACCCCCTCAAGTACGCGAAGAAAGGGGGCCTGCGGGCCCAGCACGTCCTCGACCGGCTCGACAAGCTCGGCGGACGCGACTGCATCCTGACGACCGACGTGGGGCAGCATCAGATGTGGGCGGCCCAGTTCTGCCTGACCACCAAGAATCGTCACTGGCTGTCGTCGGGCGGGGCCGGGACCATGGGTTACGGGTTCCCGGCCGCCATCGGGGCTCAGTTCGCCAACCCGGACAAGAAGGTCTGGTGCATCGTGGGCGACGGGGGATTCCAGATGACCCTGGCCGAGCTGGCCACGGCCTCCATTCACAAGCTGCCCGTCAAGATCCTGATCATCAACAACGCCTACCTGGGCATGGTTCGCCAGTGGCAAGAGCTGTTCTTCGAGAACCGCCTGTCCGGCGTCGATCTGGAGGGCAACCCCGATTTCGTGAAGCTGGCGGGAGCCTACGGCATCAAGGCCTGGCGGGTGCGCCGGCCGGCCGAGGTGGATCGAGTCATCAAGGCGGCGATGGACTACACCGAGGGTCCGTGCCTGATCGATGCCGAGGTCATGAAGGAAGACAACGTGTTCCCGATGATCCCGGCGGGCGCCGCGCTCCGCGACATGATCATCGACAAACCCAAGCACAAGATGGAGAAGCCCACGGGCTCGACCTGACCAATGTCAATCACAGCCACTGCCATCAGCCCGCGTCCCGCCTCCAACGGTCCCTTTCCCCATCCACCCGTCCAGGGCTCGCCCATGCACACGATCTCGATCCTCGTTCGCAACAAGCCCGGCGTCCTGGTCCGGGTGGCGCTGGTCTTCGCGCGCCGCGGTTACAATATCGACAGCCTGGTCGTCAGTCCCGACCTGACGGATGGAGGCTTCTCCCGCATCACCATCACCTGCAGCGGGGATCCGGACACCCTGGAGCAGATCATCCGCCAGACCACCAAGCTGATCGACGTGGTCCACGCCATCGACCACACCGGCCAGGCGACCATCGAGACCGAGATCGCCCTGCTCAAGATTCGCTGTCCCATCGACCGGCGTTCGGAGATCTTGCAGATCGCCGAGCAGTTCAACGCCAAGGTGGTCGACTATGGAACCGAGTCCCTGATCATCAGGACCTACGGGGCCAGCGACAAGCTCGACGCCTTCACGGCCCTGATGAAGCAGTTCGAGATCGTCGAGCTGGTTCGCTCGGGCAAGATCCTGATGGCCCGCGGCCTCGAAACAACTTAGGTGCGGAGGCGGACGGCCGAGAAGGCGGGATGTCCCGGGCAGCTCGGCGGGTTCAGCTTGCGCAGCTCGAGGCGGAAGCGCCCGTGCGGCAGGCGGACTTCGAGCGCGTCGAGGATTCGCCGTGCGAGAGACTCGAGCAGGCGGTGCGGCTCGCCCGAGCCGATGCTGACGATGATCTCGGCGAGCCCGCTGTAGTCGACGGTATCCGCCAGCCTGTCGGTGCGCTGACCGGAATCGCCGTCGATGTCGACCTCCAGATCGGCCTCGAACTTGCGCAGGCTCTTGCGTTCCATGGCGGTGGCGCCATGGCGGCCCTCGAATCCGATGTCGCGCAGCACGATCGTGATCATGACGAGCTCATCCCGAATGCCTACGGATGTCCCGGTCAGCTCTCGGTCCGCTCAGCTGGCGGCGGCCGCATCCTCGGCGTCTTCGGCCTCTTTGTCCTTGCGCAGCTTCCGCTTGATGATCTCGCGCTTGACGGGCCCGCATTGATCGATGAGCAACCGCCCCACCAGATGGTCGTTCTCATGCTGCATGGCGCGGGAGAACAACGCTTCGCCCTCGACCTCGAAGGTCTGGCCTTCGAGATCGGTGGCGCGCACACGCGCGCGCAAGCCCCGTTTGACCGGCACGTAGATACCAGGAAACGACAGGCAGCCCTCGTCGCCGGTCTGACTCTCCTCCGAGAGGGACACGATCTCCGGATTGATGAACACCCGGGGTGGCGCGTCATCGGCCCCGCCCGCCACGGGACCGTCGATGATGAACAGGCGCAGCGGAGCTCCAACCTGGATCGCGGCCAGGCCAGCCCCGTTGGCGGCGTACATCGTCTCGCTCATGTCGTTCACGAGTTGACGCAAGTCGTCGTCGAAAGTCTCGACGTCAACCGACTTTTCGCGTAGCCGGGCGTCGGGATATCGCAGGATTGGGAGGATCGACATGAAACTTCAGGATGACATCGCGGCCCAGACGTCGCAAGAGTCGCGTGCGGGAGTACCTTCGGGTCGGGCCAGCCCAGCCCACGGGCTTGCTGGCGCCCGCGTCGGATCGAGCTCGGTTCGGGCCCGCGTTGACTTTCCCGAACATGAACCGTAACTTGACCGCCCTCCCGACATCGAAATTCCGATGAAACTGCAGCGTTACGCGCAAGCCGAGCTCCCGACGGCCTACGGCTCTTTTCGGCTCTACGTGTATCGCATGGTTCCCGTGCTGCCGCCGGCTGACCAAGGGGAGTCGCCACCCGGGGTCGGCGCGATCGGCGACGAGCACATGGCCATCGTGAAAGGTGACATCGCAGGAGGCGTGGGAGTGCTTTGCCGGGTTCACTCGGAGTGCTGGACCTCGGAGGTCCTCGGCTCGTTGAAGTGCGACTGCCGCGATCAGCTTGACGCCGCTCTCGCCAAGATCGCCGCCGAGGGCGCGGGCGTGGTCGTTTACCTTCGCCAGGAGGGACGGGGCATCGGCCTCGGAAACAAGATCCGCGCCTACGAGCTGCAGAGCCGGGGCGCGGACACGGTCGAGGCAAATCTTCGGCTCGGCTTCGAGGCCGATGCCCGCTCGTACGATCTCGCCGCCGCCATCCTCGACGATCTCGGGGTTCGCTCGGTCCGCTTGCTGACCAACAATCCGCTCAAGGTCGCCGGCCTGGAGGCCTCGGGCGTCAAGGTGGCCGATCGATTGTCCCACTGGGTGGGTGAGAACCAGCATAACGCCAGCTACCTGGCCGTGAAGCGCCGCAAGATGGGCCATCACCCCGATGCCCCGGTCAGGCTGCGCGCGCTCCCGTCCGGCCGGAAGTAGCTCGCCCAGCGAGACTTCCCGGAACACCACTCAGGATCAGCAGTCGCGGAGGACGCCATCACCACCTCGCCAGAATCGTCGCTTGTAGACCGCGTGCGGGCCGCCCTGGCCGAGGTCAAGGACCCCGCCTTGCAGATGGACCTGGTGTCAGCCGGGATGATCAAGGCCGTGGTGGCGGACAGCGCGACCGGGCGCGTGATCGTCGACGTCGAGCTGACCAGCCCGGCCTGTCCATCCCGGGACACCATCAGCAAGTCCGTCGAGGCCGCGGTTCGGGCCGTGGCGGGGGCCGGTGCGATCGACGTGCGCCTGTCCGCCAATGTGCGGGGGCGCCCCAATCGGCCCGACAACCCGCGCCTACCCGGCGTGCGCAACATCATCGCGGTCGCGGCGGGTAAAGGCGGGGTCGGCAAATCGACGGTGACCACTAATCTGGCGGCGGCTCTCTCGGTGCAGGGAGCGCGGGTCGGCATCCTCGACTCCGATGTCTACGGCCCGTCGATCCCCCAGATGATGGGCCAGCCCGAGGTCCCGGCCGGGACCGACGTCGGAAACAAGATCACGCCCGCGGTGCACTACGGCATGAAGGTGATCTCGATCGGCTTCTTCGTTGAGCGTGGCGGCGCCGTGATCTGGCGTGGACCGATGGTTCACAAGCTCTTGCAGCAGTTCATCGAGGACGTCGACTGGGGCGAGCTCGACTACCTGCTCGTGGACCTGCCGCCGGGGACGGGCGATGCCCAGCTGTCGCTCTCGCAGCTGCTGCCCATCACGGGGGCCGTCATGGTCACCACCCCGCAGGAGGTGTCGATCATCGACGTGGAAAAGGCGCTCGGGATGTGGAAGCGCGTCGAGGTCCCGGTCCTGGGGCTGATCGAGAACATGAGCGGATTCATCTGCCCGAGCTGCGGGCACCACGAGGAGATCTTCTTGCGCGGCGGAGGCCGCAAGCTGGCCGAGCGCGAGGGCGTGGCCTTTCTGGGCGAGGTGCCGTTGCTGGGTGCCGTCAGCCGCGGCGGTGACGCGGGCAAGCCCGTGGTCCTGGCGGATCCAACCTCGCAGGTGGCGCGCATCTTTCACGGCATCGCCTCGGCCGTAGCCTGCGCGCTGTCGGTGCGCAACACCCCCGATCCCGTCAGCGGCAAGCGCAGCTCCAAGCTGACCCTGATCCGCTGACGGACGCACGGGCGGCCGCCTCACCGGCGGCCCGGCGACCCAACCAGCCGGCCGCCACCCCCCGCCGACGCTGGTCCCCCGCAGACGTTTGATGCATAATCATGCATATGAGAACGACGGTCGATCTCGATGAGAAGAAGCTGTTGGGGGCCGCCAAGGCCACCGGCATCAATCAGAAGACAGCACTGCTCGAGGCGGGCCTGGACGCCCTGATCGCTCGCGAGGCCGCCAGACGGTTGATCAGGCTGGGCGGCGGCGACGCCACCGCGAGGGCTCCGCGGCGGCGGCGCGCTGGCTGATGGTCCTGGTCGACACCTCCGTATGGATTCGGCACTTTCGAACCACCGAAGCCGGGCTGGTCGACCTGCTCGAGAGGGACGATGTCGCCTGTCACGTCATGGTCCTGGGCGAGCTGGCCTGTGGTCACCTCGCGAGGAGGAGCGACGTCCTGCGCGACCTGTCGGCGTTGCCCGCGGTCCTCCCCTGTCAGGACTCGGATGTGATGTACTTCATCGAACGCCGCCACCTGTACGGCACCGGCGTCTCGTGGGTGGACGTGCATCTGCTGGCGTCGGCCGTGACCGAGGGATTTCCCCTGTGGACCCTGGATCAGAAGCTCGCCAGGCAGGCGGCGCGCCTGGGCGTCGGGCGCTGAACCCGGCAGCGATCGAGAGACCCTGGTCAGGCGGCGGCGCGCAGGCGATCGAGGACCGCGGGGTGGGCGCGCACGTCGAAGATCACGGCGTCGTCCTGGTAGCGCTCGCCCAGCACCTCGCAGGAGGCGAAGATCTCGCCGCGCAGCTGCTGGCGGTCGTAGGGGACGCGCACCTCGCCGCTCACCAGATCGCGCGCGAAGAACGCGATCAGGCGGGCGCGCAACCTGGCTACGTCGTCGGACCGGCGCGCCGACATCACGAAGGCCTCGGGCCAGCGCAGGGCCAGCGCGGCGGCCGCCGCTTGCTGGGCCGCCAGATCGCCGACGCGATCGATCTTGTTGAAGATCACGAGCCGCGGGATCGCGGCGGCCCCGATTTCCGCCAGGACCTCGGTGGTCACGTCGAGCTGGCGCTCGAACCCAGGATCCGACGCATCGACCACGTGCGCCAGGACGCCCGCCTCCAACGCTTCGTCCAGGGTGCTCTTGAACGAGGCCACCAGGCCGTGGGGCAGCTTGTCTATGAACCCGACCGTGTCGGACACCAGGATGCGGGGTCGGGCCTCGGGTGTCAGGGCGCGCACGGTGGTGTCCAGGGTGGCAAAGAGCTTGTCGGCGACGTAAACGTCGCTGCCGGTCAGCGCGCGCATCAACGTGGACTTTCCGGCGTTGGTGTAGCCGACCAGTGCCACCCGGTTCATGTCGCGGCGGCGCGCGCGCTGGGTGCTTTGCTCGGCGGCCAGCGCGGCCAGCTCGCGGGTCAGCTCGGCGATGCGATCGCGAATCTTGCGGCGGTCGAGCTCCAGGCTGGACTCGCCGGCGCCCTTGCCGCCGATGCCGCCGCGCTGTCGGTCCTGGCTGCCGGCGCCGGATTCGCGCAGTCGCGGCACCAGATACTGCAGGCGCACGATCTCGACCTGAGCCTTGGCCACGCGCGAGCGGGCATGGCGGCGAAAGATCTCCAGGATCACGGCCGTGCGATCCATGACCTCGGCTCCGGTGGCCTTCTCCAGGTTGCGCGCCTGCGAGGGGCTGATGTCGTGATCGACCAGCACCAGCTTGATGGGAGCCTGGGCCTCGGCGGCCTCGACCGTCAGCGCGCCCGTGCCTCCGGAGCCATGCTCCTGCTCGTCCCTCGCCGCCCAGGCCGACCACCCCGCGCCGACCCCGGCGGCGGCGTCGGCGTCGGCCGTGTCCCGCGCGCCCTCACCGGTGGCGGCCGGATCGTCATCCTCCTCGAGATCCTGGTCGACATCCGCCGGTGCGCCGCCTCCGGTGAAGGCCTGCAGCTCCTTGAGCTTGCCGCTGCCCACCACCGTCCCCGCGTGAAACGAGCGGCGACGTTGGGTGACGGTGGCCGCCAAGGTCAGGCCCAGCGTGCGCGCCAACCTGTGGAGCTCGGCCACTGACGACGCGAAGGCCACGTCGTCCACCTCGTGCAGGTGCACAGCCAACAGCACCGCCCGCGCCGGGGCGGTCTCGTCTCGAGATGTGGTGGGGGCTCGGGAGGCGGAATTGGGATCAGAGCTGGACGTCGACATGAACCGGCCAGTATAGGTCACCCGGCCTGCGAAGCACGGATTCGCTGCGTCAGGCTCCCCGCCGCGCTACGGACGCTCTCACAGCCGGTCAGAAACCGGGCCAGGGGGCGCGGCCGGTTGCGGATGGCGCGGCAAGCGTGGTCTGGGCCGCAGTGCTCGCGGACGACGGTCCGACCGTCTTTGGCACATCGGCTCGCTGACGGAGTGGGGCAGTTTGTCCAAAAGCGTGCTGTCGCTGCCCGAGCAGCGACGCCTTCTCTCTCATCAATACCAGCTGTCTGCCCAGCGTTACCGCGTTCAGCGGCTGGGCGCAGCCCGGTCCGCTGCAACGCGTGGTTAGCCACCGACCCGCAACACCTGTCCCGGTCCAACCGACTGAAGGGCAGCCAGGATGTCCGTGACCAGTGGGATCAGATCGCCGAGTCGGTTGCTGTGTGCAACAAGAACGACCACACCGAATGACAACCCCGCAACCGTTTGTTGGTATGCGAGGTTGCTGTCAATGGTCACGAAGGCATCAACACTTCCGGCTGCGAGCCGGAGCAGTTCGCCGTTTTTCTTTCCTGCCCATCCGGCTTCCGGCACCGTCTTCACTTCGTGTTCGTGGAGGTATTTCTTCAGACCGCGGGGTAGGCACTCGTCAAGCAGGACGCGCATACCGGGTCACGGCCTCGCCAGCGACATCAAGCACCGCCGCAATCTGTTCACGACTTACCGTAGGAAAGTCATCCAGGAAGTCATCCACCCGGTCGCCAACTTTGAGGTAGTCCATCAGCGTTTGAACCGGGACGCGGGTTCCTTCAAAAACGGGAATGCCCGACAGGATCTCTGGATCGACACAGATCGAGGATTGAACTGACCTCATCCAGCAATCCTACCGCGGTCACCGGTCACCTGCACACGTAGCATGTATGTCGTAGAGGCCGAGGTTCACAAGCTCGGACCGCCGGATCCCCGTCGAGGACGGCGTCTCCAAGATCGCCCGGTCTCGAATCCCGCTCAGCGTCGGATTTGGTGAAGGTCTCTCCCACGCTCGAAGCCGCAGCCTGCTCCGATTTCATGGGCACGGGCCCGCACCTGACCACCGCGGGCGACATGGCGGATTGGGCGCCCAGGGAGACGTGACGATGCGACATGTTTCGGCGCAGCTGGGGCCCCGCCGGCGGCACTCCCGAAACCGCGACCGCGGCCAGTTCTACTACGGACATGCGCTGATGGGTGAGAACGTGCTGCTTCCGACGGCCAACCAAAGAATCACGACCCGACAGTTGGCGCAGGCTCTTGCTGGCACCTCGATCAACCATGTTGACTTA
>Ga0209863_10000947_pt1 | contig 12260 bp, 5 predicted proteins | sample OrgsoiDNA2013046_FD_185796 | JGI IMG/M metagenome (GOLD analysis project Ga0209863, IMG submission 185796) | Permafrost soil microbial communities from the Arctic, to analyse light accelerated degradation of dissolved organic matter (DOM) -... | ecosystem: Environmental > Terrestrial > Soil >...
TTTCCCGGTGTTGATCTATTTTCCACAAATGGAATCTAGGGTGCCCCGTCCTTGCGTTTTTCGCAAGGGCGGGAGTGATGCTGCCGATACGACGGGTTTTTGGCGCTCTTTTGCAGCGACTGTACTGCACCGCCCCTGAACCTTATCACCTGTTCCGGCCGTTGTTCCAAGCAGTATCGTCCCGCCTTTTGCTGCGCGAAGAACGGGGGACCCACGGATTCTGGTTTGGGGAGGGAAATCAGAGTGCGGGGTAAACAAGCCACCACCCGGCCCCTATTTCCATTAGACCTGGAACACCGCGCGGAGAAGTCCAACTTGTTGAACTCCCTGGCTTCTCCGCCTAACAAAATCGACTACAGCGCTGTAGCCAAAAAACCAGAAATGCGCCCTAAATATTTGAAAACAATGGTCGGCCCTAGCAGACGATTTTCGAACTTTCCTACTCGATGCTGAGAATTTTGAACCAGCGTTTACAACGACTTAAGCTGGAAATGAATTGAAGGGTCGGCCCTAGACGACGATTTTCGAACTCTTCTGCTGATTCCAGATGCGGTGTTTCAACAGCCACCCTCTGGGGTGCCGACGAGTCATCGGCTTTCATTGACTTGTCCCCGCGAGGCACCTACGATTACGCGATTCCATGATCGGTCTGACCATATCGCACTACCACATCATCGAGAACCTTGGGCGCGGCGGCATGGGCGAAGTCTACCTAGCTGAGGACAACCAACTCGGCCGCAAAGTCGCTATTAAATTCCTTCCCAGGGAAGTTGCCACCGATGAGCGCGCGAAACAACGTCTGCTGAGGGAGGCCAAGACCGCAGCCACTCTGGATCACCCAAATATATGCGCGATATACGAGGTCGGACAGGAGGGCGATTACAGCTTCATTGTCCTTCAGTACATTGAAGGGGAAACTTTGGCTTCGAGGCTCAAGCGCCACCTGCCAGATTTGCGCGAGGCGCTCGCGATTGCGGCACAGGTTGCCGACGCCCTGAACGAAGCGCACGCACAAGGCATCATTCATCGCGATATCAAGCCGGAAAACATCATGCTCACGACGCGTCACCAGGTCAAGGTGCTCGATTTCGGTCTGGCCAAGGTGTTGCGCGACTCGGGCATCATTGACGCGGATACGGCCAGTATGTTGAGCATCCCGGGAATGGTGATGGGCACTGTGCCCTATATGTCGCCAGAGCAGGTGCGCGGCGAGGCGCTCGATTGTCGCAGCGATATCTTCAGCTTCGGAACTGTGCTCTATGAATTGCTCAGCGGGCGGCGGCCTTTCGAGGCGAAGAGTTCAGCAGAGGTCATCTCCGCAATCCTGACCGCGGAACCGCCGCCAATCAGTCGCTCCAGCCTTGGCCACAGTGGCGGCGCCGAAGAGAAGCTGATACGAAAATGCCTTGAGAAGGATGCGGCGCTACGCTACCAGACGATGGGCGACTTAATCCCGGACCTGCAACAAATCCGCCGCGAATACGAGACCGGGCAGGTTAAGCCGCGATCCGGAACGACATCCGAAACGACGACTGTAAAACCAAAAGCAGAAACTGTCCCTCCTGGAGGGAAATGGAGCAGACTTCGTACCTTTGGGGTTTGGTCTGTATCGACAGTCGCCGTTCTGGCTGTAGGCGCAGGAATATATACACTGGCAGTTCGCACCGAGACGCATACGCCTGTTGCGGGTCTCCTGTCCGCAAACTCCGTGGCCTATGACGTCTATATGCGGGGAATGGTCAATGTCAGCAGCGAGAATCCAGCCGATAATCAAGCTGCCATCAAACTATTCGAGCAGGCTGTGGCCGCTGACCCAAACTTCGCCTCTGCCTTTGCCGAGCTGTCCCGCGCCTACACCATCAGAGCGCGTTATGTTGCATCCGATGCAGAGCGTAAGAAGTCATACCAGGATGCTGAAGTCGCGGTGAATAAAGCCCTTGCGATAAACCCCAATCTGGCGGAGGGTCATTTTGCACGCGGTCTGATGTTGTGGACGCCTTACAAGCGCTTCCCGCACGCGCAGGCGATTCAGTCGTACCGTCGCGCGATCGAGCTGAATCCCAATTTCGATGAAGCCCATCACCAACTGGGATTTGTCTACCTTCACATTGGCATGCTCGACAAGGGACAGCAAGAAATTGAAAAGGCGATAGCGATCAATCCGGGCAACACACTGGCGCGGTACCGCTTGGGCGTCATCGATATGTGCCGGGCCAAATACGCGGAGGCCTTTCTAATATTCAATAGCACTCCACTCGAACAGAACCCTGAACTCCTGGCATTCTATACATCCGACGCTTTGTTCCGGCTCGGGCGGAACGAGGAAGCCTCGGCGGTAATCGACGGATACTTCAAAGATTATTCCAAAGATAAGGGCGGGATGGTTACCAGCGTGAAAGCCATGATGCTCGCCAAAGCTGGCAAGAAGAGCGAAGCGGACAGCACCATCCGGCGCGCGATCGAAATCGGCCGTGGTTACGCTCACTTCCATCACACGTCTTATAACATCGCCTCCGCTTATGCTCTGATGAATGAGCCCGAGCAAGCAATGAAATGGCTGCAAGTCACCGCCGATGAGGGTTTCCCCAATTACCCGCTTTTTCAGGGTGACGCTCAGCTAGATAACCTGAAAAAGGACGCGCAGTTCATTGTATTTATGGCCCAGCAGAAACAGCAGTGGGAGCATTTCAGCGCCACATTGTGACTACAAGCGAGCAGAGCTACAGATACGACCACTCTCTCCGTGCATTTCACGGGTGGCCGACGTCCCGCGAAACAGACCTGCAGCAGGTTTCTTGCGGCACCGATACGGATGGGGGTGCCGCACGTCTCGTGCTTTTCGACAAGTGGGAATCAGACCTCGGCATCGGCGACGCTGGCACGACTATGTTTTGAGATTGGTCGGGGAGAGAGGATTTGAACCTCCGACCCCCTGGTCCCGAACCAGGTGCTCTACCAGGCTGAGCCACTCCCCGACGAGGTTAGTCCCTTCATTCTACTACACGTTACATGACACGTCGTGTGTTCGGAATATCCGGAGAGTTGGGACCATTGGGACCATCCTCCTGCGAGAACAGCCCCTGAACCCGCGCCATTCGCTGACGAAACACACCATCTGAAGTGCGTGTATTCGGACGTGGTTTTCAGGTTCGGGTGCTCTACTTGCTCTAGCAGCAAATCTCCCGGCGTCCCGTTGGCGTGGAGCATGGAGACGCGGCCGTGGCGAAAGCGTGTAAGCCTTCCGGCTGCTACCCAAGAGACTTGAGAAGCAGCTGCAGCTTGCCCACACGTTATGTCTGGAGTGTGGTTTCCACCGGAAGTAGCACGCCTAACCGCACGCCGAGTCCGAGTCGTGAGCGGGGCCACTGAAGCCCCGCTCGACAACAGGCACTTCCCCAATATTTGCGATTCTATTTCGGGGTGTGAACACGCTCTGACTCTCCGGCAGTTGCGAAACCTGGATCGATCACCACAAAGTGCGATGTGTTTCCGGATTGGGAAACGATAAACTGCGTATGAAGGTCGGGCATCCCCGGGACCATGATGGTCGCGGTTCCGGTGCAGTCCGGGTTCACGGTGTAGGTGCCCGTTCCAGGGCGCCAACCCGGAGCGACGTTACCGTTTACACCGACTGCGTCGACCTGCGTGAAATTCCCGTTGCCATCGTTCGTGGTCTTGACGACGCCAGAAAGGGTCAGAGGGGCAGAACCGTCCGGAGGGAAGATCAGACCGTGGAGGGTCGCAGCGTAGGTGCCCTTAATGGTCAAATTGCTGCAGGGGCTAGCGTGGACGGGTGCGATCGACGAGGCGGCGAACACCAACGTCAAAAGAATGAGAGAGATACGGAATTTCATGGTGCCTCCTAAATTGTACTGCCGGGTTGAGTTTTGATGTTTCAGACTGGGGAGCAAATCCCCGTCTGGCGGCACCATCGCATGGCTTCCGGAGGCGCGCAATGCTCGCAGGGTGAATCGAGGGGTGAACTGCTGGTGAACTGCGGAACTGTCTGGTAATGCGGCAGTTACCGTCGGTGTGACCTCTCGAATTCGCCCGTTCCAAGTCGACTTGCGCTACACTTCCATCACTTGGTCGAGGGTCCTGTGGCCACCAATCCTTCATTTCGCGCGCGGGCGCGCTTCGACTCCTTCCGGGTCGACATGAGCAGCGGTGAGTTGTTCCGCGCAGGGGATCGAGTCCCAATCCAGGAAAAGCCTCTTCAGGTACTCCGGCTGCTTTTAGAAGCGGAAGGCAAGGTCGTCACGCGCGACCAACTGCGCTCGGCCCTGTGGCCGAAAGACACGTTTGTTGACTTTGAGCATGGGGTCAACACTGCCGTGAAAAAAGTGCGGCAGGCGCTTGAGGACTCAGCCGATAGTCCCAAGTTCGTGGAAACCCTACCCAAGTTCGGCTATCGCTTTATGGTCCCCGTGGAATGGGAGGCAGATGCTAGAAGCGCGGATGCCTGGAGTCGGGCGGCGCGGCCAAACGTTGTCCCCATTGCTCAGCCACACCCAACCCTGGTGCCTCAGCCGATTCCTCCACCGAACAAGCGGAAACTGACTGGAGGAGTGGCGTTCATCGCTCTGTCCGTGATCGTCATAGCGGGGCTTTTGGCCACCGAGAGCAACTACCTGTCCCACACCCGATTGGGACTGTGGCTGCGTAAGCCTTTCGCTGCGCGCCGTGCCGAACCTCCACAGGTCGTCAGCCAGCGGCGGTTGACGGCCAACCCAAGTGACTCGCCTCTCACCGGAGGGGTCCTCTCGCCGGATGGCAAATTCCTCGCCTACACGGACCCAAGCGGATTCTACCTGCGGCAGGTAGATGGCGGAGAAACCCACCCTGTGCCTTTGCCGAGAGGGTTTGACCCGCTGCCGGAGAGTTGGTTCCCCGACAGCGCTCACCTCGTTGTCACTTGGTTCGGAGATCAAAGAGAACGGCCACGTATGGGGGTCCCCAGGACGGGCCCACCCAGCTTGTGGGAAATCTCAGTCCTTGGCGGAACGCCACACAAGCTTGTTGAGGAAGGCTCTTCTGCGAGGGTCTCGCCCGACGGATCGAAAATCGCCTTCCTGACAGGCCCGTGGGACAACGAACAGATCTGGCTCATTGCGGCAGATGGCAGCGGCCTCAGAAAAATTGCCGACGGCGGCCACGAGCAGTTTGGGGCTGTGGCTTGGGAGCCAGACGGGAATCGAATTGCCTGCGTGAGAACAATCAGCACGCCCGCTCTGGAACGGCCCAGCAAACAAATCGAGGTCCACGATGTGACGAACCCGGTTGACGCGAGCGGGCCCAGTGAGGTTATCTTGTCGGATCCCCGACTCGGCGATGAGATCGCATGGGCGAACAGCGGACGTCTGATCTATTCTTTAGAGGAGGTTGAGCCCAACCGGGGCGACTTCAATCTGTGGGGGATGCAACTCGAACCCCGAACCGGGCGGCCGTCGGGCACTCCGAAGAGGATTACGAACGATCGAACCTCTATCGCGGGTATCAGCGTAGCCCTCGGCGGCAAGCGGATGGCTCTGCGCCGCAACTCCTTCCAAGGGGACATTTACGTAACGGAGGTCGAAGCGCAAGGCAGGCGGTTGAGCACGCCGCGCCGCCTGACTCTGGACGAGAGGGAGGATTGGCCCACGGCCTGGACGCCAGACAACAAGGCTGTTCTATTCCTTTCGGATCGCGATGGACCGAGCCACATTTTCAAACAGGACATAGCAAAGACACAGCCCGAGCTGCTCGTCGGCGGGAATGTCGTCGCAAGTGCCCCCCGATTGACTCCCGACGGCTTGAGCCTGCTCTACCTCGTCAGCGTCAAGTCCAGCCCAACCTCCGATAGCCTCCGGCTCATGCGAGTTCCAGTCTCCGGTGGTCCCTCAAGACTTGTCCTGGAAGAGACGGGAATTTCGGGTTTTCAGTGCGCGCGGCTGCCGGCCACGCTGTGCCTCTACGGCAAGTTTGAGCCCAAGTCTGAATACTTCAGATTTTTCACCTTTGATCCGGATGGGAGGGAGGGGAAAGAGATCCTGGCGGGAAGGATAAGAAAAGGGGAGGGTTCGGCCAACGAGTGGAGCATTTCTCCCGATGGCAAATATCTGGTCACTCCCAAATCGCAAAACCCCTACGACGGGCCCGCCTTACGAGTACTGGATCTCGCCGCGGGCACAGAGATAAGCATTCCGGTGCCGGATATTGGACTTGTCATGGGCATGGATTGGGCTGTGGACAGCAAGAGTCTATGGATCGGTGGCTACATGGGTCGAGGGGCTTGGGGCACTCGTTCGGGAGTGCTGAATGTCGATCTTAACGGCAAGGAAAGGGTCGTCCTCGAAGGACTCAACCCGGAGATTTGGTTCGCCATACCTTCCCCGGACGGCCATCACCTCGCTTTGATGGGAAATACACAGACTTCCAACATGTGGCTGTTGGAGAACTTCTGATCCCTTCGCGGAATGCTGAACACCTCGCGGCTTTGCCGAAATCGTTCTGCTGGTCAGGCTCTGAGAACGGCGTGCCGCGAAGTGGCTAGAAGGTTAGCTTCAGCCCAAGCTGAATGATTCGGGGATCGCGAGCCGCGTTGACTCTTCCAAAGTTGTTTTGATCCAGGAACCATCCGTTTACACCATCCAGGTTGGTGTGGTTCATGGCGTTGGTGGCCTCGGCGCGAAACTGCAAGCCAAGTCGTTCACCGATCTTCGTGTTCTTGCTGACCGCCGCGTCGAGGCGAATCACACCCGGTCCACGGATCGAGAAAGGTCGGGCATTTCCGGGGCGGATTCCTTGAGCCGGTGGTGACGCAAAAACGCTGGTGTCGAACCAACGATCAATGGTATGAGGAGCGCGGCGGTTAGGATTCCCCAGTTGATCGGGGCGAGGAGTTATAAAGTTGAAAGCAAAGAGTCCGAGGCCGGCCGGATCGATATCAGTTCCGGCGACGGTCACGGGGACGCCAGACTCGGCATACACCGCGCCTGACAACTCCCAGCCACCCGCCAGGCGCCCGGTCCAACCGTGCTCTCCAGGGCGGAACGGCAGAGTGTACACGTAACTTGCCGTGAGGATATGGCGACGGTCGAAAGGCGAATCCGCATACTCCGCACCGATGTCGTAATTGTTCTGGGGAAAACTGAAGAAGCTGTCAGCGGAGTTCGTCAAGGCGTGCGAGAAGGTGTAGTTGACTGTGACGGAGGAATCATTGCGAATGTGGGTTTGCAGCTGAACTTGCAGCGAGTTGTAATTTGATCGGAACCGGTTCTCCTGCAGGTTGATGGAACTGAAGCCGGGATAGGGCCGAACGTAGTTCAACAATTGAGTGTTGTTCTGGAAAATGGGCCCGTTGGGCAGCACTCCGGCAGCGAGATAGTCTCCCGGCCGCGGTTGGTTGATGTCCATCCCTCCAGGAAGATGAATGTTGCGGTTTCCGTAATATCCGATTCCAACCACCGTGGAAGAACCAATCCGCTGTTGCACGTCCAGACTCCACTGTTCAGCGTGGGGCGTCATTGAGTCCAATCCAACGCCCCCTGCCCCTCCGGGAATGAGATCTGTGTCTGAGACCACCCTGCCGGGATCACCGAGATTCGTGTTGTTGATATTCACATTCCGAACCAACGGCGCGTTATAGAAGATGGCGGTTTCCTGCGCGCTCTTCGACGTGTTATCGAAGAAAATGCCGTACCCAGCCCGAATCGCCGTCGTTCCTTGATGGAAGGGATCCCAGGCGAGGCCAATGCGAGGCGCAATATTCCAGTTGTTTTGACGGTACAGTGAATTTCCGAAACGAGATGTCTTGCGGTTCACCAGACCATTGACCACAGGCGTCGAGCTCCCGGGAACCATTAAACCAGTAGAGATGTCGATGGCAGGAGCTGCGGCCGGATTAAACGACTCGGGATCGAAAGTATTGGCGTGGCCATGACCGTCGGTTGGTTGCCGGAAGAGCGACCAGCGAAATCCATACGACAGCGTCAGATTCGAGCGCGCGCGAAACTCGTCCTGCGCGAATAATTCGACAATATTCTGCCGGATGTCGGCCGGCAGCGCCACGCTGATCTGCGAAAAATTGGCGACGTTGCCCAACAGGAAACTGGCCCATTCCTGTTCGAACGTGTAGTTGCCCGCCGGGTCGTTGCCGTAGAAGGAATAAGAGCCGTTCGTGTCGCGTCCGCGGCTTTCATCCTTTTCGTAGTGGCTATAGGTGAATCCGCCCTTGAGCGTGTGCTTTCCTGCAACTTTGGTGGCAGTGTCGAGCACCGCGTGATTGCGGTTGTAATCCCGGTAAAGTCCAAATCCGAAGATGCCCTGGCCCGCAAAGAACGACAGGTCGGGCACTCGGTTCAAGGGAGAGGCAAACGGCAAGACGGGCCGAATGTCAGCCGACGTTTGACTGTTCACCAGGCCGATGGGATCACTGACAACTGCCCCATAGGAATAGGCGTATCCAATTTCATTCAAGAGCGTGGGAGTCAAGGTCATCGTGGCCCGCACGGCCACGCCCCTTCCGGGGGCGCTGGTGCGGGTGGTCGCTATTCCTGGCAACGGCAAACCCGCTAACAGCCCCGTCGATTCCAGAGTGGGGATGCTGTTGTTGATAACGCGGCCGAAGATGCTCAGCGTGGGGCCAAAGACATGATCCACTCGTATCGTCTCACCACGAAAATCGTATTGGTTCTTTGCGGTAGCGGCGATGTTTCCATCGCCGCCTGGCGCCGGGAGCTTGGAGTAGATGTCCTTAATGTAGGCCGCAGCCGTAGGATCAATGCTCGTGATCTGAGTGGTCGTTGGACCCGCACACGCTCCGGTAACCGGATCAAAGACCGGCTGGGTGCACACTGGTTTGGCGAAAGCACCCTGTTGCTGTGCGACCGTCGGCATCGTTCCGCTGATCAAGGTACTGTAGTCGATGACCCGCCGCCATTCTTCGGAGTAAAAAAAGAACGTCTTATTCTTATCTTTATTGGCTTTCCCTGAACTGGACAGCGGTCCCCCGATGGTGAATCCGAAATTGTTGTACCGGAGCGGGGGACGAGGTAGATTGTTCCGGTTATTGAAGTAGTTGTTCGATGCCAGCACATCATTTCTAAAGAACTCATAGATGCTTCCGCGAAACTGACTGGTGCCGGAACGGGTCATCGCGATCACCTGCCCGCTCGCGCCGCTGGGGAATTCGGGACTGTAATTGCCCCGCAGAAGGCGAAATTCCTCGAGAGATTCAACGCTTGGGCAAGCGAGCAGCGTGTTGTTCTGTCCCCGATCCAAGTTGTCTGCGCCATCAAGAGTCCAGTTGTTTTCTTCCGGCCGCGCGCCGTTCACTGAGAAGTTGAGCTGATTCAGAGAGCCATTGGGTCCTGAGACACCCACGTACAACTGATCCGACGCCAGATTGGGGGAAACTCCGGGCTGCAGAGCCACCAGGAGCGCATAGTTGCGAGTATTCAGGGGAAGCTCGCGGATCTGGTTACCGTTCGCGACTCCGCTTGCCGCCGGGGTCTGCAGATCAACCTGGAGCCGGTCCGCTTCTACTTTCACATACTGATCGACTGCGCCCACTTGCAGCACAAAGTTAACGACCCATTGGTCGTTGAGGTTCAAGTGGATTCCGGCACGCTCAGCTTTCTTGAAACCGGGAGCCTCGACCGTGACACTGTAGTGCCCAATCTGCAGGAGGGGTGCGTTGTACTGCCCTAGACTGGAGGTGCGCAGGGTGCGCCGGATAATTTCCTTATCCGCGTCCACAATATGAATCACGGCTCCAGGAATCACTCCGCCAGTGGCGTCGCTCACAACCCCTGTAATAGTAGCGGTGATTTCCTGACCGGGAGCCTTTAGGGTGACGGCCAGTAGCAACAGCGCAAGACCGATCGCGCTTCCCCCGCCGGGAGTCTTCAGAACCAGCTTCATCCCGCACCACTCTGCGGGGCAAGTCTAGCACCTTGCCTGAGCGTCGATCCCGGAAATCGCTCGTTTACGGTGAGTTAAATTGAAAGACTAAAGACTGTGGACGCGTGGTCAGGTGGCAGAGCAGTGAACTTTTAAATCGTTCTCCGCGAATTGCAGCTAAGCGCATCAGACCGCAGGGTACAGCATCTCCCTTGTTGATCAGGCATAGCCACACCATCCCACCCGCATGCGAGCGCAGTGCGGGTAACCATCCGACATCTGCGAATCTGCGTATTCACGCAGGCCTTCGCTTCGATTGTTTTGGGACTAAGAATTGGGACTAACCAAAGCGGGTTCTTAGTTGGATTTTTGAAGGTAAGCGACGCCGAATCAGTGAATTTCCACTGTGTCCCGAACTAAGGGCTCGCCCTTGTACCAGGCTGAGCCACTCCCATTCTTTTCGTCTCAAGGTCCTCGAGGGACGATTTGGGCCATGGACCGCTCCGGGTTGCGCATTGCCCAACGTAAAGCGGAAATCTGATCGGGCCGGCTAATAATGGTTTCGGCAGGCGGCAGCGAGCTCAGCGCTGTCCCCGCATTTCTTACGCTTTCGGGAAGAGAGTGCAACCCCCAGGAGGATCGGCCACCCGCCTAACGTGGAATCGTTACCCGGCTTATGCTTTCCCAGACAGTCTTGATAAATAGCTTCGCAAACGGAAGCAACGGGTATACACTCGTTCGCGTTTTCGAAATCACAATGAGTGTGTCGGTTCGCTGTTGTAGCCCATTGCTTTCTGTAGACAAGGGGTCAAGATGTTCTTGTTTCGAATTGTGGTTATAAGTGCAGTGCTTCTTCACCTGGGTGTGTCGGTTGGCTGTGGAGGGAGTAGCTCTGGTTCCGGGGTGGTGACACCTCCAAATCCAGTGCCGAGCATTTCCGCCATGTCACCATCGATTGTGGCAGTGGGTGCGCCCGACACTGTGATCACGGTGACAGGGGCAAACTTTCTGGCCGCATCGAAGGTCAACTTCAACGGTATGTCGCTGGGGACCAGCTTTGTTTCCGCCACTCGATTGACAGCGACCGTCCCTTCAGCAAATCTTTCGCAAACAGCCAACGATGAGATAACTGTGGTAAGTCCCTCTCCTGGGGGTGGAACTTCTGGTGTGCAAATGCTCACTGTAGTTGCAGTTGGATCACTCGTAGTCATGGGCGCACCGCTTAATGGTGGCCCAGGACAGGGCTCCTGGCAGCTTTCAGCGGCAGCGGTAGACCCTAAAGGCAATCCAATTCAGGGTTTGGATGTTGTTTTCACCGCCAGCGAGGGTAGGTTGAGCGACTTGAGTGGCGCAACGAACGTCACCGGTACCATCATGACGTCGATTTCCCCGCCCACACCTTACGCAGGTGAACCGGTCGCAGTGAGTGCGGTTGTTGGCGGCCAAACTGCAACGATCAACATCGCTTTTGTGCCTTCGACTTTCAATCCAATTAACCACGCCATACGCAATGCTCGAACGAGAAGGAGCACGACAACGGCCGGAAACACTCTCTACACCGCGCCTTTCGTAGTGGGAACGAGTGCGATCATTGGAATGCATAATCCGTTTATGCAGGCCAGCAATTGCTACAGCAACCTCGGCCTTGCAGCGATATCACCTGCCAACTGCCAGACCACATACAGCCAGAATAACGTTCAGCAGACTCTCATCAACGTGGCGAACACGGTGTGCACTCTGAACAGCGGCATAGGCACCGCCGTTGGAGTAGCTAGCTGCCTTGGAACAGCCGCGATTGTCGGGGCATGCCTCGCGTCGGAAACGGGCGTGGGCGCAATAATTTGCGATGGAACTGTCAATTTCTTAGATAATCTTGCCCCACAGTGCTTTGAATATCTCCTGGCTGAGTTTGCCCAAGCTATTCTTCACACACAGCTCGCAGGTGACGTCTTAGATTTTCTGAGTTTTGAACCAAAATCAGCAGACGTACTAGAGGTTGTAGGCCTGGTTTGCGACGCCGTGGATATCGCCCAGATTGGCGCAGGGACAGGATCCTCGGGCACCAAAGTCACCATAACTCCATCGAGCGCGACGGTCGTTCTGGGCGGACCCGTGAGTTTCACAGCCACAGTCACCAACAACAGCAATACGAGTGTGACTTGGAGCGTTAACGGAGTGCAAAGTGGGGCGGGTCCCTTTGGCACCATTGACGGCAACGGCGTGTACACCGCACCGTCAGGGCTGCCCCGTTTCAATCACCTGAGCGTTACGGCCGCCAGCGTCGCCGACCCGAGCGCTAGCGCCCCCGCAGTTGTACAGGTAGTTGCCGCGGCGCCAGGAACTATTCAAACCGTGGCCGGCACTGGCGCGGCAGGATA
>Ga0209863_10000949_pt1 | contig 12260 bp, 7 predicted proteins | sample OrgsoiDNA2013046_FD_185796 | JGI IMG/M metagenome (GOLD analysis project Ga0209863, IMG submission 185796) | Permafrost soil microbial communities from the Arctic, to analyse light accelerated degradation of dissolved organic matter (DOM) -... | ecosystem: Environmental > Terrestrial > Soil >...
GTGTCTCATGATATTTTCCAAATGCAGATGTGCTGTATCCATTCTGCCTGAGCACTTCAGCCATGGTGGTAATACTGTGGGGCCGCACACCGGTATTTCCCGGAAACGCCGTAGCCAGTTCCATGATGGCGCCTGCATTATTGGAATGGTGATTATAGCCGGTTAGCAAAGCGACACGGGTTGGTGAACAAAGAGCAGTTGTATGAAAATTATTATACTTGATCCCATTGGCCGCAATACGTTCTGCCACCGGCATGTTAATGGGTCCGCCAAATGCGCTGGACTGTCCAAATCCGATATCATCGATTAAAACAACAATAACATTGGGCGCCTTCGCAGGTGGTTTTACTTCAAAACGCGCAGGGGCTTTCGTATTTCGCGCATCCAGGGTTGTGTCTGCCGGATAGCTGGGACCGACTATTGGCAATACGGTTCGATCCAGCCCGGAATCTCCAATTTGTGTAGCCGTTGCAGCTTGAGCCGGTTGATTGTTATTCTGACATGAAACCAACATCCAAGCCATTAAAAAATAACAAACGATACATTTTAATAATACCAAAATTGCTTTCGATTTTTTATATAGTTTAATCATAAACATTTTTTGATTTATACAATTGTCCGGGTGAGATTCCAAATAAATACCTTTCTAAATATAGAAAATTTGATATTGAACGCAAATTAATTTTTGACATCGAATATCTCATTGGATATTACTTAGTTTTACCCTTTGAAGTCGGTTTTGGTTTTAGCGTCTTGACGCAATGGTAACTCATGAGGTTATTTATTTATCATTGCGTGGCTGGCGTTTTTCCTGTTAATGATTCATTGCCGTAACCCGTTGATTTCTCCCTGAACCCAAAAACAAACAGTACCGTAACGACTGCGGCGAAGAGTAATGGAATGATCCAGAAATCCTGCCATTGATGAAGTGAATTGCCGTTGCTCATGATGCTGTTAAAGATCCAGCCTGCCGCCAGGGTTCCCAACCCCTGTCCCACCCCATATGAGACCAGCACGAAAAGACCCTGTGCCTGTGCGCGGATTTCAGGTGTGGCTTTTTTGTCGATATAGATCTGTCCGGCCACATATACAAAATCATAACAACAGCCATGTAATAATATGCCTCCCATGATCATCCAACTAACGGCACCAGGAGCGGCCAGCGCAAATAATGCATAACGGCAAACCCAGGCAAGCATGCCCGTCAGTAAAACCCATTTGAGACCAAAACGGGCAAAGAACCAGGGTAGTATCAGCAAAAAAATGATCTCGGACATTTGCCCGAAAGTCATTTTGAATGCCGGGTTAGCAATATGGGTCGATTGCAGAAAAACCGGCACATAAGAAAAATAAGCAGCAAAAGGCACACTGATGAGCAGCAGACTGATGATGAAAATGATAAAGGGCCTTGATTTCAGTTTGACAAAAGCATCTATACCGATCAGGTCCCGGAAAGATATTTTTTTACCCGCACCGGCAGGAGGAATATGCGGCAGCGTAAAACTATACAATCCCATCAGCACACCGCCAATTCCTGAAATGCGCATAGGCAGGGCCGTGGCATCGCCCTGAAGGAGTTTACTGACGACGATGCCCGCTGTGATCCAACCCAGCGTGCCGAATAAACGTATTACCGGAAATTGTTTTTCCCGGTTGTCTAATAGGTGAAATGCCGTGGCCGCCGCCAGGTTGACCGTAGGCATATAGCAGAGCATGTGCAGCAGCAGGAATCCGAGAAACAAGGGGGTTGACACAAAACTTCCTTCCGCGAAGAACGGTGCACAAAAAACAAAGATGCCACTCAGGATATGCATCACCCCCAGCAATTTCTGCACGGGAAAAAATCGGTCGGCGATCAGGCCCAGAAAAAAAGGAGAAATAATGGCGCCGATGGCGCTTGTCATGTAGGCGAGATAAATCACATTCGCCATGCCATGACTCTTCATGTAATTTCCACCCGTAGCATACCAGGCGCCCCAGATAAAGAATTGCAAAAACATCATGATGCTAAGGCGGGCCTTTGGGTATCGAAGCATGGTCGTCGGTTAGGTGAAACGGACTATGCCATCACAGCCTGCTGAACCTGTTGTTTCATGTATTGAAGGGAAATGCGCGTGGCATGATCAACCTCTTCGATTCCGGCCAGCTGATGATTTTTTATCACCGGCAAACAATATTCTGACGTCAGGTAGCCCTTATATCCCGTATGGTATAACGCTTCAATGAAAGCGCCATAATTGATTAAATCACCTGTGGACGGAGACGGATCCTGTACAATTTCGCCATTTTTTTTCTGGCTGAAATTCCAGGCTCCATAGTGCGTGTGCACGATATGTCCCTTGCATTTATCCACGGCTTCGCGTATATATTCGTCACTCTGCCGCTCGTAGAACAAAGGAACATCAATACAAAGTTCTACGTTCCTGCGATCAATTTCCTGCATCATGGTCAGTGTGTCTTCATAGCCTTTTGACAGTACAGGCGCATGATTCTGCAACGCCAGGGTAATGCCCATATCAGCGGCCATATCCGCCACTTCCCGAATGCCGTCCACACAATGGTTCCATTTACGAAGTTCAGCAGGCCACAGACGTTTATAATAATTGCCTCGTTCAAATTGTCCGTACAAAGCAATATCTTCTTCGTCATTAATCAGTCCCGGCCAGGCAGCAAAAACTTTCACCAGGTCAACACCCAGATCCCTTGCCATTTCCAGCACATAGCGCATCATGGCCAAATTGTTTTCCCGTTCTTCCATATGTTTTCCCGCAAAATTCGACATGCTTTCAACCGCACACAATGCAATACCCTCATCGGCAGCCAGATTTTTTATACGGATACGATCCGTTTTGCACAAATCCAGTGGAGAAGCAACCGGGCGTTTGGTTTCAATAGCTATTGCGTCAAAGCCAAATTCTTTGGCCCGGTGGATCTGTTCGTCAAGTGACAGGGCTTTCCCCTTGTAAAACAACCCGCCATACGTAACGGTTAATAAGGCAAATTTCATATCGCTAGATTTTGCTTGTTTGTACCTGTAATATAATAATTTTTTTGGTGGCTCTGTGCTGTACCTTTAAAAGGTCGTCCCTGGTCGGGCATGGTATACTCAAACCTTTCAGTATATCCTTCAATTTAATAATATGGACTTCAATTTTCAATATGGTGCTGTTGGTAAAGAGGGTATTCCGGTCGTACATCAGGCAGCAGCCGAAAAAATCAGTGAAACCGGGTTTCTGACATTCAGGGTGAATTTCGCGGGCACGCCAGCGTTCACCATCGCATGCAAAGAAATTCCGAACTCTACTACATTGCAATGGAATCAAATTTTGGCTACCGGTGAAGAAAAGCAACAGGATGATTTTATTGGGGCTGTTGGCAAAGGGATTGAAAATGATATTTTATATGGCGGGAATAAAAAAAACCAGTATTGAAACAGTAACGATTATGGGAACATTTTGTAAAAGAGTATTATCGTTTACCCTGGTTGTATGGTTATGTGCCAAAGCATCCGCACAAAATATTACCGGCACCTGGGAAGGTGCTTTACATATTCAGGGAAATGAAATTCCTGTCGTTTTCCATATAGCAAAAGACAGTACAAATAAACTGGTGGCCAGTTTTGACAGTCCCAGCCAGCATGCTTTTAACCTTCCCTGCAATGAAGTAATCATAAAAGAAGATAGTGTTATTCTAAGGATGGCTGTGTTAAATGGAAAATATGCGGGTGTGCTTAGCAAGGACGAAAAACAAGTTACCGGCTTATGGTTTCAGGGTGCGGGGTCCCTGCCGCTAACGATAAATAAAACAAGCGAATCGGCGACTGTAAAAGAACTGAAAAGACCGCAAACACCAAAACCGCCCTACCCATATCATTCGATGGATGTTGTATATCTGAATGCGGCTAAAAACATACAATATGGCGCAACCCTCACTTATCCGGAACTGGATTCTACAAAACACTATCCAACAGTGACTACATATCCCGCTGTTATCTTAATTACCGGCAGCGGACAGCAAGACAGGGATGAAACTATTTTCAACCACAAATCATTTGCCGTTATTGCCGATTATCTTACAAAAAGGGGCTTTGCGGTCATGCGGGTGGATGACCGCGGTATCGGAAAAACAACTGGCATTTATGATACATCCACTACGGTTGATTTTGCGAAAGATGTGGAAGCCAGTTTGGATTTTTTAGAAAAACAATCACAGGTAAATAAGGAAAAAATCGGGCTGATTGGCCACAGCGAGGGCGGTATGATCGCGCCCATGGTTGCGGATGAGAGAAAAGAAATAAAATTTATTGTGCTGCTTGCGGGGCCCGGCATTCCCATTATAGATCTGATGCAACTGCAAATAGAGGCTGTAAGCAGTTCCGAAGGAAAATCATTTGCAGAAGCAAAGGCCAATGGTTTCCTGATGCATACCGTCTGGGAAGAACTCAATAAAAATGAGGATTCTGCTACGACCGTTAAAAACATCAGGATAAAAATAAGTGACTGGTCAAAAACTGCCGATACCGCTGTATTGTCAAAAGTGAGACCCAGTGATACGACCAAAATAAATGACCAGATAGCCCAGGCAATCGCCGCTTTAAAAAGTCCGTGGTTTAAATATTTTATTGCCTATAACCCACAACCCTATTTGCAAAAATTAAATTGCAAAGTGCTTGCATTGAATGGCAGTAAAGATGTGCAGGTAATAGCGGCTCCAAATCTGGCGGGGATAAAATCGGCCTTACAAAAAAGCAAATCGCCCGAATATGATGTAACTGAAATACAGGGGCTGAACCATCTTTTTCAAACCTGTATCAGATGCAGTCCTTCGGAATACAACGATTTGGAAGAAACCTTTTCGCCAAAGGCGCTTGAGATCATAGGGAATTGGCTGCAAAAAAATGTACAATAATTCGTTAACGCGACAACCTCCATTTTTTTGTACGGGTCAGATATATATGTGGCAGGTTACTCTACGACCTTTATCTCCCCCGCGACCGTATCGTTGGATAGTGCCATTTACTGGAAAAATGGCATGGAAAAAAGTTTGTCTTCTGCCGGGGAAGCGAATTCGATTTATGTCCAGTAATATAAGGGTATCGGTTCGAAATCATTTAGCGCTGACGGGGATTTTTACTATCCGACTAAAGAATAAATCATGCTATTTTACGAGTAGAACTCGCTAATAATCAGAAAGATGTAAAAATACGCCCCAGTATCTCCCGATAGCGCAATAAATCAGTTTACGGGTTGTTTTATAAAAGTCAGGTGACTATAAACAACATCCAATGAAAAGCCGATTACGGAAAGTACTGGTCCGGTTCCTGCTCATACCTGTAATTTCCCTCCTCATTTTGGTCATTGCAGCAACGACCATCTTATATTATCAGCAACAACGCCTGGTAAAGCTGGCTGTACAAGAGCTGAACAAACAGTTGCCGGGCGAACTGGTGGTTGGAACCAGTGATATTTCGGTTTTTCAGAACTTTCCCTATGTCTCCATAGCTGTAAAAAATGTGCGGTTCTACGCGAGCAAGCTCAAATCGGGCAAATCCATATTTGAAGCAGAAAAGATTTATGTTGGTTTTAGCCTCAGGGACATACTGAAACAGCAATATCACGTGAAAGTGATTTTCCTGAAAAATGGTTTTCTCGACCTGGTGCAGGATAAAAACGGCACACTAAATATTTTAGAAGCAAGCCGGCTAAATCAGGATACGACGACTGTGTCGGGTGATACGGCAACCGAACTTGACCTGGCCATGAAGAAAATAGTATTAAAGAACATAACCGTTTCTTTTCTTGACAAACAGAGCGGGCAGGAAGTTGTTTCACATATCGATAAAATACAGTCTTCTTTCCGCAACGAGAGCACGCAGATATTTGCTGACCTGCAGGGAGCAATGGTTGTTGATTATAGCCGGCCCGGTGACAGTTCCCTCTTTCGACACAAACACCTGGAGACGGAAATAAAATTGTCTTATGAAAAAGCCACCAAAATACTCACACTGCCGCTGGGTAATCTGAAACTGGAGGATGCCGTTTTCCATGTCTCCGGTACAGCAGACCTGCTTCGCGACAATAGGGTCGATCTTCGGTTCTCAGGAGAAAAAATAGATTTCAAACAATTGTCGGCCTTTGCCCCGCAAAAGCTGGCGAAGGAACTGAAGCATTTTAAGTACGACGGGCATCTGGGCTTTGCCGGAACGGTTAAGGGAAAATTGAAAAGCGATCAGCTTCCCAGGATAGAACTTACCTTCTCGTGTACGAATGGCTGGCTGCACAATATGGAGACGAAAACGAAATTAGATTCCGTTGCCTTTAAAGGATATTATACTAACGGAGCGGGCCAGTCACTGCATACATCAGAACTTCGACTTCTAAACGTCAACGCCAGGCCCGGCCAGGGCGTTTTCAGGGGAAACCTTGTTCTGCGTGACTTTACCAATCCGAAAATACTGATGCAGGTGAATTCAGATCTCGAACTGGGTTTTATTGGGGATTTCCTGGGCATAAAAGATCTCCAGCGCATTACCGGACATATTACACTCAAAATGGATTTTAAAGAACTGGTAGATATCAGCCTGCCTGCACAAGCGATGGGCAAACTAACCGGGGGCATACAAAGTGAGTTAACGGTGCGTAACCTTACATTCCGGATCCCTTCCTACCCATATATCGTTGAGCATCTCGACCTGAAGGCAAATATGAAAAACGGTTTTGTAAAACTGGATACCCTGTCTTTTAAAATTGCCAATTCTGATTTTCATATGAATGGCTCGCTGAGCGATCTCCCGGCTATTTTTCACCAGCAGGATAAACCCGTACTGCTGACATTGAATGCCAGCAGTAATAAAATGGTGCTGAAAGAACTCCTGGCATTTGATACGCTCAGAAGTAAAAAGGCGAAGGAAGAAATAAATGGTTTTACCATTGGCCTGTCGCTGGAGACATCTGTGAATGAATTGAGACATCCAATGCCGCTGCCCAGGGGTAAGTTCAGAATCGGGAATCTCAATGTTTCATTTAAAAGATATCCGCACGTTTTTCATGATTTTGGTGCTGAGCTGACAATCAATGACACCGCATTGCTGCTCAGGAATTTCGCCGGTCGTGTTGACAGCAGCGATCTAAACCTGAGGGGGCGCGTGAACAATTACGCACTATGGTTTGACAAAGTGAAAAGAGGCAGGACACAAATTGCATTCGATCTGAAATCACAGAGGCTGGCCCTGAATGAACTGCTTGGGCGACGCGGTCGTAAGTTCATTCCCAAAGAATACTCCCATGAGATATTCTCAAATATCTGGCTGCGTTCGAAGATAGACCTGAAGTACGATTCTGTTTTCAGATTTGCTAACATCAAGATCGCTAACATCTCCGGCGAACTTACAAAACATCCATACCGGCTGGATAGCATCAGTGGAAATATAAAATTCAATACGGAAAACTTTGTTAAGATAGATACCCTGCGGGGAAAGATCGGGCGCAGTGATTTCAATATCAGCATGCGTTTGTATACCGGTAAGGATACGGCCAAAAGGAACAAAGAGAATTATCTGCAGTTTTCTTCCCGTTTCCTGGATGTGAACCAATTGACGAACTATGTGCAGACCGCGGAAGAAGATCTGACGCCTCCGTTAGCCGATACCGGGCAGGTTACCACGGTGGCCCAAACCTCCTCACACGCCAGCGCATTTAATATATTCAATATTCCGTTTATCAATTTCACTGCAATGATAGACATTGGCAAAATAAAGTATCGTCACCTGGGTCTGAAGAACCTGTCTACTAAAGTGCGTATGCTGGCCAATCAGCAACTGTACCTCGACACATTTGGAATAGAAGTGGCCGGAGGAAGGATTGGCGCACGTGCACACTTCAACGGGAGTGATCCGAATAAAATATATTTAAAAAGCAGGATTCGCGTGGACGATGTGAATATAGAAAAGCTGATGTTGAAAATGGATTATTTGGGACAGGATTACGTAATCAATAAGAATATAAAGGGCCGTCTTAGCGGGCAGGTCAAATGCTATATACAGATATATCCTGATCTGACGCCCATTATGGATCATTCCGAAGCACAAATAGACGTAAACATTTATGATGGCGAATTGGTGAACTTCACACCCATTCAGGCCATGTCAACGTATTTCAAAGACAAGAACCTGAACATAGTGAGGTTCGATACCTTGCGGAACAAACTATCTTTTAAGAATAATACCTTATCCATTCCGTCCATGAATATCAATTCTTCCCTTGGCTTTTTGGAAATCTCCGGTACGCAGGCCATGGATAAGCATATGGAATATTATCTCCGCATTCCGCTAAAACTGGTAACCCAGGTTGGTTTCCGGAAACTTTTTGGCAAAAAGCAGGAGGAAGTGGATCCCGACCAGGTGGATGCCATACAATACCGGGATATGGACAAGAAAACACATTTTATAAATCTTAAAATAACCGGCACGCCGGATGATTATAAAATGGGTTTGGGCAAGTCGAAATGATAATCTGCAAAGCCATAAGGCTATTCCGCGGGAACTGTTCTTACTGAATCGTTCAATACGTACAGCCGATACTCCTGCTTACACCTTTTGGCAACCCGCGGTTTACTGGGAATAAGGGTAGTTGATTATCTGAATTTCAAGTACTTACGTATAAGATAGATTTAAATTCCCGAAAAGTTCAAATTTCTTTTTAACTGCAGAGAAAAGGGTTATTCCTAAATTGTTGAAATAAGCGATTAATATGTTTTCACAGGCAGATTAATATTATTATATTTCAATAAGTTAGCATCGAAAATTATTTTATTCTACTCTTTCTGCTATAATTGTCCCGACAAAAATCCAGTTTCCCCATATCCGTAAAAACTGCTCTAGTTACCCGGATAGAGAATTCTTTACTAATGTGCGAAGTTGAGCAGAAATAAGTTTTCGGTCAGGGATATAATTTTTTCATATTTGAAGGAAAATAGACATCATCCGGAAAAGTCAGGATGCAGAAAATAAAAATTCCCTGGGGCATCTCTGACGAATTTGAAGAGAGCCTTTTTACATTTTTTATTTTAAGGGCGCACGGGCTTTTAAAAACCACAACAACAGCCGCGGTGCGGGATAAACATCAAAATCAGCAGCACATGAAAAAGAAAATGTTGGGTATCTGTTGCTTATTTTTTTTGGTCTTCGCCGGTGCCCGGGCGCAGCAGCAACCCTATTACACGCAATACATGTTGAACAACTTCATTCTCAACCCGGCGCTTGCGGGAATCGAAAACTACTGGGATTTTAAAACGAGTTATCGCGCCCAGTGGGAAGGAATCAATGGTGCTCCGACAACGGCCTACCTGACCGTCCACGGCCCGCTGGGCAAAAATATCGGATACGACAAGGAGACGCCCACCACGGTTCATACTGCGGATGAAAACCAGCTCGGGGGCAAAGCATTTTGGATGGAATATACGGCTCCCCCCGCCCACCAGGGAATAGGCCTTACGATTCTGGATGATAAAACGGGACCCCTGAGCCGGATTGCCGCCTATGCCAGTTATGCGTATCACTTGCCGGTGGGTAAAAAAACAAGTCTGAGTTTGGGTGTATCCCTGGGCGCCCAGGAGTTGATGGTGGACATGAATGAACTGAACTTCGGGCAGGCAAACCCGGTAGATCCGGCTGTATTCGGAAGTAAATATTTAAATCAGATAAAGCCCGATATCAATGCGGGCCTGTGGCTGTCGAGTCCGAATTTTTTTATCGGCGCCTCGGCCCAGCAGATCGTTCCCCTTCCCGTGGATTACAATGATGAAAAGATCTCCGGCGACAGCATTACGCTGTTAAAGGGTAAACTGGTTCCTCATCTTTTTCTTACGACAGGCTGTAAGCTGCTCCTCACTGATGAGGTCAGTGTACTTCCCTCGGTGATGATAACCTATGTTCAGCCGGTGCCCATTGGGTTGGATATCAATGCCAAAATACAATATATGGATGTGTTCTGGCTGGGATTTTCCTACCGGTACAAAAACGGGTTCGCCGGCCTGATGGGTCTGAATATAAGCAGCATGTTTAACCTGGGTTATTCCTATGGTTATGCCACGACGGCCCTCAATACGGTCAGTCACGGGACGCACGAAATCGTGCTGGGTTTTTTACTGAGAAAAAATAGTGGCTCTTCTACCAGAACAGATTATTGATGTATAACATGATATTGCCAGTCTCCGGATCAATAAAAAAAGTGAAATCATTTTTCACTATTTGTTTATTCATACTAACGGGGATATTAAGTACAAAAACAAGTCATGCCCAGGCAACCAATTTCCAGGATTCACTTGCCCTTGTGGATATTTACAATAGCACGAACGGTAATAACTGGACCAACAATTCAGGATGGTTGCAAGGTCCGGTGACAAACTGGTTTGGAGTTACTTTAACAGCTACGAGAGTCGGCGGTTTGGCTCTGGGTGGAAATAACTTAGTTGGAACCATCCCATTTACTATTGGAAATTTAACAAGTCTTACAAATCTGAATCTGAGTTTTAACCGGTTAACGGGCGGGATTCCGACCGCACTTAGTAATTTGCAAAATTCCTTAATTCAGTTAAACCTAAGTAACAATCAATTCAGCGGAACGATTCCGTCAGGATTCGTCAACTTAATAAATTTAAATGCGTTCGACCTGAGTGCAAATCAATTGACCGGTCCAATTCCCGCAGGCTTTGAAAATCTCCATGGTTTAATTTCATTTAAACTCGATTCCAATAAATTCGACTTTACCGGAATGGAAGCTATTGCGCAAAATTTCGCCAGTCTTCTGGTTTACTCTCCACAATTTCCAAAATTACACCTCAATTTTAGCGTTCCAAATAATCTCCTGTCAATTAGTGCAGGAGGTACAGTTGCAAATAATACCTACCATTGGTTTAATAATGGTGTGTCGGTTGCCAATAAGACAGGTGATTCAACATTCAATCCTTCCGGATGCGGTAAATTTTGGGTAACCATAACGAATAGCTTAGCCACGCAACTTACGCTTAGCAGCGATACCTTTTCAATTGGTGTCGTCCCGGCAATAACGATCGCGGGTACGGCAAATAATATTTGCGCCGGTACGCCTGTCAGTTTTACGGCCACGGTGTCAAATGGCGGAACTGTACCTGCTTATCAGTGGCGTTTGAATGGTCAGCCTACCGGTAATAACACGCCCACTTATATCAGCGGCTTATTAGCCAACAACGATGTGGTCAGCTGCATTCTCACAAGCAGCGACCCCTGCGCAAACCCGACAAAAGATACTTCCAATCAGATTGTAATGCTGGTGAGACCTGTTGTCATTGCAAGTTTTGCGCCGATCGGACCGTTTTGTCAAAATTCAATTGCATCAGTGCTGCCCGCTACATCCTTAGAAGGCATAACCGGAACCTGGAATCCGTCAACAATAAATACTGCAACTGTCGGAACAACTGGTTATATATTTACTCCCACTGCCGGTCAATGCGCAAAGACAGATACGATAAATATTACGATCACTGCACAGGTCACACCAACCTTTAACGCGATCGGACCGCTGTGTCAGAACTCTGTTGCACCTGCACTTCCTGCCACATCGAAGGAAGGAATCAGCGGAACCTGGAACCCCGCTGTTATCAGCACGGTGACTGCAGGAACAACGAATTATATATTTACGCCGACAACCGGTGCTACATGCGCTGTTCCCGCCACGCTAAGTGTTACGATTACCACACAAGTCACACCAACCTTTAACGCGATCGGACCGCTGTGCCAGAACTCTGTTGCACCTGCACTTCCTGCCACATCGAAGGAAGGAATCAGCGGAATCTGGAACCCGGCTGCTATCAGTACGGTGACTGCAGGAACAACCAATTATATATTTACTCCGACCACCGGCGGAGCCTGCGCTGTTCCCGCCACGCTAAATGTTACGATTACCACACAAGTCACACCAACTTTTAACGCGATCGGACCGCTGTGCCAGAACTCTGTTGCGCCTGCACTTCCTGCCATATCGAAGGAAGGAATCAGCGGAACCTGGAACCCGGCTGCTATCAGTACAGTGACTGCAGGAACAACGAATTATATATTTACTCCGACTACCGGCGCTACATGCGCTGTTCCCGCCACACTAAGTGTTACGATTACCACACAAGTCACACCAACCTTTAACGCGATCGGACCGCTGTGCCAGAACTCTGTTGCGCCTGCTTTACCTGCAACTTCCAAAGAAGGAATCAGCGGAACCTGGAACCCGGCA